>JAEEGL015423692.1_pt1 | contig 17652 bp, 11 predicted proteins | sample 9134231 | NCBI WGS metagenome assembly JAEEGL01 (sample SAMN16246548, study PRJNA631951) | gut metagenome | biome: gut microbiome; feature: rumen; material: fiber-attached | host: Bos | place: Iran: Karaj | collected 2018-10 | reverse complement strand
TGGATGGGCATGGAGATCGTATCTTTCGGTGAGAATCTGTATGCGTATGCAGGATCCCATATGATCGAAGAAGGAGAAGAAGATCCGGAGGAATTCAGTTACTATTCCTTCTGGGCCTATGAATTCTTCCCCGTGGATCCGGCGGAGCTGAACAGTACCACGTCAGACAGTGTGGAAATGTACCGGGTCACCTTTTCCATCATGTCTTACGCGGGTAAATATCAGGATGTGCCACAAAAAGGGACGTTATCGCTTAAGGACGACGGACTTGTAATGGACGGCTTCGGGGGAGGAAAGATCAGGCTTGTAAGGGATGACCGCGCAGAGGACACCTTTACTTACGCAAAAGATGCATCAAATGACCCTGCGGATGCTGATCTGCAGGGCTACTGGAAGAGCATGGATGAGGAAGAACCCGTTTATCTTGATTTTGACAAAAACAGGTTCTATATCCTGAGTAAAACAAGCGGAAGCGAAGTGTATTTTGCCGGCGGCAGCGTGAAGGCAGAAGACGGGCAGCTTCAGGGGCGGCTTTCCGTGCTTGGCTCAGGGAGCATGCCTGCGGAATTCAGCTGTTCCTACCGGGTGGATCAAGACAGGCTGCTGATCGAAGCGGATGAGTACGGTGACATCAGATTTTTAGACGGGAATACGGAATATGAAAAGATCAGCGCAGAAGACATTCCGGTGTTTACGGCCGACCGGGCGCTTGCCTATGTGCCCGGAGTAACGGATGTGAGCGCGCTGTTTGAATCCGATCCGATGCAGGAAAAGTTTTACGGCATTTTTGTGGGTGCCCAGACCAATCAGGATCCTGCCATAACACTTTCCGAAAAAGTGTCGTCGAAAGGGTTTGATTCCATGGTCATCTATTCGCCGGAGTGGGAGAACCTGAGCGCAAAACCGGTGTTCTGCGTTACGGCCGGAAGATACGCCACGGAGCAGGAGGCAACGGATGCGCTCGATGCCGTAAAGAAAGAGTATCCGGATGCCTATGTAAAATACAGCGGCGACTGCAAGGGCACGCATATGACTTATACGAACTCCGGGATGGGGATCATCGATGTGAACGAAGACTATGCGATTCTTCAAAACATTTATTTTTCAACCACTTTCCAATGGGATGCGGATGAAGACAGATACAGCGGTAAAACATGGATCGTGGATGAAGATACGGTCTTTGATCCGAATTGCGAAACAGAGTTTTTCGGCAATTATGAAGATGGTGATACGCCGCTTTCCTGGATCCGTCGTAATGACGAACTGCTGAAAAACGATCCGGATGCATATGCCATGTACGGTCCGGCCTTTGACGGTGTGTTTGATGTCATCGTGACCGGCAATCATATCGACGCATTCTTAGGCTCCTACTGGTGGGATTGACAACCTGAGGTTTTTAAGCCGGCAGTGTGAGAGAAGCAACGGAATACAGTACATGGCAGGAAGCGGAACCGTCCGTTTTCTGCCATGTTTCTTTTGTGGATTTGAACGAGTTATGTTAACAACTTTTCGTTGTATTTTTCGAATCTTTGTGGTAGTATTTTATTTGTGTAATTATGCGTAAAGAGTGGATAAAGGAGTTTTTGGAATGATCGCAGCAAACAACGTCACTTACCGGGTCGGGAAAAAGGCCCTTTTTGAAGATGTCAACATCAAGTTCACGGAAGGGAACTGTTACGGTCTGATCGGTGCAAACGGCGCCGGAAAATCGACCTTTTTAAAGATCCTTTCCGGACAGCTCGAGACAACAAACGGGGACATTTCCATCACACCGGGACAGCGCCTTTCCGTTCTGGAACAGGATCATTTCAAATATGACGCTTATCCGGTCATGGATACCGTGATCCTCGGGAATGAGCGGCTCTATGAGATCATGAAGGAAAAGGATGCGATCTATGCCAAAGAGGACTTTTCCGACGAAGACGGGATCAGGGCCAGTGAACTGGAAGCGGAGTTTGCGGAACTGGACGGCTGGGAGGCCGAGAGCAATGCCGCAACACTGTTAAACGGATTGGGGATCGACACCTCGATGCATTATGAGATGATGTCTGACCTCAAAGGCTCCGATAAAGTCAAAGTCCTTCTTGCAAAAGCGCTGTTCGGCAATCCGGATATTCTGCTGCTCGACGAGCCGACCAACCATCTGGATATGGACGCGATCGCCTGGCTGGAGGAGTTTTTGATCAATTTTGAAAATACCGTGATCGTGGTCAGCCATGACCGCTATTTCCTGAACAAGGTCTGCACCTGCACGGCCGACATCGACTACGGCAAGATCCAGCTATATGCCGGCAACTACGATTTCTGGTACGAGTCTTCCCAGCTTCTGATCAGACAGATGAAGGAAGCCAACAAAAAGAAGGAAGAGAAGATCAAAGAACTGCAGGAATTCATTTCCAGATTCTCGGCGAATGCTTCCAAATCCAAGCAGGCGACCAGCAGAAAGAGGGCACTCGAAAAGATCGAGCTCGACGAGATCAAACCTTCGAGCCGGAAATATCCGTATATTGATTTCAGACCCGACCGTGAGATCGGAAACGAAGTGCTGACGGTGGAAGGGATCAGCAAGACCATTGACGGGGTAAAGATCCTTGACAACATTTCCTTTATCCTGGGGCATGATGACAAGGTCGCATTTGTCGGCGGCAACGAACTTGCCAAAACAACACTGTTCAAGATCCTGATGGGAGAGATGGAGCCGGATGCGGGCACTTTTAAATGGGGCGTCACGACTTCGCAGGCTTATTTCCCGAAGGATTCCACGAAGGAATTCGATAATGATTACACGATCACAGACTGGCTGATGGGTTATTCGCCGGTGAAGGACGTGACCTATGTCAGAGGATTCTTAGGCAGAATGCTGTTCCCGGGAGAGGACGGTGTCAAGAAAGTGAAGATCTTATCCGGCGGCGAAAAAGTCAGATGCCTTTTAAGCAAGATGATGATCTCGGGCGCCAATGTATTGATACTCGATGAGCCGACCAACCATCTGGATATGGAAAGCATCACGGCCTTAAACAACGGCCTGATCAAATTCCCGGGGGTCATTTTGTTCGCCTCTCACGACCACCAGTTCGTGCAGACCACGGCCAACCGGATCATGGAGATCATGCCGGACGGCAGCCTGATCGACAAGATCACGACTTACGACGAATATCTTGAAAGCGACGAGATGGCCAGAAAACGTTTTGTATATACGGCAGCCATTGAAGAAGACGAAAACTGAGGGATTGCTATGCTTGAATTACAGAATATCCATTGGGAACTGCCCGATGGTGAGGAACTGATCAAAGGTGTGGACCTTGCGATCAGACCCGGAAAACTGACCGTGATCACGGGACCGAACGGCGGCGGCAAGACAACGCTTGCCAAACTGATCGCGGGACTATACATGCCGACGGAAGGAAAGATCCTTTTGGACGGGGAAGACATTACGGATTACGGGATCACGGAACGGTCGAAAGCCGGGATCGCTTATGCGTTTCAGCAGCCGGTCCGCTTTAAAGGGCTGACGGTTAAGGAACTGCTAAAGATCGCATCCGGTAAGGACATGAAAGAATTTGAGATGTGTCATATTCTCGAAAAAGTCGGACTGTGCGCGGCCGAATACATGAACAGACCGTTAGATACGCATCTTTCCGGCGGAGAGAGCAAGCGGATCGAGATCGCGACGGTGCTTGCGAGAAATGCTTCGATCCTGATCTTTGATGAGCCGGAAGCAGGGATCGATCTCTGGAGCTTCTCCAGCCTGATCGAAACCTTCGAGAAACTGAAAACGGAAAAATCAGGCGCGCTGCTGATCATTTCCCATCAGGAGCGGATCTTAAACATAGCGGATGAGATCGTGCTGATCGCGGAAGGGAAGATCCGGGAAAAAGGTGACAGAGATACCGTTCTTCCCCTGCTCAACATCAACGGCAGAGGGTGTGGGTGCCCTCTCGGAAGGGAGGTCGTCAATGGCTAGATCGGATATCAATGAAACTTCCCTTAAGATGCTCCATGAGATCACGGACTGGGAGGGACTGTTTGACGGGGCCTATTCCATCAGGCAGGACGGAACCTGCGCGGATCTGCATTCGACGGATACGATCCGGATCGTTCCCAAGACCGACAATCCCGGGATCGATATCTATATCGCCGCCGGGAAGAAGGATACGGTATACATTCCGGCCTGCGTGACCAAGAGCGGCGTGGATGATGTGGTCTATAATGATTTTCACGTACAGTCGGGCGCGGATGTGATCATCGTTGCCGGCTGCGGCGTGCATACAACGGATGACGAGGGCGCAAGGCACAACGGCATCCACAGATTTTTCTTAGAGCCGGATTCCCATGTGCTCTATAAGGAAAAGCACATCGGCACCGGGATCGGAAAAGGATTGAGAGTCATCGATCCCGTCACGGAAGTGGAACTGCAGGAAGGCGCCTATCTGGAAATGGATACGCAGCAGCTTGCAGGCGTAGACAAAACGGTCAGGGCGACGAAGGCGAAACTTCTGAAGAATGCAAAGCTCGTGATCCGCGAGAGCATTTTGACGGATGATGATAATGTGGCCGAAACGGATTTTGAAGTGGTGATGGAAGGGGAAGATTCCTCAGTCGATCTTATTTCCAGATCCGTAGCCAAAGGAGAAAGCAGGCAGGCCTATCATTCCCATATCATCGGCAACTGCAGATGCACAGGACACTCGGAGTGTGATGCGATCCTGGTCGGAAACGGGAAAGTGGATGCTTCTCCCGCGTTGTACGCGGGAAATCTGGATGCGGCTCTGATCCACGAGGCCGCGATCGGCAAGATCGCCGGAGAACAGATCATCAAGCTGCAGACACTGGGACTGACGGAAGAAGAAGCAGAAGAAAAGATCATAGAAGGATTTTTAACGGGGGTGGAATAAAATGGCAATACTGGTAACAGGCGGCGCAGGTTATATCGGCAGTCATACCTGCGTGGAACTTCTGAATGAAGGTTATGAGATCGTCGTGGTGGATAATCTCTACAATTCCAGCAGGGAAGCGATCAAAAGAGTGGAAGAGATCACCGGAAAGAAGGTCACATTCTATGAAACGGACCTGCTGGATGCAGAAGCGTTGAATGAGGTCTTTGAAAAACATGCGATCGAGAGCGTGATCCATTTCGCGGGCTATAAGGCTGTCGGCGAATCCGTGGCCAAGCCGATCGAGTATTATCACAACAATCTCACCGGCACCCTGATCCTTTGCGACGTGATGAGAAAACACGGCGTCAAGAACATCGTCTTTTCCTCTTCGGCAACGGTCTACGGTGACCCCGAAACGCTTCCGATCACGGAAGAATTAAAGACCGGCGGTGTGACCAATCCGTACGGACAGACCAAGTTCATGATCGAACAGATCTTAACGGATATCTGTGTGTCGGATCCTGCATGGCATGTCATCCTGCTCAGGTATTTCAATCCGATCGGCGCGCATCCTTCGGGAATGATCGGTGAAGACCCCAACGGGATCCCGAACAATCTTTTGCCGTATGTGGCACAGGTTGCCGTTGGCAAACTCGAAAAGATCCATGTGTTCGGGGATGACTATAACACCGTGGACGGTACGGGTGTCAGGGACTATATCCATGTGGTCGACCTCGCGAAAGGTCATGTGAAAGCGCTCGAGAAGATCGAGTCGATGGAAAAGAACGAAGAAGGCGGCGTGAAGATCTATAATCTCGGCACGGGAAAAGGAAGCAGCGTGCTTGAGATCGTTCATGCTTTTGAGAAAGCCTGCGGAAAGCCGCTTCCCTATGTGGTCGACGCAAGACGCCCCGGGGATATCGCCGCATGCTATGCGGATGCCTCCAAAGCGGAAAGAGAACTGCACTGGAAAGCGGAGAAAACACTGGATGATATGTGCGCCGACACCTGGAGATGGCAGTCGCACAATCCGAACGGATACTGTTCAGGTAAGTAAATTATGGATGGTTTGCACGAAAACGAAATGCCGATGACCGAGCTCATCCTGGATGATGGCCGGATCGAGGCCATGGATGAACATCTAAGTCCCGAGGAATTATACCGGGACCTGATCGAACGCGTGCAAAAATACCATCCGTCCGATGATATTTCCCTGATCGAAAAAGCATACCATGTCGCATCAAATGCGCATAAAGACCAGCTCCGCCGTTCCGGCGAGCCCTACATCATCCATCCGCTCTGTGTCGCCATCATCTTGGCGGACCTGCAGCTGGATAAGGAATCGATCGCGGCGGGGCTTCTGCATGATGTGGTGGAAGACACGATCATGACGGAAGAGGAGATCAAAGAGGAGTTCGGGGAAGACGTTGCGCTGATCGTGGACGGTGTCACGAAACTCGAAAAGATCAAGTACAACGAGGATAAGATCGAATTTCAGGCGGACAACTTAAGAAAAATGCTGCTGGCCATGGCAAGAGACATCCGTGTCATCATGGTCAAGCTCGCCGACAGACTGCACAATATGCGGACGCTGCAGTACATGCTGCCGGAGAAGCAGATCGAGGTGGCAAGGGAAACGATGGATATTTACGCGCCGCTTGCGCAGCGCCTCGGGATCTCCAAATTAAAAGTCGAACTGGATGATCTGTCCTTAAAATATCTGGAGCCGGAATATTACTATGATCTGGTGAAAAAGATCGCGATCCGCAAAGTCGAGCGCGAAAAATACGTGCAGGAGATCGTCGACGAAGTCTCGATGCATATCAAAAACGCCGGGATCGATGCAAAGATCGACGGCAGGGTAAAGCATTTCTTCAGTATCTACAAGAAGATGAAGAATCAGAGCAAGACGCTCGACCAGATCTACGATCTGTTTGCGGTCCGCATTATCGTAGACACCGTCAAAGACTGTTATGCGGCGCTCGGCGTGATCCATGAGATGTACAAGCCGATCCCGGGCCGTTTCAAAGACTATATCGCAATGCCGAAACCGAATATGTACCAGAGTCTGCATACGACACTGATCGGGCCGACCGGACAGCCTTTCGAGATCCAGATCCGGACGATGGAAATGCACAGAACGGCGGAATTCGGTATTGCGGCGCACTGGAAATACAAAGAGGTTTCGGACGGCAAAAAGGTGGAAGACCAGGAAGCCGAGAAGCTGACCTGGTTAAGACAGATCCTGGAATGGCAGAAAGACATGGCGGATAACCATGAATTCCTGGATGTCCTAAAATCCGATCTGGATCTGTATACGGATACGGTTTACTGTTTCACGCCGACGGGCGATGTGAAGACCCTGCCGGCAGGCTCCAATACGATCGATTTTGCCTACAGCATCCATTCCGCGGTCGGCAACAAGATGATCGGCGCGAGGGTCAACGGGAAACTGGTCACCATCGATTACGTGATCAATAACGGTGACAGGATCGAGATCATCACGTCGCAGAATTCCAAGGGTCCGAGCCTTGACTGGCTGAACATGGTCAAAAGCACCCAGGCCAGGAACAAGATCAACCAGTGGTTCAAGAACGAACTCAAGGAAACGAACATCACCAAAGGAAAGGAAATGCTGCTTTCCTATTGTAAATCCAAAGGGATCGATACCCAGCAGATCTTCCGCCCCGAATACATGAAGCTGATCATGGAAAAATACGGCTTCAAGGAATGGGATGCGGTCTGCGCGGCGCTTGGGCACGGCGGCTTAAAAGAAGGCCAGATCGTGAACAAGATGCTCGACTATTACGAGAAGGATCATCCGAAGATCCTGACCAATGAAGAAGTCTTAAAAAATGCGGAGGATGCGCAGAAAGAGAGAAAACTCAAGGTCAGGACCAGCGGCGGGATCGCCATCGAAGGGACCGAAGATGTGGCGGTCAGATTTTCAAAGTGCTGTTCGCCGATCCCGGGGGATGAGATCGTCGGCTTTGTCACCAGAGGCCGCGGCGTCTCCATCCACAGAACGGACTGCATCAATGTGCTGAGCCTTCCCCAGGAGGAAAGAGACCGTCTGATCGATGCGGAGTGGCAGGAACAGCCTGAAGACGAAGGACATTATGTTGCGGAGATCAATCTCTATTCGAACAACCGTGACGGTCTGCTTGCGGAGATCACAAGAGTCTTAACGGAAAAGGGTGTTTCGATCCTGGCCATGAATATGCGTATCAACAAGCAGGGCAGGGCGACTACAAGCGTTTCCTTCGAGATCGCCAACACGGAAGAACTGAATCATCTGATCGAGAAATTAAGGTCACTGGATGACATTATCGATATTGAGAGGACAAGAGGCTGATGGGAGTCAGGGTGGAAAGCATGGTCATGGGACCGGTCGCGACCAACTGCTATTACCTGTATGAAGAAGGCAGCGGTCATGCGGCGGTGATCGATCCGCCGGTCAAAGGAGAGTGGATCTTCGAGCACCTGAAGAAAAAAGAACTTTCCGTTGATGCGATCCTTCTGACACATGGTCATTTTGACCATATCAGCGGGGTTGAAGCCCTGAAAAGAAAAAGCGGCGCAATCGTTTATGCGCCTCTTGCGGAAAAGGAACTGCTGCTGGATCCTTCTTGCAATCTTTCGGATGAGGGGATCCGGCTTACGGCCGACCGGTATCTTGAGGATGGGGAAACGTTTTCGGCTGCGGATATCCCGGTCCGCTTTATTCTGACGCCGGGACATACGATCGGAAGCGGCTGCTATTATCTGGAAGAAGATAAGATCTTATTCAGCGGGGACACACTGTTTGAAGGCTCTGTCGGAAGGACGGATCTGCCTACCGGGTCGGCTTCTTCGCTTCTTAAGTCCGTTAAGGAAAAACTGATGGGATTGCCGGATGATGTGCTGGTCCTGCCCGGACACGGCATGCGTACAACGATCCAAGACGAAAGGATGTATAACCCGTTCCTATGATCCAGATCCAGCTGTTTGATCCGGCTTATCAATATGACGTGCATGCGCTTGTCAAAGCGTTTTATCCGGAAGAGGATGTACAGTTTACAGAAGAATATGACGCGGACTTACCGGCTCTTGTGATCGGGCTTAAGCAGGAGAAGTTCCTGCTCACATGGACGGATCCAAAACGCAGTGTAACAAAGGAAACCCCGGATCTTTCCGGTATAGATGCGGCGGAAAGAAAACGGTTTCTTGCAAGAGCGCTTTATACGCTGCTTTCGGAAATATCGGGAAGAAGTCTTCCGTGGGGAACACTGACGGGGATCAGACCGACCAAGATCGCGATGAAACTTTTGGAAGAAGGCAGGAGCGAGCAGGAGATCGTCGCTTATATGCGGGATACGTATTTTACTTCCGATGAGAAGATCTCCCTTTCCGTAAAAATCGCCGGCCTGGAACGTTCGATCTTAACGCATCTGCACGGGACGGATGGCTACAGTCTCTATGTCGGGATCCCGTTCTGTCCGACCAGATGCATGTATTGCTCCTTTACATCCTATCCGCTGGATGCGTTTTCGGATCTTGTGGACATCTATCTTGACAGGCTCGAGCAGGAAATGGCCCTGACGGCCGAGCTGTTTTCGGATAAGGTGCTTGATACGGTCTATATCGGCGGCGGAACACCGACCACCTTAAGTCCGCATCAGATGCGCAGACTGGATGAGATGCTCCGGAAGTATTTTGATCTTTCAAGCGTCGCTGAATATACCATGGAAGCCGGACGGCCCGACAGCATCAGTAAAGAGAAGCTTCTTGCAATGAAAGAAGCAGGGATCGGAAGGATCTCCGTAAATCCGCAGACGATGCATGAGGACACCCTGAAACTCATCGGCAGGAAACACTCGGTGAAACAGGTGATCGAGGCGTTTCATCTTGCAAGGGAATCGGGCTTTGACAATATCAACATGGATCTGATCCTGGGGCTTCCCGGGGAAGACGAAGAGAAGGTGGCACAAACGTTTGCAAAGATCGCAGAGCTTGGACCCGATTCGCTGACGGTCCATTCGATGGCGATCAAGAGAGCGGCCGCGATGCAGACGTTTCTCAAGGCGCATCCCGAGATCAAAAGCGTCAATACGCAGGAGATGATGGATCTCGGAGCGGCTTGCGCTAAGAAGATGGGGATGAAACCGTATTATCTTTACAGGCAGAAGAACATGGCCGGCAATTTTGAAAATGTCGGTTACGCAAAAGAAGGAAAATACGGGCTGTACAACATCCTGATCATGGAAGAAGTGCAGTCCATCGCAGCGATCGGCGCCGGCACGATCTCCAAGAAGGTGGAGGAAAACGGACTGATCACGCGGTATGCCAATCCGAAGGATGTGCACCTGTATCTGTCGCAGATAGAAGAGATCCTGAAAAAGAAAAGGATTTTTTATACAGATCCATAAGATACAAATCAATCAGACGGGAGAAAAGAAATGTCTTTAGTAAAGAAACCGGTAACCGGCATGAAGGATATCCTTCCTGCGGAAATGGAGATCAGGGATTATGTGACATCGCTGGTCAAGGAAACTTACGGAGGATACGGATTTTCATCGATCGAAACGCCGTGCGTGGAACACATTGAAAACTTAAGTTCCAAACAGGGCGGGGAAAACGAAAAACTGATCTTTAAGATCTTAAAACGCGGCGAGAAGCTGAATCTGGCAGAAGCAAAGGAAGAAGCGGATCTTGTGGACTCGGGCTTAAGATACGATCTGACCCTTCCGCTTTCCAGATATTATGCGAACCATGCCAACGAGCTGCCCCTTCCTTTTAAAGCGCTGCAGATGGGCAGTGTATGGAGAGCGGACAGACCGCAGAAAGGACGGTTCAGACAGTTTGTCCAGTGCGATATCGACATTCTCGGCGATGCGACAAACTTAGCGGAGATCGAACTGATCCTGGCCACGACGACATTGCTCGGGAAACTTGATTTTCACGGCTTTACGGTCCGGATCAATGACCGCAGGATCTTAAAAGCCATGGCGGAATATGCCGGCTTTTCACAGGAGGACCATGATCAGATCTTTATCATCCTCGACAAGATGGACAAGATCGGTCTTGACGGGGTGCTTGCGGAGCTGATCGAAAGCGGATTTGACAAGAGCGCTGCCGAAAAATACTGCAGTCTGTTTTCGAATGAAGAGCGCGGCACGGACGGGATCAGAAAAATGCAGGAAAGCCTGCAGGGCGTTTTGGAACCGGGGTGCGCGGAAAACCTGATCGCGATCATCGAAACCGTGGATCAGATCAGACAGGCGGATTTTAAGATCTATTTTGATCCGACGCTGGTCCGCGGGATGTCTTATTATACGGGAACCATTTTTGAGATCGGGATGGACGCTTTCGGATCTTCCGTTGCCGGAGGCGGACGCTATGATGAGATGATCGGCAGGTTCACCGGACAGAAGACCTGTGCCTGCGGTTTTTCCATCGGCTTTGAGCGGATCATCACGATCTTAATGGAGCAGGGATTTCAGGTGCCGAAAGGGAATGAGAAATACGCGTTTCTGATCGAAAAAGGCGCAGACAGCGCACGCGTCAGCGAAGTGATGAAGGAAGCCGATGCCTACAGGAAGAAAGGCAGCCGGGTCCTTGTGGCGCAGATGAACAAAAATAAGAAGTTCCAGAAGGAACAGCTGATCAAAGAAGGTTATTTACCGGATCATATCCGTGATTTTTATAATACGGAACTGAAAAAATAGAGCCGGAAGACAGGGGACTAAGCGTATGAAATACTGTAAGAAATGCGGAATGCTTCTCGAAGATACGATCGAGGTCTGCATCGGATGCGGTACGGATGTGACCGATCCCGACAATGTTTCCAAGTATCCGCCGAAACTTGAGAAAAAGATCGAGGCGCAGAAAAAGCAGAACAAAACGAAAACCACTACGATCATTGCGATCATCGTGGTCTTTGTGCTGCTCATCGGACTGGTGTGCCTGATCCTGTTCATGGCGCCGAAGTTTTCTTCGGATACTCCGGAAGATGCGGAGTATATCGAGGAAGAGGATGCGGAATACGTTCCGGAGGAAGAGGAGTTTACGGAGGAAGCGCCTGCAGCGGAAGAAGAGAATGTGTCGGACCGGGAAGTCAAAGACGACCTGGGAAGTTATTATTCCAGGGCTTTGCTTACCGATGAAGGCGGGAATCTGATCTTTACGGGGCTTTATCCGGAGGACTTTCAGGTCACGGATCTGAGCGTGAATTATGCATTCTGCTCCAACCGTCTGCCCGGGTATGTCACGTTTATCGTGGATGATCCCGAGGGAAATGTCAGGTTCATCTATTTTTCCCCGCAGCATTTCTGGAACAGGCAGTCGGAAAAGAAGAAAAATCTTGCAAGCGGCGAGGATCCGATCTTCCAGATGACTTTTGCGACCTATGACGAAGGCCAGACCTACGTGGAGAGCCTGATCAAAAAGAGTTATCCGGATGCCAAAAGAGTGGAACTGATGGATACCTGGGATGCAAATGAAGAGATCCAGGGCCAGCTTTCCGAGATCGCCAAAGCATTTAAAAAGCAGATCGATACACATACCGACTATGCGCATTTCGGGGAAGGCACGGAATATGCCCCGATGAATTCGGAGTTTGTGGCCAGGTTCTACCGGTACGAAGTGCAGACCAAGGAAAAGAATACGCTTTTCCTGCAGTTTTATGTACCGCTTGTCAGCAATCACATCGTTTATTCTTCGGATGTCATCAATGATCACGGGACACTCATCGAATGGATGTGCCTCGGCATTTACGGGATGGTTGCGGGCAATGAGGATCTGTATGATGACATGGAACCGGCGTTTCAGGTCTTTATGGACAACTGCAACGTGAACCTCACGTTCTTCAGGATCCTTGAACAGCGCAGTAAGGATCTTCAGGCAACGATCAGCGCCGAGGAGGAAGCGCCGATCCCGGATGCCTCCATGCTTGCGTCTTACGGCGCCGGAGCCGCCTCCGGACAGCTGAGTGATTTTGACCAGATGCTGTATGTCTTTTCCACAAGAAGAGGCGGGGATGCGATCTTCGTGCTCGGGGATGATGTTGTGAGCGCGTCTTCCGAGACCAAGGTGGCGTTTTTAAATCCCGATAAAGAAAAAGTATTCCTCTCACCCGGTGAGGACGAATATCCCGGAGACGGATATGAGGAAATGATGCTTACGACGGACAATGCCATGCCGGATGCGGATGCCATGGGCGTTCCGGAAGAGGGTGCTCCGGAGGATGATATGCTGCTTCCGAATGCCGAGATCAGTGAACCTGATGAGGAAGAATATCCGGAGGAATATACGGATGAGGAAGATGAGGATGCGCTGTGAGAATTCATGAGAGGTTCATCAATCATTTTAATACCGTAAGAGAACACCGCAGACTGGTCAGAGAGGGCTGTTTTGCCGTCGGGCTGTACAGACAGGGACTGTTGCATGATCTTAGCAAATACAGTCCGGTGGAATTTTTCGTGGGCGCGAAATATTACCAGGGATATCGCAGCCCGAACAACGCGGAACGGGAAGCAAAAGGCTATTCTTCCGCATGGCTGCATCATAAGGGCAGGAACCTGCACCATTATGAATACTGGGTGGATTATGCGGCATCGGAGGGGATCGGTGTCAGGCCGGTGAAGATGCCCGTAAAATATATGGTGGAAATGTTCATGGACAGGGTGGCGGCTTCGAAAACCTATAACGGAAAGGAGTACACCGACGATATGCCCCTTGCCTATTTTCTGAAAGGAAAAAGGATCATCGTCATGCACCCGGAGACCAAAAGGCAGCTGGAATTTCTGCTGCGGATGCTTGCAAAAAGCGGCGAGGAAAAAACATTCACCTATATCCGGGAAAAAGTTTTGAAGAAGAGATTTCTGATCGGGAGATTGATACATGAAAAGAGATGAACTGCAAAAACTGCTGAAAGAGATGTCACTGGAGGAAAAGATCGGACAGCTGGTCCAGATCCCGGGTTTTATGATCGAAAAAGGAGCCGTACTCACGGGGCCTGCGATGGAAATGGGATTTACGGAAGAAGATCTTTTCAATGCCGGCGCCACGCTTTCCGTATTCGGTTTTGACAGGATCAAAGAGATCCAGGACGATTTTATGGCGCACCAGCCGCATCATATCCCGCTGTTGTTTATGGGGGACATTATCAACGGCTACCGCTCGGTCTTTCCGATCCCGCTTGCGCAGGGTTGCACGTTTGATCCCGCACTTGCCGGGCAGCTTGCGGCCATGTCCGCAAAAGAATCCTCCGCATCCGGACTCCACGTGACTTTTTCTCCGATGGTCGATCTGGTCCGGGATGCAAGATGGGGCAGAGTCATGGAATCCACGGGCGAAGATACCTATCTGAATTCCTGTTTTGCCAAGGCTGTCATTGAAGGGTATCAGGGAAAAGATGTTGCGGATGCGGATTCGGTTGCAGCCTGTGTGAAGCACTTTGCGGCATACGGGGCTCCGGAAGGCGGCAGAGATTATAATACGGTGGAATTGTCCGAAAGAACGCTTCTGGATGATTATCTGCCTTCCTATCATGCGGCTGTGGATGCCGGAACGGAAATGGTCATGACCAGTTTCAATACGATCAACAGGATCCCGGCTTCCGGCAATGCCTTTTACATGAAAGACGTTTTGCGCAAGCAGTGGGGATTTAACGGCGTGCTGATCTCGGACTGGGCAGCGATCAATGAACTGATCACAAACGGGATCTGCAGGGAAAAAGAAGAGGCGGCAACGCTTGCGATCAACGCTGGCGTGGATATGGATATGTGCACACCGGTGTATGCTTCTTCTCTTAAGAAACTTGTGGAAGACGGAACGGTCAGCGAAGATCTGATCGATGAATCCTGCATGCGGATCCTGGAACTGAAGAACAGACTCGGACTGTTTGAGGATCCTTACCATCATGCGGATAATCGGAACGCGGATGAGGTGATCCTGTGCAGGGAACACAGGGAACTCTGCCTGAAAGCGGCAGAGGAATCCATTGTTCTTCTGAAGAACAGGAAGGAGATCCTGCCGCTTGCAAAAGAAGGACTTGAGATCGCTTTTATAGGACCGTATGCGGACAACAAACGGCTGCACGGCGTCTGGTCCATGTTGGCGGAGGAAGAGGATACCGTAACCGTCAGACAGGGGATCGAAGAGATCGCGCAGAACAATACCGTTACCTTTGCAAAAGGCTGCAGGCTGCTGGATAAGAAATACCCGCTCTACGGGTTCAGAGGACGCGTGGAGGAGGAAGATGTGGATGATGAGGAACTGCTGCTCGATGCCATGACCAAAGCAAAGAGGGCAGACGTTGTCGTGATGCTCCTCGGAGAACATCCCTGCCACAGTGGGGAAGCGGGAAGCAGGGCGGACATCCGTATCCCGAAACCGCAGCGAAGACTTTTAAAGGCGATCGCGAAAGTCAATTCGAATATCGTGACCGTGCTGTTCCACGGGCGCCCGCTGGATATCCGCGGCGTGGACAGAAGATCCAAAGCGGTCATGGCGGCATGGTTCCCGGGGATCGAAGGCGGCAGGGCGGTCGCAAGACTGCTGTACGGAGAAACGGCTCCGAGCGGACATCTTGCCATGAGTTTTCCTTACTGTGTCGGTCAGGTTCCCGTCCATTACGACAGTTTTACGACGGGCAGACAGTATACGGGAAATGATGAGAACCGCTTCCAGTCCAAGTACTTGGATATCCCGAACAAGCCGCTGTATCCGTTCGGGCACGGCTTGACCTATACGACTTTCGACTATACCGATGTGGAACTGTCCGGCGACACCGTCACCCCGACTACCGACATCACATTGAACGCAAAGATCAAAAATATCGGAAACCGCGCCGGAACAGAAACCGTGCAGCTTTATATCCGTGATCTTTACGGATCCGTCGTGCGTCCCGTCAGGAAACTCAAAGGGTTCAAACGGATCACGCTGAATCCGGGTGAAGAAGGAACGGTTTCCTTTGTGATCAACAGAGAGATGCTCAGATTCACAAGGGCGGATATGACATTTGACGCCGAACCGGGTGATTTTTATGCATATGTCGGCACAAACAGCGCCACAGAACGTCATCTTAAGTTCACGCTGACAGAGTAGAGAGGAAATCCGTATGAAAAACATAGCTGTATTCTGTACAAGTATATCGGCCGTCGCTTTCAGGGACTGTTTTCAGGGGATCCGGGAATGCGCCGTTGCCAATAACGGGAATGTATTCTTTTTTGCCGGTGACAGAATGGTCGAAGGGGGCGGACCGTACGGCGTCGGGGAAAACAATATATTCAACGCTGCGGATCTGGATGTGTTTGACGGCGCGATCCTTTTAAGCAACACCTTTGTGGAAGACGAGAATGAGCGGATCGTTGCCGATCTGATCGAAAAGAGCGGAAAGCCTGCGGTATCCATAGAAGGCAAATATCCGAAAATGTATAATTTCAGGATCGATAACCGCAAGGCCATGTATGATATGGTACATCATTTCATTCAGGATCACGGATACAAGCGGATCAATTTTGTGACAGGGCCGCTTACGAGCCAGGAAGCCAAGGACAGGTATGCCGGCTACAGGGATGCGATGAATGACTACCAGCTCGAATTCAGCGACGAACAGATCTACGAAGGGGATTATATGCCCAACAGCGGCCGTGAAGCGGCAATGTTTTTCCTCGATCAGGAGGGCCCGCTTCCGGAAGCGATCGTCTGCTCCAATGACTATATGGCCATGGGTGTGACTGCGGTCTTACAGGAAAAAGGGATCAAGGTCGGTGAGCAGATCGGCGTCTCCGGCTATGATGACAGTCAGGAGTCCAAATTTGTGGAGCCAAGGCTCACATCGGTGTCAAGAGAGAATTACAAAGCCGGGTATGCGGCCTGTAAAAAACTGCTTTCCGGACTCGAGGAACATGAGATCGGAACCATCAAAAACCTGCAGACAAATGTGGTCAGACGTGAAAGCTGCGGATGCGAGAGCAGGGAGGAATACAGCGAGGAAAAATTCCGGAGAAATTATTATAAGGGCAGCGACCGCCGCCAGTATTTTATGCTTGAGACCAGGCGTCTGTTTGCGGAACTGTCCCGTGTCCGGTCGTTGGAAGAATACAATGAGGTGATCCGTCCGCATATCAAACAGATCAAGTGTGAGGACTTTTACCTCTGCCTGAGCAATGAGTGGGAAGGGATCCATTCCGGACAGGATCGGGATGATGCTTCCTTTATGCCCGGCAGGAAAGACGATTATATTTCGAAGGGATTCGGGACCGGTACTTTTTTGGCCTTCAGTTATTCCACACATTCCCATAAGAACAATTCCGTATTCGGGATCAGGCAGCTGATCGAAGGACTGAAGGAAAAAAGTCTTGCAAGATGCTGTTTTGTGGTCATGCCGGTCCACTTTTCGGACAGGATGTTCGGATACTGTATCGTTTCCAACAGCGAGTATGTGTTTGAAAATCCGCTGTTCCAGTCCTGGGTGCAGGTTCTCGGATACGGTCTGGAGACGGTCAGAAAAGAGCGGCTGATCGATTCCCTGTCGAGAAAACTGGATTCGCTCTGGATCTATGACAATCTGACCGGCCTCTATAACCGTGACGGGTTTAACAAGTATGCGATGCCGATCTGGATGGAATGCATGCAGAAGGAAAAATCCGTCACCCTGTTCTTTGTGGATCTGGATGACCTGAAGTCCGTCAATGACAAGTACGGACATGATACCGGTGATAAATTCGTCAAGGCGATCGCCAACATCTTAAAACGGAGGAAGCGCCACGGAGAAGTGATCATGCGGTTC
>JAEEGL012450759.1_pt1 | contig 17652 bp, 13 predicted proteins | sample 9134231 | NCBI WGS metagenome assembly JAEEGL01 (sample SAMN16246548, study PRJNA631951) | gut metagenome | biome: gut microbiome; feature: rumen; material: fiber-attached | host: Bos | place: Iran: Karaj | collected 2018-10 | reverse complement strand
TGAAGTCCTGGGTATACATCGGCGGGGCAAACGCGCTGACCGCCTTGCAAGGTGCTCCCCACAGTCCGGGCAGCAGGTAGATGGCGAAGGCGAGGCTCACCAGTCCGCCCATGATGCAGATGACGGGCATGGGCTTGGTGAGTTCCTCGCCTGTTCCGTCGCTCTGGAACTTGAGTTTGCCAATGAGATAGAGTCCCACTGCGCCGAAGATGACAATCCACAGGCAGAGGAAGACCTCGCGGTCGAGCAGTCGCCAGCCATAGGCCAGGTCGGCCACCGAGAAGAATTTCAGTGCGAATGCCAGTTCGATGAATCCCAAGGTGACCTTGAGGATGTTCATCCATCCTCCCGACTTGGGAGCCGACTTGAGCCAGGTGGGGAACAAGGCGAACAGGGTGAACGGCAACGCCAACGCGATGGCGAAGCCCAGCATGCCGATGGCAGGTCCCCAGAAGTTGCCCGAGGTGGCGAAGTCCACCAACAAGAAGCCGATGATGGGACCTGTGCAAGAGAAGCTGACCAGAGCCAAAGTAAACGCCATCAAGAAGATGGAAAGGAGTCCGCTGGTCGAACTGGCCTTCGAATCAACCTTGTTGGTCCACTTGCTGGGCAGGGTTAGCTCAAACCATCCGAAGAAGCTCAGTGCGAACACCACGAGCAGCGCGCAGAAGAAGAGGTTAAACACGGCGTTGGTGCTCAACGCGTTGAGTGCGCTTGCTCCGAAAATGGCTGTGATGGCGAGTCCCAGGGTGAGGTAGATGACCACGATGGACGCGCCATAGGTGAAAGCGTCTTTGATACCCTTCTTCTTGTCGTCCTTGGCTCGCTTGAGGAAGAAGCTCACCGTCATGGGTATGATGGGCCACACGCAGGGAGTGAACAGGGCGATGAGTCCGCCCAGCAATCCCATCAGGAAGATGTACCAGAGCGAACGGCTGTGCATGCCTTCCTCACCATTGAGCGCATTCAACTCCTTCACCACTGGTTGCCACAGGATTGAGTCATTCCCTGCCAGTGGCGCTGCCAGTGCCGGCAGCGAGTCGACCGCCGCCGTGTCGGCTGCGAGGGTGTCGGCCTTCGCCTCTTCCTTTTCTTCTTCAGCCGGAGCCTCCTTCAAGCCCTCACCATTGTAGCTGAAATCAACCGTCGTTGGCGGCATACACATCTGGTCGTTGCAGGCCCCATATTCCAAAAAGCCCTTGATGTCATACTTGTCGCCTGTGACCTTGTAACGCTGCACGAAAGTGACATTGTTCTCAAAGTAGCGGAGCTTCATGCCGAACATGTCGTCAAACTCGCTGATTTCCTTGCCCTGTGCCTTGAGCCCGCCAATGGGTTGCACGCCCGTGGCCTTGTCGGTGGTGATGGTTGCCGATGTGGGACCGTCCTCGGGCATACCCGTACTATAGACGTGCCATCCCGGTGCGATTTTGCCCGTGAAGATAACATCGACCTCTTCGGGTGACACGCGCTTCTGTTGAACCGAGAAACTGACTGGATTCTGTGCCATGACGGTCATGCAGAATATCAGCATGAACGACAAGAGCATGATTGGCTTGCTAATTTTCATCGTGAAAAGAGTTTTATAGTTTTATTTTTGAGTTTTATGGGTCATGATGTCTAGGACGAAGCGGTCGGTGACATCCATACCTCGGCTGCCGATGGCGGTGAGGTTGTGGATGCTCTTGTCCACGTCGTCATCGATGATGCCCTCCTGTGAGGAGACATACTTGTGCTGCATGGCGAGCATGGCGCTAAGGACAGCGGTGCTTACACCGCTGGTGAGTTTGAGTGCACACGACGGCTTGGCGCCATCACAAATCATGCCCGTGAGATTGGCAATCATGTTCTTGACCGAATAACTGATTTGCTCGTAAGTGCCTCCCATGAGATAGGTGATGCCACAGCTGCTGCCCGTCGAGGCGACAACGCATCCGCACAGCGCTGAGAGCGCACCCAGCGTCTGTTTGATGTAGATGGCGGTGAGGTTAGAGATGATGAGTGCGCGGATGAGCTCCTCCTCGGTGTTGTGGTTCTCCTCGGCGAAGACCACGACCGGCATGGTGGCGCAGATGCCCTGGTTGCCCGAGCCCGAGTTGCTCATTACTGGCACCATGGCACCCGCCATGCGTGCATCACAGGCGCAACTGGTGACCGAAAGCACCTTAGAGAAGATACTGTCGCCCATGATGCCCCGCCCCAACGGCGACTGCATCGTCTTGCCCAGCTGATGTCCGTAGTTCTCGCGTAGTCCGCTCTCGGCAGCCGCCTCGTTCAAGCGCTTTGCCTCAAGGATGAAACGCAGTTCGTCGACCTCGGTCTCCATGGCAAAGTCATAGACCTTGCGCAGGGTCAGTTCGGGTTCTTCTCCTCCTTGTTGCGCTTCACACTGACAATCGGGTTTGTCGATATCTGACAACACCTCGGTGTCCTTGCGGAGGAAGACGAAGTGGGTATGGTGGGTTTTAATACGCGCCTCAGCCTCGCGTCCATCAGCGAATACCAAGGCGTCGATATAGAGTTTATCGGGGTCGTTCTCCTCGAGCGAGATGTGAATGCGTTTCTCGGCGATGAACTGTTTGCCTTGCTCCACTGCCTGTTTGTTGCAGTCACAGAGCACCTCCAGTTCCTTCTCGGGCCGTCCGATGAGCGCTCCCAATGCGATGGCGATGGGCAATCCAATCATTCCCGTTCCGGGTATGCCCACGCCCATGGCGTTCTTGAGGATGTTTGCGCTGAGCCTGACCTCGATTTTCTCGGGTCTCATTCCCAGCAATTCCGTTGCCTTTGCTACGCATAGCGCCACCGCAATCGGTTCAGTACATCCGATCGCTGGTACCACTTGCTGCTTAATCAGCGCGATAATCGCTTGTTGTTCTTGAGTGGTCATTTGGTTTATGTCAGGTTTCTTTGGTTTATCGGAGGTCGACGACTTGTGTTCCTGCCGGTACCATCGCCTTGTCGAAGGTGAAGGTGCTGGCGGGGAGGTTTTGTTTGGTCTTGTATCCCGTGAGTGTTAGGGTGAACTGGCTGCCATCGCTCATCTTGATGTGGGCGATGTGCAGCAGGTTTGTCCCATTAGAAATATAGAGATAGACCTGAGAGATGTTCGACTTCTTCTTGGGTCTCAGCATGATGGCATAGTGCCCTGGTATCTGGCCTTTTGACTTCCACATGTTGAAGTTTGTCTTGAAGTCGTTGGCAGCCGCCATGGGGTTGGTCATCTGGAGGTCTTCGGCGGTGGGTGTGGTGATGTTCACCTCGTCGGTCGCCTGGCTCCATGCCCACTGTGTGGTGCCGTCATACCAACATTTCATCTCCTTGGATATTAGCCGGTACTTGCTTCCCGCCATGACGATGGTACCGGCATTATTGCCTTGCGAGCTGGTGACCTTATAGTTTGCGCTAATGGTCCCAGCGTCGCGCAACGCTGCGATGGCATTGTCCAGCACCAGCTGTGGTGTCTGCGCCTGCATGGCAATGGCAATCAGTAGCAGGGTGATTGTTGTGATGGTCTTTTTCATTTTCTAATTGTTATAAGGCCGCGACAGAGCCGCGTCATGGTGAACCGCTGTAGACTGGCCGGTTGTCGAGATTAGACAAAGAGCTGGTCAATGTCCATGGGTGAGAGGAGTACTTTGCGAGGCTTTCCTCCCATGGCGGGACCTACGATGCCCGCTGCCTCCATCTGGTCCATGAGACGTCCGGCGCGGTTGTAGCCAATCTCGTAGCGACGCTGCAGACTCGATGTCGAGGCGGTGTCGCTCTGCACGATCCATTTGGCTGCCTCCTCGAAGAGCGGGTCGCGGTCCTTGATGCCACTTGCGTCGGCGCTGCCTCCGCCGCTTTCCTCACCGCCCTGGTACTCGGGCAGCAGATAGCACTCCTCGTGGGCGATGTCGCGGTCGTTGTCCTCCTGCTCTTTGATGAACTCGCTGATGCGCACGATGTCGGGTGTGTCGACAAAGGGACACTGCAGACGTGTGATGCCGTTGTCGTCGCTCAGGAGCATGTCGCCACGACCAATCAGTCGTTGTGCACCTGTCACGTCCAGGATGATGCGACTGTCTACTGACGAAGCCACCGCAAATGCGATGCGCCCCGGGAAGTTGGCACGGATGTTACCCGTGATGACCGTAGCGCTAGGTCGCTGCGTGGCAATGATCATGTGGATACCCACGGCGCGTGCCTTCTGCGCAATGCGCACAATGGGTGTTTCCACTTCCTTGCCTGCCGCCATAATCATATCGCTGAACTCGTCGATGATGGCGACGATATAGGGCATATAACGGTATTTCTTGTCGCCGTGTTCATCGCGAACATCACGCAGTTCGCGCCTCCACAGGTCGTTATAATCCTCTACCTTTCTCAACCTGACCTCCTCGAGCACGCGGTAACGATCTTCCATCTCCTGCACCAGACTATTCAAAGTCTTCACCACCTTGTCACTCTCGGTGATGATGGCCCGGTCATCACCCGGCACCTTGGCGAAGAAGTACTTTTCGAGGTCGGCATAGATGCTGAACTCCACTCGTTTGGGGTCAACGAGGACGAACTTGAGTTCCGAGGGGCCTTTCTTATAAAGGAGTGACGTGATGATGGCGTTCAATCCCACCGACTTTCCCTTGCCCGTGGCACCTGCGACGAGCAGGTGTGGCATCTTGGTGAGGTCAGCAACAAACACCTCGTTGCTCACCGTACATCCCAAGCACATGGGCAGCTTCGCTTTGGTCTCCTGGAACGCCTTGGAGGCCAGCACCTGCCGCATGGGCACAGTCTGGGGCTCACGGTTAGGCACCTCGATGCCGATAGTTCCGCGTCCGGGCATGGGAGCAATGATGCGGATGCCCAGTGCCGCCAGACTCAAGGCGATGTCGTCCTCGAGGTTCTTCACCTTGGAGACGCGCGTGCCGTCAACCGGGACTATCTCGAACAGTGTCACGGTGGGCCCCACATGGACTTCGATACTCTTGATTTGAATGCCGTAGTTATTGAGCGTCTCGGTGATGCGCTGTTTGTTGCTCTCCTGCTCCTCCTGGTCGACACTGTCTGTACGCATGGTCATGTTTGCCAGCAGGTCGAGCGTCGGGAAGCGGTAGTGGCGGTACTCACCAGTGGGGTCGTTGGGGTTGGTGACCTTGTCGGCCGACTCGATGTCGGTCATCACTGCGGGTTCGTCATCACCATTCCGCTTGGTTTGTTGCTTTCGAGGCTTGGGAACTTGTCGCTTACCGCCCGCGGGATTGCCCTTGTCACTGCCCGAGGGGGTCATCAGAGGGTCCGGTTTGTCATCCTCTGCCTCGTGTCGTGTCCTCGCCACTCCGAAGAAATCCGTTCCTTTTTGACGGTTACTGTTCTCCTTGTCGTCCTGCTCATCCACTTCTTTTCCGTCAAAGCGTTTCCGTTGTTCAGTGATGGCTGTTCTTGTCTTGTTGTACAATGCCTTGAGTGTCTGATAGCATGTGAAGACCCACAACATAAGAATGACGGCGTTGACCGCGATCATGCCATAGATTCCCACGAGTCCATGTAGCCATTTATTTGCGAAGTGTCCGAATCCTCCTCCCAGATGGAAAAAAGTGATATGTGTTCCGTATGTCGCCGCCCCGAGAAGCATCGAGCATGTGAAGATGCTGAATAGCGACACGAGCGTATAGGAGAAGAAATGCGTCTTGACTCCCTTTCTCACCATTCGGAGTCCCATGGTGACACACCAAATGACCAGAATGAATGCCGCCACGCCCACTCCGTCAGCGATGAAGAACTGCGATAGCGCCGCTCCGACGGCAGCTCCCCAGTTGCTCATCTTATCGGGTGTCTGCGCATTGACCAGTACGCCGTTCGATGCCACCTGACTCTGATCGGCCATTCCCGAATAGAGTAGGAAGCTCATGAACGACAGCAGCAGGTACACGCCCAGCAACAACAGGATGATGCCTACTGCGAATCGCGTTCGCCCATTCTTGAAGAATTCGGAGAACCTTTGCCATTTGGTCAGTTTTTTCTGCTCCTCAGCTTGTTTCTGCGCCTGGGCATTTTTGAATTCATCGCTTTCTTTGACCCCCGTCAAGTCGGGGTTATAAGATTCTTTTGTCATCAGAATGTTTTTTCTTTGTGATATGAGTTAGATGAGCAAAGTTACTATGTTTCTATGTAAAAATTGTTCGCAAGTGACAATTTTAAGAGAATTTAATCTTTTATCCAGAACGTCCGCGTGAAGAGCACGAGGACGGTGAACAATTCCAGACGTCCCACCATCATCTCGAACGCCAAGAGCCACTTAGCCGCATCGGGCAGCATGCCGAAGGAGCCTGACTGCAAGGTCACGCCGTAACCCAGTCCCAAGTTACTGATGGTCGAAATGGACGTGTACAACGAGTCGAAGATGGGTATACCCATCAGAGTGAGGAGCACCGTCACAAACAATACCACCATCAGATAAATCGACAGGAACGCGATGACCTTCGACACGATGTGGTGGGGTATCGCCCTGCCGTCAATTCGCACGGCGGTTACGGTGTTGGTGTGCAAGACTCGGTAGAACTCATTGCGGGCATTCTTAACCAGAACGATGAACCTGTCTATCTTCGCTCCGCCCGATGTCGATCCAGCCATACCGCCAAAGAACATGATAATCATGAGTACCATGGTGATGAACTCTCCCTTCGTCTCATAATTCACACTGGTGAATCCTGTTGATGTGATTGCAGCCACGGTATCAAAGAAGGCGAACACCCATCTGTCGGAATGAGTATCGCACATCCCCATGGCATACATGCGCCAGACGATAATCAGCGAAGTGAGTATGGTCATCAGTCCATACCACTTGAATGTATCGCTATGCCACAATTTTGCAAACCTTCCCCTCGCCACATGGAAAAGCAGGGTGAAATTAACACCACCCAAGAACATGAACACGGTCACCACGATATAGACATAGTGTGACTGCCAGTAGTTGATACCCTCGTCCTTGGTGGAGAGTCCTCCCGTCGACACTGTTGTCATTGATTGACAAACCGCGTCAAACCATCCTGTGACCGGTCCCAACATCAGTGCCAAGAGAACCGTGAGTGCCATATAGATGCCCCACAGTCCCTTTGCCGTCTGGCTCACGCGTGGCCTGAGTCGCTCATGGGTGATTCCCGTGACCTCGGCGTTGAACAGCGCGATACCGCCCTTGTAGTTGAGCATGGGCAGCACGGCCAAGGTGAACAGGATGATTCCCATGCCTCCAATCCACTGCATCAACGCTCGCCAGAACAGGAGTCCGTAAGGCATGGTGTCCAGACTCGAGATGACCGACGCGCCCGTGGTGGTAAATCCCGCCATGGTCTCGAAGAACGCGTCCGAGACATTGTCGAGCGTTCCGGTAAACAAGAAGGGCAGCATGCCGAAGATCGAAAAGAATACCCAGATTGTGGCGGTAAGGATGAGTCCCTCGCGCTTGCGCATCGTCTTGATGGCCGGTCGTATGCCGAATGTCATGCCCGCGCCGACCAACGCAGTGATGGCCGCCGACAGGGAGAACGCCACCCATGTGCCCGTCTCTCCGTAAAAGACAGCCACGGCCAGCGGCAGGCACATAAACAACGCCTCAATCATGATGAGCCATCCCAGCATACGCAAGATGATGGGCAGGTTGATTTGTTGTGTGAGGATGCGTGCCATTATTTGAATGCTTTCTCGATTTTGTGAATAGAGCCCGAGAGGCAGAACACCACGACGTGGTCACCGCCCTGCAGTCGGGTGTTTCCGCGCACGAGCTGCCCCACCCCGTCTCGCACCAGTCCGGCGATGGTAATGCCGTATGGCATACTCAAATCCTTCACCTCACATCGCGTGACGCGTGCACCGTCCTTAATAATGAGTTCCGACACCTCAGCATCATGGATGGCAAGGCACTTGGCGTTGTCCAGGTCACTGTCCAGCATGATTTGGAAGATCCGGCTCGAGGCGAGCAACTTCTTGTTGACGATTGAACCGATGTTCAGTGCCTCGGCCTCATTGACGTACTGCAGGTTCTCGACCTGGGCGACTGTCTTTCGCACGCCATGCTCCTTTGCCATCATGCATCCCAGTATATTTGCCTCGCTGCTGTCGCCGAGAGCGATGAATGCGTCATAGTCGCTGATTCCCTCTTCCTCGAGCAGGTCGGTATCGCGGGCGTCGCCATGGACAATGTTCACGCCCGGCAGTGTGTCGGCCAGCACATGGCACCGTTCCAGATCGGGTTCGACAATCTTGATGTGGAACCGGTCGCCCGCCACACGCACCAGCTGTTCGGTAATCTCTCCGCCTCCCATGACAAAGAGTTTCTCGGCATTGAAGGTCTGCTTGCCGCACACGGTGATGACATCCTTGATGTGGTTACGTGTAGTCGCGATGTATGCAATGTCATTCTCATAGACGCGATCTAGTCCGCCGGGTATGATGGTCTCTCGGTTTCGTCGTATGGCACAGATGTGCATGAAACGCGAAATCTCGCCCAAGTCCTTGAGTTGTTTGTCAAGGAAAGTGGCGTTGGAACGCAATTTCACACCCACGAGGATGAGTTCTCCGTTGAGCATCTCAAACCAGTTTCTCACCCAAGGTCTCTTGATGGCTGCAATAATCTCGCCCGCCGCCAGAAACTCGGGATAAATCAAGTCATCGACCCCGATTTTGGCGTAATACTCTTGCCATTTTTTGGCAAGATACTCGTCATTGTCGATGCGCGCGACCGTTCGTTTAGCTCCCATACTTTTGGCGATCTGGCATGCCAGGATATTTCGTGCCTCGTATGGTGTCACGCCAATGAACATGTCGGCAGTCCCCACTTTGACGTCACGCATGTTGGCAAAACTAGTTGCACTGCCGCGATAGGCCATCAGGTTATAGTTCTCCAGCGCGGCGAGTTTCGCCTCGGTGGTGTCCATGATGATGATGTCCTGCTCCTCGTTGCTGAGCATCTTGGCCAAGTGTGTGCCAACCTCGCCGGCACCGGCAATTACTATTTTCATCTTAAACGAATGGAGAATTGAGAATTGAGAATAATCGCCTTACTGCATTCAGACAACATGGACAACTATAAGAATTAAGAATTATCTATAATCTGTAATCTATTTTCTGTTATTCTCGTTGTCAGTGTTGTTATTGTTGTCTGATTTTTTAATTGAGAATTAAGAATGGAGAATAAATCCCTGTCCTCTAACTCTTTAGGGCAGAGACATAGCCTTGAGGGTTTCGTAGATGGACTGTTCGTCAATGCCACAGTGTTGTTGCTGCTGCTTGACGGTGCCTTGGTCGATAAACTCGTCATGTACACCCAAGCGCACGACATCGACCCGCTTGTCGTTTGCCGACAACCACTCGAGGACAGCCGAGCCAAGTCCTCCAACGATGGTTCCATCCTCGACAGTGACAATGTGCCGATAGCGTTCGGCAACTTCTCGAAGTATATCCCCATCGATGGGTTTGACAAAAATCATATCGTAGTGCGCCACGCGGATGCCCTCGTCTTCTAGTCGCTTGACTGCAGCGGCGACGTTGTTTCCGATATGTCCCACGCTGAGTACCGCCACCGTTCCGTCGCCGTCATTGAGCCGCCGCCCCTTGCCGATGGGCATGGAATTCATCTCGTTGCGCCAGTCTACGAGCACCCCACGTCCGCGTGGATAACGGATGGCCATGGGTCCGTTGACGGTCTGTGCGGTATACATCAAGTTGCGCAGGTCATGCTCGTTGATTGGGGCGGCAACGACCATGCCCGGTATGCATCGCAGGTAGGCGAGGTCGAAGAGTCCATGATGCGTCACGCCGTCCTCGCCAACGAGTCCTCCCCGGTCAATGCAGAAGGTCACGGGCAGTTGTGCGATGGCGACATCGTGTATAATCTCGTCGTATGCACGTTGCAGGAACGAGCTGTAGATTGCCACAAACGGGTGCATGCCGTCCTTGGCAAGTCCGCCCGCGAAAGTCACTGCGTGACCCTCGCTGATTCCCACGTCGAAGGTGCGTCTTGGGAACTCCTTCATCATGAGCGACATGCTTGTACCGCCAGGCATGGCGGCAGTGATGCCCACAATACTTTCGTTCTGCTGGGCGAGTTCGACAAGTGTCTTACCGAACACATCCTGGTATTTGGGCGGGTCATACTCAGCGCGTGCCTTTGCGCGCTCGCCCGTCTCCTCGTTGAACTTTCCTGGTGCGTGCCATGTGGTGGGGTCGGCCTCGGCTGGCGCATATCCCTTTCCCTTGACCGTGTGCAGATGCACCAGTTTGGGTCCTGTCATGTCCTTGACCTCACTGAGCACCTTGACCAGTCGCGTCACGTCGTGTCCGTCAAAGGGTCCGAAGTATCGGATGTTCAGTCCCTCGAAGATGTTCTGCTGCCCCGTTAGCGCCGACTTCATCGCATTGTTGAATCGCATGACGATTCCCTTTCCGCTGTCTCCGATGACACCATGTCTACGCAGGAAGTGGTAGGTCTTGTATCGGAAGTTGTTGTAGCGTTTGCTGGTTGTCATGTCGGTCATGTAGCGTCCCAAGGCTCCTGTGGGACGGTCAATCGACATGTCGTTGTCGTTGAGGATGATGAGCAAGTTATTGGGGTTGTTAGCGGCATTGTTCAGCCCCTCGAACGCCAGTCCTCCGCCAATCGAGGCATCACCGATGACCGCTACCACCTTTCTGGCGGGATTATTCTCCAGTTCAGCGGCGATGCTCATGCCCAGTGCCGCCGAGATACTGTTGCTGGCGTGTCCTGCGATGAAAGTGTCATACTCGCTCTCGGCCGGGTTTGGGAAACCGCTTAGTCCGCCCATCTTTCTGTTCTCGCTGAATCGGTCTCGGCGTCCTGTGAGGATTTTGTGGGCGTATGCCTGGTGTCCGACGTCCCATACGATGCGGTCGTCGGGTGTGTCGAGCACATAGTGAAGTGCCACAACAATCTCGACGGCTCCCATGCTTGAGGCGAAGTGCCCCGGGTTGGTCGACAGTTCATGCACCATGAATTGGCGCAGCTCTTCGCACACCTGCGGCAGTTGTTCCACCGACAGTTTCTTCAGGTCAGCAGGCGAGTCAATCTCGGCCAGCAGCGGGAAATGTTCTTTGATATAGGGTTTTTCGGTCATGTTGAGGTCAGTCTTTACGTCTGACATATTTCTTATAGAGTGGCACGAAAACGATGATGCCCGATGCAACGATGGCGAAGATTACCATGAAATCGATGCGTGCGGCGCGTGTAAGCAGGATGTAGCAGAGCGCGAGCCAGAGCATCAAGATGCAGGCGAAACGTATGATGTTTCCGGTGGTCATAAGAATTATGTCAGTTTATAACCCGCAAAGTTACGAAGAATTTTCCAAACGCCCCTCATCTTTGTTCAACAAAAAAGCGCCCTACGGCGCTTTTTGTTGTTTTTTGTCGTTTTTTTGATTCCTGGCCACGACATAGCCGTGGCATGGGCAACCGCTTCCCTATCGTCCTCACTTGCCCAGCCAGGCGCGAATGGTGTCCTGATTGGCACGGTTAAGCAGCCTGCCAGGTTGCCAATTGAGGTCGGGATAGGTTCGTGCCATGTCGGCCGCGGCCTTGTCAATTGTGCTGCCGCCCGATGTGGCAAAGGGCACCATCACCTTCCCCTGAAAATCATTTGCCTCGATGAAGGTGTTGATGATGGTTGGGGCAGTGTACCACCAGATGGGGAATCCGACATAGACGGTGTCGTACTGTGCGATGTTGTCGACCTTCCCGACAATGGCAGGTCGGGAACTGAGGTCTTTCATCTCGACGCTGCTGCGGCTGGTACTGTCGCGCCAATCGAGGTCGGCATCGGTGTAGGGTTGTTCTGGCTGAATCTTGTAGAGGTCACCGCCAGTGACCTCAGCAATTTGCTTCGCCACGCCCTCGGTGACCCCCGAGGCCGAGAAGTAGGCGACCAGGACTTTGGTAGAATTGTCGTTTTGCATATCAGTGTTGTTTTTGTTGCCGTCAACGCATGCGACACACGAGCATATACTCATCATCGCCACGACAAACAGGATGTAAAAAAGCTTATTCATTATTTTTAGTTTTATTGGTTGAGTCCACTTGAAAAAGTCAAGTCTTTTTAAAGGGGACTCTTGGTTGGTGCTGCAAAAATAGGAAAAATCCTGGTGACAAGCAAACGAGTTCCCCTTTTTTTCGTATTTTTGCGGCATGATTACGCCAGAGCTACAACAGTATGTAGAGCGCGAGATTTTGCCGCGCTATGACCATCACGATGCCGCGCATCGCCGTGACCATGTGGACACTGTCATCAGCCAATCGCTTGCCATTGTTCGACAACTCAACCAGCAGGGAGCCGGCTTAAGCGAGGATATGGCTTACGTCATAGCAGCCTACCATGACACGGGACTGTGTGAGGGTCGCGAACACCATCATGAGGTGTCGGCACGCATCATCCGTGCCGACCGTGAGTTGCGCCGGTGGTTCAGCGAGGAGCAGGTTGCCATGATGGCTGATGCCGCCGAGGACCACCGCGCTTCGGCCAAGCATGCGCCACGCACCATCTACGGTCGCATTGTTGCCGAGGCCGACCGCGTGATAGTCCCCGAGACCATCATCCGCCGCACCATCCAATACGGCCTGGAGCATTACCCTGCCCTAGACGTTGAGGGGCACTATGCCCGAACGGTCGAACACCTGCGCGAGAAATATGGCGAGGGTGGCTACCTGCGGCTATGGTTCCCCGAGTCACCCAACGCTGCCCGCCTTGCCGAATTGCGCCGCATCATCGCCGCCCCAACTCGTCTACGTGCACTGTTCGACACCCTTTTCACCGCCCTCACTTCGGAAGACAATATCTGACTTCAAATAAACAACATCCTTCAAAAAGAAGACAACAAGGACAATGGGGACAATAATTTAAGGAATAATATATCAGTTGTCCGCAAGGTAAGCTTTGTCGCTGAAAGAGACTGATTTGAGTAACCGGTGAAAACAGGCATATAACTCCTTTAGATATTAGTCCATGTTGTCCCCGTTGTCTTTCATTCCTACTCAGCGAGAGGTTGTCGTGCGTCAGGCATTGATGTAGCGTTGGTTGATGACGTTCCAGTCGATGATTTGCCAGAGCGCTTTGAGGTGGTCGGGACGGCGGTTCTGGTAATCGAGGTAATAGGCGTGCTCCCAGACGTCCATGGTGAGGAGTGGTTTTAGCCCTCGCCGCAGCGGATTGTCGGCATTTGGATGCTGCGTTATGTAGAGTGTTCCGTTGTCATCGGATGACAACCACACCCATCCCGAACCGAACAGTGTGGCACCAGCCTTCTCGAACTGTTGTTGCATCTCGACAAAGGAGCCGAACTGTTTTTCGATGGCCCGAGCCAATTCTCCGACAGGTTCTGAAGCAGCGCACGGCACACCGAACTGACCGAAGTAGAGGTTGTGGTTCAGGATTTGTCCTGCGTTGTTGAGGATTCCACCTTCGGCCACGGCGATGACTATGTCTTCCAGTGTCCGTCCCTCCCATTCGGTGCCAGCGATGGCGGCGTTAAGGTTGTTCACATAGGTTAGCAGATGCTTTCCGTGGTGGAAATTGATAGTGTTCTCACTGATGACGGGTGCCAATGCGCCGGGCAGATAAGGCAGGGTCATCAATTCAAATTTGCCGTTTACAGGTAATGTTTTCATTTCTTTACAGTTAAGTGGATAGAACAGTTATCAGTTAGTTTTTAAAAAGTAAGATTAATACTAATTGCCAGTCGTGATTTGGTCCCAGGGATTGTGACTGGTGTCATTGAGACATTACGGTTTTTGCAGGGATTTCCCGCAAATAGCGACACGAACTCGTTAAGAGGATCAACGAGCCATGCCACCAAATGACCTAAGAACCATGAGCCGCACAAGTGATAGTCGTTTGCCACGATGACACGCTTGACGCGATAGAAACACTCTCCCATCACCATGCCCGCCAGCGGGGTAATGAACAAGTCCTGAATCGAAGGCACCTCGTTGAATGTCTCGATGCCGTACTCCCACAACATGGACGAGATGAAAGTGCAGTATGCCAGAGAACCCACCACATTAAACCCGTTCGACCGCGCGCTCATATAGTAGACCGCACCGCCATAGGGGTGCAGGACATAGTTAAAGATTGGGTTATCTTTGTCCCAAACGGGTCCTCGTTTGGCATGGTATCGCCATCGTTCAAAGAGTCCCATGTGTCGCAGTTCCTTTTTGTTCCATGCTGTGGCATCCTCGGGAAGCGTCTCGAGCACATAGAGTGTCGCAAGTCCAGCCAGCGCAAACACGGTGGTGTTCTGGGTCAATCTGCGCCAGTTTTCCATGCGCTGTGTGCGCGAGTAGGGTAAGTCATAGAGCGTGCGTGGCACCTCAACAGTCTTCACCCATGCGACCGTGTCGAGTGCGAGGGTGTCGGTGGCTGTGATGGTGTCGGTCAGTTCAAAAGCATGGGATTGCAGGGGGGGTATGACAACCAACAGACCGAGCAGCCCTTGCCAACCTCGCCTGAAGAGGGTGGAAGTGAACTGGGTGATATGTCGGTTACAAAATATCATATTGAGAATGCAAAGTTCGGCATTTTTTTTGAAATGTGGTTGTCGTTTGTCGATATTTTTGTACCTTTGTCGCCAAAATTCGTTATATATGGAAAAAGTTGTAAGTGGAATCCGTCCCACAGGTAACCTGCACCTTGGGAATTACTTCGGCGCAGTGCGCAGTTTTGTGGCGATGCAGGACAAGTATCAATGCATGTTTTTCATTGCCGACTGGCACTCTCTGACCACTCATCCCAAGCCTGAAGACATCCAACAGAGCGCTCGCACGATCCTCGCGGAGTACCTCGCCTGCGGCCTAGACCCGAAGAAAGCCCCCATCTATGTTCAGAGCGATGTGCGCGAGACCATTGAGCTGTACCTGTACCTAAATATGAACATGTACTTGGGCGAACTGGAGCGCGTGACCACATTCAAGGAGAAGGCCCGCCAGCAGCCCGACAACGTGAATGCCGGTCTGCTGACTTACCCCACGCTGATGGCCGCCGACATCCTTCAGCACCGCGCCAACTGGGTGCCCGTGGGCAAGGACCAAGAGCAAAACATGGAGATGGCTCGCAAATGTGCCCGCCGTTTCAATAATATATATGGCGTGGAGTTCTTCCCTGAGCCCCAGAACTTCTACTTCAGCGACCAAGCCGTGAAGATTCCCGGCCTGGATGGCAGCGGCAAGATGGGCAAGAGCGAGGGCAATTGCATCTACCTGCGTGATGACGATAAGACCATCACCAAGAAGGTGATGCGCGCGGTGACCGACAATGGTCCGCAAGAGCCCAATAGCCAGCGTCCCGACGTGATAGAGAACCTGTTCACCTTCCTGCGCATCGTGAGCACGCCCGACACCTATCAGTACTTTGACGAGAAGTGGAACGACTGCACGCTTCGCTACGGCGACTTGAAGAAGCAGATTGCCGCCGACCTGGTCGCAGTGGTCGCTCCTATCCGCGAGAAGATTGAATATTACAGCGCGAACACCGAGTTGCTCGACCAGATTGCCCGCGAGGGTGCCGAGGTGGCTCGCGAGAGCGCTCGCGCCACGCTGAACGAAGTGCGCCGCATCATCGGCTTCAGGGTGTAAAACTCATTCTGACAAAAAACCGCGAATTACGCGAAATATTCTAGTTGGTTATTTCGCGTAATTCGCGGTTCTTTTATAAGTACCGTCTTATTTCACTTTGCGGATGGTGACGTTTGTACGGGCATGGAATCCGTAGTTGTCACCCTTGGGGAGAAGGAAGTCAATCTTCATGCGCAGACGTCGACCCATCTTGTCTTTGACGACCCACTTGCCATTGAGTTTCGGCACGCGTTCGCTGGTAACCTCAATGGTGTCACCCATGCGAAAACCCTTGCTGAACAGGTCGGGCGACAGTGCCACCCAACGAATCTCATAATTCTTCAGCTTGTTGTTGTTAATGCGCTCTCCGCTGGCTGTCACCCAGCCTGCTCCACCCATCCCCGGGTGGTACTTCGTAGCACTTACTGTGTAGGTTTGACTCATCGCCGACAGAGCCATCACAGCCATGGCGGCAAGGCATAATTTTCTTATCATAATCAACAGCAGTTTGGTTTGTACGCCGCAAAGGTATGAAAAAGAAACGAAACAGGCAAATTTTATAGCAATTTGCCTGTTTCGCTAGTCTGTTTCAGAAAAGCAGCTACTTGTCTTTGCGGGCGCGGAGGCTGGCGAAGATAAGGAAGCAGATGATGGCTGCGTACATGACCAGTCCCAGAATGTTCTGCGCACCCTCGGACATGGTGTTATTGAACTTCACGCCGAAGAACAGCAAAGCTGCACTGACGACACCCATCAAAGCACCGCCGGCAATAAAACCACTGGCGAGCAACGTGCCGCGCTCATTGCGCTCCTTGTTGACTTCCTCGTTCTTGCTGCGCGTGCTGACGAACCAGCTCACGATACCGCCAATGAGCAGCGGCGCGTTAAGTTGCAGGGGAATGAACATACCCAGCGAGAAGGGCAACGCCGGCACTTTGAGCCAGTTGAGCAACAATGCCAAGATAGCTCCGACAGCATAGAGAATCCAGGGGGTATCTCCACCCATCATCAATGGATCGATGACGGCCGCCATGGCATTAGCCTGGGGTGCCACCAAGGCGTTGTCACCCACGAAGCCGTAGGTCTTGTTCAGGATGATCATCACACCGCCCACAGTGGCCGCACTGAGCAGAGTACCTACACCTTTCCAAATCTCCTGTTTGGCAGGTGTCGTACCCAACCAGTATCCCACCTTGAGGTCAGTGACCATGCCACCAGCCATCGACAGTGCCGTACAGACCACGCCACCAATAACCATCGATGCCACAATGCCGCGCGCACCGTTCAGTCCCACAGCGACAAAGATACCACTAGCGATGATCAGTGTCATCAGCGTCATACCGCTCACAGGGTTGCTACCCACGATGGCGATAGCGTTTGCCGCAACGGTGGTGAACAAGAAAGCGATGACAACCACCACGACGAATGCCACCAAAGCCTGCATCAGGTTGTGAATCACACCGATGTAGAAGAAAATAAAGGTTACTAACAAAGCGGCTGCCAGAGCGAACACCAAAACTTTCATGGGGATGTCGCGTTGTGTGCGCTCAACCTTCTTCTCATCCTCAGCATTTCCTCCAAAGGCCTTTCCAGCCAGTCCTGCGGCGCTCTTGATGACACCCCACGACTTGATGATGCCAATGATACCACTCATCGCAATGCCACCGATACCGATGTATCGTGCATAGTTCTTAAAGATGTCATCGGCAGGCATGGAAGCCATATCGGCACCGTAAGCGCCGAACAGAGGCACGATAATCCACCAGATGAACGCGCTACCGGCAAAGATGATGAAGGCGTAACGCAGACCGATGATGTAACCCAGACCCAATACGGCTGCTCCCGTGTTGACCTTGAAGAGCATCTTGGTGTTGTCGGCAAAGGTCTGTAATGCAGGAATGGCGGTTGTACAGAGGACTTCTTTCCACCATCCGAATGTGCTGACGCAGAAGTCATAGAGTCCACCCACGAGTCCGGCGATGAGCAGTGGCTTGGCCTGTGCCCCACCCTTCTGTCCGCTGATAAGCACCTGCGTTGTCGCTGTTGCCTCAGGGAAGGGG
>JAEEGL014571271.1_pt1 | contig 17653 bp, 18 predicted proteins | sample 9134231 | NCBI WGS metagenome assembly JAEEGL01 (sample SAMN16246548, study PRJNA631951) | gut metagenome | biome: gut microbiome; feature: rumen; material: fiber-attached | host: Bos | place: Iran: Karaj | collected 2018-10 | reverse complement strand
GCTGCACCCTGTTTATGGTAACCCACGACCGGTACTTCCTGGACCGCGTGTGCAACACCGTGATGGAAATGGACCGCGGCCAGATCTTCATCTACCGCGGGGACTATATGAACTTCCTGGAAAAGCGCCAGGAACGCATAGACAATTACAATGCGGAAACCGAGCGGGTCCGCAACCTCTATCGCCGGGAGCTGGAGTGGATGCACGCCAGCCCCTGCGCCCGCACCGGCAAGGCCAAATACCGCAAGCAGGCCTTCTGGGATATCAAGGAAAGGGCCGATGACAGCTACGTGCAGAAGAAGGTGGACCTCTCTGAGACCCAGGTGAAGAATACCTATCTGGGCAACAAGGTAATCAATTGCAAGGACGTGAGTTTCTGGTGGGAGCAGAAGTGTTACTTAAGGCACTTCAGCTACAATTTCCAGCGGTACGAACGGGTGGGCATCGTGGGCCGGAACGCTGCCGGAAAAACCACCTTCCTGAACCTGATAACCGGAGGCTGGAAGCCGGAGCTGGGCGGCACGTTGGAAGGCGTGATAGAACTGGGAGAATCCCTGAAAGTGGGCTATTACCACCAGAGCGGAATGCAGTTCAAACCCGGCCAGACCGTGCTGGAAACCGTCAATGACACCCATCTTCTGGGCCGCTTCCTCTTCACGCACGATATGTTGAACAACCCCGTGGAGCGCCTCTCCGGCGGGGAAAGGAGGAGACTGTACCTTTTGACCATCCTTTTGCAGCAGCCCAATTTCCTCATCCTGGACGAGCCCACCAACGACTTGGACATCGTCACCCTGGAAATCCTGGAGGAATACCTGCTGGAGTACAAGGGCTCTCTTTTGATTGTCTCCCACGACCGTCATTTCCTGGACCGTCTGGTAGACCATCTTTTCGTCTTCTGCGGAGACGGTGTGGTGAAGGACTTCGTGGGAAATTACACGGAGTACAGAACCTTCATCAAGGACTACGAGGCTTCCCGGAAGGCCGATGAAAAGCCCTCGCAGGTTCAAGGAAAAGTGAAGACGGCCGCCCCTAAGAAACTCTCTTACAAGCAGCAGCAGGAATTGAAGGCGCTGGAGGAAAAACTCTCCTCCCTGGAGACTGAAAAGGCCTCTCTGGAAGCGCAGCTTTCCGGCGGCGAACTGTCTATGGAGCAGCTGCAGGCCGCATCGGCCCGCTACGGCACCCTCCAGCAGGAGCTGGAAGAAGCCGAAATGCGCTGGCTGGAACTCTCGGAGTAATTACTCGTCTTTGGTGAGCTGGAGATAGCCGATGTAGCTGATATCGTCCCTGTTGCGGCTGTGCACCCGGATATCGGCCTTGGTGTTGTCGAAGACAATGATGGTATAGTCCAGGAGGTCTCCGTCTATGGAAGTGGACAGGGTGATGGTGCGGCGGTCTTTCTTGAAACCGCTGTCCTGGTATTCGCTGATGGTGCTTTCGAAGTTGAGGCCGCTGCCTCCGTCATAGGGGATGTTGCGGGCGTCTCCCACGTAGGGAAGGTAGGAAACCAGCTTCTCTCCGTCCACTTTCACGCAGTAGCCGAAAGTGATGGCCCGGCCGCCTCCGCGAAGGGGATTCATATAGTCTACATTGATCTTGAAGGAACGCGAATCCAGGATGCTGTTCACCTGGCTGGTGATGCGGGCCTGCTGGAGTTTCTTTTCCTGGGGCGTCATTCTGGGGGTTCCGCAGCTGCCGATAAGGAGGCAGGCTGCTGCAACGGCAAAGATAAATCGTTTCATAAGCGGGGAGATTATTGAAGGGTCAGACTGTCAAAGATGAAAGGAAGGAGATCGTCTACGCAGGCGAACTTGCGGATACGCTTCGACCCCACCAGGATAATCTTCAGGGGCCGATTGTGTTTTTTCTGGTATTCGGCCATTACCTGGCGACAGGAGCCGCAGGGGGAGGCGGGGCTTTCGCAAAGGACGCCGTGGTCTGATCCGGCAATGGCCAGGGTGTCAAAGGGAACGTCCGGGTAGTTGGCTCCGGCCCAGAACATAGCGCTTCTCTCTGCGCAGAGGCCGGAAGGATAGGCGATATTTTCCTGGTTGGCGCCTTTTACCACCATACCATTGGCCAGCAACAGGGCCGCCCCCACCTGAAACTGGGAGTAGGGGGAGTAAGAGCCTTTCTGAGCCTCCAGGGCAACCCTCACCAGCTCCTGGTCTTGGGCGCTCATCTGATCCGGAGAAGAAAACTCCTGGTAGTTGATGGTTAGCTGTTTTTCTGCCATTTCGATAGTGTTAAGTGGTGTTAAGTTCCGAAAGATAAGAATAATAATCCGGAAATGCTAACTTCCCAGGGTGGCCACCATCACGGCCTTGATGGTATGGAGGCGGTTTTCGGCCTCGTCAAAGACTATGCTGGCAGGGCCTTCGAACACTTCTTCGGTGACTTCTACACCGTCCAGGCCGAACTTCTCGTATACTTCGCGGCCCACCTTCGTTTCCAGGTTGTGGTAGGCCGGCAGGCAGTGCATAAACTTGCAGGCCGGGTTGCCGGTCTTTGCCATCAGGGCCGCATTCACCTGGTAAGGCTTCAGAAGGTCTATGCGCTCTTTCCATACTTCTGCGGGCTCTCCCATCGACACCCATACGTCCGTTATCACAAAATCGCAGCCTTTCACGCCGGCTTCCACATCGTCCGTGATGGTGATGCGCGCACCCGTCTCCCGGGCCACGGCCTGGCACTGGTCCACCAGCTCCCTGGCCGGCTGCAGAGCCTTCGGGGCCACAATCCTTACGTCCATTCCCATCTTGGCGCCTCCCACCAGCAGGGAATTGCCCATGTTGTAGCGGGCATCTCCCAGATAGGCGTAGGAAACCTCCCGGAGAGGTTTTCGGATGTGCTCCCGCATGGTGAGGAAATCGGCCAGGATCTGGGTGGGATGGAATTCGTTGGTAAGACCGTTCCAGACCGGAACCCCGGCATACCGGGCCAGTTCCTCCACGATGGACTGGCCGAAGCCGCGGTACTCGATGCCGTCGAACATCCGGCCCAGCACGCGGGCCGTGTCCTTCATACTCTCCTTGGTGCCGATCTGGGAACCGGTGGGCCCCAGATAAGTGACGTGTGCGCCCTGGTCGTGGGCCGCCACTTCAAAGGAGCAGCGGGTGCGGGTAGACGTCTTTTCAAAGATAAGGGCTATGTTCCTGCCTTTGAGGCGGGGCTCTTCGGTGCCTTCTTTCTTGGCACGCTTCAGATCGGCCGCCAGATCAAGCAGGTACTCTATTTCTTCGGGCGTAAAGTCCAGCAGCTTCAGGAAACTGCGGTTTTTTAAGTTACAAGTCATTGTTTTTATGTTGGTTATCAGTCTCTTCTTAGAGGAAGCGTAGAGCAGCGGAGAAGGCCGCCCATCTTGGAAATTTCCCGGTAAGGAACCGTTTCCACCGTCATCCCCCAGTTCTCCCTCAGGTGCTGGTTCAGCCGGGTGAAATGCTCTTCCGTCACCACGATGTCCGGAGCGATGGAGAAGATATTGGTGTTCATCCAGTACATTTCTTCGGGGGTGATTTCGAAAACATTCTCCCGGCCGAAAATCTCCGTGAGGTGGTCTGCATCCCGGGGATTCATAAAGCCGTGCCGATAGATGATGGCCTTGTCTTCCCCCACGGGCATAAAGGTGCAGTCCAGGTGCAGGATGCCCGCGTACGGGTCTGTGTCACTCTTGAGAAGGTTCAGGGGCATAATCTGCCGATCGGGAAATATCATCTTCAGGTATTCTACGGCCAGGCGGTTGGTGCGGGCCGTCTTCACCTGCCGGTAGTCCGGAAAATCGTACTGGCCCAGGAAGATAAAGTCTTTGTACAGGATGACGTCTCCTCCTTCCACGTGCACGGCCTCCGGCAGGTTGTAAATCTGCTTGTAGTGGATTTGCCGATAGATATCTTCGTATGCGTCAATCTCTTCCTGCCGGTCCGGGATGATGTTGGAGACGATGATCTTGTCGTCGATCACAAAGCCCACATCGCGGGAAAAAATCTGGTTGCAGTTTTCCACCAGCCGGGGACGGTACACCTTGACGTCGTACTTGTGCAGGATGGACTCAAAAGCGCTCATTTCCCGCACGATGTCCTGCTCCAGGGGGTATACTCCGCTACTCACGGATTCGTAGGACTTGCTGTCGTAGGTTTGGTCCAGCGTAGGGGTGGGGCCGGAAGAGTAGGGCATTCCCAGCACCACTTCCCGCAGGCGCGCCGTTTCAGATTGGATATGAAGATGAATCGGAGTCATAGGATTTTAATTGTCGGCCGATTTGATTTTGGAATCGCAGTACCAGCAGCGGAGGGCTCCGGTGGGCGTGCGGCGGAACTTGTAGGGGGCGTGCTCGTTGTTGCAGATGCACTTGCGGTTGGTGCAGCGGAGCTCCGGATCGAAGACTGGCTGCTCCGTTTCGGGCATTCCGTGGGCGGGGTCGTTCTTCCACTCGTGGAGTTTCACGATGAGGGCCTCCCGGACAAACTTGCCGTTTTCCACCTGGCGGAAGTAGGCGGCGCGGGGGTCGCTGTCCACCTCGGTGAGGATTTCGTTCACACGCGGAAGCGGGTGCAGCACGGCCATCTTTTCCTTGGCCAGGGACATACGGGCGGCATCCAGCACAAAGCTGTCCTTCACCCGGTCAAACTCGTCCTCGTCCAGGAAACGTTCTTTCTGCACGCGGGTCATATAGAGGACGTCCAGCTCCGGCATCACTTCCTCCATCGTGTCCACCTCGCGGTAGGGGATGCCCAGGCGGTCGCACACGTCGTGCTTGATATAGCCCGGGAGCTTGAGCTCGTCCGGTGCAATCAGAATCACCTTGATGTCTTTGTACTGGCTCAGGGCCTTGATGAGGGAGTGGACGGTGCGGCCAAACTTGAGGTCTCCGCAGAAGCCGATGGTGATGCCGTCGATGTGCCCCAGTTCGCGCTTGATGGTGAGGAGGTCTGTCAGCGTCTGGGTGGGGTGGCTGTGAGAGCCGTCGCCGGCGTTGATGATGGGGACGCGGGATACCTCGGTGGCATACAGCTGGGCGCCTTCGATGTGGTGACGCATGGCAATCACATCGGCAAAGCAGCCCACTACGCGGACCGTGTCCTGAACGGTTTCTCCCTTGCTCACAGAGGCGTTCTTGGCATCGGAAAAGCCCAGGACGTTGCCGCCCAGTTCCATCATGGCCGATGTAAAGCTGAGCCGGGTGCGGGTGCTGGGCTCGTAGAAGAGGGTGGCCAGCTTGCGGTGGGACATGCTGCCCTGGTAGCGTTCGGGGTGGGCGATGATGTCCTGTGCCAGGGAAATGATTTCGTCGGTCTCCTGCTTGGAGAGATCCATCGGGTCGATAAGGTGCTTCATGGGGTGTTCGTATTATTTTTGAATCCAGGTTTCGTCTGAGGGGTTGTCCCGGAAGGCCAGGATGCGCGCTTTCCACTCCGGGGCAATGCGGCCTTCCCCGGCTGCCACTTCTACCAGCACATCCAGGTTGCACAGGGAGTGGTTCTGGGTGTGGGCTGCTTCCAGCCGCTCCAGGCCCTTTTTCATCCCGTAGGTGAAGATGCTCACGATGCCAAGGACTTCCGCCCCGGCTTCGCGGAGGGCTTCCACGCATTCGATGGCGCTTCCGCCGGTGGAGATGAGGTCTTCCACCACCACCACTTTGGTGCCGGGCTCCAGCTTGCCCTCGATGCGGTTGGTGCGGCCGTGGCTCTTGGCCTCTCCCCGCACGTAGCCCATCGGAAGGTCCAGCAGGGCGGCCGTAATGGCGGCGTGGGCGATGCCGGCCGTGGAGGTGCCCATCAGCATCTCACACTGGGGATAATACTTTTTTACCAGTTCGGCCAGTCCGGCCTCTATCTGCTCCCGCACGCGCGGAGCCGACAGGGTGAGGCGGTTGTCGCAGTAGATGGGGCTTTTGATGCCGCTGGCCCAGGTGAAGGGCTGCTGGGGGCGCAGGAAAACCGCGCCGATGGAAAGGAGTTCTTTCGCTATCTGACGTTCCATATTATACGAATTCTTGGATACAACGCTTGTAGGCCGCCACGGGGTCCTCTGCGGCGGTGATGGGTCTTCCCACCACAATGTAGTCCGAACCTATCTCCCGGGCGCGGGCGGGGGTGGTGATGCGCACCTGGTCGTCGGCCGCGGCATCGGCAAAGCGGATGCCGGGGGTGACGGTGAGGAAATCCTTTCCGCAGGCGGCTTTCACAAGGCCTGCCTCCAGGGGAGAGCAGACCACTCCGTCCAGGCCGGCTTCCCGGGCATTGGAGGCATATTTTTCAATGGTCTCGTTCATCGAAGGGCCGATGAGAAGCTCCCGGTGCAGGGTTTCCTCGGAGGTGGAGGTGAGCTGGGTGACGGCAATCAGGAGGGGACGGGTTCCGTCGGCCCGGGTGAGGCCCTCCACGGCCGCTTTCATCATCGCCACCGCTCCGGAGGCATGCACGTTCACCATATCGATATCCAGGGCCGACAGCACCTGCATCGCTTTTTTCACGGTGTTGGGGATGTCGTGCAGTTTCAGGTCCAGGAAGATGCGGTGGCCGCGGGCCTTGATGTCCCGCACAATCTGCGGACCGGCGCCGTAGAACAGCTCCATTCCAATTTTGACAAAGGGTTTGCGGCCGCCCTCGAAGCGGTCCAGAAAGGCCAGGGTGGTTTCCCGGTCGGGGAAGTCGCAGGCTATGATGACGTCTCTCCTGTTCATACGGTTCCGATGATCTCTTGTAAGGTGTTGATATTCAGTTCTTCCATTACGGAAGGAAGTGCACTAATGATTTCCGGGCAGGCGAAGGGGTTGCGAAGGTTTTCGGCCCCCACCTGGACGGCCGTAGCCCCGGCCATCATCATTTCCACCACTTCCCGGGCGCTGGTGACTCCGCCGCAGCCCATCACCGGGATGTGGCAGGCGTGGGCCACCTGGTATACCATCCGGAGGGCGATGGGGAAGATGGCGCTGCCGGAGAAGCCGCCCATCGTATTGGCGAGGACGGGTTTGCGGCGGGCGATGTCTATCCTCATCCCCAGGAAGGTATTGACCAGGGTGAGACCGTCCGCTCCGGCATCCTCGCAGGCGCGGGCTATTTCCACGATGTCTGTCACGTTGGGACTCAGTTTGATGAAGACGGGCTTGCGGTGGCAGGCTTCCTTGACGGCCGATGTCACCTGCGCCGCCGCTGCAGCGGAGGTCCCGAAGGCCAGGCCGCCGCCGTGCACGTTGGGGCAGGAGATATTGACTTCGATCAGGTCGATTCCTTCACACTTATCGGCCCGGGTGCAGCATTCGCGGTATTCTTCCACCGAGAAGCCGCTGATATTGGCTATGATGCAGCCGTCGTACAGGCGGCGCAGCGCGGGTACTTTTTCGTTGACCAGCACGTCTATGCCGGGATTCTGCAGGCCCACGGAATTGATCATTCCGGCCGTGCAGTCTGCGATGCGGGGAACGGGATTGCCGTAGCGGGCTTCCCGCGTGCTGCCCTTGAGGGAGATGCCTCCCAGCACGTTCAGATCCATGGCATCGGCCATTTCCAGGCCGAAGCCGAAGGTGCCGCTGGCGGGGATTACCGGGTTTTTCAGGCTTAAGCCGCAGAGCGAAACAGAAAGGTCTTTTACCATAGAATCTCCTCCTTTTTGAATACCGGTCCGTCCTTGCAGACGCGCCGGGGACCGCTGGCGGTGTGGATGCTGCAGCCGTAGCAGAAGCCGGCGCCACAGCCCATCCTCTCTTCCAGCGAGGCCTCCCCGGGGCCTTCCAATTGCTGGCAGACGGCTTTCATCATCACCATCGGCCCGCAGGTGTAGAAATAATCATATGCGGGCTTCAGGGCCTTCAGGGCATCTGTCACGAAGCCTTTCACTCCCGCGGATCCGTCCAGGGTGGTGAGGATTACGCTGCCGCAGAGGGCTTCGAATTCCTCTTGCAGGACTATTTCATCGGCCTTGTTAAAGCCCAGGATCACGGTCGCTTCCTTGCCCTCTTTTCTCAGCTCTTTCGCCAGAAGATACAGCGGCGCGGCGCCAAGGCCGCCTCCCACCAGAAGGGCTTTTTCCCGGCAGGCCGATGCGTCAAAGCCTTTTCCAAGGCCTATGAGAACGCTCAGGGACGTTCCCACGGGAAGGGTGCTGAGCGCACGGGTTCCTTCTCCCACGGTTTTGTAAAGGAGGGTGAAGCCTTCCGGCGAAGTGTCGCAAACCGAGAAGGGCCGACGAAGGTAATAGCCCGGGATGTCCAGGTGCACAAACTCTCCTTCTACGGGGCCGGGTCCGCTCAGAACCAGCCGGTAGGTACCGGCTGCCACCAGGCGGTTTTCCCTGAGGGTATAAAGCTTTTTATCCATCTTGCTCTGCCTTGTATACGGCTATTCCGTCTTTGCGGGTTTCCAGGATGCGGCCGTACACCTCCCATCCGTCAAAGGGGGTGGCGTGGCCCATGGAGGCAAACCGGCTGCTGTCTATGATATAGGGGGTGTCCAGATCTACGAAGACGCGGTCCTTCGGGGCCTCGGGCAGGCTGAAGATGCGGCGGGGAGCCTGGGAAAGGGCTTCCACCACCCTTTCCAGGGGCACGCGGCCGGTTTTGACCAGTTTGGTATAGAGGACCGGGAAAGCGGTCTCCAGCCCTACGATGCCCATGGCGCTGCCCTTCAGGCCGCGGGATTTTTCTTCGGCCGAATGGGGAGCGTGGTCTGTGGCGATGGCGTCGATGGTGCCGTCCAGAAGGCCCTGGATGAGGGCTTCGCGGTCTTCGGCGCTTCGAAGCGGAGGATTCATCTTGAAGCGGCCTTCCTCCCGGAGGTCTTCGTCGCAGAGCACCAGATAGTGAGGGCCGGTCTCACAGGTGACGCGGACTCCGCGGGCCTTGGCCTGCCGGATCAGTTCCACGCTTTCTTTGGTGGAAATATGGCACACGTGGTAGCGGCAGCCGGTTTTTTCGCAGAGCCTCAGGTCCCTTTCAATCTGGCCCCATTCGCTCTGGGAGCAGATGCCCTTGTGGCCATGCTCACGGCAGTATTTCCCCTCGTGGATATATCCTCCGTGCAGGAGGGTATTGTCTTCGCAGTGGGCGGCCAGGATTACGCCTTCGCGGGCGGCGGCTTCCATCGCCTTCAGCATCATTTCTTCACTCTGGACGCCGCTGCCGTCGTCCGAGAAGGCCACACAGTGGCCTTTGAGGGCCTTGAAATCTACCAGCTCCTTTCCTTTCCGCTCCCGGGTGATGGAGCAGTAGGGGAGGACGGTGATGACGGCGTCTTTGTCAATGGCGGCCTGCTCCAGGGCCAGATGCTCCGGGCTGTCCGGCACCGGGTCCAGGTTGGGCATGGCGCAAACCAGGGTGTATCCCCCTCTTGCCGCGGCCATGGACCCGGTCCGGATGGTCTCTTTCCAGGTCTGTCCCGGTTCGCGGAAGTGTACGTGTATGTCACAAAAAGCGGGTAACTCTACCATAGGTGCAAAAAAAAGACAACCATAAATGGCTGCCTATAGATTACAGATTATATGATGCTTTTGTTCATTGTGCTACTTGTTTAGGCAAAGGTAGCGTTTTGTGCGGAATATTCAAAAAATAATTGGATTATTTCCTGCATTCCGGGCACACGCCCTTGAGCAGATAGCTCCGGGTTTCCACCTCATATCCCTGCGGGGCTTTCACCGTGGGGATGGGCGTATCCTCCAGGCAGAAGGTACGGCGGCAGCGAGTGCAGTAGAAATGGACGTGCAGATCGTCGTCCTCTCCGTGGTGATGGCTGTGGCAAAGCTCGTACCGGACGCCTTCTCCGGCATCTTCCAGCACGTGTACCAGGTGGGCCTCCTTAAACGTTCCCAGCGTACGGAAGATGGCACTTTTGTCCAGGGTTTCCAGCCGGGTTTCCAGCTCCATCAGGGAGAGCGGACGGCCGGCATCGGCCAGCGCCCGGGCCACCAGAAGGCGGTTGGGCGTCACTTTTACTCCGTGTTCCTCCAGCAGATGTTCCATTACAGGAGCTCCTCCAGCAGCTCTTTGCAGTGACCCGGCAGGATGATGTGATGGTTGCCGATGGGATCGGTGAGGAAGTAGCGGGCGTCCTCCGGGCTCAGTTTCAGCACCACCTGCGTGCGGCACAGATGGTCTTCGTACTGGTTCTCCAGCAGTTCCCCCTCGGCCGCAAAGTAGCGGTCCAGCTTCCCGGAGACCTTGAAAACCGTTACCGGGCCCACGGGCAGGTTGCCGTGGATGCCGACGCCTATGCCGGATTCGAAGTGGGTGTCGTACTGCCAGTCTGTGACCATATTGAAAGGGACGGTGCAGTGGGCAAAGAGCATCTGCCCGGTCTGCACGTCTATGCGGGCCGGATTGGCCTGGAAGCCTGTGCAGCCCGTAAGCGCCTGCGCTATGAGCATAGACAGGAGGGCGGGCACATCTCCCTCGCAGGCGGCCGGAATGCCGTCTGCATTGAAGGAGGCCAGGGCCAGACAGCCGGTGTTGCCGACAGAGGTGAGAAGATCGAAGCAGCGAAGGGTGAAAGCCCCCAGCTGGTAGCGCTTTACCAGCACCTCCAGGGCGTGATAAATCTGCGTAGCGCCGGGATAGGCCTTTCTTACCTGATCGGCCATCGGCTCCTCTGCCGGGGCCGGGTTGGACGGGGCTTTGGCAATTTCCTGCAGCAGTTCCTCCATAGGAACTTCCACCAACTTGACGCCCAGCTTATCGGCCAGGGCAACAGGGTCTGCGTGGCTGGAAATGAGCCAGTCTGAAGGCTGGCCGATGACGCCGAGGCGCATTCCCTGCAGCCGCTCGCGGGCCTTTGCCACGGTTTCCAATACCTTCACACGCTTTTGGAGATAGTCGGCCGGGCCGTGCAGAACTTCTCCCTTCAGCCCCTGCTGCCGCAGGTAGGAAAGGATTTCCAGGGAAGCTGCCAGTGAATTGGACTGTCCGGAGGTGAGAAGGTAATACCGTTCGATGCCGCGGGCCAGCATCTCCGGCAGAAGGCTCTTGAAGATGCCTTCGGCCCCGCCGGTTCTCACGTAGATTAGCTCCAGAGAATGGGTTCCGAAATCCTTGAAATCGGGCCCCTTGAACTCAAAATTCCCCTCCGGGAATACGCCACTGAGGAACTGATCGCTGATTTTACGGACCGACTGCTCATCGTGCAGGCCGGAAGTGATGGTATATACTGCTGTCATAGGATGTGGTTACAAAAAAAGGGAAAGCACCTTATATCGCACCGCTACAACCTCCTACCCTTGCTACGTTCCCGTCCTGGGGGAGTTCAGAGGGAGCTGGTCGTATAAGACTTTCCCACTGCAAAGGTATAAAAAACTTTTGAAATACGAAACCCTCCCATACATCCGGGCTAACTCCGTGTGCAGGGAAGGGCTCTGGTGCACACCAACAGGCAAAAAGTGCATCTCCGTGTGCACAGGAGGGCTCTGGTGCACACCGAGGGGCGAAAGGCTCAAGGGCGTGTGCCCAGAATGTGCTGGATGACCAGCCCGGCCAGGGTGAATCCGAAAATACCGGTGATGTGGACGAAGGTGCCGTTGGCGACGGCCTTGCCGGGACCGGGATCCTGCTCCGGGCCCAGGTTGGGCAGAACCTCCTCGTCGTAAACAGCCAGGATGGGCTTGGAGGGAAGTGTGTTTTCCCGACGCATCTTTTTGCGTAATGCCGCTCCCAGCGGACAGCCCCGGACGCTGAAGAATTCGGCCACCCGTACCTTCGTAGGGTCTGTTTTGCAGGCGGCACCCAGGGAACAGAACACCTCGGCCGGGGTGGCCGATGCTTCCAGCAGCAGGTTCATCTTGTCCGTGAGCGAATCGATGGCGTCGATGATGATATCGTACCCGCCCAGACCAAAATCCAGGCCCTTTTCATAGCGCTCCTGCAGGGCCGTGATATCGGCCGAAGGGTTGATCTCCAGCAGGCGTTTTCTAAGCACTTCCACCTTGGGCTGGCCCACGGTAGCCGTGGTGGCAGGCAGTTGCCGGTTGATGTTGGTAACGTCCACATCGTCCGGGTCTACCATCGTGAGATGGCCGATTCCGCTTCGGATCAGCGCTTCTGCGCACCAGCTGCCCACCCCGCCCGTTCCGAAGAGGATGACGCGGGCGGCCTGGAGCCTGGAGAGCCCTTCGGCCCCCACCAGACGTTCCGTGCGGGCGAAGAGACCGTTCATCGTTTGGCGAAGATTTCAAAGGACTCCGGAAGGGGAGAAGTGCAGCGCACCATCTTGCCGGAGAAGGGGTTGCGGAAAACCAGCGTGTGGGCGTGGAGGGCCAGGCGCTTGATGGGGTCTGTCTGGGCTCCGTATTTCTCGTCGCCGGCTACCGGACAGCCCAGCGTGGCGGAATGCACGCGGATCTGGTTCTTTCGGCCGGTCTCCAGGGAGAACTCCACCTGGGAGTAACGACGGCTGGTGCTTAGGACGCGGTAGTGCGTGATGGCCAGCTGACCGTCCTTGACTTCCGTGTCGAAGGAATTCATCTTGAGGGATTTGGTGTTCTCCACCAGCCAGCTCTGGATGGCGCCCTGTTCTTTTTCCAAATGGCCTTCCAGCCAGGCTACATATTTTCTTTCGGCCACCAGATCCTTCCATTTGCTCTGGAGGATGTCCTTGGCGCGCTCGTTCTTGGCAAAGACCATAGCGCCGGAAGTGCCCTTGTCCAGGCGGTGCACAATCCAGACTTTGGCGTTGGAGCGGTCCGGCTGCCGGCCGGAGATGAGGTCTTCCTTGCGCTGCATCCGGGCGTTTACCTTGATATAGGCATTCAGGAGGGAATACAATGTTTTCCTCTCCTTGCCGGTGGCTACGGACAGCATCCCGGAGGGCTTGTCTACTACTATATAATTATCGTCTTCAAAGAGAATCTGCACGCCCGCTTTGATCACCTGGTCCCGGGCGTCGGAGCGGGTGGCGCGGGCAATGGAAATGCCCTTGGGAAGAACCGTAATCCGGTCCCCTTTTTTCAGGGGCAGGTCAAAGGCCGTCTGGCTTTCCCCGTTGACCAGCACCTGGCCTTTGGACAGGAGGTTCTTCACCCCGGTTTTGGACTGGCCGGGGAACAGTTCAAACAGATAGGGCAGCAGGGAGCCTTCGTGGGCCACCTTGAAGTTTTGTCCGGTCATAATTCTTCTAGGAGGGGATGTAATTCCTTGGGAAGGAGTTTCATAAAATAATCCAGCGTGCCGTGGGGAATGATGATGGTTTCCAGGCTTTCGCAGTCGTCGAAAGCGTCTTCCCCGATGGCCTCCAGGGCCTTGTTCAGCTTAATCTGGTACAGATTGATGCAACCCTGAAAAGCTCCGGGGCCGATGACACGGGTTCCCGCCGGGAGGGTGATTTTTTCCAGCTGCCAGCAGTCTGCAAAGGCCGAAGGGCCGATGCTCAGCAGCCCCGTCGGGAGCTTGATTTTCACAAGGTCCCCGCATTCGCAGAAGGCGGCAGCACCTATGTGGGTGATGGACGCGGGGAGAGATATCTTCTCCAGGTAGGAAGAACGCTCGTCCAGGGGAATCTCTTCTCCTATCTTTCGGCCCGCCATATAATCCTGGAAGGCGAAGGCTTCGTCGCAGATGACCTCGCAGCCCTCCCGGACAGTGATTTCGGAGGGAAAGTTTTCTGCGTCCAGAAGGCGTTTGCCATCGGCCGAATAGCTTACACAATTGTCGCCGTCCCAAATGTCCCTGTCAAGCTCTTCCCGGGAAGCAGCTGTGGGGACGGCCAGGATTTCTTCCAAGGTCATCATCAGAAGGTCTTAACGAAATCGATGTCCTTTTTGAGCATAATCTTGGGCTCCATATGGGACACCTTCTGGAACAGTTTGAACTGATAGGCAGGAGAGAGGTATACCTTGTTCTCGTTTTTCCCCTTGCGCCACCATTTGTAAAAGGCGATGGGATCTGTGTCGTAGGGGATGCGGGCTTCAATTTCCGAGGGGAAACCGGGGAAATCTATCATCATCTTGAGTCCGGTGATGCGCTTGTAGTACTCGTAATCTGCTCTTCTGAGCTTGGAAACGAGGGGGGCGAAGACTTCCATCTGGTCCACCTGAAGGACTTTTTCCTTGACAATCATACGGTGAATGCGCACAGGGTCCTGGTGGAGCCAGTCGGAAACTTTCAATGTCACCGGACCGTTTTCGCAGTCCAGTGTGAGCATATCCGAAGAGAAGTAAATCTTTTCGCTGTCTAAAGGAAAGTTTTCCATAAAAATCGCCTTCATCTGCAAATATATGAAAAAAATTCCTTTTTTCGCTGAAATTTTTTAACTTTGGGATTGGAATAGCTACAAAAACCACTTAATATTATTTACACTATGGCTTACAAAATCATTGACATTCAGGGCGTCGGCCCCGTTTATGCCGAAAAACTCGTTGCCGTGGGCATCGAAACCGTAGATCAGCTGCTCAAGGAAGGCGCCAGCCCCAAGGGCCGCAAGGCTCTGGAAGAGAAGACCGGAATCCGCGGAGATCTCATCCTCACCTGGGTTAATCACGCAGATCTTTTCCGCATCAAGGGCGTAGGTCCCCAGTTCTCCGAACTCCTGGAAGCCGCCGGCGTGGACACGGTGAAGGAACTTCGCACCCGCAACGCTGCCAACCTGGCCGCCAAGATGCTGGAGATTAATGAGGCCAAGCACCTTTGCAAGCGCACTCCCGTGGAGAAGGAAATCGCCAAGTACATCGAGCTGGCCCAGAAACTGGAGCCCGTCGTCACTTACTAATCTTTATTCAGAGATGGAATAAGCCGGCCCCTCGAGGCCGGCTTACTTGTTTATTCCGCGTTTTCGTAGCCAAAATAGTATCCTTTCTTTGCGGTGGGAACACCGTCCTTCATCCAGGAGGGCTGCGGCGCGCCCTTCAGGTAATAGTCGAAAAACTGCTGCAGGCGGATGGAAAGGTCTTTCCGGTTCCGGCGTTGCTTGAGGTTGTGAGCCTCGTCGTTGTATTCCAGCAGCCAGGCCGGTTTTCCAAGGCGCCTCAGTCCCATAAACATCTCTATGCCCTGGTACCACGGGACGGCGCCATCGGCATCGTTGTGCATAATGAGAACAGGCGTAGTCACCTCGGGCAGGCGGTACAGGGGAGAGTTCTCCACGTACAGCTGCCAGCCGTTCCAGAGGTTGCGGCCGATGCGGCTCTGCCCCTGCTCGTACTGGCCCTGCCGGCTGTTGCCGGATTCCCAGCGGATGCCGCCGAAGGCCGATGTCATATTGCTCACGGGCGCTCCTGCGCCGGCGGCCTTGAACATGCCCGTGCGGGTGATCAGGTAGGCCACCTGGTAACCGCCCCAGCTCTGACCCTGTATGGCCATGTTCTCCTTGTCAATCCAGGGGAAACGGGTGAGGCTTTCGGCCCCGCTCACGATGCAGTTCACGGCCGATTCTCCCGGCAGGCCGCGCGTGTACACGATGTCCGGCACAAACACCACATATCCGCGAGAGACAAAGAAGGGGATGTTGATGATGGACCACATGGGCTGTACCGCGTAGTGGGTATAGAGGTTCTCGGAATTCTTCTCGTAGAAATAGATCATCACCGGATACTTCTTGTTCTGGTCAAAGTCTTCCGGCTTGTACAGGAGGCCGTCCAGGGCCGTTCCGTCATAGGCCGTCCAGTGATAAAGCTCTACCGTTCCCCAGTTGTATCCGCTCTTCTGGGGGTTGATGGCCGACAGCTTCTTCTCGGCCTTTCCCAGGGAGGCGGAGTAGTAGACGTCCATCGGGTCCTGGAAATTGCCCTTGGTGTATGCGTAGACATCGGCCTTGCGGGCTTTCTGCACGCCGGCCCAGGTGAAGCCGCCGCGAACCACGGTGCGGAAACTCTTGAGGGGATTGTCCACTTTCACGCTGGCCAGGCCGTTTTCCTTGGTGGCGTTGTCGAACAGGCTCAGAAGAAGGGTTTCCTCCCGGCCGATGTGGCGCTCTTCCTCCCGGTCCTTCAGGTTGAGGTAGCGGTAGGTGATGCCGTTTTCCCGGCCCTGGGTGAGGCGGACAGGGGCGCTGCCGTCCGTGGGCACCTTCAAGATGTCGTAGCGGTCGTATAGGAGGAGGGCGCTGTCACCTTCCAGCCAGCCGGCCATTCCGTAGGCGTCCGGCCGGGTGGGGTGATCGTCCTCTTCCTCCCAGAAAGTGACGCCGGCATCCAGGGTGCGGAATTGGGCCGATGCAATGTCGTAGAGGTTCCAGGTGAGGGTGTTGTAGTCCCACCAGAGGATGTGTCGGGCCAGAGGGGAAAGGACCACGCTGGAGAGCGGGCCCGTGGCAATCTCTTTTTCTCCGGCCGGGCCCTGCAGAAGGATCTGCACGGCGGGCTGGTAGGTCCACTGGGTTTCTACGGGATCCAGGGTCTTGATTTTCAGGTTGTATGGCGAGTCTCCGCGGTCTCCCTGGGAGAAGCGGGTGAACTTGCTGTCGTTGAAAAGCTTCAGGCTTCCTCCGGGGAGCACTTCGGCCGGGAAGGTGCGGGCAGCATCGCGGGACAGATTGACTTTCTGTGCCGGGGGAATCTCCGGAGCGTTCCACGTCCAGATGTCCAGGCCCGGGGTTTCGAAGGGCACCAGGGAGGTATCCTTCGGCGGGACCAGCTCCTGCACGCCCACGAAGATGCGATGGCCGTCGTGGCTGAACCAGCCGTAGCTCTTTTCGGTGATGCCCCAGCCGGCGGGGATGCCGGCGGCATCGGCCGATACCAGTTGGGTCAGTTTTCCGTCGGCATACCGGTACAGACTGCCGTGCTTGCTGCCGCTGGAGAGGGTGTCCGGGGCGCTCACCACCAGGAAGGAGGTGCCGTCTTCGTTAAACCGCGGGGCACCGTGCCAGGCGGTGGTATCTCCGAAGAAGGTGGTTTTGCCGTCGGCCGGGGTGTATACGCCGGCTTCGGTCTTGAACTTGCCGTGCTGGCGCACCAGGGCCAGGCGGCTGCCGTCTTTGGAGAAGACGTACTCCTTGATGTTCCGAAGGGTGTCCAGGTGGCCGTCGGCAAAGTGATAGACGGCTACGGGACCGCCCTTGTCTTTCTTCTTGCGCTCTTTCTTGGGAATGAAAGTGGTGTCGGCCGTGGAGAAGGCGAAGGCCTCTACGGCGTGTTTTCCCATCTTGTAACCTTTGACACCGGGGAATTTGGTGATTTCTCCGCTGGTGAGGTTGATCACGGCCAGGGAGTCCTTGGGCATGTCGTCGGCCTTTTTCTTGTCAATCTTGGCCCGGCGGGTCTTTTGGAATTCGGGCTTGATCAGGCAGACGGCGAAACGGCTGTTGTCCAGGATACGGGCATTGTAGCCTCTCGGAATGAGGATTTCTCGGCCTTTCTTGCCGAAAGAGCGGATGGTGAGAGTTCCGTCCCCCTCCTGGGGATTCACTTCGTAGGCGATGACGCTTCCGTCGGGGGAGAGGGAAGTGCTGCCTACACTTTGCCAACTGTCGAACACGCTGTGGTCCAGCGGTTTTTTCTGGGCCTGCAGACTCAGGGTGGCGGCCACAAGGGCTGCGGTTACAAGAAAACGTTTCATACCGCTAATATATACATTTATTATGGTTTTAAAAAAATTTGCGAAAAGGTATTGCAGAATCAAAATTTGTTTGTACCTTTGCAATCCCGAAAGGGAAGTTCACTGAAAACTTGGTGCGGTAGTTCAGTCGGTTTAGAATACCGGCCTGTCACGCCGGGGGTCGCGAGTTCGAGCCTCGTCCGC
>JAEEGL013593114.1_pt1 | contig 17653 bp, 12 predicted proteins | sample 9134231 | NCBI WGS metagenome assembly JAEEGL01 (sample SAMN16246548, study PRJNA631951) | gut metagenome | biome: gut microbiome; feature: rumen; material: fiber-attached | host: Bos | place: Iran: Karaj | collected 2018-10 | reverse complement strand
GAAATCACCTGAGTAAACAATGCCTGAAGTCATATTCAAAAGATCCTTAACTGTTATGGGCGCCACGGCCTTCCTTATTCCCTCGCTGGATGCAACCCTGCATTCGCCGAAAGCCGGCAGATAGTCGGAAACCTTACTCAAAAGATCCAGCTCGCCACGCTCATAGAGCATCATGGCAGCTACAGCTGTAATCGGCTTTGTCATGCTGAATATCTTGTAGATGCTGTCCTCCCGGTCAGGCTCATAATGATTTTCATAAACTCTTTTTCCTTTATGTTCAACGACAATTGTCGCCCCTTGAAGCCTTCCTTTCTCCCTCTGGCTCTCAATCAGTGTATCAAGCCTTCCAAGCTTCCTTATATTCATAACAACATCCCTTCAATTCCTTTATTTCTTTTTCCTATACTGCGAGACAAACACAGTCTTAGAATTTTACAGCCGGCAGCATATACTTTTTCTGATAGAAATCCACTGCCTTCTCAAAGCCCTCTGACTTCTCAGCCTTCAATGTCTCTATGTACTCATGGGCATCGTACATATCCTCATTTACTTCTATGATTCCCACCGCAATGTTACTGCAGTGATCTGCAATCCTCTCATAGTCCGTTCCGATGTCACTTAAGTCAAAGCCCTGCTCGATGGTACATTTGCCCTTTCTGAGTCTGCGCACATGTCTGCGCTTTACTTCCATATTAATGCCGTCTATAGCTTCTTCCAGCGGTTCAATTGTCTTTGCCAGTTCCACATCCTGGGATTCAAAGGACCTTATAGCCAGATCCATGATTTCCTGAACAGCAGAAGCAAATATGTCCATCTCAGTCTGGGCCTTTGGAGAAAATGTTCTGTTGTTCTCCGTCATTCCTTTGGCCTTCTGCATGATATTAAGAGCATGATCACTGATTCTCTCATAGTCGGTTATGCAGTGCAGCAAAAGAGAAAGTGTATGGCTGTCCCCTTCTCCCAGATGATGAGAGTTAATTTTCATAAGGTAGGTTCCAAGCTGATCCTCATACTGGTCTATCTTCCTCTCCAGGTATTCCACATCATCGGCAGCTTCCTGATCGTAATTATTTATGAGGGCAATGGCCTTATCCAGAGATTCCTTTGACATATTTGCCATAGCCACCGCAGCCTGACGAGCCTGCTCAAGAGCAAAGGGCGGATTCGAAAGAAATCTTGGGTCCAAAGTGCGGATCCCCTCCTGCTCCTCCTGCTCTTTTCTTTCCTTCTCATCAATAGGAATTGTTTTAAGGGCCAGGGTAACCAAAAGATTTGCAAAGGGCAACATAAGCGGTGATGCCACCAGATTTATAAGTGTATGTATTCCTGCGATTCCCACCATTCCGATCTTGTCCTCAAGAAAGGCAAAGTGCAGCGCAGCATTAAGCGAATAGAATATTATCATGAAAAGAGAAGCCTTGATTACGTTAAAGTACAGATGCATAAGGGCAGTTCTTTTTCCGTTTTTATTTGCTCCAAGAGAAGACAGAATCGCTGTGATACAGGTTCCTACTTCAGCACCAACTACTACCGGGATTGCCATTCCGTAAGTAACCTTTACGGAAAGAGACAGGGCCTGAAGTACACCGATGGTTCCGGCGGAGCTCTGAATGATCATGGTAAATCCGATACCAACGATAAATCCGATGAGAGGATTACTGAATGTAGTAAGAAATGCTTTAAAAGACTCAACCTCCTTAAGAGGAGACACAGCATTTGACATAGTTGTCATACCAAACATCAGCACAGAAAATCCCAAAAGAATAGTTCCAACATTCTTCTTTTTCTCACCCTTGGCAAACATATAAAAGGAAATACCTATAAGTGCCAGAAACGGTGTAAAGGACACCGGCTTTAGAAGGTTGATTATAAAATTGTCGCTGCTGATTGCATTTAATGAAAGTAACCAGGCTGTAAATGTGGTACCCAAATTCGCACCTAGAATTACGCTTACTGCCTGCTTAAGAGACATGATTCCCGAATTAACAAGACCAACAACCATTACAGTTGAAGCAGATGATGATTGAACCAGAGCCGTGACTCCGACTCCGAATAAATAAGCTATAAAAGCATGCTCTGTCACTTTGGCAAGAACACTCTCCAGCTTGCCTCCCGCCATCTTGGTGAGCCCTCCGCTCATGACGTTCATTCCATAGAGAAATAGGGCTAATCCCCCTACCAATCCGGCAACCAGGCTAAACATTTCCGTTGAATTCATTTTTCCTCCATTTAGGTTTTCATCCTTGAGAACTTTCGTTTCCCAACCTAATTTCTTTGCTTTCTCTTTGTGCTACAGCAATATATTACAGTATTAAGCTAAAAATTTCCATAAAAAGATAGATAACTATAAGTTCAACCTCTTCACAAATCTGATATACTTGCCGTAATTGGCCGGATTTAACTTAACCTTTGGCACTTCCCCATAGTCACCGCCGTATATATTCTCTTCGACATCAACCTCATCCATCCGAGTAAATCCCAGCTTCTCGCACAAATGTATAGAGACAGCATTCTCTTTTTTTACCAGCGTCTGAACCCTGTCAAATAAAAGGACATCTCTTCCGTAATCAAGAATTGCGCTGCACGCCTCGAAGGCGTACCCCATTTTCTGATAATCTTTTCCTATAAGAAATCCCAACTCTATATCATCAAATCCATTCCTTACAGAGTACCCGGCCCGGCCTATGACCGTATTATCCGAGGCCCTTACCAGGGTCCACAATCCAAAGCCCATAAGAGCATATACTTTTTCAATATAATCCTTCTGATATCTCTTCTCATCCTCCGGATCCTCAAAAAGACCTTCCATATATTCGGTTATTTCAGGATCAGCATAGATTTGGTAAAAGACATCCACATCCTCAAGTGTTGTCTCCCTTATAAGCAGCCTGTCCGTCCGTATAACCTCCCAGGGTTCTTTCGCATACCGCTGATAAGCCTTCACAAAAGAGTCTATATCCACTTCTTCGATCTCTGAGAATACGTATTTGAGACCGCTATAATTCTCACCCTGATTTTTGTCATGGGTTATTCCCACCACAAAAAAGCCTGCCTCAGTCAGCCTTTGTGCTATTTCACTCTTATCCGTCAAAATCAGAGATGTCTTCTTATCTTCATCCCCCGCCTTAATAAAAAAATCACTGGAAATATCAAAGATCATGGATTCGTAACCGCATTCCATAATATAATCTGCAGTTCTCTGAAATTCGTCTATCGTTGAATTGTCTGTCGCTTCGGTCTTATTTAAAGCAAATATCACTCTCTTAAGCAATGCCTTATCCTCTTAATCTGCAGTATTTTTCTGTATTTAATGATACTACAGTAACAACTATAACGCAAAACGCGCATAAACTGCTATGTTCATGCGCGTTCATAATTTGTTTACAATTAATTAAAAGAATAGTCACTTCAAATCATCTTTTGGACATATAGACTTGTTAATATAATATTGTCAGATGAGTTAAGACAATACCAAATTAAAAAACTTTTTCATAATATGCCAAGTAGGGAAGCCTACTTGGCATCCTCCCTTTTTAGGGGGTTTTTTTTTATTTATTTCCCTGAAGGAAATTCTCAAGATCAGCTACAGCTGATTCCTCATCATTTCCGTCCGCAATAACTGTAACAGCCTCACCGGAACTTAAATTCAATGTCATCATTCCCATGATACTCTTAGCGTTAACTTTTTTAGACTGTGCCTCAATATGAACTGTGCTGTCATATTTGCTGGCAAGCTGAACAAGTTCAGCAACAGGTCTTGCCTCAAGTCCTCTTGGCAACTTAATCTCGATAGATTTGGTAATCATAATTCCCCTCCTGAATAGAAACTATTAATGTCTGATCTTCTCAGCCAGTTCGCTGAGCTTTCTAAGACGGTGATTGACTCCTGATTTACCCACAGGCGGGTCCAACAGCTTTCCCAGTTCCAGCAAAGTTGCTTCCGGATTTTCAAGTCTGACTTCAGCCATTTCCCGTAAATTTACCTGCAGATTTTCGAAACCATAATGGTCTCTGATATATGTAATATCCTCAATTTGCTTGGCAGCCGCATTTACTGTCTTGGTGATATTCGCCACCTCACAGTTAACTCGTCTGTTGACGGAGTTTTTTATCTCCTTAACAATTCTAAGGTTCTCCAGCTTCATCAGACTTATGGGCGCTTCCATTATATTAAGAAGATCTACAATACCTGAACCTTCCTTAATATAGAGGACATAGTATTTTTTTCTTTGTACTATGCGTGCTTCTATTTCAAAACTCTCGATCATTTCCTGTAAAAACAACGCCTGCTTTTCCGTAGAACACACATATTCCAGATGATATCCCTTGTTTGGGTCACTGATTGATCCTAAACATAAAAAAGAATCACGCAAAAAAGCCCGCTTGCAACAGGAATTTTTGGTAACCATCGGATTGATACCCTCATCCAGGGGTCTTATCGTTCCATTGCCTTCCAAAACTCTGATGGATCCCAGAACGGAAGCCACCTCATCCCTATTTATGAGCACAGGCCTGTAAATTCTGCCATTTTCCTTATAGTCCGGAACATCCTCCAAAATGCTAGTAACTATATTAAATGCTTTTTTTAATAATGTAAAGAACTTTCTGATAACCGGTGAATTATCATCCTGCAAATATACCGTTATTTCACCGTTTTCACTCTGCCTTACCCGCCCCGAGCCGTAAAGAATAGCTGCAATCTCCGCAAGCTGACAGTGCCTGGATGAACCGATGTGTTTGGAAAGCTCCTCTTTAACCTCTGAAGAAAAAGACATAACCTTCTACCACTATTTATTTAGCCTGTTTCACATCCCTGTGGGCCAATTTGATTCCATAATTTCCACCGGATGATTTAAGTCTCTCATATAATTCGTTTGCTATAGTAACACTTCGATGCTGCCCACCGGTACAGCCAATACCCACCACCAGTTGATATTTGCCTTCCTGAACATATCCCGGTATCAGAAACGAAAGCATATCCGTCAGCTTGTCCAAAAACTGTCCGCACTCCGGAAAGCCTTTTACATAGTCCTGAACTGCCTTGTCATTACCGGTCTGATGCTTTAATTCTTCCACATAGTAGGGGTTGGGCAAAAAACGAACATCAAAAATAAGATCCGCGTCTGTGGGTATACCATACTTAAACCCGAAGGAAAGAATGGTAACCATAAGTGAATTGTAAGCCTCGTTTTTTACAAAAATCTTGTCCAGTTCCTTACGAAGATCTCTCGTCAAAAGCTGAGACGAATCAATGACATAATCCGCTCTCTTTTTTATCTCGGAAAGAACCTCTCTCTCCTTGGCAATGCCATCCTCAATCCTGGCTCCTGTATCATTCACATTCATGGGATGAATACGTCTGGTCTCCTTATATCGCTTAATAAGGACCTGATCGCTGCAATCCATGTAGAGAATTTCAACCGGAATGCCCTTATCCTTAAGAGAATCGATTATTCCGGCCACTTCCTCAAAGCGCTGTCCGGCTCTGGCATCAATTCCAAGGACCGCTTTATTAATTTCGTTTTCCGGCTTAGTGATAAGCTCTGAAAACTTTCCGATCAAAGAAACCGGAAGATTGTCCACGCAGTAATAACCTGCATCCTCAAGCATATGTATCGCTGTTGATTTTCCACCGCCGCTCATACCGGTAACTATTACAAATCTCATTAGTCAAAGACCTTCTTTCCGACCAAAAACACCATCAAAATTCACCGATCAATATCACTTCCGGCTCAAGCTCCACCCCGGAATCCTCCAGCACCTTCTTCTTAACGTCCTGGATAACCCTGTAAACATCTTCGGAAGTGGCATTATCATCGTTTATTACAAATCCACTATGCTTTTCTGACACACAGGCGCCTCCTACACGGTAGCCCTTAAGCCCGGAATCCTGTATCAGTTTTCCGGCAAAAAAGCCTTCGGGTCTCTTAAAGGTCGATCCCGCACTTGGGTATTCCAGCGGCTGTTTTTCTTTTCGCTTAAGCGCAAGCTCTGTCATGGTTTCCGAGATAGCTTCTCTGTCGCCCTTTGTAAGCTTTAGTATCACCGAAAGAACTATATAGCCCTTTCCTTTAACAGCGCTTGTCCTGTAATCAAATGCCATATCCTCGCAGCTAAATGTCACAACGCTTCCTGAAGGGTCCAAAAGCTCTACTTCCTTTGTCACCATTTTCATTTCACCGCCGTAAGCACCGGCATTCATTATCATGGCTCCGCCTATGGTCCCGGGAATCCCGGCTGCAAACTCAAAGCCCGTCAAAGAATTGTCCCTTGCAAAGGCCGCTATGGCAGAGTTTATGACTCCTGCCTCTGCGTAAATTTCCTCTTCTCCCCTCAGGCTGATTTTGGAAAAGCCTCCAAGCGAAATAACCGCTCCGTCATAGCCTTTGTCCGAAACAAGAATATTGCTTCCGTTTCCAAGGATAAAAAAGCTTTCTTCATAGCCTTTCAGAACATCAATAATTCTTTGAAGCTCACAAATATTACCGGGCTGTAAAAACAAGCTTGCAGGCCCACCCGTTCTAAACGTGGTGTGCCTGCTCATCTCTTCATTAATATGTATTTTATCTGCCGAAAGAATTTCCTTCAGCGACTGTATCATTTCTTCCTTCAAGGACAGGTTCTCCCTATCAATACAAAAGCATCTTTGCAGCGCCGTAAACACCTGCATCGTTTCCAAGCTTGGCAAGGGCAAACTTAACATCCTTACAGCCCGGGAACACAAATTCTTCAAAGCTTGGCTTTAACAGATCAAAGAGCATCTCTCCTGCCTTTGATACACCTCCGCCGAGAACGATTATTTCAGGGTTTACCACACTTGCCGTAATGGCAATTCCCTTACCAAGGAAATAGCCGTATTTCTTAGCGATATCCATAGCTACCTTGTCACCGACCTTTGCTGCGTCAAAGACATCCTTACACTCAAACTCTTTTCCGCGAAGTACACTGTCCTCATCAGTAGCCGCAAGAACTCTCTTTGCAAGTCTCATGGCACCTGTAGCGCTGGCATACTGCTCAAAACAGCCATGATTGCCGCATCCGCATGCATCAGGCTCATCATCAACAAGGTGAATATGACCTATTTCTCCGCCGGATCCCTTTGAACCGGTAAGGATCTTGCCTTCATTAATGATTCCTCCGCCTACTCCTGTTCCCAAAGTAACAAGCAGCATGTTCGGATAGCCCTTTCCGCCGCCCTTCCAGGCTTCACCCAGAGCTGCAACATTTGCATCATTGCCTGCCTTTACAGGGAGCTTAAGCTTTGAATGGAATTCGTTTACAACGTTGTATTTCTCCCATCCGAGATTAACTGCCTGATAGCAGAGTCCATCGACATTTACAGCTCCGGGAACACCGATTCCGGCTCCTATCACATCACTGTCATCAATGCCTTTTTCCTTCATCTTGGCTCTTATAGCATCTGCAATATCAGAAAGAATAAACTCACCGTTATTCTCTGTTCTGGTCTTTACCTCCCAGAAATCAACCTTTTCACCGCTTTCTGTCAAAAGACCTATTTTTGCAGTAGTCCCTCCTAAATCAACTCCGAATACGTATCTTGCCATTTTATTCTCCTCTATTTTCTCTATTATTATGACAACGATTATTCGTCGTCATCATCCTCAGAACGCTTTCTGGCCAGAGAATTCTGTACTCTGTTGTACAACTCCTGCGCAGCATTATATCCCATCGCCTTTTGTCTGTGGTTAACTGCTGCAGATTCACAGATTACAGCAAGGTTACGGCCCGGACGGATAGGGATTCGGTGGCATACCACCTTATTTCCCAGATACTCTGTGTATTCCTCTTCAAGACCAAGTCTGTCGTACTCTTTATCCTTATCCCAGTCTTCCAATTTGATAACAAGATCTATTGTCTGTGTCTCTCTTACGCTGGACACACCGTATAATGTCTTAACATCGATAATACCAACACCACGCATCTCTATGAAATGCTTCGTGATATCGGGAGCTGTTCCTATTAGTGTCTCTTCGCTTACTCTTCTAAGCTCCACCACATCATCCGAAACCAGTCTGTGTCCTCTCTTGATCAGCTCAATGGCGGTCTCGGATTTACCGATTCCGCTCTCGCCGGTGATCAGAACACCTACGCCGTATATATCAACCAGAACTCCGTGAATGGAAATACATGGCGCAAGCTTGACGTTAAGCCATCTGATTATTTCAGCCATAAATGCTGATGTTGACTTCTTGGTCATCAGCACCGGAACTTTTTCTTCAAGCGCTATCTTAATAAATAAAGGGTCCGGAGTAAGCTCTCTGCAGAAAACAACTCCCGGGATGTCAAAAGAAAGGAACTCCCTGTACATTTCCTCCTTTTTCTCGGAAGGAAGTGATTCCATATATGTATACTCAACAAATCCGATTACCTGAAGTCTGGTTGCCTCAAAATGCTCAAAGTAACCAGCAAGCTGAAGAGCGGGTCTATTAATATCCGGCTGACTTATCCTTATTTTCTTGATATCCAGCTCAGGTGTAAGATTGTCCAGCTTCATCCTTTCAATGATTGTTTTAAGACTAACGCTTGCCATTATTCCCCTCCTATTTACCGCTAATCTGTATCCTCAAACAGCTAAATCATAACATAGTTATCATTGCTTGTGAAGATTAGTTGTTATTCCTGTCAGTAACTGAACCGCGGCCAAGGAAATTGTAAATATCCTCCGCCACATTCAAAGGTATCCCCGGAACCTTCGAAAGCTCCTCCACCGAGGCATTCCTTATATCTTCTATTGAAAGAAAATGCTTCATCAGCGCCTTCCTTCTTGCGGGGCCCACTCCGGGAATATCATCCAAAGAGCTCTTTACCTGGGCCTTGCTCCTTAGCGACCTGTGATATTCTATAGCAAATCTGTGAGCTTCATCCTGTATTCTTGTAATCAGCTTAAAGCCCTCCGACCTGGTATCTATGGGAAGTTCTACATTATTATAATATAGACCTCTCGTTCTGTGATTGTCATCCTTTACCATTCCGCAGACAGGAATCTTAATCCCCAGCTCATCCAATACCTGAAGACAGATGTTTACCTGACCTCTTCCTCCATCCATCAGTATCAGATCCGGGAACTTGGTAAAGCTTCCGTATCTGGCATCTATATCTCTGACTTCCAGATCATGTCTTTCCTCAATGCCGTGGAGCAGTCTCCTTGTAAGGACTTCATGCATACAGGCGTAGTCATCCGGACCGGCAACTGATTTTATCCTGAACTTCCTATAGTCGCTCTTTTTGGGCTTTCCTTTTTCGTATACAACCATGGAACCCACATTGGCAAAGCCGCTGATATTGGATATATCATAAGCCTCCATTCTGCTAAGTCCCTTTATCCCCAAAAGGTTCTCTATCTCTTTTACAGCTCCTATTGTCCTTCCTTCTTCTCTCTTTATACGCTCCTTATCCTTACTGAGTACCAGATTAGCGTTTTGGGCAGCCAGCTCCATGAGCTTTTCCTTCTGTCCCCGCTCGGGAACGGTGATATATACCCTGCTGCCCTTTCTCTGAGATAGCCATTTCTCTATTATTTCCATGTCCTCTATGGGCTCCGGCAGCATCAATTCCCTTGGTATAAACGGAGTTCCCGCATAGAACTGCTTCACAAAATTAAGGAGAATCTCTGCCTGAGGATTTTCAGACACATGTGTCATATAAAAATGTTCCCGTCCGATCAGCCTTCCGTCCCTCACGAAAAAGACCTGAATAACAGCATCCTTATCGTCGGAAGCTATAGCCAGAATATCCTTGTCCTCCATGGAGGAGTCGGTCATTTTCTGTTTCTGTGCCACAACCTTTACACTGGCTAGAAGATCCCTGTACTTGGCAGCATTTTCAAAATCCAGCTCCTCGGAAGCCTTTTCCATCTTCTGTTCCAGGTCTTTTATGATAACCGCATAGTTACCTCCGAGAAAGTCCAACGCCCTGTCTATCCTCTTTCTGTATTCCTCCCTGGAAATCTCTCCCGTACATGGACCACAGCACTGTTTCATATGGTAATTAAGGCAGGGTCTGTCCAACCCAATATCCCTCGGAAGAACCCTGTTGCAGGTCCGAAGCCCATAGATTTTATTTATAAGTTCTATTGTATCTTTTACAGCTGCCGCACTGGTGAAGGGACCAAAGTATCTGCTCTTATCCTTTTTCATCAGTCGGGAAAAAAGTACTCTGGGATATTCCTCTGACACGGTAACCTTTATATAAGGATACGTCTTATCATCCTTTAAAAGTGTGTTGTATCTCGGACAATGCTCCTTTATCAAATTGTTCTCAAGAACCAGAGCCTCCAGCTCTGAATCGGTAACAATGTATTCAAACCGTGCGATCAACTTTACCATCTGATCAATCTGCGGCCCCCTGCCTATATTGGCACGAAAATAAGATCTGACACGATTGTGCAGATTAACAGCCTTGCCAACATACATAATGGTATCGTTGGCATCATGCATTATATAAACCCCTGGTTTATTTGGGAGCTTTTTAAGTTCTTCCTGTATGTCGAAATTAATCATCGTCAGATTCCTTACTCAATATTTACAGATACTCGGAAAATCTCATGGCAATTTGAAAAAAGGAGCTGCCACAGGTGTAGCAACCCCCTTATATTATACATAGATTTATTTCTTATCAAAATCCTCGGGCACGTGGGAAAATCTTCCGCCACCCGTTGATGTTGACACACCTTCATCAGTAACATGCGCCTCAAAGATGCTCTCCTTGTTTCCATCCTCAAAAAGACTCTCTGTCTTTTCCGAATGGCCGGCATCGCTTTGGGAGTCATCATTTTCAGCTTCAGGACTTACTTCCGGCTCCTTTGAACCGGACTCTTCAGAAAGAGTTTCCTGAAAAGTCTTAGTCTCCTCATCCTTCTTCCTGATTGGGACATTCTCACCCACAAGGGCTGACTCGGCTCTGGTAGCATAGATTCTTCCATGCTTTGCCTCCTCAAGTTCCTCCTCAGTAGGTTCAGGTAAATTCTCAACTTCACGATAGATCTTCATGAATTCCTTACCTGTAATTGTCTCCTTCTCAATCAGGAACTGAGCTATTTTATCCATTGCATCCAGATGCTCGCGGATGATCTGCTTTGCTCTGTCATAGCATTCTGCCAGAAGCTTTTTAACCTCGTCATCAACAAGGGCTGCTGTCTGGTCGGAGCAATTAAGAACTCTGTTTCCGTCAAGATATCTGTTCTGCACAGATTCAAGCTGCATAAGGCCAAACTTCTCACTCATACCGAACATAGTGATCATTGCCCTAGCCATGGATGTAGCCTTTTCAATATCATTCTCCGCACCTGTGGTTACGGTGTTAAAGATAACTTCTTCAGCTGCACGTCCACCAAGGGAAACAATGATATCATCAATAATCTCATCCTTGGTCTGAAGATATTTCTCATCTTCAGGAACCTGCATAACATATCCCAAAGCTCCCATGGTTCTGGGAACGATAGTAATCTTCTGAACCGGTTCTGTGTTTTTCTGAACCGCACTGATAAGAGCATGACCAACTTCATGGTAGGAGACAATCTTTCTCTCTTCTTTGCTGAGAATTCTGTCCTTTTTCTCTTTTCCTACCAGCACCTGCTCAACAGCTTCCATCAGATCCTGCTGACAAACGTACTCACGATGAGCCTTTACAGCATTTATAGCTGCCTCATTGATCATATTTGCAAGATCCGAACCTACTGCGCCGCTGGTTGCAAGGGCAATTCCCTTAAGATCCACGGTTTCATCCATCTTAACATCCTTGGAGTGAACCTTGAGGATTTCCTCACGTCCCTTGAGATCCGGCTTATCAACGATGATTCTTCTGTCAAAACGTCCCGGTCTTAAAAGAGCTTTATCAAGGATTTCCGGTCTGTTGGTAGCCCCCAGGATAAGAACTCCCTTAGAGGAATCGAAACCATCCATCTCAGAAAGCAGCTGGTTAAGTGTCTGCTCTCTCTCTTCGTTTCCACCGCCGTACTTATTATCACGGCTTCGTCCAATGGCATCTATCTCATCAATGAAAATGATACATGGTGCATTCTTACTGGCTTCGCTGAACAAATCCCTTACTCGGCTGGCGCCGACACCCACATACAACTCAATGAAATCGGAACCTGCAAGGGAATAAAAAGGAACATGAGCTTCGCCGGCAACTGCTTTTGCCAAAAGAGTCTTACCTGTTCCGGGAGGTCCCACAAGAAGCGCTCCCTTGGGCAACTTGGCACCTATCTTTGCATACTTTGCAGGATTATGAAGGAAATCAACTACCTCTACCAGAGACTCTTTTGCCTCATCCTCTCCTGCAACATCCTTAAAGGTTACGCCTGTCTCCTTCTGCACATAGACCTTGGCGTTACTCTTTCCCACGCTAAGCGGTCCGCCACCTTTTCCCATTCTTCTGAAAATAAAGGAAAGAATCAGCCACATGAGCAGAATCGGTGCTACATAATACATTATGAACGATAGGACCACTCCCGAATTGTCGGGCACTTCGCTGCTTACTTCCACACCTTTCTCAAGCATTCGCTTGGTAAGGTCACTGTCATCCTCAGCCTTTCCGGTATAATAGGTAACGGTATTTGTACCTGCCCAGTAGGAATAGCCTCTTCCCAGCTGGTCTTCTTCCTTGGTCTCCTTAGGATATATGTCAATCCTGTCATCCTCGATGATAATTCTGGAAACCTCTCCATTATCCACCATATTGATGAATTCTGTATAAGAAATCTCTCTATTAGTATTCTCTGAAAAAGCCCTGAGAAAATATGTCATACAGATCATTGTTACCAGTGCAGCCACCAGCAACAATATGATGTTTTGCCTTCTGGGGGAATTGGAGCCGTCACCCAAAGGGTTATTGTTTCTTTGATTTTGATTATTATCCATACCTTTTAACTTTCCATTTCATTATTAATATCTTGATCTCACAGAACCCGCAGTAAAAGCGTGCTCCTGATTACAGCAAATATACATACATCATTATATACGAAGTGCTGTACCACTAGCAACTATCGCATTTCATTTATAGGGCTCTTGCCTTTGACCGATGCAGATAATTATATCGCGTACAATTTATTTTTGCAATTATCATACATTAAAATTTTATAAATATTTTTCATATAATCTCTAGATTTTCTTTCTTTTACCTTTTATAATAAGTTTTTGTTTTAGGTCTATGTTACAATATATTCGTATTGCTTAAATCTATATTCATCTCGTCAATTAATTCAGGAGGATTTTTCAAAATGGCTGTAAAGTATATTTTTGTAACTGGTGGAGTAGTTTCCGGACTGGGTAAAGGTATAACTGCTGCGTCACTGGGAAGACTATTAAAAGCTCGAGGCTATAAGGTGACAATGCAAAAGTTTGATCCTTATATTAATATCGACCCCGGAACCATGAACCCTGTTCAGCACGGAGAAGTCTTCGTCACTGAAGATGGTACTGAAACTGACCTCGACCTCGGTCACTATGAGAGATTTATTGACGAGAATCTTGATAAAAATTCAAACGTTACAACCGGTAAGATTTACTGGTCCGTTCTTCAGAAAGAGCGCCGCGGTGATTACGGCGGACGCACCGTTCAGGTTATTCCTCACATTACCAATGAAATAAAGAGCAGATTCTACAGGAATTTCACTGATGATGAAACCCGTATAGCCATCATCGAAGTCGGTGGCACTGTGGGAGATATTGAAAGCCAGCCTTTCCTTGAGGCAATCAGACAGTTCCAGCACGAAGTCGGTCATGAGAATGCCATGCTGATCCTTGTTTCACTGATTCCATACCTTCGCTGCTCTGAGGAAATTAAGACAAAACCCACGCAGGCTGCAGTTAAGACCATGCAGGGAATGGGACTTCAGCCCGATGTTATTGTCTGCCGTACCGAGATAGAACTTGACCAGGAGACCAAAGACAAGATCGCTCTTTTCTGTAATGTTCCCAGCAGCCATGTGCTCAACAATCTTGATCTTGAATACCTGTATGAAGCTCCTCTTGCCATGGAAAAAGAGCACCTGGCTCAGGTGGCCTGCGAATGTCTTGAGCTTCAGTGCCCGGATCCGGATCTCACAGACTGGAAAGCTATGGTTGACACTCTTTATTCTTTGAAACACAAAGTAAAGGTTGCCCTTGTAGGAAAATACACCCAGCTCCATGATGCCTACATCAGTGTTGTTGAAGCACTCAAGCATGGTGGTATTTCCAATCAGACAGCTGTTGATATCAAATGGGTAGATTCCGAAGAAGTTAACCCTGATAATGTGACAGAGATTCTATCAGATGTTGACGGGCTCATCGTTCCCGGTGGTTTCGGTGATCGCGGAATTGAAGGAATGATAACAGCCATAAGATATGCTCGAGAAAATAATCTTCCATTCCTTGGCCTCTGCCTTGGTATGCAGCTTGCCATCGTGGAATTTGCCAGAAATGTTGTGGGCTTTACCGATGCTCATTCTATAGAGTTTGATCCAAACACTCAGCATCCTATGATTGCTCTTTTACCCGACCAGAATGGAGTTGAGGATATTGGTGGAACCCTCCGTCTTGGTTCATATCCCTGTGTACTGGATAAAGAATCCAAGGCCTTTGAGCTCTTTGGTTCTGAGAATATCACAGAACGTCACCGTCACAGATACGAGGTCAACAACGATTACAGAAATGTACTTGTTCAGAACGGCTTAAAGCTCTGCGGTATGTCTCCTGACGGAAGAATTGTTGAGATGATCGAACTTCCATCCAATAGCTTCCACATGGCAACCCAGGCTCATCCTGAACTTAAGTCCCGTCCAAACAGACCACACCCTCTGTTTGCCGGATTTATCAAGGCTTCCTTGGAACACGAGAATAATTAAATTAAAGCCACGGGGACGGTTCTTTTGGCATGTTTTGCAAGCAAAACGTGCCAAAAGAACCGTCCCCGTGGCTTTCCCATGGCTTTTCAATTATTTTTCATGTTCTTTTCAGATACTTCTCTTCAAAATCTTCCGCATCCGTGGGCTTTCCAAAATAGAATCCCTGCATGCCATCTATTCCCATACTCTTTAGCTTGTCTGCCTGATCCTTGGTCTCTATTCCCACTGCGTAAGCTTCAATTTCCAGATTCCGGGCCAGACCGATAATGGTCTTTAACAGAATATTTGCATTCTTTTCATCGTCTGCTCGTTTTATCAGAGATGGCGACAGGTGGATTGCCGTAAACCCACAGGAAAGAATATGCGAAAGGTTAATATCATCGCCTCCAAAATCATTAAGAGATAGTTTGTATCCCGAGTTATTTAACATCCACAGTGTTTCCTTAGCAGTTATAGATGCCCCCATAATGACATCGTTACAGACATCCAGGAATATTTTTGAGGTACTGATCTTGTTTGCATTCACTACAGCTTCCAGATTGCCGAGAAAATCCTGATCCAAAAGCTGAAGCGGTGACAGATTAATTGAAATCGCAATGTCTTCGCCGTATTTATCGGCCCATCCCTTAATCTGAGCAAGTGAAGTCTCTATGATCCAGTTGCCCAGCCGATTCATAAGTCCCACCTCCTCAGCGATGGGAAGGATATCCGCTGCCGTATATTCATCCTCTCCCAACAATCTGGGAAAAACTTCCACAGCAGTAATATTTCCGGTCCTGGCATCGAACCTCGGCTGATAATGCAGTACAAAATCCTTTCTGGGATCAGCTCTCTTTAGCCTGTCTTCCAAAGCCTTGTACTTCTCCACCTTCTCAACCAAAGAAATATCAAAAATCCTGTAGTCATCCTTATTGAAACTGTGCTTTACAGCATACATCGCAGCGTCCGCATACCTCATAAGAAGGTCCGGTTCCTCTGAATCATCCGGATATACAGAAGCCCCAATACTTCCTGATAAAGAAAAAATATATGTGTCAAGCTTTATGGGACTATGGAACAATTTCTGTAGAAGCAGTGCGGTATCCTTAAGATCCCCCGCGCCTTTTATTCCATCTTTTATGATCATAAACTCATCGCCGCCGGTTCTGAATGAAGTATAATCCTGTGGCAGCGCCAGCATCCTGGAACCAAATTCCTTCAGAACCCTGTCACCCATATCATGTCCATAGGTGTCGTTAATGGGCTTAAAGCTATTTAAGTCAACACAGAACACAGCAAATTTATTATTGTTTTCAATTGCCTTTTTTATCGATTCATTCATAGCAGTGCTGCTATATCTTCTATTGTACAATCCCGTAAGAATATCCTGCTGTTTTAGAAGCTGCTCGTTAAGCGCTCCATTATGGAAGGTAGCAGTCGTGATCAGGTAAGCCAAAAGAACCAGAATAAGGTACAGAGATTCGCTCTGCTCAATCACTCCCGCTATCCTTAGTGCCACACTTACCGATATGCCCAGAAGGACCATTATCCTTGACTTGTGAACAGATCGCTCCGTATATTCATAAACCTTAAGCCTGAATACATGCTGATGATGAACCTGATGAAAAACACCGTGAGCCATGAGGATCATGCAAAGCATATAAACAAGGTTTGTATAAATGTTCTCAGGGTCCTTTCCCACTGCCTGAAGATAAGTGTATGGAATATCAAAGAGTATATATACAAGAATTCCCAGGATCATGGTATTGGTGCCCTTAAATCCTGTCTCTCTCACTATCATAACTGACATATGCCAGATCATTATCAGAATAAAGAAATTAATAACAAAATAGAGATATACCCTTACAAGCTCAGAAGTATCCAAAGTGCTGTATGAGCCGAGAAAGATCAGACCTCTTCTAAAGGCCACAAATCCCACAACAGTAAGAGTAAAGGTATTGATAAGAAACTGATAGAACTGCCGTCCCTTAAGTTTTTGTATAAAATAAATCGCAACTGAAGTCCCAAAGAAATAATTGGGCAAAAGAAAAATAAATGTGACAAGATCTTCAAATATATCCGAGTGAAGGATATATCTTCCCACAAATTGAAAAATGTCTGCCACCATATAGGAAAAGATTCCCAGTGAAAGAAGAAACGACGGAACCCAGTAACGTCCCATCCTTGACAGACACGCAAGAATAGTAGTACCTATAAACGCTCCTGTCAGAGGCGAAAACAGGCATATCAGAAAGTCGTTTTTCATCATGGTACTGATGAAAAAACATATATATGAAATAATAACTCCGGTAAAAAGTATCTTATCAGCATATACTCTTTTCATATCTTAACCTCGGTTACTATTTCGTTACTGCTTACATGCTGCATAACTCGCAAACAGTAATGAATACGTATTGTTTTCATGAGCTTTTTTAGAAATGGCGCTGTATCAAAAGACACAGCGCCAAATTATCATTTTATTTTTTTAAGGAACTCTTCACCAGACTCGAAAAGACCTCGTCAAAAACTATGCAAATAAGATGCATTAAAGCTTAGGACCTGCAGCAACAAGTGCCTTACCTGCATCGTTGCCCTCATATTTCTTGAAGTTCTTTGTGAATCTCTCGGCAAGATCCTTAGCCTTAGCTTCCCACTCAGAAGCATCAGCATATGTATCTCTAGGATCAAGGATTGCAGGATCTACTCCCGGAAGAGATGTAGGAACTTCGAAATCGAAGATCGGGATCTTCTTTGTCTCAGCCTTATTTACATCGCCATTAAGGATTGCATCGATGATTCCACGAGTATCCTTGATGGAGATTCTCT
>JAEEGL011743969.1_pt1 | contig 17653 bp, 13 predicted proteins | sample 9134231 | NCBI WGS metagenome assembly JAEEGL01 (sample SAMN16246548, study PRJNA631951) | gut metagenome | biome: gut microbiome; feature: rumen; material: fiber-attached | host: Bos | place: Iran: Karaj | collected 2018-10 | reverse complement strand
TGTTTGCGGGAGTGGTACCGTTCATTCCGGCCGATGCGGTCAAGATCGCCGCAGCACTCGCTGTAGGTCCGAAACTTAGAAAAATGACAGGACTGCATTCATGATCTTCCGTTATATCTCATGCACAGCATCGTGATATCGTCAAACTGGGGCGCTTCGAGGACAAAACAATCGATAGCGTTTGCGACGTTTCCGTCTATGGCCTCACAGCTTGCCGTATTGTCGCTGTTGAGAGCCTCCGTCATCCTGTCGAGTCCGAACAGTTCATTTTCCGAATTTGTTGCTTCGGTAACTCCGTCCGTATACATGAATATCACATCACCCTTCTCAAGAGTGATCTCTCCCTCGGCAAAAGAAATATCGTTGATCGTTGCAAGGGGAGGGGAGTGCTTTTCCTTTACTATCTCAAAACCTCCGTTTGCCCGTTTAAGTGCGGGATACTCATGTCCGGCGTTTGTATAGACCAAATGTCCGGTCGATATCGTAAGTATCCCGAGCCATGCGGTCACGAACATCTCGAGCTGGTTTCCTTCACACAGCTGTTCGTTTACGCTCTCAAAAACCTTTGAGGGACTGATATCCCCTGTAAGGGCACGGTTCTTTATCATAGTTTTGCTTACCATCATGAACAGGGCAGCCGGTATGCCCTTTCCCGACACATCCGCGACAACCATTGCCAGATGATCATCATCTATCAGGAAAAAGTCGTAGAAATCACCGCCGACTTCTTTGGCAGGATTCATTGAAGCATGAATATCAAACTCGTTCCTTCCGGGGAAAGGAGGAAACCTTCTCGGAAGTGCAGCTTCCTGTATAGCGGAAGCAAGAGTCAGGTCTCTGTTTGCAACGGCCTGATCCCTGCTTGAGAGAACGTTAAGCACGCAGTACATCAGCATACATACCATCATGATCGTCGGAGAACTGAGTGAGAGCCCGTAAAACGATATCGTGAGTATGCTTATGAGCAGAGGAGCCGCTACATACATGAACAGGCATATGATCTGGTATTTCTGCAGTTTTTTTCGATGTTGTACGACAAGAACAAGAGTTGCGATAAGAGTAAAATATGCATATATGAGTGATGTGAAGTAGTAGGTGCTGCGATGATAAACCCCTGTGGAGTCTACCGTGAAATAGAATCCTGTAAAGATGTTGACTATCCGGATCAGGATCGCGACCACAAGACTATAGAAAAATGCCTTTGTGTATGGGAGCATCTTTTTTTTCTCAAGATGCATGAATTGTACGACATAACACCAGAAAAAGAACGCGAGTACCGGCGTGGTCATATAGTAGACGGTATTGTCGAGGATGTTGATGATGCGCAGTTTAGGTACTGCGTCAACGATCCAGGCTACTTCATCGGAAAACAGGGCGATCACTGTCGTGATTATGAGAAGCAGGAGACAGTTGAGCGATTCGCCGCCTTTTTGGACATCGATCACGCAACTGACAAAGAGCAGACATCCGATCATGATACCGAATATGTCCGCGGTTATGTTTATAACGCTTGTGACCGGAAAGCCTTTTGGCAATCTGACGATGAACAGCAGGATCGAAAATATGATCGTAACCGCAAAGAATACAGTCGCCCGAAGTGCCTGTTGTTTGAACTTTTTGCTTTTTATCTTTAATCCGTCCATCGAATATGCAGTAACTTTCTTCAGTCATCCATAACGATCGTCATATCCACACGGTCTTTTTTGATGCCGACGGTAACATCCTTTGCGATGCTCGCAACGATCGATTTTTCAAGTTCATCCCAGGCCTGAACGGTTGTTTCGTTATCGGGTGCGTTGCTCTCAAGCCCCTGTTTATATGCTCCCAGAGACCAGGAGATAGCATCGCCCATTACCGGAACATCCTCAGGCATACTGTATCCGATCATCGCATAATTGACCGGAGTTCCGACGTATTCCTGCTGAAGATCCATAACGTCATCAAAGTTTAGCATGCCGTTTTCCAGCATATCACCGATCTTGCCCATGAAACCTTTTGCAGCCGCATTTTTACCGCTTGAAGCAACTGACAGCAGGTCATCTTTTTTCATCTTGTCCATCTCGGTCTTGCCTGTAAGCACGAGCCTGTATTCACTGTCATTATGTTCGAGCCAAAACTTGGCATTGAATACGCCTGTCATGGCACGGATCATGCCTATCGTTTCCTCAACTATAAGACGAAGCCTTATGGCCTTTTTGCGGTCGATATCCTGTGCCTTTATGAATTCGTCTGCCTTATCGAGTGCTTCGGCGTAGTTTTGATCCCTGTTGCTGATGTATATCTCACCGGTTTTTTCCATATCGTCCTCCTCTTTATTCGTCTTCCTCATCCCACAAGTCGTAGCTTATCTCGTCAAGTTCCGCATGCATGAACTCAGACCAGCTGTACTGGTTCATGTAATCGCCGAGATACTTGTATTTGCTGTCATTCTTGTTCTCAAGCCAGTCGTAGAGATCACATTCGATCCTGTCTTTTGCGATAGCCATGCTGCCGCGCTGCTTCAAAATGATATCGTCAAGCTTAAGTGCGGAGAATGTGTTCATCATGTCCTGACGAAGGTTTCGAAGGTAAGAAAACTTTTTGTCGGGATCCCCCTCGTCTTCCCACAGATTGGCGATTATCTCGCCGTTAGTCGTCTGTGCGCCTCTATTGTTGATAAGGAGAGCTACGACCTCTTTGGTCCTCTTGTATTTGAAATCCACGGGCTTGCCGTCGACAAAGAGCTCGAAATCACCGAAAGTCTGGGCAAATACACGCTTGATCTTCTTGCGGATCTCAGGATACCGGAGATTTTCAAATTCTGCGGCAAGCTCACCCTTTTCTCCGGGCTTTTTGATGTATCCGCTTGCGTGGAGTTTCAAGGCGTCAAAAGCATATTCCGTATGCTCCGTAAGATATATGAGATTGATATAAGGATTGAGTTCAGTAAGGTATCTTCCGAGGTCGATCCCCGACAGTTCGGGCATCTTTATATCCAAAACCGCAACATCGATCGTCAGCTCACGGGCTTTGGCAAGGGCAGAGAGAGAACTGTCAAAACAGAAACACTCGGAACCTTCAATATCGGAAAGCGTTTTGCCGACCTTGTCAAGGAAAGTCTTGTCATCATCAACAGCGAGAATATTCATGAGGCACCTCCCGTCGTAGGATCCGGCAAAGAAACGGACCGTGTTTTCTGTGTTCTTCTCTGTTCCATAGTCATGCTCAAAGGATCTGCCTCACCGACTACGAGCGTTTCACCGTCATTAAGAGCGGCCTCGTGAAGAGGACCGGAGTTCATGTCAGCGAGTACGAGAGCAGCGAATCTGTCGTAGTTGTCATCGTCGATGACAGGGAAATGGTATTTCATGCGATACCAGTGCTGCGGATCATATGCTGCTCCGCCGATGTAAAGCCTGTCTGCGGTATCGGCAACATCATCTACACTTGCAGGCACACCGGATTCGCGATCTGAATCCTCACAGAAAAGTGCGGCATATGCTTTGAGGATCCTGTCCCTTACAGTCTCCTCGGATCCGCTTTTATTTTTCCTGCCTGTGGGCATATCCATGATCATATAGTAGAAATCACGGGATTCTTCGCTGTTTTCAAAATCCACTACGGATTCGTAAAATTTCCTGACATCGATTTCATTAACACTCAGTGCCATTGGTGGGCTCCTTTCGTTATTTGTTGAGACTTATCCTGCGGATCAGATCTTCCTTCAGTTTGATACTGTCAATCTTTCCTGATCCGAGCATCGGGAAACTGTCATATACTTCAATATACGTGGGCATCTTAAACTTGGCAAGCTTTTGTGACAGGGCGGAGCGCAGTGCCTTCTCATCGTAAGTCGTGCCGTCCTTCAGTATGATGCACGCCGCAACCTCTTCGCCGAAGAAATCGCTAGGGATACCGAGGACACGTACGTTATCTATAAAATCAAATGACGATATGGCATTTTCGACCTGCGAGGGCATTATATTTTCGCCGCCTCGTATTATGAGGTCCTTGATCCTTCCGCAAAGGACAAGGTAACCGTCGTCCTCCCTTATGAATCCGAGATCACCCGTATGGATCCAGCCGTCCTCATCAAGAGCCTGGTCGTCTGCCGGGATCCTGTAGTATCCGGCCATAAGCCTCGGACTCTTAACTATTATCTCACCTGATACACCGTTAGGACAGTCTTTTTTTGTTTCGGGATCTATGATCCTGATCTCTACGCCTTCCACGATCCTTCCGACGGTGTGGAGTACATGGTCCTCACTGTCAATATAAAGGGTGATAGAAGCGGGCGCAACTTCTGAAAGCCCGTATGATGCCAGGAACCTGTTATGAGGCATCACCTTTTTGAACTGTTCTATCTGTGCCTCGGTGGCACCTGCACCCGATATGATCGTGCACCTTAAGGTACGGACTTTTTCCATATCAAAATCGCGGTTGTTGATAAGGGCTATCAAAAGCGTCGGTACGGAGTGAAATACCGTACACCGGTTTTGTTCTATCGTATCAAGAATGGTAGAAGTGCGTCTGTCCTTTGGTATATATATTGTTGAATCCGCTATTGCATTGGCGAACAGTCCCGCGACAAGACCGAAAACGTGAAAAAGAGGTAATATCAGGCAAGATCTGTCATCCGCTGTAAGAGTCTGGTCTTTGCTGTTGATCATCGATGCGTTCAGGATGTTATATGCCGAGTGCATGACGCCCTTTGGCTTTCCCGTGGAGCCGGAGGTAAATATCATCAGGGAAACATCATCGGATTCGACCCGGACATCGGGGAGAGCCGGAGAGCTTACGAATGAGTCTATCCGCTCGCTCAGTGTATCCTCACAAAGATCATATGCTTTATCTGCCGACAGATGAGCAGATTCAAGTGTTTTTTCAATGAAGTTCGGATCTTCCTTCACCCCGGAAATATTTCCGTAAACAAAATGTGTTGCATCACCAACGGCAGCTGTTGTTCCCACCTCTTCGGAAAGCATTGTGTGATTTATGAGAAGAGCCATGGCACCGAGTTTTTGGATCGCAAAGAAAGCAGTGACAAAGCCTATGCCGTTTGTGCAACAAAGTGCGACGCGTGATCTTTTCGACACGCCGATCTTTGTAAGGTCTGAAGCGACAAGCTGAGCGCCTTTATCGATATCGGACCAGCTGTAAGATCTTCCTTTATCTACAAGAAACGTACGGTCGCCGTGTTCCTTTACTTTGTGATCAAGAAAATCGCGAAAAGACAGATCAAGATAGTTCATTTTTAAATCCAATCGTTATAATCATTCAACAGATGAGGGTAATTGTTTTCGCCAAGTGCGGCGAAACAGCATGCGGCTATCGTCAGGACTATGACAAACGCATACCAGAAACCGAGGTTCTTCGAGAAAAACGCGTCTTTTTTTGCGTACAGTTTCTTATCATACAACCATACGATGAATGAAGTTGCCGCTATCATGATCACACATATCAGATAGCATTCAGGAGTGCCTATGACATCCTTGTCAAAATATGTCGTGATGGTGACTGAGATGATATATATCAAGACCGAATGCACGCAGTAATACCTGTTTATGTTCTTTGATATGAAACTTACAACGCCTGTCGCCTTCTCGGGAAGGATACAGGAAAGGAAATAGAACATGCACAGCATTGAGAAATTGCACACAAGCTGGAGCAGTGCATCGGCCGGATTAACGTAAGCCATTGACTGATACTCATAGTAGAACTTGAGCGTCGTCTGATCGGTGAAAACACCTATATAGTAGTAAAGGGCCCATACTATTGCCGTGGGCACAAGCAGATATCCGTAGAACTTTTTCTTGTCCTTAACGTGCTGCAGGACTTCTCCCAGAACGATACCGAATGCCGGATAGATCATCCAGTGAAGGAGAGGGAAATAACTCTCGGATTCGGTAAAAACGAAAAGACCGAGAAGCTGATCGATACCGTAGAAACCCGTATGGATCTTCAGTACGAGCAGATTTGCAATGATATTTGCCGCAAGGGATATGAGGAAAATATGCCATCCCTTGAGTTTAAGCTTTGAAAACAATGCCATACACAGGAAAAAAAGCCCGGCAAACTGGAGTATATCGCTCGACAATGTGAGCATGCAGAAATCCCGGGCTCTCTCGTCGCCTGTGATGATAAATGATATTACACCGGGGAGTGCGTACCTTATAAGATTCAGTACCTGCCCCGTTATCAGAAGACTAATACCCCTCCGGGCATAAGAGCCCGGAGAGGTATTTCTTGCATATGCAATGCCTGTGCCCATGCAGATCATGAAGCCCATGGCTCCGATCGACTGAGCGAGGACATCGTCGATTATAAGGAACGGGAGATGTTCCGAATAGCCTGCGTACAGATCATCGATACAGTGAGTGATGATCATCATTATTATTGAGAAGGCCTTTAAAAGGTCCAGCTCCCGTTGTCTGCCGGTGTTGACCGGACTTTTGTCAAAAATCGAATCAAACATTATTTAGCAGCTCTTTTGGCCCTGCGCATCTTTCTCTGGTGCGATACAAGTATGAGCAGACATGTGAGCGCAACACCGAATGCCACTATGGCACCGCCTGCGAGCCATGCGATAAGACCGTTGGTCGTTGCGACTTCCTTGGCGATCGCGTATGTGCTGAATCGGTCTGTCCTGAATGTGATCGTCTTCGGATCGTCATCAAGGTCAGGAAGGACCGCAAGCTCACCGTTGTGAACTCTGAGTACCGAATAGTTCTTGCCGGATTCATATACGTCATCAGGTATCTCTATAACAACTTCCATTGTTGTGGGAAGTTCGGTAACCTTTTGTGTATTTCCGTCTACGGTCTTGAGCATTGTCAGGTCGAAGAACTTGACGGGCTTCTTGCCGACTGCATTCTTCATGATCTTGGCTGAAGCCGGATCGACGTCATCGCTTGCCTCACCTGTAAGGCTTACGGATATATCGACGTATTCGCCCTTTGCAAGCTTGGTCACATCCTCGGTCGTGAGCATCTTCTGGACAACGACGTCAAGGTCGGGAAGACTGGGATTGATATTGTCGTCCGATGCCATCATGAGCTCTTCCCTTGAAAGCTTGTTATAATCAAAGCTTGTCATCTTGGCAGGCTCCATGGAGTTAACAACGTATGCTCCGAGGTGGCCCGTGTAGAATGCTGCGTCAAGTATCGGCATCGTGTCGCCGCTTGCTATCATCGTGTCGACTTCGGACATTGATTTGCCGAGCATCTTGGTGACGTCGGAATCCGTATCGTCTACGGTCGCAACCGTAACGCCGAGTTCCTCATCGGTAGGGATCCTGATATCGGTAAGATCCATTTCCTCAACGTAATTGTCGCCGCCTTCCCCCTTTGCAGCCTCGTCGATATTAACGACGGATTCGGATGTGGCTGTATTCTCGGTAGTCTTCTTGACGGGCTCAACCTTCTTGGTTTGGGTTGCCTTGCCTGATGCTTCTGCGGCAGCTTTTCCGGCATCGGTCTGTACGAATGCCGCTGCTATTGCGTGAGGTCCCTGAACGTTATAGAACGTATACTGGCTGACAGGTCCGACCTGTACACCGTCAACTGCTACGGCGAGGATCGCGAATCCCGACTTGGGTGTGATCGTATATGTGATGTTCTGGCCATAGAGAACGTTGACCTTGCCGGAAGGTGCGATGGATCCGCCTGTTGTTGCAACGCCTGATGAGATCTCACATGCAACACCCGTGTTCCTGATGAAGACAGCCGTACATGTATAGTCCTGGCTGATCTTGTCGATCTTGTATTCGGGATTGCGGCATACATACTGGTTGTTGACCTGCCATCCTTCAAAGCGCCATCCTGCATTGGGTGTAGCCTTGATGGTAGTTCCGGTATTAAGATCGAATCTTCCGCCACCGCTTACAGTACCGCCCTCGGGAGGGTAAGCCGCAAGCGTTAGAGTATGCGAAGTCTGATCGAATATAGCCGTGATCTTACGGTCAACGGTAAGATTATTGAGCTTTATCGAAGCATCCCTGCTGATGAAGGTGTCATTTTCCTTCCAGCCGGTGAACACATATCCGTCATAAGCTTTTGCTGAAAGCGTTGTGCTGCCGCCGTAGGGGAATGTACCACCGCCGACTACGTTACCGCCGTCTGAGTTGTTTGTATCTGCGGTAACTCTTACGGTATTTTGTGCAAACTTAGCGTAAACATCCATATTGGATCTTACGTTTGTAATTGTGTAGTTGGTTGCTGTCGAAACAGTCTGTCCGTTTATAACCCAGCCGTTAAAATAGAAATTCTGTCTCGGTACAGCCGAAAGTGTAACACTGCCGCCTTCGGATACCGCACCGCCTCCGGTAACGCTGCCTCCGTTTGTGGGATCGGCATATACGTTGACGTTATAGCTGTTTCTTTGAAGGGCAACCGTTGCCGTATCGTTTATGGTGGGATTGTCAACGAGTGACGCTATAACGGAAATAGTAGTTGCTGACTCGTCACTTGCCACTGTCAAAAGTCCGTCATTGGAGATCTTGGTACCTGTAGAACGGCTTCCTGCAACAGCCCACTTAATAGGGAAGTCATCATCCGTGTAGTTTGTCGACAGGATCGCGCTGAACTGACATGTTCCACCGGTCGCAAGAGTGATCCTTGAAGGAACAACGTCTATGTCTGCAATGGGAGTGGGTGCTGTTACCGTTCCGCTTACACTGATGGCAAGCCCCTTGGTGTATTTGGGATCCCTTGTCTTGTCTGCAAACAACAGCGTTGCGTTATACTTGCCGACTGACAGACTGTCGCTCATCGAAACGTTGAATCTGGTGGATTCGTTGGGAGCGAGCTGTGTTCCGCCGCCGCCGCCGAGCGATAACGAAAAAGCATTGTCGGCATCACCGGACTTGCAGTAGATAAGGTCAACGGTATTGTTTCCGAGGTTTGTTATGGTAAGAGGCACAACGTCGCGCTGCATTCCGACATCGGCTGAACCGAACGGGATGCTGCTGATGGCTGTACCGCCGTTTACTGTTGCCATGAGTGAATAATTCTGGTCCTCTTCGGCCTTCTTCTTCTCCTCAGCGGCTTTCTGAGCATCCTCAGCGGCCTTCTTGGCAGCAGCTTCAGCTTCGGCAGCTTTTTTGGCAGCTTCCTGGGCAGCGGCTTCCTCGGCAGCTTTCTTGGCAGCTTCCTCGGCTTCTTTGGCAGCCCTCTCATAAGCTTCCTGTTCCTGCTGGCGTCTCTGCTCTTCCGCAGGATCTACGGGAGGCGGGGTAACGGGAGCCTCTGTAGGATCGGGAGCCGGAGCCTCTGTGGGATCGGGAGCCGGAGCCTCTGTAGGATCAGGAGCCGGAGCCTCAGTGGGATCGGGATCATCCGGAATATCCGGATCGTCCGGATCGGGCTCATCTGCGACCATTCTCTGAACGGTATAAGCCTGATCGGCATGTACCACCGTGACGATCCCGGCGACATTAGTCACACAAACCGTCAACGTCATGGCGATCGCAATGATCAACGATATTGTTTTCTTCATGTTTTTCTCCTCTCTTAAATAGAACAGCAGACGCTGTCTGTTTATGGTATCACATAAACTATATATCCCTAACTGTCACAAAAGTGTCACAGATGGAAATCAAACGTTATCACAGTCCGAATGCGACGACGGTATAGTGAACGCCGTTGCATTTGAAACTTGAGGCCCCGATGGATTTGTATTTGTTGGAAAATATAAGGTTGCGCGATATAGGGTCATTCCTGATTATGGCATCAACCGCGGCTTCGCCTTTCTGCTCATTGATGATCAGCATCTCAGCCTTGAAATGCTCGGGAGCAAGAGAATAAAAAGCCTGTCCGTTCGGGCGCGTGTGACTGTAGTTGGCGGCTATCTCACGGGTACGTCTGTCGGCACATTTGGTAAGTCCGCTGTTTTTGGTCATCTCGGGATATCCGAGGTCTTTTCTGACTTTGTTGATCGCGGTAACGATCTCGGTGCCGTATCCGCTGTCGCTTTCTCCGCTGATATATATGCAACACGTTCCGACATCGAATTCATCGGGTGTTATATACGGTGTCGGGGTGGGGGCGTTCGGGTCGACAGTCGGAGAAGGGGATACTGTCTCTGTCGGAGAAGGGGTGGCATCCTGACCGGTCGGGCCGGATGTGGGGGTTACAAAAGGATAATCGGAATCATCAACAGTTGAAGAATCCATTGATGATACTGATGGTGTTGTCTGCGTGGGCGCATCCCTGTCAACCGTTACGGCAGTAGCAGGTTTGTTGGCGGTACCTTCTGCGGGTGCAGGCGTTACGGTACCATTCTGCTCCACATTGGCAAGCGCATTTTTGATATATTCCTCATATGCATCTTTGTTATCGGAAGTTGAAGGAGTGTTTGACGCATCGTCAGCAGCGGTGGCATCCTCCTTGCTGTCGCACGAGGTCATCACCAGACAGAGCGCAATCACAGATATGCAGATGAAAGATCGTCTGAATCTCTTCATTAATTATATTCCCCTTATGTCCCCTACAAGGAATCATAAGACAATATGTTGTTTTGGTCAACCCTTTTATGCACAAAATACAGGGGTTTCAATTGTCACAAAGTATAGTAAAATTAAATTGATATGGAAAACAAAAGACATTTTTGGACACTTCGATATACACTCATAAACGTATCGTACTTCGCAGCATTTTGTACCGTTCATGCGTATGCGGCCGTATACCTTCTCGACAGGGGGTTTACGAATACGCAGATCGGCATACTGCTTGCAGTAGCAAACGTTGTTTCGGCGCTCGCACAGCCCGCAGTCGCTTCCGTGATCGACAGGGGCGGTTTTTTCACGAACAGGATCGTGATGATGATATGCGCGGGTGTGATAGCAGCGGGCTCGGCGATCCTTCTTGTCGCGGATAACAGCCGCGCGGTTGTTTTTATCATATATGCACTTATATATATGATACAGTTTACGTACATGCCGGTAATGACCGCGCTCAATTTCGAATACCAGCGAAACGGGGCGAACATATTCTACGGTCTTGCCAGAGGACTCGGTTCCGCCGGGTTTGCCATCACCTCGGCGTTGATCGGAGGTATAGTGGAGGCAGACGGAGTCCGTGTGCTGCTGTATTTTAACATTGCTGTAATGATAGTGCAGATCGTGACGGTCTGGTTTTTCAGGCTCCCGGAAAAATCGGCAGATTCTACCGGGTCCGAAGAACAGAAGATCACTGAAAGAGCGGAAGATCATAAAGTCGACGGAGGCGGTTTGCTACGGTTTATCAGGACCTATCCGGCGTTTATGCTGATGCTTGTCGCTACAGTATTTTTGTTCTTTACCCATAATATGCTCAATGATTACCTGATCCAGATAATAAGACCGCTGGGCGGGAGCGAGTCGAATCTCGGCATCGCGACTTTTATCGCGGCGCTTCTTGAACTTCCTTCGATGGCGGTCATATCGGCGGTCAGCAAAAAGGTCAGCATGAAAATCCTGCTTGTCGTTGCCGGGGTATCTTTCACGATAAAGGCCGTGATCATGATGCTTGCCGCAAATATTCCGATGGTCTATTTGAGCCAGGCTATGCAGATGTTTGCTTACGCTGTGTTCATTCCCGCGTCGGCATATTACGTCAGCCGGAATATTGCGGAGCATGACCAGGTTAAGGGACAGGCATTTGTAACAAGCTGTTTTACGCTTGCCGGAGTGTTCAGCTCGCTCATATGCGGAGTGATACTCGATCAACTCGGCGAAGGCGCGATGCTCGTATGCGGAAGCGTCATATCCGTGATCGGAACTCTCCTCATCATCGTGTCGATGCGGATGTCACCGAAGGAGCAGATCGGCGAGCCGGTCTGACGGAGGAATATATATGTTAAGAACTGCGGTAACCGAAAACGGAACCGTAAGGGGGCTCCCTGCCGATGACCCCAGAGTTACGGTGTATAAAGGTATACCTTTTGCGGCCCCGCCTGTCGGCGAAAACCGGTGGAAGGCGCCACAGAGCGTGCAAAACTGGACAGGCGAGAGGACGTGCTATGAATTCGGACCGATCTCGATGCAGGATCAGCCGGGGGTTGGTGATGACATATACTGCAGGGAATTTCATGTAGATCCCGATATCCCGATAAGTGAGGACTGTCTCTACCTTAATATATGGACGGGTGCGAAACGTACTGACGAAAAGCTGCCTGTTCTTCTGTGGATATACGGGGGAGCATTTCAGTGGGGCTATACCGCGGAGATGGAGTTTAACGGTGAACGCCTTGCAAGGCGCGGGATCATAGTCGTATCCGCGGCATACCGTCTGGGCGTGTACGGTTTTATGGCTCACCGGGAGCTGACAAAAGAGGACCCGGCTCATCCGACGAATTTCGGACTTCTTGACCAGCAGGCTGCTCTTTTGTGGGTATACCGGAACATCGCCGCATTCGGCGGGGATCCCGAAAACATCACACTGGCAGGACAGTCAGCGGGAGGTGCGAGCGTAGGCTTTGCACTCGGGAACAGCGTATGTGCCCCGATGATCAAAAGAGCGACGGTAATAAGCGGTCTGATCAGGAGTCCGTTCTACCCCGACGGCATAATACAGCCGAGGAGCATACTCTTTATGGAAGAAAACGGAAGGTCGTTCCTGGAGTTTCTCGGATGTGCCACGATCAAAGAGGCAAGACGCATCGATGCGCAGGCATTGACCGATGCGTATGCGAAGTACGCAAAGGATCATCCGAGATTTGTGCCGTGCATAGATAACGAGTACGCAAAAAAGGATCCTTACGATCTGTACATGAACGCAAAGATGCCCGATATACCGTTAATGGCCGGATATACAAATGACGAGTTTATAGAGAACATTCCCACAAGTGCAGATGAGAGTAACAATGAAATACAGGCGGACATAATAGAGAAAGGTGGCAGAAAGGCCATAAATATCATACAAAACACGGTTCGCAAAGTCGCAAAAGCACGAGTGAGAAGCGACATGAAGTCTTCGATGTACACTTACAGATTTGCACCGTCGATCCCCGGGGATGACGATCCCGGTTGTTTTCATTCGTGTGATCTGTGGTTCTTCTTTGAGAATGTACCGAAATGCTGGAGACCGTACAACGGACTTCATTATGAGCTTTCAAAGAGGATGAGTGACTATTGGGTAAACTTCATCAAAACAGGCGATCCGAACGGAAACGGATATAACGGCGAACCTTTGCCTGTATGGAAAAAGTGTTCATCGGAAAAACCGGAAGAATATGAGATGATATTTACTGAGAAGTGACTTCCTCGTCGTCGGGCTTGATGTAGTTGTCGAGCATACGCTGCATATCTACGCGGCTGACGGGACGCGAGATTATATCAACGACTCCTTCGGGAAGTTTTGATTCTATGGCGGCCTGTTCAGAAGGCTCTGCAAGATATACGATAGGAACGTCCACGAGTTCTTTGTAGGACCTTATGATCTCGAGGACTCTTTTGGTTGACATAACATTAAGATAACAATCCATGAAGATCAGATCCGGAACAACTCCGTTCAGATAGAATATCGCATTCTTGGGATTATCAAAGATCTCCACATCATAATCACGCTGAAGATATATCTTCAGTAGATCCAAAGTGGAAAAGTCATCGTCGATGACAACCACTTTACGTCTCTCACCGACAGCCCTTTTGGGCTTTATGTCGGGATATATCATATCGTCGTCTTTGAACATGGTCGAATCCGGGGCACCGTACGGTGATGCAGGCCCCGACGAACCCTTTGTGGCGGCTTTGGCACCGTCCAGCAGACTTGACAGTTGGAGAAAGATATCGTCTTCCATTGATCGTTTCCTTTATTATGTAAATTCCATTGCTATTCTAACACACTTTATGCGTTGCGAACAATAATGTTTTTGCGTCTGCTGTGCCTGAGTCGCAGACAGGATTTTTCAAGTGTTTCTACGTCTGTTTCGGTAACAGGTGCGGATGAGTACAGTATGCGTTCGTAACTGTCAATAAAATCAAGGTATTCCGGCCTGACAGAGGCGGCAAGCCGGGATCTGAATTCCGAAAGCGTTTCCTCTTTTTTGCGTACAAAGCCTTTCCGTTTGAGAAGCTGCATGCTTTTTTCGCACATCCGAAGAGCTTTCTCACGATCCTGCGAGCGATCGTAACGTATTTTTCGGATAATGGCATCTGTTCCAAGAAGGATCAGGGTAAAGGCGATACCGCATAGTATCGGGATGAGGAATTTCATGAATGAAAAGGACGGTTTTTCTTTCGCCTTGTCATCAGGTAAAAAAGATGTCCCGTCTTCACCCGGTGTGTTGCCGTAATGCGAGCTGTAGTAGTCGGCCGCTTCTGCATGAGTCATCCAGCCGGACGAGCCTGAAGGAGACTTCATTCCCGGAGTCGGATCGAACAGTACCCATCCGATACCTTCGATATAGCACTCCGCCCAGGCATGGGCATCCGTGGATAGGACCTTGATGTGAAGAACATTTCCGGCACTTGTCCTGTATCCTTGTACAAGCCTTGAGGGTATGCCGCATGATCTTGCGAGGATGACAAATGCGCTCGCATAGTAACTGCAATATCCTTCCTTCTTCTCAAAAAGGAAATAATCGAGATAATCCGAGGCACTCGAGAGCGAATCGGGAAGATCGCCGGGACTGTCGGTATAACGGCCTGATGCAAGTGTCGATTCAAGTTTCGTAAGCTTTTCGTAATCGCCCGCACATCCGGAGATTATGTTGTCACGATACTCCTTAGCGCGCTTCGAGATGTCTGTTTCGGGAAGGTAGCGCGATCTTATGGCATCGACGTGATCGTAAAAGTGAGAGATATCATATGCCGGTTTGTCGCCAAGTCCTGTCATTTCGGCAGCTTTTCTCCAGCTTTTATCGTTTATCTCATGTCCGTTTTCAAAGAGTTGCATCAATTCTTCGGTTCCGGTATTCAGTCGCAGATATGTGATGCCTTCTCTTATCTTTGTTGATTCCGATGATGGGATCAGCTTGGACGGTGCGAACATCCTATCTGTTCCGGTCCTGTTTTTGTTCACGGTGAGTGTTACCGGTCTGACATAGTCGCGAACCGAATCCGTATCAGACCATAACTTCTCATCGATGCAGTCAAGGGCTGCCGAAGCGGACTCGACAGAGTCAAAATACCGTGAAGTTTCATCAATCTCGTCACCCGACCAGACCCGGCCGTCGAACGTGTCATATACCTTACCCGCAAGGTAAAGATAAGGATCGTTTGAGGCGGTACTGGTTAACTCGAGAACGGTATAACCGCTGCCGACAAGATTGCCCCCGAACCTTCCGTCGTCCGAGAAACCTATGAAGGGGCTTGAGGAATCCCAGCCCGTACCGGAAAAGAACCTGCTTGCGTAAGCCGCGCCGTTTTGCAGACTGTCCGAGATTTTGTGTACAAAGCCCCATCCGTACGGATTCGACGGAATCTTCGGTATCGCAGCTATGATAAATACGCCTATAAGGAAAGGGCATGTGAACACGAGGTGTTTTTGAAGCGAAGGATCGCCTTCCTTATTGCTTCTTCGCTGGAGTTCATCGACAAAGGTGATGAGGGCATAGAAGAAGATCAGGATGACAGATAAGGCGCCGATTTCAAAATTCATTATGAGCGACAGAGGGAGTATAAGGACACCGGCGGCAGCAAGGGCTGTGCGGGCCACGAAACTACGTATCGCAAATACACGCACAAGAAGGCACAGTAATGTTATCACGAGAATATGTGCTACCCAGATATATGAAAGCAGATGTTCGAGTCTTGTTCCCTTTTCAAAAAACAGCAGAGATGCAAAGAGGAAAGTAGCCGCCAGTCCGACGGCCATAAGCCGTTCGCGAAGCTTTGAGCGTTTTATGAACAGGAAATACAATGCCGATATGACTGTAACCGCGACAAAAGCGGGCATGGAGACCTCATCGGCAAAACGGGGCTTTGCCATGACACAAGCTGTAAGCGCAAGAGGCAGAAAGAACAGTATGTCATATATGAATCCGATGATCATAGCACGTCCTCCGTTGGCTTTTTAGTCCCGATCCCGAGAATGCGAAGAGAGCGATCCTGCATGACTTTGTCACTGTCATCGGGCTCTTCGCCGGTGGTATATATAACAATGGGCAGATCGGGGTCGTTCATGGTCCCGATGATGTTACATACGTTCTCATCCGTGTTTGCGAGTATGAATATGAGCATCCTATACCCCGTTGTCATCCTGTTTGAAACGAGTTCATCAAACATCATCAGCCTGTCATCTGCATCCGTAAATGTATATGAGCGCATCGATGTATAGAGTCTCTCGTAATCGGCGTGAGAGCGAACCGCTTCGCAGATCGTCCTGTCGGTCCTGTATATGACATCGGCCGGGATCGATCTTCCGGTATAGTAAAGAGCAAGTGCGAGGGCACTTTCTATTATCCTGTTTTCAACGGGCAGATAATCCTCGGGCCTGTCGCTGTATCGTCCTTTTTCCATAATGATCGCAACACCGGTACGCTCATTGCCTATGCGTTGCCGCACCATCGGTTTTCGCATGACGGCACTCGCTTTATGGTGGATCATTCGAGTATCGTCTCCGGGGACGTATTCGCGGACAATAACATCGGCGTCAGAAGGGTTGGTAAACGTATCTTTTCCGGCACCGGTTTGCTCAAGATCAAGGCGAAGCGATTCAAGATTTACCATTGCGGGAGCAACTATGACTTCGAGAGGCTCCTTTATCCGGTATGTGACCGTAAAAAGCCCGAGCGGATCGCGTACCTCGATCTCCTTGATACCGACTTTGTATTCGCCGCGGTAACGGCATATTAGCTTGGTAGCTCTTGTTATCGAGGTGTGGGGAGGCAACTCGTACCGGCTGTCTTCGTCAAGACCCGAAACGGTGGAAAAAGACGAATAGAACCTGATCTTTACGGAAGAAAAGGAAAAAAACGTCTCATTGTTGAGCGTGATATAGAAATCCGACGGGGTCGAAGCGACCATTGTACGTCCGTCGGAGCGCTGATAGATCTTAAGGGATGCTATTACAAGAAAGATATACAGAATGCATGTCGCGGGGACAAGCAGAGTGAGCATCAGAAATATGTAGGGAACCGGTCCTCCGAAAAAAGATATCCCCACCAGAGCGATCACGAACAGTATTATCAGTATGACGGCATTTCGGCGATTCATAGATCATTCCATGGGGACGCTTACCTTCAGTATCAGGGCGCTGATGATATCGGAAGCGCTCTTTTTCTGGAGGCGCATCTCGGTCGTAAGGACGAGACGGTGTGCAAGGACGCAGGGAGCCATAAACTTAACGTCGTCAGGCTTGACGAAATCGCGTCCTTCAATATATGCGCGCGATCTTGAGGCCTCGAGCAGATGAAGCAGGGCACGTGGGCTCGCACCGAGCGAAAAAGAGCCGTCCGAGCGGGTCCTGTCAACGATCTGCTGTATATATGAGAACAGAGCGTCGCTTATATGGACCGATGCGGCCTCTTTTTTGAGAGTTGTGATCTCATCCGCACCGATAACGGGCTGTGCATCGGCATCGCTTATGCCGGCCATACGATCCTTTGCCATGCGGATCTCTTCTTCGGCAGAAGGATAACCTATGGACAGGCGCATCATGAAACGGTCAAGCTGTGCTTCGGGAAGAGGGTATGTTCCCGAAAAGCTGACAGGATTTTGTGTCGCTATTACCATGAACGGGTCGGGAAGCGGCCG
>JAEEGL015178370.1_pt1 | contig 17654 bp, 17 predicted proteins | sample 9134231 | NCBI WGS metagenome assembly JAEEGL01 (sample SAMN16246548, study PRJNA631951) | gut metagenome | biome: gut microbiome; feature: rumen; material: fiber-attached | host: Bos | place: Iran: Karaj | collected 2018-10 | reverse complement strand
TTTCCCATCAGGGTCACTTCTGTATAATGTTTTTCAGCCATGCTGCCTAAGCCTCCGGGTAAAAGGTTGGCTTCAGTATACACTGACGGAAAGCAAAAAACAAGGGGCCGCCTACAAATTGTTGAAGGCAAAACAAAAAAAGCCCCAAGATATGGGGCTATTCGCACAAGGTTTATAAGGCTTCGCGGATCTGCTCTGCTGTCTCGCGCATCTCCTCCGGCGTGGTGCTGCCGGGCTTCCAGAGTCCGAGCACTCCGTCGCCGCTCCGGCGCGGAATCACATGCAGGTGGAAATGGAACACCGACTGACCGGCTGCCTCCCCGTTGTTCTGGACCAGATTGAAGCCTTCGTAGCCGAACGCCTGCATCTGGGCGGCACCGATCCGGGCGCCGACCGCCATCGCATGCCCCATCAGCTCTTCGGGCATGAACCGGGCATCCTGAAAGTGCTCCTTCGGCAGCACCAGCGCATGGCCCCGGGCCGCCGGTCCCAGATCCAGAATCACCCGGACCTTTTCATCTTCAAACAGCGTGGCGGAGAGAATCTCTCCGGCCGCAATTTTGCAGAAAATACACTGTTCCATCTTATTCTCCTTCCTTTTTGCCGCGGTGCAGCAGACTGGAAACCACACTGAGCGCGAAGTCACAGCTCTCCAGTTTCAGCAGTTTTGCCCCTCCTATATACAGTCCGACCCCGAGCGGGATCTGAATAATCAATGTCACCAGATCCGGCAGTTTCAGCAGCTGCACGGACAGAACGGCCGCGCCCATGGCCAGCGACAGCAGAATGTGCGGCAGCATATCCTTCAGCTGATCGCGGTAGCGGTAATCCAGCAGCTTCCGGTTCGGCCAGGAATTGATGAGCTGCGACAGAATGCAGTTGACGACCGAGCCCAGCGCCATGGCCAGCACACTGATCCGAACCGTAATCAGCAGGGTCGTGATGCCGACCGCTTTCTTAATGATCTCCAGCTTCAGAAAGATATCGCTGCGTCCGAGAGCTTTGATCGCATTCAGATTGGCCGTGTGGACACAGTAAAATGCATAGACAAAGCTGAAAATCTGCAGGAACGGCACACAGGGGAGCCAGATATCCCGCAGCAGCAGGTGCACCGCCGGCTTCGCGACAGCTGCCAGCCCCGCCATCATCGGCATGATCACGAAAGAGCTGAGCTGGATCGCGCGCCGCGTCAGATTGCGGACCTTTTCCTTATCCTCCTGATCGGCCGACATCACCGGCAGCAGAATGCTGTTGGTCGCATCATTCAGATTGGTAACCAGCAGGGACGGAAGGGTGTCGCCCTTGTTGTAAAAGGCCAGATCTGCCTCCGAATAGCGCAGGCCGATAACCATCTGATAGAGCTTGTTGTAGACCGTGTCCACCAGCGTGCTGACCATCAGTTTCCAGGAATAGGAAAACAGCCCTTTGAGACGTTCTAACGAGAACATCCGCTTCGGCCGCCACTTGACCGTCAGCCAGAGAATGACCGTATCGATTGTGGTATTGACCAGATTCTGGACAATCAGCGCCCAGACGCCGTAGCCGTGCCGGGCCATCCAGATTCCGATGACAGCCGCCACGATCGTGCCGATCAGCGTCGCAAAGAAAAAGCGTTTGAAGATCATATTCCGGGCTACATAAGCCACCTGAATGTTCTTCATTCCGCCGAAGACCAGGATCAGGGAAAGGCCCCGGATCGGCCAGATCAGTTCCTCGTTGCGATAAAGTCTTGCAATGAGCGGTGCGCTGACAAACAGCAGCACATACAGGCTCATGCACATAAAAATATTAAAGAAAAAGACCGTGGAAAAATCCAGATCGTCCGCATCTTTCTTCTGGACCAGCGCCTCATTCAGTCCGCAGTTGACGAAAACGCTGACGATCGCGGTAAAAACCGTAACGATCGCCACCATGCCGTAGACCTCCGGACCCAGATGGCGGGCCAGCACGATCGATACGGCGAAGGCCACTCCCTGTGCCCCGAAGCGTTCGAAAAAACGCCAGAGGAAATTGGTGGAAATGCTTCTTTTATCAGCCATTTTTCCCTTTCCCCTCCAGTAAATGCTTGATCTTCAGCAGGAACGGAAACTTTTCTTTCAGCCAGTCTTTTCTTCTCTGCTTCTGCCAGGCCAGATAGAACGGGCGGCAGTCGCCGCTGCGGGCCGTTTCCAGATCCCCGCGTTCCATGCTCACCCGGAACACGCATTCCGCCATCTCCTTCCGGCGGAAATCCAGTGCCTTTTCAATAATATCATGATAGCGGCCGTCATAATAGGCGTCCACTTTCCGCAGCATCTCTCCTATGACCTGCTCGTGCTCAAGGCGTGCCCGGATATTGCCCCAGGTCTCTACGGTCCAGGAACCGGCCACGCCTTCGTTGTGAACGCACATCGGCCGGGCCAGATAGCGGCACTTTCCGCTGAAAGCACCATATAACAGCCAGGGGTAATCTCCCACGCCCGAAATAAAAAAGCAGTCTGGAAGGTTTTCGCAGATCTCCCGCCGCAGCATGAAGGAATTGGTGGCAAAATGCCCCGCTCCGTATACGGCGATTTCCTCGGTCGTAAAGTCCCGGTCTTCCTCGTCCGCCGGATAGAGGCGGTCCTCCGAAGGATCCTCTCCCTCGCGGTGCAGCCGGGCCCGGTGTACCGTGACCGAGTATTCCGGATGGGCCTCCAGAAAATCGGCCTGACGCTGCAGCTTGGACGGATCCGTGAAGGAATCGTCCCCGTCGCACATCGCAAAATACTTTCCCCGCGCGACAGGGTACAGGAAGGTCTTCATGATCGGCGTGTTTGGCTTGGAATACTGATTCTCGGTCTGATAGATCGGCCGGATAAGCCCGGGATACTTCGCCTCATATTCCCGGATGATCTCTGCGGTGCGGTCCGTCGAGGCATCGTCATGAATAATGATCTCAAAGGGAAAATCCGTCTGCTGTGCCAGAAAACTGTCCAGCGTCTGCCGGATATAGGCTTCGTGATTATAGGCCAGGCATAATACAGATACAAGCGGTTCCATGGATTCCCCTTTGTCAGTTCCGGTATTCTCGCCGGCAGCAGCCGGACGGTTTATCGCAGAATAATGTCGCAGATGCGGTCGACATCGTCTGCCGAAAGGTCCGCATACAGCGGCAGAGTCAGGACACGGTCTGCCACGAAGGCGGCGTTCGGCGTCTTATCACGGCCGGCCGTGGGCAGATCGCGGTAGCAGTCGATATCGTTGGTCAGCGGATAGAAATATTTTCTCGGGACAATGTCCTCGGCGCGCAGCTTGTCGAAGATCTGATCGCGGCTTTCCTTATAGCCGTCGAACACGACCGGATAGTAGGCATTGTTCGGACTGACCCCCGGCTGCGGCTTCGACAGCGTAATGCCGGGGCGGCCGGCCAGACGGGCGTTGTAGTGCGCCACGACTTTGGCACGCTTCGCAATCTCTTCGTCCAGATGGCGCAGGTTGCAGAGGCCCATTGCCGCCTGGAACTCGTTCATCTTGGCATTGCCGCCCACGAAAGCCACCTCTTCCGGCCCGCGGATCCCAAAGTTTTTCATGTCGTTCATCGGCTGAACCAGGGCGTCGTCGCGGAAGGCCACCGCGCCGCCCTCGATCGTATGAAAGACTTTCGTCGCATGGAAGCTGAACATGGACATCTCACCGAAGGAAGCACTGCTGAACGTTCCCTCCTGTCCGCAGAAACCTTCTTTGGTCACGCCGAACGCATGCGCCGCATCGTAGATCAGATGCAGGCCGTTTTTCCGCGCCAGCTTTTCCAGCGCATCCACGTCGCAGAGGCGGCCGTAGACATGCACCGGAACGATCGCGACGGTCTTTTCCGTGATCAGCTTTTCAACCTGTTTTACGTCGATCGTATAGTTTTCCGGATCCACGTCGGCAAAGACAGGGGTAAAGCCGTTCCGCACGATCGCGTGAGTCGTGGAGACAAAAGTATAGGGCGTTGTGATGATCTCCGGACGGGCAGGCATCTGCGATTTGTCCAGCATCGACAGCGCCGTCTCCAGAGCCAGGTGCCCGTTCGTAAACAGCGTCACATGCGGAATCTGCCAGTAATCCTCCAGCGCTTTCTGCAGCGCCTGATGTTTGTCTCCCATATTGGTCAGCCAGTGGCTGTCCCACATATCCCTGATCTCTCTGCAGTATTCTTCAAAATCCGGCAGAGATGACCGGGTGACATTGATCGTCATGGTGTACTCCTTCCGATATCAGATATATTCCCCCGCCGTGATGCGGAAGACGCTGCCGGTCATCATCGCGGAGGCATCCGACATCAGATAAACCAGCGCTTCCAGATAATCGCTTCTTTCCAGCATGCGCCCCATCGGCAGAATGTTTGCCGCACGGCGCCTGAGCTCGGCCTCGCTCTCCCCCTGGCTTTTCCGGAGTGCGACTTCGCCTTCGGTCGGCGTCCAGCCCAGGGTCAGGTAGTTGCAGCGGATCTGCTCCGAAGCGTAATTGTGGGCAATATGCTCCATCAGCGTTTTCAGCACGCCTTTCGAGCAGGCATAGGCGGCCCGGTCCTTCTGACCGCTCCAGGCATGGGCCGATCCGGTGAAAACGATGCTTCCGCCGACGCCCCGCATATACCGGATAGCCTCCTGCACACAGAAGAAAGCCGCCCGGAAATTGATATTCATGACCTGATTGAAGGTGTCTTCGTCACAGCTGTCAAGCGGAGAGACCGGCGTGATGCCCGCATAAACATACAGGCCGTCGATTTTGCCGAAATGTTCAACCGTTTCCCGGATCAGACGGCGGCAGTCTTCCACCTGCTCCAGATCCGTATGGACAAACAGCCCTTCCGAGCCGTAGGTCCGCATAAGACGGATCGAGCGCAGCGCCGCTTCCTCGTCCCGGCCGCCGATCACGACCTTCGCCCCGCGGCGTGCGAATTCCTCCGCCGCCGCCCGGCCGACGCCCTTCGTGCCGCCCGAAACCGCAATCACTTTTCCTGTCAATTCCTTTTCCGTCATACAAGCTCCAGTGCCTGATCGGCGTCAAACGCGGACAGGACCATGTCCCGGCCCTCCGTATCGTAAACCTTCACGGCTGACGCATAGTCCTTCAGGGCCTGCGCCAGCTCTTCTTTGGTATCACAGAGCAGGTACAGGCGGGTCAGCACCTGTTTTTCCGTCCCGACCCATTCCGGCAGAACTTCATCACCGACATGCAGGCGTTCGATATTGGCCACGACCCGGGGATCCTCTCCGACCCGGTCCAGACCTTCGATCCGGGCAATCCTGCCGGCCCGCAGCAGGAACCATTCAGTCGCTGCCCAGCGGCCGCCGAAGCGGGCATCGTCCTGGGTCCGAAGATCCACATCGCCCTCGCTGCCGGTTAAGGCAAAGCGGATCAGCATCTCGCGCTGATCGAAACCGTGCGCGGCCTTCATCAGCAGATGCGGGGCTTCGCCCTGCAGGCGGAAGCCCGTGTCATATACGTAAAACTCACCGTCTTCGTAGAAGGCGGACAGCATCAGCACACCGTTCCGGATCCCGATCCCCTTAAACAGGCGGAGGGCATTTTCGTGCATGCGCTCGTAATATTCGTCAATATGCCTGGACGGATAGGTCCCTCCCAGGCAGACCCGGGACAGACCGGGCTGCTCGTCCGTGGTGTAGCGGTCGTAGATGCAGGAAGCGCTCGCATAGCCGTCCTTGAACGTATAGTAGAGGCCCATGTCATCGCAGCGCATGTAGCGTTCCACAATAAAGCGCTTGCTGCGGGAAGCCGCCAGCGCCTTTTCCACTGCGGCGGGAATCTCCTCTTCGCTTTTGCAGACGGTCATGCCCATGCCGCTGTAACTGTCCACCGGCTTCACCATGACCGGGTAGCGCAGCTTGTCGAGGTCTTCGCGGCGCAGATCTGCATCCAGATAATATTCCGGCACGCCGTGCACGCCGTAGCGCTCGCAGGTCGCCTTGAAGACGTCCTTATAGGAGAATACGTTCACGATCTCCTGCGTCGCGTAGCAGTACAGACCGAGTGCGTCACAGACCTTGCAGTAAGCCGGCACGAGGATATCCGCCACGCCGACCAGCACGCCGTCCACCTGTTCCTCGCGGGCCAGTGCGATCAGACCGGGCACATCGAGCCCGTCCACATCGCAGGCCTTCCAGGCCACCTGTTTGGCGGGATCTCCGGGTCGGTTGCTCGTCACCAGGGTTTTGATTCCCATCTCGTTGGCCAGCTGAACCAGCGGAATCGTCTCCGGATTGGCGCCCATAATCAGCAGTTTTTTACCGGCTAAGCTTTCTTTCATGCTTCCTCCTTCAGCAGGTGCTCCTCTCCCGGAGCCATAAACAGAAACGGATGCCCGGGATAGTCTTCCGTCATCGTTTTATAATACAGATCAGGCCGTCCGCCGTGGGAGGCGAACATGCCGAAATGACACGGCACCGTCAGGGCCGGCGAAAGCGCATGCGTCAGTCTGGCGCAGTCCGCATAGTCCATATTGCCGTATTTTCCGTTGATACAGGCGGCCATGAGATCCAGCGGGCCGTCCGACAGATATTCGCTTACCCGGTCCGGGCGCAGGCAGGTATCACCCACAAACAGCAGGCGGATCCCGTCCGTTTCCACCAGAACCCCTACCGCATCCGGTGCTCCTTCCCCGTGGTCGCAGTTAATAAAATGCAGGCAGAATCCTTCCGCCTCGGCCCGATCGCCCGGCCGGACATAGCAGACGCGGTCAGGATCGATCCCGCCGTCCCGGACCAGACTGTCGCAGCAGACGGAAGCAAACAGGCGGCCGCCCCGTTCCATCAGAACGGGGACCGAATCCACATCGAAATGATCCACATGAGGATGCGTCGCCACGAGGACATCACAGGGCATCTCTTCGGCCGTGACCGGAGACGGGGTCAGACGTTTGAAGCCGTCATTCCCTTCGATCCGCCGGACACAGTCACTGAAATACGGATCAATCAGCAGCCATTTGCCCCGCCCGTTTTGTATGGCAAAGCCCGCCTGACCCAAAAAGAACAGGCGGGGCTTCGTCACCGTGGCGGAGCGTATCGCGTCACGCAGCATAGAAGAACCTCTCAGTCAGTTTATTCCCCCGCAGAGGGCAGTTCCGACGTGCAGTGAGGGCAGCGCGTCGCATCGATCGCGATCTCGCTCTTGCAGAACGGACAGATCTTGGTCGTCGGAGCAGCCGGTTCTGCCGGCGGCTCGGCCGCTTTCTTGCGTTCTTCTTCGGCCTTGCGCATCTTGTTGATACTCTTGACCAGCAGGAAGATGATCAGGGCCAGGATCAGGAAGGTAATGATCGCGGAAAGGAAGGCGCCGAACTTGATCGCCACTTCCTCGCTCACAACCGCTCCGTCTTCCACAACGGCCTCTTTCAGGACGATCTTCAGCGCTTCATCCAGGCTGTTCACGCCCGGGATCAGGGCCAGCAGCGGATTAACGATATTCGCTGTAAAGGCGCCGACCAGAGCCGTGAAAGCGCCGCCGATAATAACGCCGATCGCCATGTCGATCATGTTCCCCTTGATGGCAAATTCCTTGAATTCCTTCATGAATTTTTTCATCGTGTTTCCTCCTTGACTCTATGACACTGGATCTGTCAGAGTCTTTTTTATCATACTGCAATTAACCGATAAAAGCAAGGGAAGCGGATGCGATAACCTCTTCCATTTGAGATTTTTTTCCGACGGTCACGCGCAGGCAGTTTGCCAGCGAAGCACTCTGGCGGACATCTCTTACAAAAATGTTGTTGCTCTCCCAGTGATTCCGGAGCACTTCCTTGATCTCGGGCGTAAGGCAGCGGATCAGAACAAAGTTGCCCGCACTCTCGTAGGCCTCCATATAGCCGTGCAGCGGTCCGTTGTTAATTTCGCTCACGAACCAGTTCCGCGCCTCGCGGACTTCCCGCACATAGTCCTCCATATAGGCAATGTCACGCAGCGCCGCTTCGGCGGCAGTCTGCGTCAGCGTATTGATGTTTTTGGGGTTGCGGATCTTGGAGACCGTTTCGATATTGTTCTGCGAAGCCAGCAGATAACCGAAACGCAGATTAGCCAGGCCGAAAGCCTTGGACAGCGTCCGCGTGACCAGCAGATTGTCGTGGTCCAGCACCAGCTCCTGGACCGTCTGCCCCGCGAACTCCGCATAGGCTTCATCCACCACGAACAGAATATCCCCGTAAGTATCCAGCAGGGAGGCGATGGTTGCCTGCGAAAGCAGGGTGCCGGTCGGATTGTTCGGATTGCAGATATATACCAGGCGCGGTTTTACGACCTCGATGCGGCGCACGAAGGTCTCCTGATCAAAGACGAAATTCTGCCCCAGTTCTCCGTAAAACAGTCTGGCGCCGGTGGATTCGGCCGTCAGGCGGAAATTGTCGTAGGAAGGCCACAGCACCAGAACCCGGTCGCCTTCTTTCAGATAGGCACGGGCGATGTATTCATGGACGGTATCCGAGCCGCCGAAATACTGGATATTGATCTCGGGCAGGCCGCAGTATTCGCTGAGCGCATCCATCAGGCTTTCATTGTAGGTGGAGGGATACAGATGGAAGAAATCATCCTGCGCCAGCAGAGCCGCCAGCTTTTCCCGCACCTTCGGCGAGGGCGGGATCACCGCCTCGTTCCAGTCCAGCTTCAGGATCTTCGCCCGATCCTCCGGCTCCACCGCCCAGATCTTATGGGATGCGACCGTATAGGGTCTGATCACATCCAGCTGCTCGTTCCAGATACTCATATCAACCTCCGTAGCTGCAATAGGCGGGATCCAGAGCCTTCAGCTCACTGAATGTGTCGATTTCTTCCACATCCGATGCCAGGCAGGGACGGATAGCCACCCGATAGTTTTCTTTTAATACCGCCATGGGAACCTGTTCCCAGTAATACTCTTTTCCGCCGGGCATCGCTGCGACCAGCGGCAGATCCCGGGCCAGCTTTCTGCCGTCTTCGGCGTCCCAGTAAGAGATGCCGATCACCTGATAGCAGTCCAGGCCGCCGCGGCGTTCCTCCAGGATATAGCCGTTTTTGGTCGGAAAGCACCAGTCGTCGGTCCGTTCGCACCAGACGCCCAGGAAATTGGATTCATAATGGTACGGCGCGATCAGGGCCGGTGTGTGAAGCAGCAGATCGGCATCGAAGATATAGGCGTTTTCGAGCTGATCCTTCACCTTCAGGGCCGACAGAATGTTGTTGGCTTCGGCATAGTCGGGATTCTCCACGAAGCGGATCATGGGATATTTCTCCAGCAGAACGTCAAAGCATTCTGCTTTATAGCCTCTCACCACGATGATCTCGGGGATGCCTGCGGCCAGGACCGCATCGATCAGGCCGTCGATCAGCCGCTTTCCGTGCACCGGGATCAGCGGCTTGGGAATATCCAGCGTCACGGGTGCCAGGCGCGAGCCGAAACCGGCCGCAATAAAGACCGCCCGGCGGACCCGGTACGGCTCCAGCGCCTCCCGTCCGACCTCGGTAATGCCTTCCGGAGAAATGAGGCCCCTCTCCGTCAGGCTCCGCACCAGCTTGTTGGCCGTCCCGAGGGAAAAGCCGCCGCTCCGGACCAGTTCCCGCTGCGACAGGGCCCCGCCCGCAGAAAGATAAGCGGTCAGAACGATGAATTCCTTTTTGCTGATTGCTTCCATTTATTCACTCCTATACAGGGCAAGCGTTCAACTACCGCTCCATATTAGCAGGCAGTTGAACGCTTGTCAAGCCAATTCGTTCACTTTTTACAAAAAACCGCACTCAGTTGAACGCCTATGACAGGCACATCAGCCGAAACGCCGTTTATCCGTGCAGATCTGTCCCTTCCCCAGGCCGGATCCCGGCCGCGGCCAGCGATTCGGTATACGGCCGGTCGGGATCGAAAACAAACTCCAGATGGCCGCTGTTGCGCTTCTCCGGCGGCGGAAACTCCATGAAGTTCCCGTATTCCCGCGTCAGGAAATCGTCGTAGCCGGCCGGGATCGGCAGCTCGGTTCCTTCGAAAGGATGCAGGATCAGCTCCTCCAGATCCTCTTTCGGAAAGTAGTTGCTGTCATAGGCATCCACGGTGATGACCGCGTGCGAAACATAAGCCGTCTCGCGTCCCTCAAACTGCCGCGCCAGTGCCTGGATCTCGCGGATGTTCTCGTGCGGATCCCGGCCGGACCAGGCGTTTGCCCTTGCGCGGTCCGCTTCATCCAGATCCGGATTCGAGCGCCGCATATAAGAAGAATTGTCCCGGTTCAGTTCCATGATCCGGTCATAGGCCGAACGGCCCTCTTCCGGCACCCAGGGGTCCAGCGGAAAGATATCGACCGAAACGCCCTGGTTCATTTTCTGCCAGGCAAAGCGCGGTGTATAAGCCGTCGTGCGGGAATTCCGCAGCCGTGCATAGCTGTAGAAATATCCTTCGTCGGTATCGGAGGTCTGCAGAAAATACGGTTCTTCGAACCACTCCGGGTGGGATACCAGGATCTCATAGTCTTTTCGGAACATGGCCAGGTCCATATCGTCGTCCCAGGGAATAAAGCCGTCGTGGCGCACGGCGCCGATCATGGAGCCGCCTACCAGGAAGAAGCCGAGGCCGTGTTCCTGACAGATCCTCATCAGCTCCCGCGCCAGATCCAGCTCTACCAGCCAGAGTTTTTTGCGCCAGGGCTCCACCGTGAAGCCGCAGCGCACCTCTTTTTGCAGGTATTCCTTCGGCAGATTCAGTTTTTTCAGCAGGCGGGTCGTTTCTTTCACATTTTCTCCTTTTGCCCGGCTTGCCCGGACGGATCATTCTGTGCTATATTGTATCTACAATTACAAGGAACGGAGTTTCTTTTATGGGTAATGTATTTTATTGGGACTGGGAGCCCGCCCTTATGGTCTGGCTCCAGGAACACCTGGGCACGGTCGGGATCACACTTGCCAAATTTTTCTCGATGTTCGGGGAAGAGCTCTTTCTGGTAGCCATTCTCGGCTTTCTGTACTGGAGCACCAACAAACAGCTGGGGCTGCGCGTCGGCGTGACCCTGCTGACCGCCTCGCTCTGGAATCCGATGGCGAAAAATATCGCACGGCGCTTAAGGCCCTACATGGTCCACGATGAGATCGCCTGCCTGAAAGCGGTCGACACCAGCGCAGACATCATGGACATTTCCGCCCAGGGCTTTTCTTTCCCCAGCGGACATTCGGCTTCCGCCACCTCAGTCTACGGCACCATCGCCGCACAGCTCAAAAAGAAATGGCTGACAATCGCCATGGTTCTGCTCTGCGTATTGGTCGGAGTCTCGCGTTTCTGCGTAGGCGTCCACTATCCGACGGACGTTCTGGCCGGCTGGGCGCTCGGCATTCTGGCCATGTGCTTCATTTCCTTCCTGTCGAAGCGGATCAAAAACCGGGCCGTCTTCTATCTGATCCTGATCGGGATCGCGCTTCCCGGCGCACTGTACTGCACGACCTCCGACTACTTTACCTCACTCGGCATGATGATCGGACTGGCCTTCGGAGAGCACTTCGAGGCACGGTTCGTCCGTTTTGAGAACACTTCTGTCCTCCTGTTCCGGGTGCTGCGTCTTATCGGCGGGGTGGCAGGCTTCTTCCTGCTGAACACGCTGCTTAAAATGCCTTTCTCTTCCGATTTTCTGAGCTCCGGTACGATGGCGGCCTATGCCGTCCGCACCGTCCGTTATGCCATCGTGATCTTCCTGGTCATCGGCGTTTATCCGATGCTTTTTGCGGTCGTGGAAAAGCGCGGGAAGAAAACCGATGCCCGGTCAGCCGAAAACTAACGCCTGATCAGCCTGTGCCGGCGTGCCAGCACGGCCGCCGCAACAGCCATATAGATGCCGCAGAACACGGGTGTCCAGTTCCCGAGCGCGCCGAAGTAGCGCAAGGAGGGATCGGGCACCCCTGTCTGTATCAGAAGAAGCAGAGCATTGTTCAGCGCATGCTGCAGAACGATCAGTCTTAAGCTTCCGCTGACCGCGTAGACCGTCTGAATAAACAGCGCATAGATCACCGCATAGGCCGCCTGCATCATCACTTCGCCGAAGCCGGCCGAAAACAGATTGACCAGATGCATCAGGCCGAAAATCAGCGCAATCAGCAGGAACTCTCCGATGCGGTACTTTCCGTCTTCTTCAAACGGGATCTGGCCCCACACTCTGAAGAAAGCCTCCTCCCAAAGGGCGGTCGACAGTACCTCCGCCATTCTCCAAATCAGGACAGCCGATTCTGCCCCGCCCGTAATCGGGCCCAGATACAAAACATAAAACAGCAGCGGCAGCAGCGCCGTAAGGAGCAGTGCCGGCGTGATTTTTCCGTCGGCATCCAGCCGCAGATAGCCGCTCTGCTTGGCCAGGATCACACAGATTCCGGCCAGCGTCAGTTTTACACCGATGGCAATAAACGTCGAATTCAGGGCCGAATCCAGCAGGCTGCCGGCCACGACCAGAAGGCTGCAGAGTACGGCTGACGCAAAATAGTAAGCCATCCGTTTTCCGCGGGATTCGGACAGTCTGATCTTCTTTTCTTTCAGTTTTCGAAACGAATACTTAGGCAATTTCTTCTCCGTTTCCCCGCTATTTTATACCGTCGCGCGGCCGGCCCGCAGCTCCAGGCGTCTCACGCAGTGCGCGATCTGAGCCGCGGTATCGCCCGACAGCATAGCCGTAGCCCCGACCTCCCGTTCGGCTGCCTCTCCTGCCATGCCGCTCAGATATGCGGCTGCGGCTGCCGTCTGCGGGACTGAACACGGGCTGAAGCCCAACAGCGCCGCCAGGATCCCCGAGAGCACATCTCCGCTGCCTGCCGTGGCCATTCCGGGACAGCCCCGGTCGGTCAGCCAGGTCTCGTTTCCGTCCGTAACAAGCGTCGCCGGTCCCTTTAAGAGCAGGGTGCAGCGATGTTCTGCCGCAAACGATCGGGCAAAATGAAGCGGATCCCGTTCGATCTCCGAAACAGACAGGCCCGTCAGAAGGGAGGCCTCCCCCAGATGCGGGGTCAGCACGACAGCCGCACCCGTTGATTTCAGCCGGTCTGTTCCCAGCGCAGCCAGCGCGGCGAGACCGTCCGCATCGATGACCAGACGGCCCGTAAAGGAATCAAGTATATAGCTTAAAGCATCCTGCACCGCCCGGGTGCGTCCGATCCCCATCCCGAAGGCCATTGACCGGACCCGGCCGCACAGGACCGCCCACTCTTCTTCCCGGAAGCAGAGCAGGCCGTCTTCGCTTTCGGAAAGCGGATACAGCGTGCTCTCCAGCATCTGAGGCGCCAGAATCCGGCAGAGCCCTTTCGGAACCGCCGTCATCACGACGCCGGCGCCGCTCCGCATGGATACAGCCGCCATCGCAGCCAGACGCGGCGCACCGCTGTAAGGGAGCGAACCGCCGGCCAGCGCCAGATAGCCGTAGCTGCCCTTATGCGAATAGTTTTTCCGCTGCGGAAAACAGGCGGCTGCGTCCTTTTCTTCCATTAGCCGGGCATCGACAGCCAGCGGCCGGATTCCGATATCCGCATTCTGCAGTTCCCCCCGCAGATCCTTGGCCCGTCCGAGAAAATGCCCCGGCTTCAGGCTCCCGATCGAGACGGTCCTTTCGGCTTTCACCGCCGGATCACCGAGACCGCTGTCACCGTTTAAACCGCTGGGAATATCCACCGCCACCACCGGAATCCCGCTCGCATTCATCTGCCGGATCGCATCCGCCTGACGGCCGCGGGCCATTCCCGAGAAGCCGGTCCCGAACAGACAGTCCACCAGCGTCCCGTAAGCACTTAAATCTTCGCCTTCCCGGTACAGACGGCAGGGGATCCCGCTTTCCCGGCAGCGGGTAAAAAAGAAATAAGCATCCGAAGAGAACCGCTCTTCTGTCAGGATCAGCTCGGCAGCCGTTCCGCGCTCCTTTAGCAGCAGTGCCAGCGCGTATCCGTCACCCGCATTGTTGCCGACACCGCAGACGATCCCGACCGGCGGAACAAAAGTCCCGCTCACCAGAACAGCCTTTGCGGCGCGTCCCATCAGATCGGTTCCCGGAATACCGGCCGCTATCGCAGCCGCATCCGAATCACGCATGGTCCGTACCGACAGAATCTCTTTCATACGTCTCTCCTTTCACAGCTTTTGCCCAGTGTAGCATTTCTGCCGTGAAATAGCAAGGGAGCGGTTCGGGGACTTCCCGAATCGCTCCCATCTTGAAGCTGAAGCAGCTGATTACTCAAGATCAATCGTTCCAACAGGGCACTGGGCCGCGCAGGCGCCGCATTCAATGCAGGCATTCGGATCAATCTCATACTTGCCGTCGCCTTCAGCGATTGCGCCAACCGGGCACTGAGCCGCACAGGCGCCGCAGGAAATGCATTCATTACCAATCTTATAAGCCATTAATTCCTACCTCCTTGTGGTTAATCCCTCAGACAAGCCGATCTTGTCCCGAGCTATTATAAGGCCCTCTTTTCAAATGCGCAAGTTATTTTTTTAACTAAGATGTAATATTCTTTTTGAAGCCGAGTGTGATGGTCAGCTTGATCTCGTTGTAGCTGCCCTTCTCCAGGCGCATGACGGTCACTTCCACTTCGGTTCCGCCTTTGTGGTACTGCAGTTCCCCTACCAGATCCGCATAGCTTTCGATCTTCTCGCCGTCCAGGGCCGTGATCACGTCATAGGGAAGGATACCCGCTTCTTCGGCCGGAGTTCCCTTGCCCACGGAATCCACATAGGCACCCAGCGGAATGCCGTACATCGAATGATAAGCCGAAGAAAGATCCCGGAAAGTGATGCCCATATAAGGATATTCGTCTTCCGACACCGGCACCCGCGCCTCCTTGAGCGAAAGCTCCTGCATCACATCCAGAATGCTGGAGATCGGGATCGCAAAACCGACGCCTTCCACTTCTTCATCGGAGTATTTGGCGTTGTTGATGCCGATCAGTTCCCCTTTCGCATTGAGCAGCGCACCGCCGCTGTTGCCGGGGTTGATGGCTGCGCTGATCTGCAGCAGGTTCATCGTCGTCTCGTCAGAGAATGTCACGTTCCGTTCCAGCGCACTGACCACACCGGTCGTGACGGACTGTCCCCAGCCCAGCGCATTGCCGATCGCGATCACGCCTTCGCCCAGACGGAGGATATCGCTGTCGCCGATCGTAGCCAGCCGGATCTCGTCCAGCGTCTCCTGGCTCAGCGCATCCAGCTGAATGCCCAGGACCGCCAGATCGTGCTCCTGATTCGTGCCTTTAAGATAGGCACTGATCTTCTTCTCGTCACAGAATACCACAGTGATTTCGTTGGCATCTTCGATCACGTGATGGTTAGTGGCGATCCAGAGCTCAGTCTCATTCTGACCGATGATGACGCCGCTGCCGGCTCCCTGGGTCTGATACTCCCGGGTCCCGTAAAAGCTGCTGGTCTTCTTTGTGCCGGTCACCTCGATCGAAACCACGGACCGGATCGCTTCCGCAACGATATCGGATACGTCTGTCAGGGAAGTCGTTCCCGTCTTAAACTCCGATGCACTGACCGCGTTCCCGCTGCCGTTGATATCCGTACCGGTCAGATTGCCCTGCCGGGTTACGACAGATTCCGACTTCGCCGACACCTGATTCTGCAGCGTGGACAGATCTCCCTTCATTCGCTGCAGCGACTGATAGCTCACAACCGATACCGCCAAGGCCGCCACCGAAAGAAGGGCGCAGAGCACGGTCAGGAAGCTTTGCCGTTTCCGGCGTTTTTTCTGTTTCCGGGCCGCCTCTTTCTGACGCTGTTCCGCAGCATAGGCTCTCGCCCGCTCCGCCTCCTGCTCTTCCAGGAGCTGTCTCTCCCGGGCCGCCTCCTGCGCCAGGCGAATCGCCTCCTGCTGACGTCTGGCCTCTTCGGCTTCTTTCTCACGCAGGGCCTCTTCCACCGCTTCACTGCCGTTGATCGGCAGTTCGGCCGTCTCCGTTACCGGCTGACCGGCTTCCGGCTGCGTTTCCTGTCCGTTTATCTTCTCATCCCATTCGTTCATCTTGCTCCTCCTGAATTATCCCGCTTAACGGCAGGCTTTCAAAAAACCCGCCAAACTCTTTTTCCTTTTTACGGTTCCGAGTTTAGCGGGCTTTTGTGAAGAAAATGTGATGAAGATTTTACAATTCTGTCAAATTTACTGAATCCCTTTGGTATGACGCGCGTGGCTCTCCGCCAGACGTTTGATGTTGTCCGACGGCTGATAATCGTGGTCCCCGAACAGGATCTCATGCATCTTGCTGACATCGCTGATATAGTCCCCGGAACTGATCATCTCGTCTTTCATTGCGTGGTGATCCATCGGGAAACCGACCGTCTGTCCGACGCTGTACTCCGAAGCGCGGCTCGCATACATCAGCAGTTCCATCGGATCCAGCGTCGTACGCAGATTGTTCGAGACCTTATCCACGATCTTGTAGATCATCGCAACGGACAGGTTCTTTTTCACCTTTTCCATGACCGTGCTGATCAGCTTCCGCTGTCTCTCGGTCCGGGCATAGTCACTGCCGACCTCCTTCCGGATACGGCAGTAGCAGACCGCATTGACACCGTCCAGATGGGCCATACCGGCTTTGATATCCACGCCCATGGTCCGGCCGCGGCCAGTGTTCACACTGGTCTCATAAATAAAGTTGTTGATCTGTTCGGCTTCCTTGTAGCTCAGTTCGATGTCCACACCGCCGATAGCGTCCACCACGTCGGCGACCGCAGTCCAGTTCACTACAATATAATCTTTGATCATCAGGTCGAAATTTCGGTTCAGGCCTGCCACAACCTCTTCCGCTCCGTAGCGGGAATACGCATCCGTCAGCTTCATGAAGCCCGCGCCGGTCGCAAATTCAAAGTAGAAGTCACGGAATACCGAGACCATATTGATCTCACCGGTAGCCTTGTTGATACTGATAATGATGCACACGTCGCCCTGCGTATGGATCAGCATGTGGCCTTCATCCCGGTCATCGACGCCAAAACAGGCGAAAACGTCGTACCCGCTCTGGACTGTCTCTGTCCGGGGCGGCAGCGGGTTGGTATACGGCTCGGGAGGAAGCGTCTCGGGCGGTGTCTGTTCCTCTGTCGTTTCTTCCGGTGTTTCGGTGGGTTCGGTCGGGTCTGTGCCGCCCGGCTCGGTAGCTTCGTCAGAAATCGCCGGGGAAGTCGTCGTAACAGCGGTGGTCAGCCTTGTTTCGGAGTGGATGGGGCCTATCGTAGGCAGTTCGGAGACTGTCGTCAGTTCGGTAGTTACTGCTTTGGGCGTTGTCTGGGCGGCAGTCGTCTGACGGATCGTGATCCGGTCGAAGAAATTCTTCATATAGCTGACACCGGCATAGGCCACAATAACAACGACCAGAAGCACGACCTCCAGGACCAGCCCGATGATCTGCTGCTTTCTTTTTTTCTTATATTTTTTCAGCCGCTGCAGATGTTCCTGATGCGCCTGCTGCTCCTCGGCAAGATCGATCTCGGAAGTATTTTCCGGGACGGAGCGCTTGGCGGCAGGATCTGCTTTCTTCGGATTTTTTCCGGCCATGAGTTAAACCTCCGTGACTTTTGAATCTATTATATAAGACGTAAAAAACTCGTATTCCGTTACACTATCTTAGGTGATAGTTCGATATATTTTATCACACTCCGATTTCGCTTGCAAGCCCTTGACTTTTTTTCATGCTTTCATTATTGTAAATCCGGAAAGAGAACCGTCT
>JAEEGL012090860.1_pt1 | contig 17654 bp, 16 predicted proteins | sample 9134231 | NCBI WGS metagenome assembly JAEEGL01 (sample SAMN16246548, study PRJNA631951) | gut metagenome | biome: gut microbiome; feature: rumen; material: fiber-attached | host: Bos | place: Iran: Karaj | collected 2018-10 | reverse complement strand
TCGGCGCTGTCGATGCTATCCAGCACGGCGTTCACTTTATCGGCCACGTTGAGCAGCGCGATGCCGCAGCCGGCCACTTAGCCTTCTTCCACTGCCGCCTTGGTGGCTGCCAGCGCGTCTTCAATGCGGAGCTTCTTTTCTTTCATTTCAATCTCGGTGGCTGCGCCGACCTTGATAACCGCAACACCGCCGGCAAGCTTTGCCAGGCGCTCCTGCAGCTTTTCACGGTCAAAATCAGAGGTGGTGACCTCAATCTGCTGACGAATCTGCGCTACTCTGCCCTTGATGGCGTCCTTGTCGCCTGCGCCGTCAACAATGATGGTGTTCTCTTTTTCTACCTTGACCTGACGGGCTGTGCCGAGCTGATCCATCGTGGTGTCCTTCAGCTCCAGACCGAGGTCGGAGGTGATCACGGTGCCGCCGGTGAGGGTGGCGATATCCTGCAGCATTTCCTTTCTTCTGTCGCCAAAGCCGGGCGCCTTGACTGCCACACAGGTAAAGGTGCCGCGCAGCTTGTTGAGCACGAGTGTGGTGAGCGCTTCGCCCTCCACATCCTCGGCGATGATGAGGAGCTTTCTGCCGGACTGCACGATCTGCTCGAGAACAGGCAGGATCTCCTGTGTGGTGGAGATCTTTTTATCGGTGATCAAAATAAGAGGATTGTCGAGCTCGGCAACCATCTTGTCGGTATCGGTGACCATGTAGGGAGCGATGTAGCCGCGGTCAAACATCATGCCCTCGACGACCTCGCTGTAGGTGTCGGCGGTCTTGCTCTCCTCAACGGTGATCACGCCGTCGGTGGTGACCTTTTCCATTGCCTCGGCGATCAGCTTGCCGATGAATTCGTCCTGAGAGGATACGGTCGCAACACGCGCGATGTCCTCGGTGCCGGCTACCTTCTGGCTGTTTTGGATAACCGCGTCAACGGCAACCTTGACCGCCTCGGAAATACCCTTTTTGAGGATCATCGGGTTAGCGCCTGCGGTGACGTTCTTCATGCCCTCACGAATGAGCGCCTGTGCAAGCAGGGTCGCGGTGGTGGTGCCGTCGCCGGCAACATCGTTGGTCTTGATGGAAACCTCTTTGACGAGCTGTGCGCCCATGTTTTCAAAGGGGTCGTCCAGCTCGATCTCCTTGGCGATGGTCACGCCGTCGTTGGTGATGAGCGGAGCGCCGAACTTTTTGTCGAGCACAACGTTTCTGCCCTTGGGTCCGAGTGTGATCTTGACGGTATCGGCGAGCTGGTCAATACCCTTCATAAGCGCCTTTCTGGCGTCCTCTCCGTATGCGATTTGCTTAGCCATAAAACTTACCTCCCAAAATTATTCAACAGTTGCGAGAATGTCGGACTGACGGACGATGGTGAATTCCTCGCCGTCGAGCTTGACCTCAGTGCCTGCATACTTGCTGGCGATGACCTTGTCGCCGACCTTTACATACATTTCAACTTCTTTGCCGTCCACAATGCCGCCGGGGCCGACTGCCACTACGGTTGCGAACTGCGGCTTTTCCTGTGCCGCTGACGAGAGGATGATGCCGCTCTTGGTTTTTTCCTCGGCTTCCTCCACCTTTAATACGACTCTGTCCAGTAAAGGTTTAATACTCATAAAAAATAGCCTCCTATTTTGAATTGATTCGGTTTAGCACTCTTTATCCCCGAGTGCTAATAACTATTTTAATCCTTTTTTTGGATTTGTCAAGGGGTATTTTTGACTTTTCCTGATTTTTATTATATTTGTTTTGATTATTGCGCAAAGAAGATACTATATTGCGTATGTCGATCATAGCTTGCGGCTCCTTGACCCCTCTGTAATTTATATTGACATTTCCGTTGAAATATAATAGAATGAAATCAGTATAAAACAAACGGGAGGAAACACCATGCGATTTCGTGTTTGGATAAAAAGAGCCGTTTGCCTGCTCTGCGCGGCGGCACTGGTCGCGGCGCTGACAGCCTGCGGCAAGAATAAGAAGAAGGCAGGCGTGCGGGAGCCGAACCCCTATGCCCTCTCCGACCCGGGCGAGCTGACGAGCAAGGGCTATGAGCTGCCGTATGAGTACGAGGACGGCTACAAGGCGGTCGTGCCTGCTGTTGATAATTCGGAGTTCTTCACCGCGAGCAAAACACCCGGCGGCAACATGACCTTTCACCTCACCACCGACAAATCCGTGGACGAGGTGCAGAAATTCTATGACGAATACTTTGCCAAGCTGCCCAAGGTCAAGGCAAAAAAGAAAACCGATGAAACCACCGGTTACTACGACAAAGACAAGCGCATGATCATTTTTAACTTCTACGTTTGGACAGCCGACGGCAAAACCAACTACAAAATGGGTGCCGCAGCCTGCGACGACATCGAAAAAAGCGATACCTTTGAATTGGCGAAGTAATTTTGGAATGCTTAATTCGTAATGCGTAATCGACTTGGAGGAAGCGTTCTGCGCAGGTTTTTCTTGGCGCCGTAGGAGCAAACCCGTGTATGAGACGGAAAATGCTATCGGCAAAACGATAAGCTTTCATTAAACGATAAACACCTGTCGCTGTCATTCACTGTTAACGTTTACTTTTCTTAATGATATATGCAAACAGCCTTCTTACGCAAGGAGGCTGTTTTTATGTGGATTTCCTTCCGCACCAAAGCCTTCTCCCGAGGAGAAGGCTTGCGCATAATCAAACGTTTTCTGCACTGCAAACCATTTTTGTCAGACCATACACGTCAGCCGCTACAGCCTGACAGGGGCAATCCCTGTCACTACAAGCAAGCTATGACGTTTGCACGCAGCCTTAACAATCGGAGCGTCAGCGACCCTTCATTCCAAATTCCAAATTTCAAACTCCAAATTGATAAAAAAGGACGTGCACATCAAACAGCACGTCCTTTTTCTATACATTCAAATCATGCATCATGCATTATGCATTACAAATTTACGATGTCCTCGTCGTTGAGCGACTGCATGCCGTTGTCGTCCATCAGCTTTTGGGCGTGCGACACATCGTCTACACGGAATACGACATAGGCGCCCAGTGCGTCGGAGGCGGTGAAGGCGTAGAGATATTCAATATTCACGCCTGCGGAGGAAAGAATATCCATCACCTTGTAGAGCGCGCCGGGTGTGTCCGCCATCTTGACGGCAATAACGTCGGTGGTGTTGACGACGGTGTTGTCGCTGAGCACCTCTTTGGTCTTGGCGTTGTCGGAGGTAATCATGCGCAGAATACCGAAATCCTTGGTGTCGGCAATGCTCATGGCGCGGATGTTGATGCCGTTGTCCGCCATTGTTTTGATGGTTTCCACCAGCTTGCCCTGCTTGTTTTCTACAAATACGGAAATTTGCTGAATTGCCATGTTAACCCTCCTTAATCATGCAGCTTGCGGTGGTCGATGACGCGCACAGCCTTGCCCTCGCTGCGGGCAATCGTCTTGGGCGGCACCAGGCGCACCTTGGGACCGATGCCGAGCATGGTACGCATTGCCTGCTCGAGCTTTCTTTCCTTTGCCTGGTTGATGGAGACGATATCCGAGAACTGCTCGGGAGACATCTCCACCTTGATTTCAAAGGTATCGGAATTGTTGATACGGTCAAGCTCTATCTGATAGTTCGGCGTGTAGCCTTCCTTGAGCAGAACGGTCTCGATCTGGCTCGGGAATACGTTGACGCCGCGGATAATCATCATGTCGTCGCTTCTGCCCATGGGCTTTGTCATGCGGACATGCGTTCTGCCGCAGGAGCATTTTTCGCGTGTAAGCACGCAAATATCACGCGTGCGGTAACGGAGAAGCGGAAACGCCTCCTTGTCAAGGCAGGTGAACACCAGCTCGCCCTTGCTGCCGTCGGGAAGAACCTCGCCGGTGTCGGGGTCGATAACCTCTACATAGAAGTGATCCTCGTTGATGTGCATGCCCCTCTGCTCGGCACATTCAAACGCGACGCCGGGACCGCTGACCTCTGTCAAGCCGTAGATGTCATACGCCTTGATGCCGAGGCTCTTTTCGATGCTGCGGCGCATTTCCTCTGTCCAGGGCTCGGCGCCGAAGATGCCGGCTTTGAGCTTGTTGTCGGAGGGCTTGTAGCCTTTTTCGGCGAGCGTTTCGCCGATGTAGGCAGCATAAGAGGGTGTGCAGCAGAGAATGGTGGCGTCGAGATCCATCATAAACTGAATCTGTCTGTCTGTATTGCCGGAGGACATGGGCAGCGTCAGGCAGCCGACCTTGTGGGAGCCGCCGTGGAGTCCGGAGCCGCCGGTAAAGAGTCCGTAGCCGTAGCAAACCTGCACAACATCCTCCTCGGTGCCGCCTGCCGCCACGATTGCGCGCGCGGTGCATTCTTCCCAAAGGTCAATGTCATGCTGTGTGTAGAAAGCGACAACGCGCTTGCCTGTTGTGCCGGAGGTAGATTGGATTCTGACGCAGTTTTTGAGGTCGGTGCCGAGAAGTCCATAGGGATATGCCTCGCGCAAATCCGCCTTGGAGAGGAAGGGCAGCTTGTGAATATCCTCCACACCCTTGATGTCCTCGGGTTTTACGCCTTTTTCGTCCATCAGGTCGCGGTAGTATTTAACGTTTTCATAAACGTGCTTGACCTGCTTGACGATTTTTTCATTTTGAATTGCCAGTATCTCTTCACGGGAGGCTGTTTCAATTTCGGGCTGAAAAAAATTGCCCATCGGTATCACTCCTTCTGCAAAAATTCATCACCGAAGTGCTAACATACTTTTAATGAGAGTTGGGCTTTAAAAATTATATCCCAAATCAAACGCTTTGAGGTTGACTTCTACGAACTGGGGCTTGACAGAGACCTTGATTGCCTCAACCCACTTGTCGTAGGGTATATCGAAATATTTGGCGAGGCTGCCCATGAGGGCGATGTTCACGCTCTTGGCGTTGCCTGCCTGCCGGGCGAGCGAGAGGGCGTCGATCTCGTCCACAAAAACGCCCTTTGCGCGCAGCTCGTCGAGCACGGTGACGGGATATTCCGCCGCGCCGGTAATGACGGGCATGGGGTCGATCATCTGGGAATTGACGATGATCTTGCCGTCCTTTTTGAGAATATCGGCGTAGCGCGCCGCCTCGATCTTTTCAAACGAAACGATAAAATCCGCCTCGCCCTTGGCGATAACGGGCGAATACACCTTGTCGCCGAAGCGCACATAGGTCACAACGGAGCCGCCGCGCTGGCTCATGCCGTGTACCTCGCTGACCTTGACGTCAAAGCCCTCCTGCGTGAGAAGCTTGCCGAGCAGCTTGCTGGCAAGGAGACTTCCCTGACCGCCGACGCCGACGATCATCACATTCTTTGTTTCCATGTCATCTCTCCCCTTTCTCGATCGCGTTCAGGTTGCAAAGCTGGGTGCAGACGTCACAGCCGACGCACTGCGTAAAGTCGATATGCGCTTTTTTGTTCTTCATGCTGATGGCAGGGCAGCCGAGCTTCATGCAGCGGCGGCAGCCGACGCACTTGTCCTCGTTGACCTTGACGGGCGGCTTTGCCTTGACATATTTGAGCAGCATGCAGGGACGGCGCGAAATGATCACACTCGGAGCGTCCACGGCAAGCTCCTCCAGAATAACGTCCTCACATTCCTTGAGGTTGTAGGGATCGACCACGCGCACACGTTCAATGCCGATGGAACGGCACAGCGCTTCGAGATCGACGGCGAGCGCCGGGTCGCCCTTGATGGTATAACCGGTGGTGGGGTTCTGCTGATGACCCGTCATGCCGGTGATGGAGTTGTCGAGAATAATAACGGTGGAGTTGGAGGCGTTGTAGGCGATATTGATCAGGCCTGTCACGCCGGAATGCATAAAGGTGGAATCGCCGATGACGCAGACGGTTTTGTTCTCGCTGTCCTTGCCGCCCGCCTTGTTGAAGCCGTGGAGACCCGAGACGGAAGCACCCATGCAGAGGGTGGAGTCGAGCGCAAACAGCGGTGCGGCGGAGCCGAGGGTATAGCAGCCGATGTCGCCCAGACAGGTGATCTTGTGCTTGGAAAGCGTATAGAACAGACCGCGGTGCGGACAGCCGGCACACATCACGGGAGGACGGACCGGCACCGGTGTATCGGCGGAAACGCTCTCGGGCTGCGGCAGTCCGAACGCGTCGCGGATGGTGGTCTGGTTGTATTCGCCGACGGGTGAGAACAGCTCCTTGCCCACACACGGGATCTTGAGGGCGTTGAGATGGCTCTCGATAATGCCGTCCAGCTCCTCAATGACATAGAGCTTGTCCACCTTGGCGGCAAAGTCTCTGATGATCTCGGTGGGAAGCGGATTGACAAGTCCGAGCTTCAGCACGGAAACGCTGTCGCCGAACACCTCCTTGACATACTGGTAGCAGGTGCCGGAGCAGATGATGCCCTTTTCGGTGCCGCCGTATTCGACGCGGTTGAGCGGCGAGGTCTCGCCGTACTGCGCGAGCTTTTTGGTGCGCTCCTCCACAAACGGATGACGGCGAATGGCGTTGGCAGGCGCCATGATGTATTTTTGCGCGTTCTTCTCATAGGGCGGCAGCGCGTGCTCTTCTCTGTCACACAGCTCCACCGCGCCCTGCGAGTGGGCGATACGCGTACACATTCTGATAATAACAGGGGTGTCAAATTCTTCGGAGATGGCGAATGCCGCCTTGACAAAGTCCTTTGCCTCGGCAGAATCGGCAGGCTCCAGCATGGGCACCTTTGCCGCAATGGCGTAGTGGCGCGAATCCTGCTCATTCTGCGAGGAATGCATGGCAGGGTCGTCGGCGACAAAAATCACCATACCGCCGTTGACGCCGGTGTAGGAAAGGGTAAAGAGCGGGTCGGCAGCCACATTCAGTCCGACATGCTTCATGGCGCACGCCGAACGCGCACCGCGCAGCGAAGCGCCGAACGCGACCTCTGTGGCGACCTTTTCGTTCGGCGCCCACTCACAATAGATCTCATCATATTTCGCGGCAAACTCGGTGATCTCCGTTGACGGAGTGCCCGGATAGCTCGAAACAAGCGTCACGCCTGCTTCGTACAGACCTCTGGCAATCGCCTCGTTGCCCAACATCAGTCTTTTCACGATGTTATTCCTCCCAATTTCATCATATTTTTGCATAAAGTCTATTATAACACAGGTTTGTTAAAAATACAACAGCCTTTTTACCAGAGTTATGAGTTGAGAGTTAAGTAAAGGGTCGCTTTGCTCCGAATATGTAATGCTGCTCCCTACTGATTCATTCGGGACGCCGCGAAATCGGAGCCACCGCAGTTCCCCGTCCCGACCAAATCTCAACTCTCAAAAAAACTATTCCATCAGCTCCGCCAGCAGCTTTTTCATTTTGGTTCTTCTTTGCTCGGTTTCTTCGGCGTTGAGGTAACAGCTGCCTGCCTCAAAGTACAGAATATCGCCCTCTTTGATGTTTTTGGGGAGAGAGGCGCGGTCAAAGCTTGCCATGGCGCCGTTCTCGCATTCCAAAACTGCCTTGTCTCCCTCAAATCTGTCTACTGTAAATCGCTTCATTATTTTGCCGCCTTTATGGATGGATTGCCGGTGCTGACCGTCAGGGAGCTGCCGTCAGTTGCCACGATGACCGTTTGGTCGCGGTCGGTGCGGTAAACGCTGGAGTTGACGCTCTTGAGCATTTTCAGCACTTCCGCGTGCGGATGTCCGTAGTCGTTGTTTTTGCCGCAGGAGATCACGGTCACGCTGGGGCTGATTTTTTTGAGCAGCGTTTGTGTGGTCGAGGTCTTGCTGCCGTGATGACCTGCCTTGAGCACCGTCGCGTGCATGTCGGCGCGAATGGCGTTCAGCTCCTTTGTTTCGGCGTCGCCGGTGAGCAGATAAGAGACGTTGCCGAAGGTGAGCAGCAGCACGATGGAGCTGTTGTTGAGGTTGCTTTCGTCGGGCTTGTCGGGCGCGATAATATCGGCGGTCAGCTCGCCGTCTTTGATGATATGCACGCCTGTTCTGCCGTTTTTGACGCGCAGCCCCTTTGCCTTGATCGCCTTCAGCAGCGATTCAAAGGTCGCGGTATTGGCGGTCACGTCCGGCATATAGATGCTGCCGATCTCAAAATTGCGCACGATATACGGCATGGAGCCGATGTGATCCTCGTGCGGATGCGTTGCCACCACATAGTCGAGCTTGTGATAGCCGATCGTCTGCACATAGTCGATAATGCCCTGTCCGTGGTAGTTTTCGCCGGCGTCCACCAGCATGGTCTTGCCGTTTGGAAGCTCGATAAAAATAGAGTCGCCCTGCCCCACATCGAGAAAATGCACGATCAGCTTGCTCTCGCTGTTGGGCGCAGCCGATGTGTCTGCACCGCCGAGGTTTATCGTGACGGTGCAGGCACAAAACAGCGCAAGCGCGAGAACGCAGGCGAGTATCATTTTGACGGTAGTAGAAAATCTGTGCTTCATGGTCTTTTCGTTTTTCAGCTCGCCTTGCCGGTGTAGAGCTGATAGTATTTTCCCTTTTGCGCGAGCAGCTGCTCATGCGTGCCGCGCTCGATGATCCTGCCGCGCTCCAGCACGATGATGCAGTCGGAATTCTTGACGGTGGAGAGACGGTGCGCAATGACAAAGGTCGTTCTGCCCTTCATCAGCTTATCCATGCTCTCCTGCACCATCTTTTCGGTTCGGGTATCAATGGAGCTGGTCGCCTCGTCGAGGATCAGCGCCGGCGGGTCGGCAACAGCGGCTCTGGCGATGGCGAGCATCTGCCGCTGTCCCTGGCTCAGGCTGCCGCCGTCCGCCTTGATCACGGTGTTGTAGCCGTTGGGAAGCTGGCGGATAAAGCTGTCGGCGTTGGCAAGCTTTGCCGCCGCGATAACCTCCTCATCGGTGGCGTCGAGTCTGCCGTAGCGGATATTTTCCATGATCGTGTCGGAGAACAGGTTGGTCTCCTGCAGGACGATGCCAAGCGAACGGCGCAGGTCTGCTTTCTTTATCTTGTTGATGTTGATGCCGTCGTAGCGGATCTTGCCGTCCTGGATATCATAGAAACGGTTGATCAAATTGGTGATCGTCGTTTTGCCTGCGCCGGTGGAGCCGACAAAGGCGATTTTTTGTCCGGGCTTGGCGTAGATGCTCACGTTATGCAGCACGATCTTGTCGTCGGTGTAGCCGAAATCCACGTCGTCCATCACCAAGTCGCCGCACTGGGGCTTGTATTCCACCTCGCCCGTCGCCTGATGGGTGTGCTTCCACGCCCACATGCCGGTGCGTTCCTCTGTCTCGCAGAGCTTGCCGTCCCTGTAGGCAGCGTTGACGAGCGTGACATAGCCGTTGTCCTCCTCGCTCTTTTCATCGAGCAGGGCAAAGATACGCTCTGCGCCGGCAAGCGCCATGACAATGCTGTTGAACTGCTGGCTGACCTGATTGATCGGCATGGAAAAGCTCTTGTTGAAGGTCAAGAAGCTGACGAGCGAGCCGAGCGAGAGGCTCAGCACGGGAATACCGCCGCAGGTGACAGCCAGCACGCTGCCGACGATCGCGCACAGAACGTAGCTGAGGTTGCCGAGCTGACCGTTGATGGGCATAATGACATTGGCAAACAAATTGGCGTTATAGGAGCTGTCAAAGAGCTTGTCGTTGAGGGCGGTGAACTCCTCCACGCTCTTTTTCTCGTGATTGAACACCTTGACGACCTTTTGACCGTTCATCATCTCTTCGATGTAGCCGTTCTCGGTACCGAGGTCTTCTTGCTGCGCGGCAAAATACTTGCCGCTCTTGCCGGCGAGCGTGCCGGAGGTCTTCATCATCACCGCCACCATGACGAGCGAGAGCAGCGTCAGCGGAATGCTCAGCGAGATCATGCTGATGAGCACCGCCACAATGGTGATCACGCTGTTGAACACCTGCGTCATGCTTTGGGAGATCATCTGGCGCAAGGTATCCACGTCGTTGGTGTAGACGCTCATGATGTCGCCGTGAGAATGGGTGTCAAAATATTTGATGGGCAGGCTCTCCATGTGGCGGAAGATGTCGTTTCGCAGATCGCGCATGGTGCCCTGCGTCACATAGATCATAATGCGCGACTGCACATAGGTCGCCGCTGCGCCGATCAGATAGAACACGGCGACACGGGCTATGGCTAACAGCAGCGGTCCAAAATCAGCCGCCTTGCCGGCTGCCGCCTGCTCCACCATGGGAGAGATATAGTCGTCAAACAGGGTTTGGATAAAGAGCGTTCCCTGCACGCTGGCGAGCACGCTGACCAGAATACATACAAATACGATGATCAAATGCACCTTGTATTTTTTGAAGATCAGCCCCAGCAGACGCTTAAAGGTTTTAAAGCTTTTTTTCGGGTCGTCCATCTTGGCGCGCGGCTGCGGTCCGCGGCGTTTTCCGGGCATATGTTCCGCCATCTTACTTCTCCCCTTTCTTGTCAAAGTCGCCGTTGCCCACGGTTTGGGCGATATAGGTCTCACTGTAGATCGAACAGCGCTGCATCAGCTCTTCGTGGGTGCCCACGTCGTTGATACAGCCGTCGTCCATCACGACGATGCGGTCGGCGTTCTCCACGCTCGACACACGCTGCGAGATGATCAGCTTGGTGGTATCGGGGATCTCCTCGGCAAAGGCGCGGCGGATCTTGGCGTCGGTAGCGGTATCGACCGCGCTGGTGGAGTCGTCGAGGATCAAGACCAGCGGCTTTTTCAGCAGCGCTCTGGCGATACAAAGGCGCTGCTTCTGACCGCCCGAAACGTTCGTGCCGCCCTGCTCGATGCGCGTGTGGTAGCCGTCGGGAAAATCGCGGATAAAGTCGTCGGCGCAGGCGAGCTGACAGGCACGCACACATTCCTCCTCGGTGGCGTTCTCGTTGCCCCAGCGGAGGTTGTCGAGGATCGTGCCCGAGAAGAGCACGTTCTTCTGGAGCACCACGCTCACCTTGTCGCGCAGCACCTCCAGATCATAGCTGCGCACGTCCTTGCCGCCGACCTTGACACAGCCCTTGTTGACGTCATAGAGCCTGCCGATCAGGTTGACCAGACTGGTTTTGGAGCTGCCGGTGCCGCCGATGATGCCGATGGTCTCGCCGGAGCGGATATGCAGATCAATGTGATTCAAAACAGGCTTTTCGCTTTTTTCGCTGTAGCTGAACTCAACGTCCTCAAAGTCGATGCTGCCGTCGGGCACGTCACAGTCGGGATTTTCGGGATCGGCGATCGTCGCCTTTTCCGTGAGCACCTGCGCGATACGCTTGCCGCTCGCCGTGCTCATGGTGAGCATGACAAAGATGAACGCGATCATCATCAGGTTCATCAAAATGTTCATGCAGTAGGTCAGCATGCTGGTGAGGTCGCCCTTGGACAGCTCGCCGCCGACCACCATATTCGCGCCGAACCAGCTGATGGCGATGATCGAGGCATAGATCGTCAGCATCATCAGCGGCGACACCGAGACCATCAGCTTTTCCGCCTTCAAAAACAGCGTATAGAGGTTGAGCGTCGCGCGCTCAAACTTGGAGATCTCGTAGTGCTCGCGCACGAACGCCTTGACAACGCGGATGGATTTGACATTCTCCTGCACGCTGGCGTTGAGCTCGTCGTACTTGTCAAAGACCTGCATAAAATACTTGTGCGTCTTGCGGATCAAAAAGAACAGTACCACCGACAAAAACGCAACGGCTATCAGATAAATACTGGCGAGCTTGGCGTTGATCATCAGCGTGATGGTCATGGCAACAATCAGACTGATCGGCGCGCGGAAGCAGATGCGCAGGATCATTTGATAGGCGGCTTGCAGGTTGGTGACGTCGGTCGTCATGCGGGTGACAAGACCGGCAGTGGAGAATTTGTCGATATTCGCAAACGAAAAGGTCTGGATATTGGCAAACATCGCGCTGCGGAGGTTGCGTGCAAAGCCTGCCGACGCCTTGGCGCCGAACACGCCGCCCATCGCGCCGCCGAGCAGCGCCAACAGCGCGCAGAGCAGCATCAGTCCTCCCATCAGCACGATATGTCCCATATCGGCGCCTGCGGGGTTTTCGATCCCGTTGTCGATCATCGACTTCATCAGCAGCGGGATCAGCATTTCCATCAGTACTTCCAGTATCATAAACAAGGGCGTCGCAACGGATTCCCTGACAAAGCCCCTGATATGTACCATCAACGTTTTCAGCATAACATCACCTTTTGTATATAGTTATCTATATTATACACCACAGCAAAATATTTGACAACTATTTTTTTGAATGTTAGATTTTTTCGTGTCAAAAGTTGAGAGAACGTTGTGAAAGATCCGGAACGCGGAAAGTGAAATATGGCATTCAAAAAAAGCGCCCGAAGGCGCTTTTTATTCAGAGAGTATGCGTTGGACGGCGGTCACGTCGTTGATGTCGCGTTTGCCGTCGCGGTTGACGTCGGTCAGGTAGGCTTGGGGTTGGCTGTGCCGGGTTTGGTAGCCGCCGGCGGAAACAGCGTCATCGTTGGGGTAGGGGTCAAATTCGGCGATACAGCGCTGGTGTTCTGTCGCGTCGCCGATGTCCAGCCTGCCGTCGCGGTTGATGTCGCCGATCTTTTCTCCGAGGTCCAGCCTGTCCAGCTCGGCGCACACCTGCGCGTAATAAGGCTTATTTTTGATATGCGTCAGGTCATAAAAGCAGCTGACCTCCATATCGTAGACGCCGTAGGTGAGGTCAAAAGGCACATGATATTCACTGTCGCGGAACACGCGGTCGCCGACCACCTCATAGCACAGGGTTTCCTGACTGATATTCGTATCACCCTGCACCAGCACCCAGCGCAGACCGCCGAACGGGTCGATGTGATAGGCAAGCTCGCTGTATGAAATCACGTCGTTATACGGCTCGCCCTCCCAAGACGCGTAGCGGTAAAACGCATCCTTGAACAGCGGCTCGCCGCCGAGGCGTTTTCCCACATGATACGCGTCCAAAACCTCCTGCAAATCGGGATAGCGGCTTTCGTCCTCTATTTCACGAAAATCATAAAAGCGATCGCGCTCCGCGTCATACACGCCGTAGCAGACCTCAAACGGATAGGCGACGTCGCACGCCGAAAAATACCTGCCCACACGGACGGCGTTCAGCAGCACCTCTTGATGCACGCCGCTGTCCGCATACACCAGCGCCCAGTCGGTTTTGCCGTCTGTCTGATGCACATAGGGCACCTCGTAAAAAAATGTATCCAAATCATCATAAGCATACGGCTCTGCGCCTTCAAAGTATTGCGCCAAATACCTGTCATAATACGGCTTTTCGGCAGCGTGCGCCGGAAACGCGAGCAAGCCTGCCGCCAAAGCCATAATGAGCAGAATAGATAAACGTTTTTTCATAGGATTACCTCCTTACAAATTGATAATCACATCGTTGCCGAAGGTCAAAAATACCGTTTTGGAAACCCTGTGACCGTCGCCGCTGACAGTGACGGTGCAGGCGCTGTCCGTGTAGAGCAAGATCGCTTCCTCATAAACCGGCAGCACGCCGCGCTTTTTTCCTGTTCCGTCAGACCGCAGCGGCACCGTCAGGTTGCTATAGGCATAACCGCTCTGCGATAACGTGACACTGACGGACGCGCTGTCCGCAAACACACTGCCCTGTCCCGCGTGAAAAATGAACCTTCCCATATAATACAGCTCCTCCTCTTTCGGCAGCGTGGCAGGCATGGTGGCAGGCACGGTCGGCTTTATTTCCGTCGGCGCGGTCAAGGGCTGCGTGGAATAGGTGGCAGGTTCTGTCGGCACGGCGGTCGGCTTAACGGTCGGGGGCACCGTCGGCGAACCCGTTGGCTTGACGGTCGGTGATGCGGTCGGCGATACGGTCGGCGATACGGTCGGCTTGACAGTCGGCAAGGGTGTCGATGAAGAATTTGATGAACCGGATGGCGAAACAGCCGGTGCTGTCTGTGATGATGAAGCCGCTTGCGATACTGCCGCTGTTGACGGTGACGAAGAAACGGCAGTCGGCTGCATTGTTGACGGTGGGGTAGCTTGGACGGTTTCTGTCGTTGTTGCGGAAGTGTCCGTTGGCGTCACGGTCTGAAAAACCGTTTGCGTCGTCGGTTCGGGCAGCTGCCGCAGGTTCAGGAACAGGGTCAGCGCCGCAGTGGCTATGATGAGCAGCGAAGCAGCCGCGCCGATCACAGAGGGACGGAACAGGAACGGCGGCTTATTTTTCTTTTGAGGAATCAACAGGGCATTTTCTATCCATTCCTCGGGCGTTCGCAGGTCTTTCAGTTGCCGAAAATCCTTTTCAGTCACTTGCATCACCTCCGTAAATGGACTTCAAAAGCTCGCGGCCGCGTTTGAGCAGGGATTTGACGGTGTTCTCGTTCTTTTGCAGAATCACGGCGATCTCCTTGACCTTGTATTGCTCGCAATAGTAGAGATAGAGCACGTCGCGGTATTTGGCAGGGGTCTTGCACAGTGCCCACGACATATCGCTGCGTTCAAAATCAAACGGCACGCTCTCCCCGCAGGGGGCGGAGAGAATGGCAGTACGGCGATTTTTGCGCATATAATCGGCGCATTCGTGGATCGCCACGCGAATCAGCCACGCCTTGAGGTGCTCCTCGCTCTCCAGCTTGGGCGCTTTTGTCCAGAGCTTGGCGAAGGTGTTTTGAAAACAATCCTCCGCGTCGGCATAGTTCTGCAAGCGCATCACGCACACGCCCGTCACCGTATCGGCATACCGCCGCACAGCCTGCTCGAACGTCAACCCTGCAAAAGCCTTTCCGCTGTTCACCTGTTCCCCTCCTTTGATAATAATACGGCGCATCATGCCGGTTTGGTTGCAAAAAAATTCGGAATTTGTAATGCGTAATTGGCAGAAAGGAAACATGTTCCGTTTAAATCGCATTATCCTACGCACCGCAGGGGTAAACCCATGTGTTTGCCCGGCAGTAGCAGCAGGGATTCATTGTTATATGGAAACGTTTTGCTGTGCAGAGAATATTTGTTGATGCGAAAGCCTTCTCCCGAGGAGAAGGTGGCGCGGCACCTGAGCAGGCAGTTATCTGTCTTATTGAGTTTTGAAATAATAAACACGTCAACTAACCAGGCAGATTTGCGGTGCCGTGACGGAAGAGGGCAAGCGATGCGATTCCAAAATCAAATGGTCAGCAAAAGGACAGGTTCGTTTGCCCTCTTCCGTCACACTGCCGCCGCAGTTTGCTCTATACAAAACCACATCTATTCCTAACCGATTATATAAACACTACCACCATCACAGGCAGTGTGCCACCTTCTCCTCGGGAGAAGGCTTTCACAGTATCAGACGTTTTCCTCACGGCAAAACGTTTTCACTACATTGGAACACCTGCCGCTACTGTCCTGACAGGGGCAAGCCCTGTCACTACGATCATCTTTCTACATTCACACGCAGTATCACAAATCGGAGCGTCAGTGACCCTTCATGCCACTTTCTGCATTCCGCTCTAAAAAATCCCAAATTCAAAAAAGCGCCCGAAAACAGGCGCTTATTGAATGAATTTAAAATTTTGACGCCGCCGTTGATGAAGCTTTCCAAACGAAAAAACATTTCAAAAGGCGGTATTGGGTGCAGCGTCACGCTGCTACTTCTTGGCGCGGATCTTCTTTTCCTCGCCTCTTAATAATCTCTTGATATTTTCCTTGTGCATGATGATGGCAAAAATGCCGATCAGGAGCGCACAGCCGGTGGAGATCAAGACGTACCACAGGCACTCTCGGGTGAGCAGGTGGTCGAACACGAAGGTCACAAGGAACGTGTAGGGCGCATACAGCGCGGCGCCGGTGATGCTGGCGAGAGAGATGATCTTGCTGATGATGAAGACGATCAAAAACGTTCCCAAAATCAGCAGGAATACGCGCCAGTCAGACGCGAGCATGAGCGCAGCCGCCGTGACGATGCCCTTGCCGCCCTTAAAGTGAAAGTAAAGCGGAAAGGAGTGACCGAGGATGCAGAACACGCCTGCAAAGTATTTGACGCAATTGAAGAAGCAGCGGCGGAACCACTCATCCTCGAGCGGAAGCTTGGCGAACCATACGAACAGAAAATACGCGATGAACACCGCCGCAATGCATTTGAGCGCGTCGCACACAATGGTGATGATCGCCGGCACCTTGCCCACCGAACGAAGCACGTTGGTAAAGCCGGCGTTGCCGCTGCCCATGTCGCGGATGTCGCGCTTGCCCTTGGTGACGACCTTGGTGACGATGACCGCCGGATTGATGCTGCCTATCAGATAGGCGATGACTGCCGCCGCCAAAAACAGATACCAGTTGGCGGCACAAATGTTGACTAATGTTTGAAACACTACTTTTCTCCCCTTTCGCGCACTATCATTTTGACGGGTGTTCCCTCCAGCCCGAACGCTTCCCGAATACGGTTCTCGAGATAGCGCAGATAGGAGAAGTGGAACAGCTCCTTGTCGTTGCAGAAAAAGACAAAGGTCGGCGGCTTGACGCCTGCCTGCGTCATGTAGAAAATTTTGAGGCGCTTGCCCTTGTCGGAAGGCGGCTGCACACGGGTGGTCGCCTGTGCCAGCAGCTCGTTGAGCATGCCGGTGCGAATGCGGAGATTGGTGTTTTGCCAGCACATCACGATCGCCTCAAAGAGCTTGTCGATGCGCAAGCCTGTTTTGGCGGAGATGAACACCTGCGGCGCGTAGGACATAAACGCAAAATCCGTGTCGAGTTTTTTGCGGAACTCCTGCATGGTTTTGTCGTTCTTTTCGATCGCGTCCCACTTGTTGACGGCGAGAACACACGCGCGTCCGGCGTCGTGTGCCAAGCCTGCCACCTTGGTGTCCTGCTCGGTGATGCCCTCGGTCGCGTCGATCATGATCACGCAGACGTCGCTGCGCTCGATCGCCATTTTGGCGCGGAGGATGCTGTATTTTTCAATATCGTCATAGATGCGGCTCTGGCGGCGCAGTCCGGCGGTATCGGTCAGATTGAATTTGCCGTAGGCGTTCTCCACCAGCGTGTCGATCGTGTCGCGCGTGGTACCGGCAATATCCGACACGATGCAGCGCTCCTCGTCGGTTATCTTATTGATAAGGGAGCTTTTGCCGGCGTTCGGCTTGCCGATGATCGCCACGTTGACGATCTCGTCGTCCTCCTCCGCTTCGCTTTCAAAATGAAGATACTCAAAAACGCGGTCGAGCAGGTCGCCTGTGCCGTGGCCGTGGACCGCCGAGACCGCGACAGGCTCGCCCAGACCGAGGTTGTAGAACTCATAAAACTCCATCGGCGGCTCTCCGACGGAATCGCACTTGTTGACACAGAGCACCACCGGCTTGCCGGACTTTTGCAGCATTTGCGCCACGTCTGCGTCGGTGGCGACCACGCCGCTTTTGAGGTCGGTGACAAGAATAATGGCGGATGCGGTGTCAATGGCGAGCTGTGCCTGCCGGCGCATCTGTGAGAGGATCACGTCGTCGCTCTTGGGCTCGATGCCGCCGGTGTCCACCACCATCGCCGTGTTGCCGCACCACTCGGTCTCGCCGTAAATACGATCGCGCGTGACGCCCGGCGTATCGTCCACGATAGACAGCCGCTGTCCGATCAATTTATTAAACAAGGTGCTCTTGCCGACATTCGGTCTGCCGACAATCGCAATAACTGGCTTTGTCATGTGAAACACCTCCACTCCTCACTTTAAAATGAAAAAGGGGCGCACAGATAGTCTGCCGCCCATGATTTTCATGCTATTTGATTAAGCTTCTTTCTTTACGACAAC
>JAEEGL010592816.1_pt1 | contig 17654 bp, 14 predicted proteins | sample 9134231 | NCBI WGS metagenome assembly JAEEGL01 (sample SAMN16246548, study PRJNA631951) | gut metagenome | biome: gut microbiome; feature: rumen; material: fiber-attached | host: Bos | place: Iran: Karaj | collected 2018-10 | reverse complement strand
GAAAGAACTGGTGTAATGGTTGAACCTATGATTAAGAAACAATGGTTTGTTAAGATGAGAGGTCTTGCTGATAAGGTTCTTGAAACTCAAAAGAAGAAAGATGAAAAAGTAAATTTTGTACCATCAAGGTATGAAAAAATAATGAATCACTGGATGGAAATAACATATGACTGGTGCATTTCTCGTCAATTGTGGTGGGGACATAGAATTCCTGCTTGGTACAAAGGAGAAGAGGTATATGTTGGATTTGAAGAACCAGAAGGTGAAGGATGGACTCAAGATCCAGATGTTTTAGACACATGGTTTTCTAGTGCTTTATGGCCATTTGCAACTCTTGGTTGGCCAGAGAAAACTCCTCTTCTAGAAAGATATTATCCAAATAATGTATTAGTTACTGGATATGATATTATTCCATTCTGGGTTAATAGAATGACTTTCCAAGGAGAAAAATTATTAGATAAAAGACCATTTGAAGATTGTTTAATTCACGGTTTAATTAGAGATAAACAAGGAAGAAAATTCTCAAAATCACTTGGAAATGGAATTGATCCATTTGATATGATCAAATTATATGGAGCTGATAGCCTTCGATATTATTTAGCTACTGATGTTGCTCCTGGAACGGATATGAGATTTGATGAAGAAAAAGTATCATCTAGTTGGAATTATATTAATAAAATATGGAATGCCTCTAGATTTGTTATTAGTAATATAGAAGATTTAAAAGAAATAACACTTAAAAATTTAAAGCCTGAAGATAAATGGATACTTACTAAATATGAAAAATGTATTCATGAAACAACTAAGTTTATGAATAAATATGAATTTAATAATGCTGCTGCATCAATATATGAGTTTACTTGGAATTATTTTTGTGATTATTATATTGAAATGGCTAAGTATTCAATAGATAGTGTGTCTACTAAATCAACTCTTTGCTTTGTTCTTACTGGTATATTAAAATTATTACAACCTTTCATGCCTTTTGTAACAGATGAAATATATTCTAAGTTACCAGTTAAAGAAAAAGAAGATATTATGATATGTGATTATCCAAAGTATGATAAAAAACTAGTTTATCATTTAGAAGAAGAAGCAGTTGATGATTCAGTTGAGTTTATTAGATCATTTAGAAATATTAAAGCAGAAAATAATATTACTAAAGATATGAAAGTAATGTTTGATACTCATGATGATAATGATTTAATTGTTAAAATGTTAAAAATAAAAGATAATTTAGTTAATGAAACTTTGGGTATTAAAGCATACAAAGTATTCTCAAGACGTGTAAAAGCTACTATTTTCTTTGAAAAAATAGAAACTGAAGCTGATAAAGTGGCAAAAGAAGCTCAAATTAAAATACTAACTGAATCTATTAAAAGAAGAGAAAAACTATTATCAAATGAAAACTATGTTAAAAAAGCACCTGCTAAGATAGTAGATATTGATAGAATTAAGTTAGAAGAGGAAAAGAAAAAATTAGATGAATTATTAAATAAATAGACTTTTCATAAGTCTATTTTTTTGATATAATTCTATTAGAATAAAAAGGTGAAGCATATGTTTGGTAAAATTCTTTCAATTCATGAATATACATTGGTCATTGAAAATTTACTTAAGAGAGTTGAATCATCTATACTAGGAATGCATGTAGTACTTGAAGGCAAATATAAAGTAGTAGGTGAAATAACTGATGTAAATGAACAAACTATAGAAGTAATACTTATTGGTGAATTTATCGATAATGTTTTTTATAGTGGTATAACACATAAACCAACTGGAGATTCTACTATTAGACTTGTTAATAAAGAAGAAGTTTATACTTTAGTAGGAGAACAAAATGTAGATTCAAAAGATAGTATATATATTGGAAAGAGTTTAATATATGATGGTTTTAATGTATCTGCTAATATAGATAGTTTCTTTTCTAATCACTTTGCAATTCTTGGAAATAGTGGTAGTGGAAAGAGCTGTACAGTCGCAAGATTATTTCAAAATCTATTTTATAGAAAGCAATATAGACCAATTAATTCTAGAATAGTATTATTTGATGTATATGGAGAATACAAAAGTGCGTTTGAAACAATTAATCAATTAGAAGATTGTAGATATAAAACACTTACCACTGATGTAAATGCTCCAGTTAATGAAATAATAAAAATACCACCATATTTTTTAGAAGTGGATGATATTGCATTATTATTAAATGCTGATAATCCTGCTCAAATACCTTTAATTCAAAAAGCATTAAGATATGTTTACTTATTTACTGAAGAAGAATCAGTGGTAATAGCTCATAAAAACAATATAATTGCAAGAGCTATTAAAGATATATTAACAAGTGGAAAAGAGCCAGCTAGAATTCGTGATCAAATAATTGCGGTTTTAACCTCATTTCATACAAGAGATGTTAATTTAGAAAGTGAAATAATTCAACCAGGATATACTAGAACTATTAGACAATGTTTAAATATTGATGAAACTGGTAAAATTAATGCTATTTCATTAGTCGCTGAATTTATAGATAGATATATAAATGATGAATTAAAACTAAATGATTCAATGAAACCAAAGAAGTATAATTTAAAAGACCTATATGATGCATTTGAGTTTGCATTAATTAGTGAAGGTATACTTAAAAGTGATAGGGTATATGATGTTAATAATATCCTTAAAGTTAGACTTGATGCCATTATTAATAGTCCTAATATGAGGTATTTTGAAGTTGATGAATATATTTCTAAGGAAGAATATTTAGATCGTTTATTTACTAGTATTGATGGCAAAAGAGTTCAATTATTAAATATGAACCTAAATTATATAGATGAAAGATTTGCTAAAGTATTAACAAAAATATTTTCTAAATTATTCTTTGATCACGCAATTTCATTAAAAGATGATAAAAAGTATTCAATACAAATTGTATTAGAAGAAGCACATAGATATGTTCAAAATGATACAGATACAGATATAATAGGTTATAATATATTTGATAGAATTACTAAAGAGGGAAGAAAGTATGGTGTTATTCTTGGCCTTATTACTCAAAGACCATGTGAACTTTCAACAACTTCTTTATCTCAATGTTCAAATTATATAATACTTAGAATGTTTCACCCAGATGATGTTAATATTATTAAAAGTATTTCTCATAGTATTTCTGAAAGTGATATTGAAAAGATTAAATCATTGGGTCCAGGAAATGCATTATGTTTTGGAAATTCAGTAAATATTCCATTGTTTGCTAGAATAGATCCTCCAAATCCATTTCCAAGTTCATTTAATGCACATATTAAAGATAATTGGTTTTAAAAAAACTACTTTATAAAAAGTAGTTTTTATTTTAATATATATGGATTAGTTTGTGTTCCATCTCCTGATTTAAATTGTGTAAATGAATTTAATTTAACAACAGGATAGAATATTTTTTCATTACTTGCATTACTTAATGAAAATCCGCTGGCATCATAAGTATATAATTTAAATGAAGTATCTGCATCTGGAGTGATTGTCCAAGAAGAACTATAGTAACTGCTTGAACTATTTGCATCATTAAGACTTGCTATAAAATTTAAATTACTACAAGATTTATCTTGAACAGTATTACAATTATTATCTAAGCTAGCTCTTATATATTCATATGGAAGTAATGTACTAAATAAGTAACTATTGCTAGTTAAAGTAGCACACTCAGTACTTCCGTCTTTAGTCTTATCATTTAATGTTCTTTTACCAACACATAATTTTGATTTAACAAGTCTAGTCTTGGCTTCTTGATTTAAAAATACTTCTTCATTTTCTAATTTCTTTATATAATCTTCAAATTCACTATTTTCAAATGTGTTATATCCATAATTAGTATCTTTATCTACATTGTATCTAGTATCAAAAGAAATTCTATCTGTTTTACCTAATGCTTTTAATTTTATGTTGTTATCTTGGTCTATTGATATTATTTGCCAAGCTATACCTTTTTTATCTGTTTCATTATTTCCAAATAATACATAGTTGTTTGTTATCTTACCTCTAAAATAATATTCATTGTTATCTTTATAAAGACCGCTTCCTTGATTAACTATATCATTACTTGCAAGTATTTGATCAACTAATGTTTTTGTTGAATATTTGTCTGAACATGTTAATCTAGGTAAGTAATTATAATCATTATCATTTTTAAATACTTCAACTTCAGCGCTACATGTATCACCATCTTTAAGTAATTCGTTTAATGGTTTGATTTTTTCTGCTTCAACTAATGAATCGTAAGATAAAGTTGATTTTCCATTTTGACTTGGTAGTCTTTCTGGATAAGTCTTATAATAATCTTTTGTTGCTTCTACCATTTTTTCTTCTAATTTTTCATATGTTATATAACGCCCTTTAAATAAAGTTATTAACCATAAAACAAGTAATATAACAATTATTACTCCAATTATTGAGCAACCTATAATAATTAATGATTTTTTATTCATATTTAACTCCTTTTTTCACCTATATTATATACTATTAGTGTAATATTCACAATTATTTTGTAAGTAATTCAAATACTTCTTTAGTATCAATTAATTCTTTCTTTTTTCCATAGCATGGAATAATATGTAAATGATAGTGTTTAACTTCTTGAGCTATTCCATTATTTTGAACCAATTTAAAACCAGTTGTATTTAGTTTTTCATGTAATAGTTTAGTTATATTTCTTGCTGTATTTAGAATTTTTAAAATATATTCTTCATCAATGTCATAAACATCTACAAAGTGTTTTTTAGGGATAATTAAAGTATGTCCAAGAGCAACCGGATTAATATCTAAGAAACATTTTACATATTCATCTTCATATATTGTATATGATGGAATATCTCCATTTATAATTTTACAAAATAAACAATCCATAAATCTCACCATATTAATTATATATTAATTTTAATTTTACTTCAATCATTATATTTATAATAAATGCTTTTATAATTAAATACTATATTATTATAGGTGGGTTATTATGAAAGAAAAAAATGATTTTCCTATGCTTAATAATAATATAGTTTATTTTGATAATGCAGCTACATCTTTAAAACCAAAATGTGTAATTAATAAACTAGTAGAGTATTATACTATGTATAGTGCTAATTCACATAGAGGGGATTATGATATTAGTTTTAAGGTTGATGATGAAATAGATAACACTAGAATACTTATTAAAGATTTTATAAATGCTAAGAGAAAAGAAGAAATAATATTTACAAAAAATACTACTGAATCACTAAATATGATTGTATTTGGATTTTTCTATTATTATTTGAAAGATGGAGATGAAGTGATTCTTTCAAATAGTGAACATGCATCTAATATATTACCATGGTTTATGTTATCAATTAAAAGGAGTATCAAAATAGTTTTTTTAGATTCGATACATGAATTAGAAAGTAAAATAAGTGAAAAAACTAAAGTTATATCTTTAGCTCAAGTAACTAATGTTTATGGAGAAGTTAGAGGTATAAAGAAAATATCAACAATTGCACATAAAAATAATATTATGCTGGTTGTTGATGCTGCTCAAAGTGCCCCTCATATGAAGATAGATGTACAAGATTTAGATGCTGATTTTTTAGCTTTTTCAGCCCATAAAATGTGTGGACCAATGGGAGTAGGAGTTTTATATGGAAAATATAAATTGTTAAATAAGATGATGCCTATATACTATGGTGGGGCAATGAATAAAGATTATGACTATAAATCACTAAAATTAAGTAAAATACCTGATAGGTTTGAAGCTGGCACACAAAATATTGGCGGAATAATAGCCTTTGGTGAAGCAATAAAATATATAAATAATTATGGAATTTATAATATAGAAAGACATATTAAGTATTTGAAAAGATATTTAATAAAAGAACTGCGCAAAATACCATATATAAAAATATATAATGAAAACTATGATGGAAGTACAGTAATTATTAATGTAGATGGTATTTTATCTGGAGATTTAGGTTTATACTTAAATAGTAAAAAAATATGTGTAAGAAGTGGTAAACATTGTGCTAGAATGATTAATAATAAGGATGATACTGTAAGAATAAGTTTATATTTTTATAATACTTATGAAGAAATAGATTATTTAATTGAAGTTTTAAAAGATAAAAAGAGTATATATGAGTTTGCTAACTACTAATAAAGTTATTTGTTAGTAGTTTTTTATTATGATATAATATGATTGGTGGAAAAAATGAACGATAAGATTAAGGAACTTAGAGAACAATATGCACAAGCAATTATTGAACTTGAAAATAGGGATGATATAGATAATTTGCTTCCTAACATAGAATATAAAAATGCCATTGATTTACTAAGCTTTATTAAAGAAAGAGTAATAAAAGAGTTTAATTCTACATTAGAAGAATATAATAATATTCAGGATGAAGAATTAAAAAAGATGTTTGAAGATAGACTAAATGTTTTAAAATATATAATAGATAAAATAGATGAAAGAATAAATAATGCAATTGTAATTGTTGAAGTTGAAAACTCCCAAAGTAATAATGTGACCCTGATATTTGCAAGAACAAATAATGAAAAAAATTATTATGTAGATAGAGATTTAAAATATATAGAAGAAGAATATTATGGTGATTTGTTGGGATGCTTTAATAGGTTAGAATCTGGTGCTAAAGATAATAATCCTGAAAAGGCAAAACAAATGAGTGGAAATAAAAAACTTTCTCAAATACGTGAAGTAAAAGATTTTAAATTAAGAGTATTATATAAAAAAATAGAACCTAATTTAGTGTATGTTTATTACGTGAAAATAAAGAAAAGTAACAATGATTCATATGATAGGAATAGTATTGAAGAGAGGGTAGCATCTTGCAAGAAAGATTTAGATAGGGTTCAAAAATTATTAAAGGATCCTTTATCAAGGGAAAAACTTATAGCTGAAAATATAGAAATAAGAGATAGAATATATGAATATTTAGATCAACAAAAAAGGAGATAATAGTATGAATGATTCAGAATTTATTTATTTTTTAAAAAACACTAAAGCTAAAGCAATGATAGAAAAAACAACCTATGATTACTTAATTAGCATTATAGATAAAGTATATGAACATCCTGTTTATCTTTATGGAATTAGTTCAAATTTGCAAATACCTCTTAGAGATACTTTTAAAATACTAACTGGCGAAAAGAAAGAAAATATAGCGTTTTATGATCAAGCACTTTTATGGATTTATGAGCAAGAAAAAGAGAAAAATAATAATACCATTTCAAGATAGAAATGGTATTTTTTAGTTATGAGAAGTTATTCTTCTTTATTTTTAGATGATGATGATAAAAAAGTAACTTTTTCTGCAATAACATCTGTAGAATAAATCTTCTCACCATCTTTCTCATAATTTGAGGTTTGTATTCTTCCTTTGATTCCAACAATGTCACCTTTTTTACAATACTCGCAAGCATTCTCTGCAATTCCATTCCAAAGAACACATTTTATAAAATCTGTATCATATGTTCCATCAACATTTTTATAACTTCTAGGAACAGCTACTGTTATATAAGTCCTTTTCCTATTATTTTCTGTTGTTTGGATATCTGGATCTTTTGTTAATCTACCAGCAATAACAACCTGATTTAACATATCAATCCTCCTTTCATTATGGAATATATCATATATAAAAATGTCGTTCAAATCGATAAAATCGCGTTTTCATTATAGATAATTAGATAGAAAATTGATTATCTTTATATAATAATTATATTATTAATTAGAATAAGTATTAAAAAATACACTTTTATTCTTTTTTTTATTTTGTTATAATAAATAATAGGTGAGAATATGAAAAAAAATAGCAAGATATTTTTATTCATTTTATTAATAGTAATGCCAACTTTTGTTTTTGCTGCAAGCAAAAGAAACTATGATGTTTCAAAAAATGCAGTTGGAAATTATTTGAACTCTAATAATTATATCAATTCTTGGGAAAAGTATTTAAAAGATCCAGTAAACTTAGGTGAGGATCTAATTATTAATGAAGATGAATACAATGCAACTAAAAATTCAAGAGGTGTTTCATATTTATTAGATGAAAAAGCCTGTTGGACAAGAACTGATGGAGATATTGGTAAAAAAGTAATAACAATTAATGGTGGTACTGAAGATAAAGATACTGCTTCATTTTATTATGTTAGAGCTTCTGAATTTATATTACCAAAAACTAAAGTAAAGGGAAGTGGATCATATAATAACCCATGGACATTTGCTCCTGTTTATAAAGTAAGTATAGAAACAACAAAAGAAGGAGAAATAGCAAGCGATGGTACTTCTGTTGTGTATGTAACTAAAGAAAGTGATGCTTTCTTAGGGCCTGCAGTTGCAAAATCAGGTTATATGTATATAACAAATGATTGTGGAGCTACATATTATGATGATTACAATGTAGAAACAACTGAACAAAATAAATATCAAGTAAAAATAAAATTAGTTAAAAAAGAAACAAATTGTAAGTTAATATTTGGAACTGGAAAGTTTAAAATTACATTAAATGGAGCAAATCCATTAGAAATATTTTTGAAGTATAAAGATAACTATTACACAAATGCTAATTATAATGTGCCAATAACAAAAATACAGAGTGTTCAACAAAGAGAAGGATATACATTTAAAGGATATTATTATAATAATTTTCAAGTAATAGATGAAAACTTAAATGTAAAAAGAGAATCTGCTGATAAGATACATGAAAATGTAACTTTAAATCCAAAGTACAAAATAGGTGATTTAACAGAAGATATAACTATAACTGGTGGAGTTACTCGTGTTAATAACTATCAAGCTGTAACATTAACATGTTCAAAAGTAACAGAATATGATGATGATACACAAATCTATTATCAATTCGGTATTAAGAATGCTGATAATACTATAGAATGGTTAGATGCAGAATCTACTAATAATACATATACTATTACTAAAAATGCATTTCTAGGATCAAAAAATTATGTTTGTAGGGCATATGCAACAGATGGTGAAAATAACACAAAGAAGAAGACTTCTAGCACAACAGCAACAGTAACATTAGTACATGCTAGAATAGACTTAGATGCAACAACAAATGGTGGAGAGTTAAGTGGAAATAAAGTAATATATGTTTCATATAAGGGAACAAATAAATATAAGAATAGAACTAATAATACTACGGCAGTACTTCCAACAGTTAGTAAAACTGGATATACTCCTGATGGATGGTATACATCAGCAAGCGCAGGAAGTAAAGTAATTGATTCAGTTGGAGTAATACAATCTAATGTGTCTGGATGGACAAATAGTTCTGGACAATTCATATTATCAAATGCTTCAAATACAGAAGGAACACATAAATTATTTGCTCATTTTACACCAAATCCATTAACGTTTGATAATAAAACAATAACTTCAACTTATAGTACTGCTAAAACTACAAAAAGTATAACTTCTGCAACAAATGGAACAGGTACTTATACGTATGCAATAACAGGAGGAAATACAAATAGTTACTTTAGCTTATCAGGAACAACATTAACAATTAAAGCAAACACTCCTGCTAATACTAGTGGATATCAAATAAGTATAACTGCAACAGATTCAAACTCTGGATCAAAGAAAACAGCAACTTATACAATTAAAATAAATCCAGCTGCTTTAAGTGCTGCTGTAACAGTAAGTGGAACAACTACATGGGGACAAACACTAAAAGCAAATCCAAGTTGCACAACTCCAAGTAGTGGATGTGAATTTAATACTTATCAATGGAAAGCTGATGGAACAAACATTAATGGTGCAACAAAATCAACATATGTAATACCAAAAGAGATGGTTGGTAAAAAGATAAGTGTTTCTGTAAAAGCAAATGCTACAAACTATGTATCATCAACTGTTACTAGCGCTAAAACAGCTGAAATTGCAAAGCAAGATTTAACTGTAGTAGTAACACCTTATTCTGGAACGTATGATGGTGATACACACTATTCAAAAATAAAGGTTACAAGCAAATACTGGGATGGTAAAAAGATACTATCTGGAGATGCTCCTTCTACTGTTGATACTATAGTTACAAGTAGTGGAGAAATCAATAAAAACTATAGTTTGAAATCAGGTTATAAAAATGCAGGATCAAGACCTTTATATTATGATGTAGTTGGAGGAAAATATTATAAAGATAAATCTGGAGCAACTAATATAACTATTAATCAAGCAACATGTAATCCACCAACAGGAGTAACAATAGGAACTGATGGTAAAGTTACATGGACAGAATCATCAAATGCATCATCTTATCAAATAAGTATAGATAATTCAACATTTACTACTGCATCTAGTGGAGTAAACTATAAGAGTAAGATAATAGAAGCATCAGGAAATAGGACTGTATATGTAAGAAGTGTATGTAATAGTACAAATTACAAAACTCCATCAACAAATGCAACGGCAACTATAGCAGTATATAAAGTTACATTAAAAAAAGGAACAGGAATTGCAAGTGTAAGTGGAGCAGGAAATTATATTAAAGGCTCTAGTGTTTCAATTAATTCAACTTTAAGTAGAGGCTATAAATGGTCAAAGTGGATATATACTAGCAGTAGTTCACAAGTAAGTACTACTCAAAATTATAGTAACACAATTTCTCGGGATTGGGATTTAACTGCTCAAGCTACTGCTATGACATATACGATTATATTTGATGCAAATGGTGGTAGTGGAGCGCCTGGTAATCAAACTGTAACATATGGTCAAGAATTCACATTAAGCTCACAAAAACCGACAAGGAGTGGTTATGCGTTTGTAACTTGGAAAGATTCAACTCAAGGTACTTGGGTTTCAGGAAAAAAATATACTTGGACTTGGATAAATGGAGAATATGGTATTAAAGACAATACTGTAACTATAAAGGCTACATGGCAAGCAGCAGAAATTGTTAAAACAGGTTCAGTTAAGATTGGTGATGGAAATGTGGATTGGCCAAAGGCTAATGGAAGCGGAAGAACAAAATATAAGTATGATGTATTTATAGATTATACACTTACGAAAAAGACTGATGGTAAGATATATGCTACTAATACTAAAATAAATGCTAAAGTTATAAATCCAAATGGTGGATACTTTGATATAAATGACTCTTATATCCGTTATAAAACGTGCTTTATTGGTGGTTCAATATCTGTTGGAAATAAATCTAATTCATGGGAAGGAAAGACAATAAATTGTGCTTATGATGGATGGTGGGTTCTAGATAACAATACAGAGGTCGGTTCAGGCTCAAGTATTACAATTAATGCTACTGCTGGGAACGATTATTATAGAGGATACCCTAATTCATGGAATAATGGAGGCTCTACAACAGTCAATTTTAATTAGTATCAAAACTAAAACTTATTTCTTTATGAAATAAGTTTTTTTGTTGTGTTGCTTTTAAATATAAGAAATGATAAAATTTATATAGAATAGGTGGTTAGTGTGAAAGCAATAGATATAATTGAAAAAAAGAAAAAGAATAAAACTCTTGAATACAAAGAAATTGAGTACATGGTTAATTCATATGTTAAGGGCAAAATAAATGATAAAACTATGAGTGATTTTATTTGGGAAGTTTATTATAAAGGACTTTCTATAGAAGAAACATATTATTTAACTGATGTAATGGTTAAGAGTGGTGAAACACTTGATCTTAGTTCAATAAAGAAACCTATTGTTGATAAACATTCTACTGGTGGAGTAGGAGACAAAATAACTCTAATTGTATCCCCAATTGTTGCTGCTGCTGGAGTATGTGTCCCTAAAATGAGTGGTAGAGGACTTGGACTAACTGGTGGTACTGCTGATAAACTTGAGAGTATTAGAGGATATAGATTAAATTTAAATAAAAAAGAATTTATAGAACAACTAAATAAAATTGGATGTGCTGTAATTAGTCAAAGTGAGAAAATGGCTATTGCTGATAAGAAAATATATGCTCTTAGGAATGAAATTGGGGCAGTTGATTCTATTCCTTTAATAGCTAGTTCTATTATGTCTAAAAAAATAGCAAGTGGATCTGATATTATTATAATAGATTTAAAAGTTGGTAAAGGTGCATTTATGAAGAATATTAAAGATGCAACTAAACTTGCTAAAACTATGGTTAAAATTGGACAACTTTATAACAAAACAGTAATTTGTACTTTAAGTGATATGAATAGCCCTCTTGGTAATAATATAGGTAATGCCTTAGAAGTAAAAGAAACTATGGATTTCTTTGATTTAAAATATGATAAAAGATTATATGATTTATCAATTTATATATCTAGTTTAATGATAAGTACTGCAAAAAATATTTCTTTTACTCAAGCAAAAAAATTAGCAGTTAATCTTGTTGAGAATAAATATGCAAAGAGTAAGTTCTATTCTTGGATAAAGTATCAAGGTGGAGATATTAATAGAATTAGAAATAAGGCTCACAAATTAGTTGTATATTCTAACAAAACTGGATACATTAATAGAATAGATTGCTATGATATATCTAAGTTGGTATTTAATTTAGGAGCAGGCAGAGTAAAAAAATCTGATAGTATTGATTATGCAGTTGGAGTAGTATTAAAGAAAAATATAGGAAGTAGAGTTCATATTGGTGAACCTTTAGCTGAAATATACTACAATAAAAAAGTTAAAAACATGGAAAAAACTTTAACAGATTCATTTATTATTGAAAAGAAAAAGAAGAAAGTAAAGAAAATTATTATTAAAGTTATTAAATAAATTCATTAATTGAATTTATTTTTTATTTATACAAATAATAATAGTATGAAAAAGATTATATTATTCTTTATTTTTATTCCAATTAATATTAAGGCTATTACTAATATTGAAATTGATAACAATAATTTAATACCTAAATTTAGTAGTGAATATAAGATATATAACTATTATACTGATAAGAATAGTATTAATATTAGTGTATGTCCTGAAAAAAAATGTTTAAGTACTTATAATATTAAAGATGGTAAAAATGTTATTAATATTGAAGATTACACAATAAATATTTATAAAAATTATAAAGAGGATAGTAACTTATATTTAAAAGATTTAATTATTGATGGTTATAATATAGATTTTAATAAAGATGTTTATGAATATAAAATTAATATAGGGGAGGAAGACAATTTAATTATCAAATATGAACTTTCAAATGATAGTAAGAGTGATGTAATAATAACAGGGAATGGTAATTTTAATAAAAGTGATAATATTATTAATATATCAGTTGGTTCAAAAGAATATATAATTCATGCTTACAAAACTAAAGAGGTGTCTTTAATTAAACATAATGATTATAAACACATGAGTAATGAAAAAAAAGAAATAGTAAAAATAATTATTATTACTATTTCTTGTATATTAATTGTTTTGTTTTATAGAGTTTTATTCAGTGGTAGGAACATTATATTTTACTAAATATTCTTCATATGTAATGTTTTCTTCAAATATTTTAGTTGAAATATCTCCTAAGTATCTATAGTGCCATGGTTCAAATGCATATCCAGTTATAAATTCTTTTCCTTTTGGGTATCTTTCAATAAACCCATATTTGTATGCATTTTGTTTTAACCAAGCATATTCTTTGGTTTTTTCAAAGCCATTTTGAGTAGTATTTAAATCTACTGCTAAACCTAATTGATGTTCTGAGTGTCCTGGTTTTGCAGAATACATTAATGCATAATCAAGTCCATTTTTATTCTTTGAATTATTAAATAAACCTGTTTGTTGATCCCATGTTCTATAACCAGAAACTACTTTAAGAGTGATATTATCTTTTTTAGCATCATCTATCATTTTAATTAAATTATCGTATGCAACTTTTCTAATGCTTCTTTTACCATCTTTACTGTATGGTAGTTTTATAGTTACTAAGTCATCAAATTGTACTGATTTATCAAGTTGATTATACTTGTTTATTAGAGTAGTTACATCATATGGATTAGTTATTGTTTTAATATTTGTGTAAAATTCATTATCAAGACCAATTTCAACATATAAGACTACTTCATCATATGAGTAATCATTTTTCTTTTTATGATACTCTTCATATCTTTCAATATTTTGGGCTTTAAAATATGGACTAGATAAGAATGATATTAAATTATCATATTTTTTAGTAAGAAGATATTTTTTAACATCTAATGATGGAATCTTATTTTCAATAGAAGTTATATCATTTAGCGAGTATCCTAGTTCAAGTAAGTCTTCTTTATAGATATATTCTTCTTTAGAAATATCTTTTCCGCTAATGTTTTCTTCTTGATTAGGTTTTATATCATTATCTACTGATGAGAGTATGATATATCCTGCTAGTATAATTAATATGGTTATAATAATGCATATTATTATTTTTTTCATATATTCTCCTATATAAATGTATTCTTATAATTAGATTATATCATTAAAAATAAAAAATTGTTACATTTTTAACAATTTTTTAAGTTTATTTAATAATAATTTATTATCTTTAAATGTTATATATATAAAGCACATCATTATATCTCCACAAACTAGATCAACAAATACATGTTGTTTAGTATATAAAGTACTAATCATTATTAGAATAGATGATATAATAACTATTATTTTATTTCTTAGATTAGTATGTTTTGATGAAGTGATTGTTAATATGAAAAGCATACTAATAGCACAGTGCATACTAGGAAAACAATTAATAGCAGGGGTATCTATAAAATAAATAATATATGTTAGGAAAGTGAATATATTAGTTATTTTAATATCAGGTCTAACAACTATAGATGGATAAAAAAGAAATATAAGTGAAGAAATAATAACTGCCATTAAATAACATAAAACATATTGTAAGAATAGTTTTTTATCTCTTTTATAATAATAGCATGGTATTAATAGTACCATAAAAAACCACATATAATAAGGAACTATAAAATAACTTACAAATGGTATTTTAGTATCAATAATGTTTCCTATTACGTGAGGACTTGATTGAAATAATTTTGCGATAAAAAAAGTAAAAGTTTGAAATATAATCATAAGTATTGTAATTATTACTGGTTTTTTATCAATTTTATTAATTAATTCTCTCATAAACATCACAAATCAATTATACATCATATGTGATAATAAATCAAAACACTAGTAAAATTAACGATTTTATAATATAATGTATGCAGTTGGGAGGGGATTATATGAGAAGAACTGTTTGCTTAGTAGGTAGACCTAATACTGGTAAATCAACTTTATTTAACAGAATAGTTGGTAAAAAAGTTGCTATTATTGAAGATGCTCCTGGTATAACAAGAGATAGAATTTATTCGCAAGCAACATTTAATGATATTCCTTTTTATTTAATAGATACTGGTGGTATTGACTTAGGTAAAGGAGACTTTAATGATGAGATTAGAATGCAAGTTAGTATTGCTATTGAAGAAAGCGATATTATAGTTTTTGTAGTAGATGCTAAAGATGGAATAACTAATAGTGATGAATTAATAAGAGACATGCTAAAGAAACAAAATAAAAAAGTAATAGTAGCTATTAATAAAATAGATAATTCTATTGGTTCATCTAATATGTATGATTTTTACTCCCTTGGTTTTGATGAATATGTTGGTATTTCAGCAGAACATGGTACTGGTGTAAATGAACTATTAAAACTTATTACTGAAGGTTGTGAAGAAGGATATGAAGAAGAAGATAATAATATTAAAATATCTGTAATTGGAAGACCAAATGTAGGTAAAAGTAGTTTAGTTAATGCTTTATTAAATGAAGAAAGAGTAATTGTAAGTAATGTTGCTGGAACTACAAGAGATGCTATTGATACAAAATTCACTTATAATAAAGAGGATTATACTTTAATTGATACAGCTGGTCTCAGAAAAAAAGGAAAGATTTTTGAAGCTGTTGAAAAGTATAGTTTACTTCGTAGTATGAAAGCAATTGATAGAAGCGATGTTTGTTTGCTTGTAATTGATGCTACTACTGGGATAGTAGAACACGATAAACACATAGCAGGTTATGCTCTTGAAAGAGGGAAACCAACAATAATAGTTGTTAATAAATGGGATACAATAGAGTTGAAAGATGAAGAAATGAAAGAATGGAAAAAATCTATTAAAAACAACTTTCAATTTATGGATTATGCAAGAGTAGTATTTTTAAGTGCAAAAACCAAAAAGAGAATTCATACACTTATGCCAGAAGTAATTGAGTCATATAACAATTCAATTAAAGAAGTTAAGACAAGTATTATAAATGATGTTATTAGAAGTGCATTTATAGAAACACCTCCAGCATCATATAAAGGTAAAAAATTAAAAGTTTATTTTGCTCATCAATCAGGTATTAAACCACCTAGATTTGATATAGAAGTTAATTCTAAGGGACTTGTTCACTTTTCATATTATAGATATTTAGAAAATAAAATAAGAGAAAATATTGATTTTAGTGGAACACCAATAGTTATTCAATTTAAGAATAAGGGAGAAAAGGATTTATAATCTCTGATTATTTACAAAAATAATAGATTATTTTATAATTAAAGTATGAAACAGAAAATAGTTTTAATAATTGTAATAGTTTTAATTCTAGTAGTAGTATCAATAGGCGTTACTTATTCTTTTTTTGGTGCAAATATTATTAAGGATGATGTAAATGACTTTAATGTAAGTTCTGGTAAAGTAGATTTAAAAATAGATGATACTAGTATAAATGCAAATGATATTAGTCCTATATATGATGATGATTATAAATTGCTTTCATATAATAAGGATTTTTCAATTATATCATCTAGTTCTCTTAATACTTGTTCAAAACTATATATTAGAATAGATGATATATCTTCTGGATTAAAAAGTAAGTATTTTAAATACAAAATCATATATGATGGAGTAGAGAAAGATGGTAATTTTGAACATGCATTAAAAGGGGAAGATTTATTAATTTTAGATAATTTATTTATTAACAGTAATGAAACTAAGTATTTTGATTTATATATATGGGTAAGTTATCAAGATGATGTTGATCAAATGGATATGTTATCATCTAAATTAAAAGCATCTCTTTTAGTAAAAGGAGTAGATGCTAAGAATAATTATTCATGTAATTAATACAATAAAATTAGATGTATTTTACATATTATAAAAATAATAGTTGACATATATATTTTTTAATGGTAAAATCAAGTAGATTTCGGGTTTTCAAACATTTGAAAACCTTAAAAAATAAGCATTATGATACACCTGGAAATGTGTATTAAAGAAAGGAGATACAAATTAATGGCTACAGTTAATCAAAAAGTAAGAAAAGGTAGAAAAAACAAAGTTAAGAAAAGTAAGAGTCCAGCTTTAAATGTTGGTTATAACTCTAAAGATAAAGTAAGAACTAATAATCCAGCACCACAAAAACGTGGAGTATGTACTCGTGTTTCTACTAAGACACCTAAGAAACCAAACTCAGCTTTAAGAAAAATTGCCAGAGTTAGATTAAGTAATGGTATGGAAGTTACTTGTTATATTGGTGGAGAAGGACACAATTTACAAGAACATAGTGTTGTTTTAATTCGTGGTGGTCGTGTTAAAGACTTAATCGGTGTTCGTTATCATATTGTTCGTGGTACTTTAGATACTGCTGG
>JAEEGL017105436.1_pt1 | contig 17655 bp, 15 predicted proteins | sample 9134231 | NCBI WGS metagenome assembly JAEEGL01 (sample SAMN16246548, study PRJNA631951) | gut metagenome | biome: gut microbiome; feature: rumen; material: fiber-attached | host: Bos | place: Iran: Karaj | collected 2018-10 | reverse complement strand
CCGGAAGGATCTCGGAAGCCATAGCAGCTGAGTGTGTCAGACCGGAGCAGCCGATCGGCTCGACGAGAGCCTCCTGTATTATGCCGTCCTTTACGTTGAGAGACAGCTTGCATGCACCCTGCTGAGGAGCGCACCAGCCGATACCGTGTGTGTAACCGGAAATGTCGCTGATCTGCTTAGCGCTTACCCACTTTGCTTCTTCAGGAATCGGTGCAGCGCCGTGGTTGCCGGCCTGATTCACTTTGCACATATTCTTGACTTCTGTTGAATAAATCATTATGTTTCTCCTTTCTTAATAAGGAATGCGACCTTATTGGTCGAATTTCACCGTAGTTATTTTAAGTGTTGAGGGGGTATTTTTCAACACAAAATCACTCTAAATAATGCACACAAACCACCATGTTACATGCTATAATCAAAAATGTTTAAGGGAATAATCTAAGGGATAGATTACAAGGGGGATAGAATTATGAAGGTTTTATGCGATTACTGCGGCAAGCCCATTGACGAGACATTGGCTTCATGCCCTGAATGCGGTGCTGTCAACAAGCACATGCTCCGTTCGGGCAACCAGGTTCCCAAGACGATCGAAGAACTCCAGGCATTCGTCGAGGAACATAACATCCCGGTGGACAGGATGAGGTTCTTTATCGGCATCGACTATCAGGAGCCCAAGGCTTTCGGTATCTTCAAGAGGCCCGACAACCAGAACTGCATCGTTTACAAGAACAAGAGCGACGGAACCCGCATCATCCGCTATGAAGGTGCGGACGAGGCTTATGCCGTCAACGAAATCTATCAGAAGATGAAGGCCGAATACCTGGAACACAGGCAGATGCTGGACCGCCGCAGTTTCTTTGACGGCGGTGACTACGGCAAGGGCCATCCTGAGCGTCCTTTCACGGATTACCGTAAGCCCGCTCCTCCTCCGCCGAAGGAGAAGTTCAAGTATTCCCGCGGGAACAACATCCTGGGTAACAACGACGGCAGCGCTCTGGCTTCGGCCATCCTGGCGCTCCTCTTCCTCGCGGTCGTTATCGCTTCAAGCTTCACCGCTTGCGATGCGACATTGGCCAGGGAATTCTTCGATGAGCTCGGATCTATCGATGTGGATTCCGACAGACCGGAAGACGGCTACTATGAATACGGCGACGAATATTATTACTACGATGATGACCGTTGGTACGGCATAGACGATGACGGCTACTGGGCAGAGACTGAAGTTCCAGATGACCTCGATGACAATTACGATGATTATTTCGAGGATGACGACTACGACGACTTAGACGACGATGCCTACGATTATGTTCCCTACTTCGGCTCGTATGATTACGATTCCGATTATGATTACGGCTATGACTATGATTACGACGACTCATGGGCCGACGATGACTGGGACGATGACGACTGGGATTATTACTTCTACGATTCCGGAGACGATTCGGACTATGACTATGATTACGACTACGACTCCGATTATGACTCCGATTATGACTCCGACTATGACGGAGGCTGGGGCGGCGTCATCAGCGGCGGAGGCGGCTGGGATTCAGACTGGTAGGATCTGATCAATCAGGCTTCAGGAGGCATCGGGAGTGTTGCACCGCCGAAAGGCATGCAGATGACCGATGCCTCTTTTCCATAACGGGACATCGCTTCATCAAATGCTTCCTGCGCGCTGTGCACGGGCTCTAAGAAGATGCTCCTCACGAAATCATCATCCATCTCGGATACGAGGCAGATCTTCGCGTGCTGCAGTACCATTGCGATCGCAGCAGCTTTGTGTCCGCCGAGCTGGAAGTGCTCGTTGACTCTTACTATCATGGACTCTGCCGTAGGTGCGGATACAAGCCACTCCTCGAAGACCTTGCTTCCGAGGCCCTCGTTGCAGGCACCGATCAGGATGATCGTACCGCCGTCCTTAACGGCATGTTTCGAGTTATCCAGAGCCTTCTGCGTCTGGTAGAGGTTGGCGTCCTTCGGGGCTCCTCCCTGCGAGACTATAACGATGTCCGCCCTTTCCTTGATGGGCTTTCTGTACATCTGATCGAGGTACTTGCAGCCGATGCGGTGTGCTTCGGTAACATCACCTGCCACGCCGTAGACGATGTGCTTGTGCTCATCAAGAACGACATTGACGATAAAGCTCAGGTGGCAGAATGTCTCGGACTCTTCGATATCAGCTCTTACGGGGTTGCCTTCGAGCTTGCCAGCACAGGCGTTCTCATCGACCATCATGCGGTGGTTGGATTGGATCGCATTGGGTGTGGACACACCCGGCATGAGAGCCTTGGCGCCTCCCGAGTATCCCGCGAAATAATGGAACTCTATGTTACCGACGCCGATCCTAAAGTCAGCCTCGGCAACGGACCTTGTGATGTCAACGGGGGTTCCCCTGCTCGTGTCGCCCATGTGGATGCAGTCCTCGGGCTCGCTGTCAACGCACTCGACCTGCTCGTAGACCCACTCGCCCACAAGGTGCTTCTTCTCGTCTTCTGTGTGGTGTCTGTGGGAACCCAGCGCGAAAACGACCTTTATGTCCTCGGGGGCACAACCTGCCTTGAAGAGTCTCTTGAGGATCGAAGGGATTACATCAAAGCTCGGGATCGGCCTTGAGATGTCACTAGTAATGATGCAGATCTTCTGTCCCGGCTTAACGATATTCTCGAGCTTATCGGAGCCGATCGGGTTATCGAGCGCGTATTCGACCGCATCAGGGCCTGTCCTCTCGTGTTCCAAGGGATTGCTCATGAGGATATCCTGAAGGTTCTCATCAGGAATATCTACATTCTGTGTGCCTTTACCGTAGCCGAATTCAACGATCATTGGGAATACCTGCTTTTATATGGATTATTATCGCGTACATTATAACGCGTCATTTTTATTATCGAGTGTACATTTATTGCCATTCATATTCTCGTTATTTTTCGTTAACATTTTTTCTGTTTTGTATCAGTTGTTTACATTTTGTTAAAAATATTTCTTTGATTTTTTGCAGATATTTTGGATTGAAGCACCGCAAACCCTTGAAAACAGGGCATTTAACAAATGCCAGAAAAATTTTGAAAAATTTGAGATAAATATTGAACAAATGTGAACTATGTGTTATGATTCCATTATCAAGTTAACAAAATCTTCACAACGGAGGGCAAGAAAATGACAAAGATCGGCAAATCGCGTAAGGGTTTCACTCTTGTAGAGATGGTTCTTACAATGGCAATAATCGTTATCCTTTGCAGCATCGTTATGCTCGGCATCGGTTTCTACCTTGATGCTGCCAATGTCGCAGCTGCCAGTGTCACAGAGCACAATGAATCCGTTGAGCAGGTTACAGACGAGATCCTCGATAAGACTTTCGAAGAAGGCAACGAGTAATCTTCCCGATCTTTATTCGGGGCCAATAATATGAATGTGTTTTGAATGACCGCGGCAGCCGTAGTTTCTACTATGACTGCCGTTCTTCTTTCAACAACAGGGGTTCTAAGACAAGCTCGGCTTGTCCGGAAAATAAATAAATCTAAAAACAGGAGGGTGACGGTATGAAGAGACTTAGTAAGGATCGTAAGGGATTCACACTTGTAGAGATGGTTTTGGTTATTGCGATTATCGTAATTCTTGCAAGCGTATTTATGCTTGGCATCGGATTCTATCTGGAAGCTGCGAATGTTGCTGCTGCCAGTGTTACTCAACACAACGAGTCTGTAGATTACGTCACCGAAGAAGTTATCGGACAGACTCCCGGACTCCAATAATAGGAATTTTCACCTGGAAAAGTAAAGGGCTGCGATTGCAGCCCTTTATTTTTGTCTTGGGTTCAACGAAAACATCCCTACAGCAGGGCACTATTTGTTGAATAATAGCCGATTTACTCAAAGATTCAACAAAAACATCCCTGCGACAGGGCAGCTTGTGTTGAACAATCGCCGTTTTGATCAAGAATTCAACAAATACATCCCTGCAATAGGGCACTATTTGTTGAATAAATACCGTTATTCCGGATTCCCCTACACCCTATTCCAGATCTTCCATCTGCTCAGCCTCAATGCTCTCATACACTTCCTGGAATTCAGGCGAAGTCATGATGGCTGCCACATACATGACAAGGCCGGTGAAGAACATCACGCCGCAAAGGATGCCTGCGGTTATGTACCTGGTGAAATTACGGAGTTTCTTCCCCGGATTGAGAAGATGTATGGCTCCGGCAAGGAACAATGGTGCAAGACAGCCGATTATGAGATATACGGCTACGATCAGCAGCGCTGAGTCTGCAAGAGTAGATGCATCGACATCCGCCGAAGAATTATCCGGGATCAATGAGACGATCGTAACAAACGCATTGTTAATGAAGTGAAGCAGCATAGGCAATACGAAGTTGTTGCGTTTTACCATCAGATAAGCCAGTGCCGCACCTGTTATGGCAGTCGTACCGAACCTGACCGGGTCAAGATGCAGTATTCCGAAGAAAACTCCTATTATCAGGACTATGAGCCATTCATGCTTTAGAGATCTGAAAAACGACAGCGTCGTTCCTCTCACGAGTGCTTCCTCGCAGATCGGCGGCAGGAGCGCGACTGTTACGATAGTCAGTATAACTGTCTCGCCGGTTAGGAATTCCTGCATTCCCGTTGCCGTCTCCGAAGCACTCTGCGGCATTACGATCAGCATGAGGCCAACCGTGATAAGCCCCAACGGCATTGTCCCGAGCCAGAGCAGGACTGTTCCGATAATGTCCTTAACGGTAGGTTTGCTTACCGGGAACACTTCCTTCAGAGGTGTCTTCTTGATAAGAACGGTTATTACGGCCAATGCCAGCAACAACAGTTCCGTTATTACGACTCCCCACATCCCGAGATAATACTGGATGAGAGAACACGGAATAATCATGAACGCGACCGCGATCAGCTGGAATATTACGCCTTTCCACGGCTGCCATTTTGCCTGTGTTGATAACTGCTGCATAAAAATATTTATCCCCCTGTGTATGGAAAATACATCAGGGGGAATTTGTTGTCAATTAAGATCAGAACTCTTCATCGGTTACAAAACATGCCGTATAGAAGTAGCTTTCGTCTGTTTTGGATCCATTCTCGGAAGATACGATCACGATGTACATGGATGTCTCATCTGCAGAGTCGTCCCAGGAGTATTCAAAATATCCGTCAGCACCTGCAGTCAATGTAGCACTCGCTACAAAGTATTTGTCTGAAGTCAGTTCGTCATCGGACTTGGGCATGTTGTCGTCATCGACCAGCGAATAGCAGTATACATCGATGCATACGCTTGATTTGCTGCTGTAGAATGATAATCCGGGGTTGGTCTCAAGATCATACGTTGCAATGCCTTCATTGACTTCTGCGTCTATCCAGCAGATATCGCTGATATCAGCGGAAGAATCTGCGATCTCATACTGCTCCAGGCCGTCCAGTGCTACCTCACCGGTACCGCCCTGTGATGAACCCGTACCTGTTGACGATCCGCCTTCTATAACGCATACATCAGAGTATTCGATGTATCCCTCGGGTGAATAAACATAGTAAGTGTATTCGCCGGGTTCAAAAGGCTCTGTTCCCTGTACGTAGAAAGTTGCATATCCGCCCTTCTGCTTCAGGTATTCATTGGCTCCGTCGATGTTGTCATCTGAGAATGCATAGAAGAGCGCATTCTTGTAGTAAACCTCAACTGCGCCTACCTCAGAACCGGAGATCCAAAGCTCGATCTTTGTCGTTCCTTCCGGATATGTGTTATTGCCGTCTTCAGTATCTACAAAATATCCCGTATAGGAATAAACAGCATTAGCAGGTTCTGTCGTAGGTACCGGTGTGGGTTCAGGTGTGGTCTCGATAATGACACCGGAATCATCGATCTTTACATAAAGATCGTCCTCATCATCAGTATCGCTCCACTTTACGACAGCTGTCGCACCGTCTTCACATTCGAGTTCCCAGACATAATCGCCGTCGTCTTCGTCGCTGTCAGTGATCTCCCATTCGCCTTCTCCGTCATACTCGGCTTCAACAGCCTTGATGACCTGCTTATCCGTAGGCGGGTCGATCTTCTTGTCCTTAACTTTCTTCATATTACCGATATTGAACGAACAACCGGCAACCATAACACAAAGTACGGAAATCAGCAGGACTGCAAATATACTCTTCTTTCTCATAATGATCTCTCCTCTGAATGCACAGTTAGTATCGCATGAATACTTTCATACTGCAATAATAGTATGTATTTGCTACTATGTCAACAGTTTTCAGGAAAAAAGTTTTTTTCTTTACCATTCCCCGACATATGTCCAGTTATCAGCCGTCCTCATATCGCCGCTGACGCTGTACCATTTGCCTGGAAGATACACATTACCGTCATTGGTACCGACATCCCATGTATCGGAATCGATAACGAGCTGATCCCCCTGCTTGTAATCGTAACTGAATTCATACCCCGTAAACGGATTGGCAGGATCGGTAAAGATATCCTTGGTCGCCAGGTACGGAGTATCCGCATTCGTCATGAAATCATCGCAGACGGTAAATCCGCTGCTTCCGAAATCCTTGTACATGAGCACCGGGGCAAAGCCTTCAAGGTCAAGATTATTCAGGTCTTCTCCTCCCATCAGCGCCTCGAAATTGGCAAGACCGCTTCCGTGGTCGGATACGATAATTATCCTGGTGTTGTCATATACCCCGTTTTCTTTCAGGTAATCCAGCCACTTGCCGATCTGTATCAGGGCCGCGGCATTGGACTGATAGGACGCATACTGCGTATAGTCTTCTGCTATGTATTCGACGCCGTTATATGTGAATCGCCAACCGTTCTCGGCATCGTACTGTGTGTTGTCGACGTATTTCGAAGGCACCATGTCAGGTTCCTGGAGCAGCATCGGATCATGAGGCGTGTTATTCGTAAAGATGAGGAAGTTGTTGCTGTCATCATCCGATATGATGGTCAGTTCCTGCATCGCCCCGAGCGCATAATAAGAACTCATGAACGGATACAGGTATCCTGAAGATATCGAATTGCCTCCGAGCTGCTGGGTAATATCAGACATATCGAGTGCTGAATTATATCTTCCGTTGTCATAAAGGATCGGCTGGAAGACCCACGGTGATGCCTTGAAGAGGCCGTAGCAGAAGAGATTTCGCGTCATCATGGCAAAGTAGTTCTCGTTGTAGGTCTCTTTGAAGGGATTGTAGTAACTGCCGATGTTATATGCTGTCACGCCTTCGAGATCGTCGAAGATCGAAGTGTCTGCGATCCACCTGTAATTGGCGTATGTGGGATTGACCACAGTGACATCATAGCCGTTTTCCGAGAACAGCACCGGCATGACCTTAAGCGCTTCGTTGTACTTGTCTTTCAGAAGCTCATCATCGCGCTCGTTCATCTTGGCAGGGACATACTCGGCACCGCCGAATACCGCAGGCATGCCGAAGATCGTATGAGGTCCGTACGAGAGCGTGTTGTCATAATAAATAAATCCGTCAAACTGCTCCACAAGTTCGGGATGCTCCTGGAAAACATAAGGAACAACGGGGCCGACAGCTTTATCGAGAATAATGATGCAGACATTCTGACCGGACTTGGACAGCGTCCAGGGCGATATCACTTCCGTCTCTTCCCCGCCGACCAGCGTGTATTTTTCATTGTAGCGGTACAGATACTGATAATCCTGATCGATCTTTACGCAGTTCACCACAGCCATGGCCGCTACTGCGATAACTCCCGCATACACTACGCTCTGCACTATCTTCGGGAACTTCTTGTACAGGAAGATCACACCGGCAGGTAAGGCAACCGCCACCAAGAAATTCAGCAGCATACCCGCAATGTCATACTCGGGATACCTGTCGAACTGCAACATGCTGGACATCAGTCCGAGCTTGGCATCGAAAACATAGAAGTTCAAGGCCGCCGCGAAAGCAAGGCTCAGCATGACATATGCGAAATACACCTTGTTCGCCTTAGAAGACAGCAGATAGTAGACTCCTCCCCACAGCACGAAAACGCCTGCCGCAAGAAGAGCGCTCTGGAACAAAAGGTCGTTGGGCGAGAACAGCAGGTTGGTGTTCATGAACTCCTCGGGAGACACCTGCAATACGCCGGAAGGAATATAAAGGCCCGTAAGGACCGCAAGGAACAGGGCTGATGCGAAGTAAGCCGCCGTGTGCTGTTTCGTGAGATCCTTTTTCTTGCGTGATGCTTTTTTCTCTTCCGGAAGATGTATCTTGTCCGTGACGATGTTCTTTACGAGAGAGAATACGTTGTTAAGCGTCCAGTAGAAGACGAGGCCCGAAGGCGAGTTGTACAGCAGCACGAGGAATACCGCAGCGATAAGGAAGGTCTGTACCTTGGTCTTTACCGGCATGCCCTTTGTATAGATAAGTCCTGACACGACGTTGATGACCGTCATGAGGATCGGCATCACATTGACGGTAATGCTGCCGGCGGCAATCAGTCCGTCCGGCGCGCCGAGATCTTTGAAGGGTCCGAAAGCAAGTCCCCGAAGCACGGCAAGGTTCGACAGAAAAGTATATGCCGCAAGGAAGAACGGGATCTGCAAAAGTACCGGAAGAAGGCTTCTTAGCGTATAGAGCGGACTGTAGCCGTTCTGGCGGTAATACGTCTGAAGCATCATGAAGCGCTCGTCGCCTTTGAAGACTTTCTTGATGTGAGCGACGGTCGCGCTCATCTTCTCTTCGAGATCGCGCTCCGCTTTCTGGATGACGTCTGCCTTGTGATAGATGGGCAGAACGAGTATGTTGACGAACAGGCTGAGCACTACGATGGACCATCCGGGATTATTAAGTGCCCTGTCGGATATGACGAATATGACCTCAAATATCAATACAAGAGGTTTTATAAAAAGCGTATAGAGTATCGTCGCGAGATCCATATTATTTTTTATGTTTCCCTAATAAAAAGTGCTTACAAAAGTATAGCATACGGAGTATAATCGTGTAGAAAAATCAAAGAGCGCCCGTGAGCGTTTCATAAAGGAGGTGATTTTATATGTTACGAAGCGATTCAGACATTCCCCGATCGCGACTATGCGCTATAAAATCACACCTTAAGGAGAAACGCTATGGACGAGATAGCATCCGTTAAGGCGGAGATCTTAGAGCTTCTCAGGGAGAAGCAGTATGTAAATCTCCGCAACCGGCTTTCTGAGATGATGGAAGCCGACATCGCCTCGATAATGGACTCGATGGAGGACGAAGAGAGCCTCAAACTGTTCCGTATCCTGCCTAAGACAATGGCTGCGGACGTTTTCGCCGAGCTCGAGATCGACGACCAGAAATACATCATCATGTCCCTGTCCAAGACAGAGTCTGCGAACGTCATCAACAACCTGATGGCGGACGATGCTACTGACTTCCTTGAAGAGATGCCGGCGAATGTCGTAAAGCAGATACTTGCCAACGCAAGCCCCGAGCAGAGAGCCGACATCAACCACCTTTTAAGATACCCCGAGGATTCCGCAGGATCGGTAATGACGGTCGAGTACGTTGACCTAAAAAGAGACATGACCGTGGCAGATGCCATCCTGAGAATACGAGAGATCGGTCTTGATTCCGAGACCACCAACATCTGTTATGTCCTCGATCCCAAGAGACTCCTCGTAGGCACCGTTGCCTTAAGATACCTCCTCATCAAGCAGCCCGATGAGATCATCGGCGACATCATGAACGACAACGTCATCTCCATCAAGACGACGGACGACCAGGAGGAAGCTGCAAGATCCTTCCAGAAATACGACTTCACCGCGATGCCTGTTGTCGATACCGAGAACCGAATGGTCGGTATCATCACGGTCGACGACGTAATCGACATCATGGAAGAAGAGGCCACGGAGGATATCGAGAAGATGGCTGCTATCATCCCTTCCGATACCGATAAGCCTTACCTCCGTATCGGTGTCCTGGACACGTTCAAGAAGAGAATGCCCTGGCTCCTTTTCCTCATGATATCTGCCACCTTCACGGGTGCCATCATCACCCATTTCGAGAGCGCACTCGCAAGTTACGTGCTGCTCACCGCATACATCCCGATGCTCATGGATACCGGCGGTAACGCAGGCTCCCAGGCAAGCGTATCGGTAATCAGAAGCCTTTCCCTGCAGGAAGTGCAGTTCCGCGATTTCTTCAAGGTCCTCTGGAAAGAGATAAGGGTCGCCGTAATCTGCGGAATCACGCTCTCTGCGGCAAACTTCGTAAAGCTCATGCTCATAGACAGGCTCCCGATGAACATCGCACTCATCATCTGCGGCACGCTTGTTCTGGTAGTAATCTTCGCGAAATCCATCGGCTCCACCCTGCCGCTCATCGCAGCAACGATCAAACTGGACCCTGCCGTCATGGCAAGCCCTCTCATCACTACTATCGTTGACGCGGTATCACTGCTGATCTATTTCACTCTTATCACGAATCTGCTCGCGATCGCCGTCTGAGACAGCATCTTCGGGCTGAAGGACAGGTGTGTCTTCCTGCGTCTTCTCCATCTCCTTGATGCCCTTCATGATGCCGCCCTTGGTATCCTTTGCAAAGGCTACGACCAGGACGCTTGTGAGAAGTCCGAAGTAGAACGTGAACGATCTCCAGATGAGCATCGCAGAGGATGCCGTTGCCTGGCCGAGAAAGCCGAACAGCAGCATGAAGCTTGCCTCGCTTCCGCCTGAGGCACCGGGGATCGGCATGAATGTGTTGAACAAGCTGATGGCAGCAGCCAAAGACAGGAAGTTCGGGTAATTGGCTGCAGTGAGAGGCACCTTGAGCGAAAGAGCCGCGAAGAAAGGTACCGAGTAAAGAAGCGTGAGCTTCAGGACATGGCAGAGGCACACCTTGAAGAACAGCGCTTTCCTTGAGAACAGAATCGAAGATACGTTACGGAACTCTTCAAATGACTTATTGACCGTCTTCGATGTTTTGTCGTAATCCTTTACGAGGTGGATCTTCTCTAAGAACTTAAGGCAGCTTACCGTAAGGAACGTATGCACCTTCTTGAGCTTTGTCGCAAGGAAGAATCCGCCGGTGATGACCACATTAACTATGAATCCGACTATGGCGATGACCGTTGTCTGCCGGTTGCTGAATATCGTCTGATAATTGCAGAGCATCGCGATAGTTGCATAGATGATGATAACGATCTGATATGTGACGAAGCACATCGCAAGGATGCCCGATCCGATTCCTGCGGGAACTCCCTGATTATGGAATACATACACCTGCGCGAACTGTCCGCCCGTTGATGACGGCGTAAGGTCCGAGAAGAGCACGCCGGTCATGTTCGTTACGAACGACTGCTTGTAGGTGATGCGGTACTTTAAGTCCTTACAGATGATGAACAGTATCAGTGCATCGATCAGATAGTAGCAGAGCATGAGTCCCGCCATGATGAGAAGGAACCTCTTGTCGGAAGACACCAGAGCATCTACAAAGCCTGCGCCTTCGCTTCCTACGGACAGGAACAAAGACAGCGCTCCGATCGCGAGGATCAGAAGGAAGTTCAATACATATTTGCCTGCCGTCTTAAGTCTTTCCATATATACCCGTCAGTTGAACTTGTACAGTTTTTGTACGATCCTGTACCCTCCTACCGACATCTTTCTTCCGAGTTTGCCGGGCAGAGTCATCCAGCCGCCCATAAAGCTTCCCTTTATCTTCTTATACGCCCTGGGGTCTCTCTCCTCGAGATACTTCCACAGGTCTTCGTTCTTCTTCAGGTGCTCGTCCGTACCTCCGATCAGAAGGATGGAAGTCGTCGCACAGTACATGAGAGTCAGATACGAGATCATGTACTTTCTGAACTTCGGATCCCTGTCCGACATATCGAGCGATGCGTATACATCCGTCATGATCTTGTCGACTCTTATCTGCTGGTCGATGTTCCTAAGCTGAGCCTCCTCGCTTACCGACTGTCCCTCGCGCCCGATGTAATATCTGTAGAGAGCCTCATCGAGATAGTACATGGTCTTAACGTACGGCAGCGGCTGGTATGCATAGATATTGTCGCAATAGAAAGTATGCTCGGGGAGCTTCAGGCCGCTTGCGAGCAGGACCTCTCTTCTGTAGATGATGTTGTGCATCATTATGTACTGCGAAGTACCCGAACCCTTCACATCCGGCCAAGAGAACACTTGTCCCACGGGCATGGACTTCGTGAGGCGCATCACCTTTTTGTTCTGCTCCTTCACTCCGACCTTGTCGAAAACGAAATCCGCCAGGAACAGGTCCACCTGCTTTCCCTCCTGCTCGAAACCCTTGAGCAGGCCGATGATCTTGAGCAGGACATCCGTATCCGCCCAGTCATCCGAATCGATGTTCTTGAAGTAAATGCCGGTTGCTTCGCTGATGCCTTTATTTACGGCACCGCCGTGACCCGCATTCTCCTGATGGATAGCGCGGACAATTCCGGGATACTTTGATTCGTACTCTTTGGCGATCTCGAGGGTGTTATCCTTCGCAGAACCGTCGTCTACTATAAGTATCTCGATGTCGTCTCCTGCCGGGAGAAGCGACTCGATGCATTTGCTCATATATTCGGATGAGTTATAGCAAGGTATGGCAACAGAAAGTATCTTCATCGTAAGAAGTCCTATTACTCCTATTCAGAATAAATCCTTGTAATTCTAACATTAAAAATAATAAAAGCCAAAAAGAAGCGCCGGACTTACATCCGGCGCCACTGTTGTACTCATCATTCCGTCTCAGATGTTACGAACGCAAAACAGCCCTGAACCTTATAATGTCATCTCCGTCTTTATATGCTGCTATCTTCCCCGAATGCGCTTCCGCGATGGCCTTTGCCACCGACAGTCCGATCCCGTGTCCGCCTGTCTCCGAATTCCTGGAAGCATCCGCCCGGTAGAACCTGTCGAAGAGATAATCCAGACTCTTCTCATCGATCGGGCTGTCTGTGGGATTGCTCACCTCGATGATCGCATTCTTTCCGCTGCGTTGCAGGCATAACTTGACAGTCTTTCCTTCGGGACAGTACTTGACCGCATTATCGAGCAGGATCGATACCAGCCGTTCTATGGCCTTGCTGTCACCTGTTATCCGCACTTCCGGCTCGACGCTGCTCTCTATAATCCTTCCATTCCCTGCTGCCGCAACTCTGAACAGTTCGATCTGCTTTTCAGTAATGGCAGTAAGATCCAGTTCCTCGCGAACCGGAACATAGGATCCTTCCTCCGTCTTGCTCAGCAGGATCAGTTCATCCGTAAGATCAGCAAGCCTTCTTGCCTGTTTCTTGATATCCGTTACCCACTCGTTGTCTTCCGATGTCTCGTCAAGGAGCACATCGGCATCAGCATTGATGATCGCAAGAGGAGTCTTAATCTCGTGACCGGCATCCGTAATGAAGCGTTTTTGTCTCTCATGGCTTTCCACTATAGGGCTTACCGCTCTGCCTGACAGAAGAAATACAACGATGCTTATCAATATAAGCGAGCAGGCTGATATCAGGATGCTTATTCCAAGGAAACTCCTGAAGTTCGACAGGCCGGGACCACAATCGCAGAACACGATGAGAGTATCGCCATCCGAAGTCGATGTGCAGCTGTATCTGTAATCACCTACAAAGCCTTCGTTCTTATGACTGCCGTAAATATCTGTTGCATAAGCGGCCGCAGTATCGTCATTTACCGCTGCTATATTGCCCGTATCAGTCGACAACACATTGCCGTTTGAATCAATGACAACACTGAAATATCTCGTCTCGAAAGCAAGCTCCGGAGATTCCGTTCTGTCACCGCCGTGCATTTCCTTGGGCGGTTCCGGCTGAATGCCCTGCTCAGGCTTCATGTGTTCCGGGAAAGAACCTCCGTTCTCGAGCAGCATACCGAGAACTCTGTCGCTGTCTGATACTACCTTGTTGTAGTTCATCAGGTTGATCACCGAGACCATAACGACCAGCACCAGCAGCACTGATACAATAGCCGTCACCGTGAACCTGATCCTGAGCGAGTTCTTCATCCTTCGATCTCCAGTGAATAACCTGCATTGCGCGTGGCCTTGATCTTAATGTCAGCTCCGATCTGCTGAAGCTTCCTTCGAAGATAAGACAGGTTCGTCCAGACTATGTTGATATCTCCTTCAAAATCCAGGCCCCAGATCTTATCCATGAGCCTCTCTGATGAGATGAGCATTCCGGGATTAGACATGAGATATTCCATTATCTGGAATTCCTTGGACGCCAGCCTCACCGACCCGCCGGGAGCAGACAGCTCATAATTACTGCGGTTAAGTGTCACATTACCGTATCGCAGATTGTTATCGGGAGATGCAGCCGTCCTTGTCATAGCCTTGATCCTGGCAAGCAGTTCCCTGCTCTCAAAAGGCTTGGTCAGGTAGTCATTTGCTCCGAGATCCAGTCCTTCAACTTTGTCATCTACCTGTGACTTCGCAGTAAGCATCATCACGGGAATGTTGATGCCCTTTGCCCTTATCTCACGAAGAACTTGGAATCCGTCCTTCTTCGGCATCATGACATCCAATATCGCACAGTCGTAATCACCTGTCTCGATATAAGACACGGCATCTTCACCGTCATAAACAGCGTCAACCGAATAATTGTTCTTTGTCATTATCGCTTTGAGAGCATTAGCCATCGATCTCTCGTCTTCGGCGATCAATATGCGCATCGGATGTCTCCTTGTCTTTACTGCTCTGATTATCTCACGACTTACCCCGAAAATGTACTGTCCGGAGCATGCATTCTCAGCCCGGGAAACCTCCCTGCGGCGGTTCTCCTGCCGGAGGCTGACCCTGAGGTCCGCCATTCTCGGGACCTGTCATCGGCGCGGTGTCTCCGCCCACCATCTGATTGGGAACAGTATCAGTCTGAACTCCGTTTATGATCAGCGTGCCACCCGTAAAGGCCGCAGTTCCGTCATAGTCGATCGCAGACATGCCTGTTATGTCGACCGTTCCTCCGGTGATCGTGATGTCTCCGTTGGAATCGATACCGTCGGTATCGCCCTGGCCCATGGTTATCGTAATACTGCCGCCGTTGATCTCAACACAAACTGTCATGTTATCCGTCTTCTGTGCTGCATTGATACCGTCGTCAGAGGCAGATATCGTTATCTCACCTCCGTCTATCACGATAGCAGTTCCTTCAAGACCTTCTGCAGCGGTAATATCGAATGTTCCTCCGGTTATGTTGAGAACACCGTCCGTATGGATGGCATCATCGCCTGCGTTTATCTCAAAGGTTCCGCCTGTTATAAGAAGTGAATCATTTGTGTTGATGCCGTCTTCGAGCACATCAAGAACATAATCTCCGCCGGCAATCACCATCTCGTCTTTGCAGACTATTCCGTGACCTGCGGGAGATGATATCTCAAGGCTTCCTTCGCCGCTGACCGTAAGATCATCCTTGGAATAGACCACCGCATCGATCGCCTCATCCGAGTCATTAACAAACTGCCCGCCGTTCGCAAGATAATTGTTTCCTTCAAGAATTACCGACACTCCGCCCGAAGAGAGCACTGTTATCGCAGAAGAATCACTGCAGGTCAGTGATACATCTCTTAATACCAACTGCACTTCTTCATCACCTGCATCCACCGTTATGCCGCCGTCTGAAGACTCACCTGTGATAATGTACGTTCCGCCTTCGGTTATACTAACATCAGCTCCGTCAGATATATCTATGACATTAGAATCTTCCTCATTGTAGCTTGCTTCCAGATCGTCTTCATCAGCTTCCGGGAGAACTGCTTCGGAAGCGCTCGCGGAACTGACTGCAGCGGATTCATCCGCACCTCCTGAAGCACCTGCCGCACAGCCCGCAAGCATAACCAGACACATAGCAGATGCCGCAGCGCCTGTGATCAGTTTTCTTATCGTCTTATTCTTCATGATATCGTGCTCCTTTCTTACAGTAACTGATCTTCATTTGCCTTGACTGATGATATGGCAATCTCGAGATTTCCGTTACGGCATCTGAGCTTGTCCATAAATTCTTTCTCACTCTTGTTCTTATCAAGCGTGACTTCATAGGTCAGTTTGAACATCGAACCCATATTGGTCGTCTTGGAAGATATGAGCTTGTGTTCCTTAGTGTATTCGTCAAGGATATCGTCAAAGACACCGGTATAGTCGAGGTCCTCGGGTATCGTGATACGAAGGTTCTTCCGAAGATCCGCCGCACGGTCAGACCCGATTTCGACAGACCGACATACAAGTGTTGCGGCACCGATCACCAGAACAAATATCCCTGCATATGCTATGTAGCCCATGCCTGCCATCAGCCCTGTTGCCATCGCAGTAAAGATGGCCGTGATCTCTCTTGCCGTTCCCGGTGCCGACCTGAACCTTACCAGACTGAATGCTCCCGCGACTGCTACTCCGGCACCAATGTTGCCATTCACAGCCATGATCACCACGCAGACTATCGCCGGGAGCAGTGCTATCGCTCCCAGGAAGCTCCCTGTAGAGCGGTTCTTATACATATGCACCAGCGAGATAACAAGTCCCAGAACAAGCGATGCGGCTATCGGCATAAGAAAATCCGTCATGGATATCGTAGTATTCCCCATTAATGTCTCAAGCATATAACTCACCTCTCTCATTATCAGCGGAACCTGCCTGATGCATGTTCCTGTAATAGCTTCCGTACTTGGATATCGAAGTCTTCCTGATACCGTTCTTATCAAGGAATCTTATAAGCCACATCGGGACCGCACCGGGAACTTTGACCTCAAGTATGGTGAGATCCCTGCCTGTCACGTGAGTGCCGTAAACCCCGCAAAGAAGCGACAGATCATAGTCTCTTGCGATAATGTTGGAATCGAGTGTAATCCTCAGGTCTTCACCGTTTACGGGATAGTAGGCTTCTCTCTCATAAGAGATATATACCTTGGGTTTTATACCGGGATAGAATCTTCTTACATATTCGATCTCGTCTCCGATCTGAGACCTCACCCGCAGCTGTCCGTCTCCCGAGAGCCATTCGGTCGCCGTATGCTCCGGCAGTGCGATCCTTCTCTTGTAGACAACAGAATCGTACTTCTTCTTCAGCTCAACGAAAACATCATCTTCTTCCGAGATCCTGCCGTAACTCCTTACACGGAGCTTCTCCTTATAGACCGGTCTGTCAAGAGAATGCCTGATAAGCCTGTAATCATCGGTATCGTAGTAGATATTGCGGATCGTTGAATGTCCATAACGGTCGATCTTCATACGGCCGGACATCAGGTGTTCAAGCCTGCTCCTCTGGTCATCAGTCAGGATGTATTTGATCTCATATCTTTCGAATGTATTAAGGTATGTCATTGTCTTTGCCTCCTTACCTTGAGCAAAGATTAACAAGCCTACCTTAAATCAACCTTAAAACAGCAAAAAAAAAGCGCCGGACTTACATCCGGCGCCCCTGCTGTCTGGTTTTTTGTATTTTATTACTGTGCTTCGTAAATGAGGCCGTCATCAAGAAGTCCGCAGTCGTCGAGCCAGTCAACGAAGTCTTCTGCCGAGATGCCGTAGCTGTCGCACATGTCGAGAACATCAACGAGCGAGCTGTCTGCATCTGCGTCTTCGAAAGCATCCTTAAGATCATCGAGGTCCTCTGCATCCCTGATATCATCAACAAGATCTTCGTCGATATAACCTACGAGATTACCCTTCTCGAAGTAAAGGATGGTATCGTTGTCGAGCT
>JAEEGL016968748.1_pt1 | contig 17655 bp, 15 predicted proteins | sample 9134231 | NCBI WGS metagenome assembly JAEEGL01 (sample SAMN16246548, study PRJNA631951) | gut metagenome | biome: gut microbiome; feature: rumen; material: fiber-attached | host: Bos | place: Iran: Karaj | collected 2018-10 | reverse complement strand
GATCGTATGCCACGAGCAGGATGGCGCTGCGCCGGACAGAAGACTCTGTCTCGATTGGTGGGATGGTGTGCTTTCCCGGGACGGCATGAGCTCCATGGGTTGGCCGGATTACTGCCGCATCACGGATTTCAAATGTGACGGGCGGTATTTCTATCTGCTTACGCCGTCAAAAACGTCCGCCGTCGCGACGGAAAGCGATCTGTGGGTCTCCGATATGCAGGGCCGTCTGATCATGAGCGTGAAAGTGCGGGCTTTTGACATCGAAGGCGAAGGCTCTTTCTTCTATTATTCGTCCAAAGATCGATTGCTGCACAAATACAACGTCCTCACGCAGGAAGAAAAGACATGTGAACTGGGGGCAGACTCGCCTTATTGCATCTTTTATGAGAACGAAAGCGACGCCTTATACTGGATCACGGCGCAGGATATCAAGCGCGTGTCAGGGGAAACGCTTGAGGATAAAGAAACTGTCATGAGCCTTGTGTTAAATGCGTTTCTGAAACGTGAGATCGTCACTTATGATTTTGCAGTCTCAAGCGTGGGCGACCTGTATGTCGTCGATCAGGGAAATATGCTCCATTACACCTACTGCGGCACATGGGAGCCGGTGGATGAGTACGACGTGGTCATCACGGCGCCGTTTTACGATCCGGCTGTCGAAATGATCATCGCCATGTATGAAAGAGAGCGGATCGGAAAGCACGTTTACTACGAATATGCGTATCCAAGCAAGGCAGCGTTTCAGTCACAACGAGAATCTGACGGGTATTACGATCGTGAGGCGATGGCGCTGATCGACGGCGATGTCGGCGATATTCTGCTGCTGGACAGCGAGTATCCTTATCTTTACGACCTCCTGAAAAACCCCGTTTTTCTCGATCTGTCCAAACGTCTGGAGAGCTTCAGCCCGCAAGAGGAGCTTGATCGGCAGATGCTTGCTGCTGTAGATGTTGAACATATTCGTGCGATCCCATTGGCCATGAGCTTGTCTCACGCGCGTGTCAACACAGATATGCTCGATCTGCTGCGGCTCAAACGGAACTGGGAAGGGGTCACCTGGAGCGAGGCTTTCGGTTTGTACGAACTCGCTGCCCAAAAGCAATGCTATCTTTTTGCCGGCAGAGATATCGATAACGTCCTGTACGGTGTGATTGACAGCAATCTGCCGAATCTGGTAGAACAGACAGAGGGAAAAGTCGATTTAAAGCAGAGCTGGTTTGTAAAACTGGTCGAAACATATAAAACGCTCTCGCGCGAGCCCTTCTTTTATCATGAAACACGCAAATTGTATCCCGAACCTGATGAAGAGCCTTTTCAATGGCTGTTCTATGCGGAAGACAATACAAACAATTATGCGGGTCACTATGGAGAGTATCTTGACAGTACGAGACAAGGGCTCCGATATTTGTTGATTCCGATGTTTTGCGGAGAAGAAAATGCGAACAGGGTCGCGTCTTCTGATTATCTCTGTGCGATAACGTCTTGGTGCGACTCATCAAAAGAAGCGTGGAACTTTCTGTCCTTTGCCTGCGGCAGCGATCCGCTGACAAAAAGGTATCTGTATGAGACGCCTGTCAACCTGACCGCGAGGGATATCATAGCCGACAGAGTGTTCTCTTATTACGGCGGCAACGAATCGATACAATTGTTCTTTGAACAGGATATGAAAACGATCTATGATTCTGTCGATTACATGTACCGCCGATACGACCTCCGTGAGATCGTCAAGACGGAGCTTGACCGCTGGCTGAATGATGAGATCACCCTCGATCAGGCGCTGACCAACGCCGAGGACGCCATCTGGCGGCAGATCAATGAATGAAAGAGTGAATATTCTTTTTGGCCTTATTATGGATTGATTCAGAAAGATTAACCCGGAAGGAGGTGAACACAATGTACGATTCCAAAATCGAGAAGAGCTATAATGAGCCGAAGCGCGGTGGGTGTGCTGATTGTTCTTATGGCTCTTGTAGTGGTTACTGTGAGGGAGGCTGTTCTGGTTGCACTGGTTGCACCGGTAGTTGCGCGGGAACCTGCGAGACTTTCGAAGGCGTTTACGTTGTAAACGAGATCAAACAGTAATCCGTTGCAGAGGGACGATACAAAAGCCGTCGTCCCTCCGTAGCTGCACATCTGTTAGGAAGAAGAAATGAGTTTTGAAGAGCCGTACCAGGAAAAGAACCATTCTTAGCGTTTCCGTTACGCTCATAGTATTTCTTCTTGCTGTTTTCATGCTGAGCAAGCCGGCAACAGTGGAGAGACATCGCAGCAGGATGCCACCACAGGTAAAAGAAACGGTTTTATTTCTGATCAGGAGTGCCTTTATCGGGGGATACAGGATGAGTACAGAATGACGACCCGGTTTAGAAAAGAGATTGCACTCGTAAGATGTATTTCTGTGGGGCAATGAAAATTGCCCCACAGAAATACAGGTGAAAGAACATATTCGCATTCTACATTTTGCAGTTCTTTTGAAGGTTTGCTTATGAAACGAAGGGTTTTTTGTATTATTCTTTCGATTCTTTTTGTTTTATCTGCATGCGGAGCAGAAACGAGCGAAATGATCGCTGCCGAAAAACATCGTGATGAGCTGCCGCCTCAGGCAAGGCTCGGCTTTTGCTTCGATGAGGAAAAGCTGTCAAACAATGTCAGCCGCTGGCATGGCTTTGCGCGCTACGGTCAGCGATTCGCATACTGTGAGATGAGCGATCCCGGCGCATATCGCGACGTTGAGACGGGAGAAATGCTCAGCCGCGCACCGGCGGAGCTGCGCCTGCAAAGCGCAGACGTTCTGGAGGGTGGCCTTGGGGCCTTCGATCAGGAGGGCAATGCCTACTGGGCCGTTTACGTTGAGGGAGAGGGGATGACCGTGCGCGTATCTTACCTTGACGGTCGGCCGAATAAAAGCCTGCTGCTCGACTGGTGGGACGGAGCCGTTCTCTATAACGCCAACGACAACATCCCTGTCCGCGATTACGTTCGTGTCACGGAGCTGCGTGCCGACGGACGCTTTATCTATCTTTTGACTCCGACTGTCGAGCCGCAGATAGGATTTGAGGGCGACCTTTGGGTCTTCGATCTCGACGGAAATCTGCTGAGGAGTCACAAGACCCAATGCTTCGAGATCGATTACAAGGGTCATTACTTTCAGTCTAACTACGTTAACCGAGCCATATACAAATACGACTCGGCTACCGGCGCTGTCCTCGATTCCCGACTACTGAACGTCGCCGACAAAGAAGTCGTGATGCGGCTCTGCTATGAATACTCCGAGGACAAGCTGTACTGGGCCACATACTACAACGTCCAGTGCGCGCCCGCAGACGAGATTTCTGACAGCGAGATCATCGCCAGCTATCCGCTCAACATGTTCCATCTGTTCGATCCGACCGGGATCAAAGGGCTTGCGGTGACGCCGAACGGCGATATCTATCTCTCCGGTATGGGTACTCTGATGAAATACACCTATGTCGGCCCTTGGGAAGTCCCTGACCATTATGATGTCGTTGTGACAGCGCCTTTCTACGATCCAGCCATGGAAATGATCATCGCCATGTACGAGCGCGCTACAAAGGTCAAGCATGTTTACTATGAATACACCTACCCCAGCAAGTCTGCCTTTTTGCAAAATCGAGAGGCTGACGGCTATTACGACCGCGAGACCATGGATCTGCTCAGCGGGCAAATAGGCGATATCCTGATACTGGACGCGGAGTATCCATATTTATATGACCGGTTGAACAGCGAACTGTTCTTTGATTTGGGGCCGTATCTGGAAAGCGATCCCATCCGGACGGAGCTGTCCACGGCGATGCTTGATGCTGCGGCAGTCGACGGAGCGCAGCGCGCCGTGCCCCTTGCCATGGATGAACCTGTTCTGTTGGTCAACGCAGAGGCCGCCGCTCGACTTGCTCCGAATGTCGATTGGGGAGAGGCGCGGTGGAGCGATTTGCTATGCCTCTGGGAGCAGGCTTCAGCTGAGGGAGTCAGCCTTTTTGCCGCGCGCAGGCAGACTTCGGACGATTTGCTCCTCGCGATTATCGACAGCAATCTCCCCGATGTGACAAGAGGGGAGGTAGACCTTCACGGCAAAGACTTTTTCGACCTCATCGAGCGCTGGATGGTTTTCCTAAATAAAGAAGAGCTTTTGCGGATAAGCGCTGCGGCGCTCGATCAGCGGGATGACTGGCTGTTCTGTGTGGAGAGATCAAGCGATGATCTCGAGGAGCTTTGGTCGCTGATGAGCAATCAATCAGGTATTGAGGTGTACCCCGTGCCCTGCGGAGAAGCTCGATCTGGGCGCTGCGCTTCATCGGACTATCTTTGCGCGATCACACAATGGGCGGAAGACGCTGATGAAGCTTATAGATTCATATCCTTTGCCTGCACCTGGGAGCCGCTGACCAGACTGTATATGGAGCAGACGCCGATCAACCACCGCGCCAGAGCCTACACACTTTCACAGCTTTCCGTTGCGGAGCCAGACGAACCGGCTTTCGAACTCTTTGTGCAATGCCTTGAAGAGATCGTCGGCTCTGTCGATTACTTGTACCGCCGCTACGATCTCCGCGAGATCGTCAAGACGGAGCTTGACCGCTGGCTGAATGATGAGATCACCCTCGATCAGGCGCTGACCAACGCCGAGGATGCCATCTGGCGGCAAATCAACGAATAAGGAGGCAAGCATGAGAAGACAAACCATCGCCTGGCTGTATCTCCTGCCCGGACTGGCGGGACTGGCGGCGTTCTTCGTTGTCCCGTTTGTCATCAGCTTTCGTTACATATTCGGCGCAGGTGTGGCGGATATCCGCTTTGCCGGACTTGACAATTTCAAAGCGCTTCTGGGCAATCAGGCTTTCCATCTGGCGGCCAAAAACACCGCGATCTTTATTGCCGCAGCGGTGCCGCTTTTGACGGTGTGCTCGTTCCTTCTGGCGCTGTATCTGGATAACAGCCGCTTTGTCCGCGCGTCGCTGTTGATGCCCATGATGATGCCCGTAGCGTCAGCTCTTTTGGGCTGGAGTGCTGTATTCGGCTCCGACGGCGTGTTGTCCCGCCTGTTGGGAGGCGTAGACTTTCTGGCTGATCCTTATGCCCGATGGGTGATGATTTTCATTTTCTTCATCAAGAATCTCGGGTATATGACCATCATTTTCAGCGGCGCCATTGCCGGGATCCCGCGGGAGCTACGCGAGGCTTTTTCACTGGACAGCGGCTCCACGCTGCAATACGCCCGCCACGTGGCGGCGCCCATGGTCTCGCCGGTCATTTTCTTTGTAGTGATCCTGTCGATGGTCAACTGCTTTCAGATCTTCCGCGAGGTCTACGGACTCTACGGCAACGACCCGACCAGGGAACTGTATATGCTGCAGAGCTTTATGAATAATAACTTTCTCAAGCTCAATTACAATCGTCTGTGTACGGCGTCGTTTCTGGTGACGATGCTGATCGCAGCGCTGATCTCGGTCTATTTGTTCTATCAGCGCAAACTCGAAAAGGAGGGGAGGGGCTGATGAAAAGACGCTTCTTTTTTTATCTGCTGGCGGTGGTCTGTCTGACGCCCTTCGCTCTCAATGTGTTGTACGCGCTGCAGGGCGATGCGGGGTGGTCTCTGATCCAGTTTGGCCTGTTGCTGCAGAGTCCGCGATTCTTCATCGCCTTTTGGAACTCGGTGCTGTACACGTTCGTCATTCTGGCGTTCAACCTGCCGACAAGCATGCTGGCAGCCTATGCCTTTTCGCGCTTCTCCTTCCGCGGCAAATGGCCGACCTTCTGGCTGTACATCCTGATGATGCTCATGCCGTTTCAGGCGACGATGGTCCCGCAATATATGACGTTGCGCTGGATGGGTGTTTCAACGACGCCGCTGGCCGTTGTGTTGCCGAATATGTTCGCTACTTTTGGGACTTTTCTCATGAGCCAGTATATGCGCGCCTTTGACCACAGCATCTACGAGGCGGCGGAGTTGGACGGCGTGGGGCCTTTCCGAGTCTTTGTGCGGCTGGTTGTGCCGGGGTGCCGTTCCGTCATCGCTTCGACGGCGGTGCTGTCCTTCGTCAATTACTGGTCGATGATCGAGCAGCCGTCTCTGTTTCTGGCGCGGCAGAATCAGCAGCCCCTGTCCACGCGCCTGGGCAGCGTCGCTTTCAGCGGCTTCGCTAATGCCGGCGGCATCATCTTCGCGATTTTGCCCATGATCTTTTACTTTTATAACTATGACGCCCTGCAGCAGGGCATCAGCAGCCTGTCCAGCCAAGGTGCCGCACTGCAGATGTCGGAGGCAAAGCGCAGCGGTGCCGGGACGCTGACCGGTTTCTTTCTGACGATGCTCCTGCTGACTTGGATCGCGCAAAAGTCCGGCGATGTCATGACGCCCAAGGTCACCACTTACGATCCCAACAAGCCTGCGCCCGTGCTGAGCCAGTACGCCATGGTCGTGCCCGATCTGTGCATTGACGAACACGATCAGGTCTTCACGGTCGAGACGGATCAGTTCGACGGCGTCAGCCGGCAGGCTGTGGCGCGGACTGTGACGATCCTTGAGAGCAGGGACGGATTTACCGCCATTGAGGCCTTCGGCCGGGGACAACAGGTCGTCTGCAGTCGTTCGCGGCCGCTGCGGGACGGCGACGTAATCGAGATAGTAGGTGAGGCATTTGAGTAAACGAATCGCGATCGGACTGCTTGCGTTCCTGCTGGCGGCAGGCGTCGTATGGAAACAATCAGTCATGGCAAAGCATTTATCAACGGTCGAGGCGGGCGTCACGGTGACCTTGCCCAGCACGGTCGATCCCGATCGAATCGCGGGGCTGCTGAGCAGGTATGAGCCGCGGGGATATAGTGAGCTGTTCATCCCGGCGGCGGGACGCCATGCGTTATTGGCGTCCGAGATCAATGCGCTTTTGACCATGAATGGCGTCTACGGCTGTGAGATCACAGACGACAGCCAGGTCCCGGCATTGGCCGGACAGAGCGTCCGGCTGAGCCTGTGCCTGATGGGCATGTGCACCTTGCTGTTGCTGGGACGTATCGTCCTTTGGCGGTGGCAGAAGCTGGCGGAGCGCGCACATATGAAGCTGCAGGAACTGTACTTCGGCCAGTGGCTCAGAAATGATGCGGCGCGCATTATCCTGTTCCTGCTGCTGTACGCCGCATGCCTGGCCGGAATGAGCGCGATCGTATGGCATCTGATACGGTTCAAGCTCGTCTTTCCGGCTTCCATGCTGCCGGAGAAGACGTTTTTTGATCTGATGCACTATCTGTCCGGCGCGATCCCGCCCTTTGCGCCGGAATACCGGGTCCCGATGAGAAGCCTGTACCGGTTGACGATCCTTTGCGGAGCACTGTCGCTGTTCGGAACGGCGCTGCTATGCGTGCGCAATAAACGAGGTGAATGAACATGGCAAATGTAAAGGCAAAAGGACTGCAGAAGATTTATCCCAACGGCGTCCACGCCGTAAAGAATTTCGATTTGGATATTGCCGACGGTGAGTTCTTAGTGCTGGTCGGGCCGTCCGGATGCGGTAAATCCACGTTTTTACGCATGATCGCGGGATTAGAGACGATCACAGGTGGCGAGCTTGAGATCGGCGGCAGACTCGTCAACAAGCTGTCGCCTCGAGACCGCGACGTGGCGATGGTCTTCCAGAGCCACGCGCTTTATCCGACCAAGACGGTCTATGAGAATATGGCGCTCAGCCTGGAGATGCGCCGCGTACTAAAGCCAGACATCCGAAAGAGAGTCGTGGAGACTGCGGAGCTGCTCGGTATCACCGACCTGCTGGATCGAAAGCCCGGACAGATGTCCGGCGGTCAATGCCAGCGCGCTGCGTTGGGCCGCGCCATTGTCCGGGAGCCCAGCGTTTTTCTGTTTGACGAGCCGCTCAGCAATCTGGATGCCAAGCTGCGCGGGCAGATGCGGCAGGAGATCATCCGCCTGCACCGGCGCCTTGGCACGACGTTTGTTTATGTCACCCACGATCAGATCGAGGCCATGACGATGGCCGATAAGATCGTTGTCATGGACGAGGGCGTCATTCAGCAGGCTGCCTCACCGATGGAGCTGTACGACCGTCCGGCCAATCTGTTCGTCGCCGGGTTCATCGGCAGTCCTCAGATGAACTTGTTGCCCTGTACGGTGCGGAGAGAGGAGAACGGCTTTCAGGCTGTCATAGGCGAAGCCGCTACAGCGCTTCCGCTCGATCGATTCGATGAACAGACGCTTGAAGCGTCTGTCGGCAAGATGCTGACGCTCGGGATCCGTCCCGAGCATATTCGACTTTCTGACAGCGGCGTTCCGGCGGCCGTCGAGTTCACCGAGCTCACCGGCAGCGAAACGTATCTGCATCTCTCCCACGGTGGCTGCCGAATTCTTGTTCGAGTATCCTCCAGCCAAATAATCGCGTCAGAAGTTCGCATCTGCCTTGACCCCACCCGACTTCATCTGTTCGATGAACAGGGCCGAAGCTTGAGATGATGAAGCGTTGTGCATTTATGAGCAAAGTTTTTGCGAGGATCACCTATGAACAGAGACGATCATAATAGGCTTGAACAGGCTGCCAACAGAAAGTTGTTGAAAAATGTTTTCTTTGAATACATCTGGGTTAAACGGTGGAGTATTCTGTTTCTTGTTGCAATGATTATCGCTGGTGTAGCTATTAGCAATGTTTCTCCTTATCTATATGGGAAAATGATCGATGCAATAAACGATAAAAGCCTTGAGAGGCTTATCAAATTGATTTTGTTGTATTGTAGCATCAATGTGACAGCAGTTGTTATGAGTCTGATTGAACGTTATTGCGGTGAGTTGATTTCTTTCAGCATTACGAACCAAATGAAAAAGGTTCTGTTCAAGAGGGCGATTGGTGCAACTTGCGAGGACTATGACCGGTATACGACAGGTGAACTAATGTCGCGGCTCAATGGAGACAGTGAAAGTATAGTCTCCTTTTTTATAGAACTGTTTACCAGTGCCGGACAGGTCATGGTTAACTTGGTAGTTTCGGTTTTTTATATCATTACCATTTCCTTGCGATTGTCCTCAGCAGCTTTGTTTTATCTTCCAATGACCTTTCTAGTATCCTTCCAAGCAAGGAGAGTATTTAAAAAACTCGCATATCATCAACGTCAACTTGACGATAAGTATTATAGTTTTTTGTCTGAATCACTATCAAACCACGAAGGGATTAAGGCCTATCAATTGGAGAAATCCATCAACAATAAGTACGCAATGCTCATATCGGATCGCTTAAAACTGACTAAAAAGAACCTGCGTACAAAGAACACGGTGACAATGATGAATCGATTGATCACCATGGTATCATCTATGTACGTCATTTATATGTCTGCCGTATTGATTCGCCAAGGCGTATTAACACTGGGAGATATGGTTGCTTTTAATACCTATATTAATTTGATGTATACTTCGGTAAACACTATATGGAACTTTAACATCAGTTGGCAGTCCGTTCTCGTTTCTGCAAAACGGATCCGTGAGTTTATGGATATTGATGAAGAGGATATCGATGAAGGAAAGGAAAGAAACTTCGGCATTGGGCATCCATGTTTGTCTTTTGTTGATGTTGAGTTTACATATCCTGGAGCTAAGAAAGCCGTGCTTCAAGATATTGATTTTTGTATTAATGCTTGTGGATTATATGGCGTCATAGGTAAAAATGGATGTGGGAAAAGCACATTAGCTAAGCTGCTCGTACGTTTTTATAAAATCGAAAACGGTGAGTACAGGCTTTTTGATAACAATGTCAAAGAGATACCGTTGCGTGAACTAAGAAAACAAATTACGTATATTCCGAAAGATGATTTTTTCTTAAAAGAAACCGTCATGGAAAATATCCGGCTTGCAGCTCCAGAGGTCACAGAAGAAGCCATTATCGAAGCATGTAAGACAGTTGGTATCCATTCCTTTATAATGTCTTTGCCAAGACAATATGCTACAGTTATTGGCGAAGGCGGAGCGAACTTGTCCAGTGGGCAGCGTCAAAAACTCAGCTTGGCCAGAGCCTTTCTTAGACAATCGAAGATCATCATACTGGATGAGACAACAGCAAATTTGGATGGAGGAGCAGAACAGGAGATAATTAACGTACTGCGCGATTTAAAGAAGCATTCTCTTATTATACTAATTAGTCATAAACCAGCACCTATTAAAGCGTGTGACAAAGTGTTTGTCATCGATCGTGGGAGGGTGTTAGATGAAGGTTCACAGCAAGAATTGAGAGAACGCTGCAGTTTGTATAGGGAGTTGGTCGGAGAAGAACAGACTCGAGTAAAATAGACTAATACCTGAATAAGGTCGATCCTTGAGGATCGGCCTTTTCTGTTGATTGTAAGCAGTCTAAACCCTATAGGATCGCGCCTCAGTTGAAATGGTTGAGACACATGGCTTTTTAATTCGAAATCAAAGGTAGGGTCTCTTACCTTACCGATCAATCACTGTCGTGGGCCACCTTCGATTCTGTTTCGTTACAAAAAACAGAAATTGGAGGAATCTTTATGGCATATAATAAAGCCGCTGAAGAGCGAAAATGGCTTAGATGGAAGGAAACAGAAGAAAAAAAGCTCCGGGAATTAGGCGTTTCGGAAGATACCATTCAATTACTCCGTGAGGAAGATTGGAAAACGTTTAATTCGGATCGCCGTTATTACCAGCGTAAAGTCGATACAGATTCTTATTTGGAGTATGCATCGACATGCATATATGACAATCGTCCTCTAACTCCGGAGACCCTATTAAATGCAATAGAGAATGCGGATTTATTCCTCTTTCTGAAGAGTGAAAGCCCTCTTATGATTCAAATTATCATTTGGAAAATTGAGGGCTTAACATCAAAAGAAATCTCTGCCAAATGCGGGCTCTCTGAGTCGGCAATTAATTATCGTATGTGGTATCTGAGAAAGAAACTGAGAGAAATATTGTAATGAGACAGTAAAAACCCGAGGCGCAGCGAAAACTGCGCCTCGGAGTAAAGTTTATTTATACTATTCTGCTCAGTAAGACGGTTAGCACCAACATAAAGCTAAGGTTCATTATTCGTTACACAACTCATGAAAAACAAAATGGGAAACAACAAATGAATTGGCAAATTCTAATATAATTTACTCAAACCTCACTTTGGTCTGTATTTAGATAATATTGACGGACAATGTATAATTTAACTTTGTACAGAAAATGCATTAGTGATCCTTCGTCATCACATAAGAGCACTAAAGATCCATCGTCCTTTTCAACTGCGACCCCATCCATTAAACGCCGTATCCGCTGTTTTTGTTGTTTTTGCAATAAAGCGGCTTTTGATTCTTCTTCGTTATAGTCTGGATCATCTTTATCGCTATTCAATGTGTCGCGAGCCTCTTTTTCCAAAGCTTTGTCGAACTCTTTAATTGGAACATGTCTAGTAAAGCCTATTGTTTTTAAAAGAGTTACTGTGTTTTTGTTTCCTTTTTCTTTATAAAAACTGCTATTCTTTAGACGTTCTTTGGCGTTCTTTACATTATCCGATTCAAATCTAATTTCAGAATCAGTGATCATTTCTAACCCTTTGTGAGACAGAAGAAGTTGGCAGAAATACATAATTTCTTTTTGAGAAAAACAAGCCAATGGGTTTTCTACCATATCCCTTAAAGCCTTCCAAAAGAAATTATCATCAAAACGTAAATAGTCTTCTGAGATTTTACCTTCTTTTACCCATTCATCAAGTAATATTTGATCTTTAGGAAAGTAGGCATTTGCTCGTTGTAACCAAGCCACAATATTAGTAGCCATCCATTCATAAATAGCTACGCGTTTATTGAATGTGACCTGTGAATATGAGAAATACTTATTAACTAAGTATTGGTCGGCTGCAGGAATACCTTTTCTTTCAATGTATACAATTCTTTCGCCGTCAACCTCCTTTACCGCCATGTGGTTAATTAACATGTCAATCTCGAAACTACCAAAGCTTGTACCAGAAAAAAGCGCATCACGCATCATATAGTCGATGCCGTCAGCATCTATTTCAGAGTGTAGGATTTGAACTAATACTTTGTCGATGCCTTCTGATTCACCATCTCCGGTGATCATAGCGCATATTTGTTCTATTGCTTCCTCACCACAAGATTTAGTGATAATATCTCGTATTTCTTGAGACTTCCTTACAATATCAGCGGAAACAGCCTCATGATGCGCTCCAGTGCTTGGAGTCATAAACTCCGTTTTTATAGGTTTGTCCAAATCATATATTTGCTCTTTAACCTCTGTCGTATCACTTAAAGAAATGCCTTTGTTTTTAACATGAAAGTCTTTGTAAGCTTTTTCGCATACATGGCTTAATGGATAGTGCCCAATATCATGAAGTAAACCAGCAAAACGAATGATCTTTCTTTCTCTATCGTACTGCTCATATCCTAATTGAATAGCTATTTTATCTGCGATGTGCATGACACCTAAAGAATGAATAAACCTTGTATGTTCTGCACCTGGGAATACGCGATCAATAAGGCTTAGTTGTTTTATTCCTTGTAACCGTCGGAAAAGAGGTAAATTGATGATTTCTCCTTCTTCTTCTGTATACGGAATAAAACCATGCACATTATCTAGGATTTTCTTTGGGAAACTAATGCTCACGTCACACCTCGTCTATTTTTCGGCTTCTGGTACGACTAGAGAATAAGCTTGTTGATTTAAAGAAACATTATTCAAATGAGGCTTTCTTTTCATGAGTTCTTCAACAGTTTTTTGCTTATTACCCCGATACATACGATTTAAATAATGAACAGATGCCAAACACTCTAGCCATTGCTCTTCTGAATACTCAAAACCTTCAGAGTGACTCTTTTCGATCATATACTTTATTTTTTTGATGACAGATAAAGCATAATCGCTATACATAAGTTCAGATGATGGCTTTCTATTATCTGAATAGACTTCGTCTTGGAGCCTTTGCGAATATGGCCCATGCTTATACCATGTAAACTCGTAGTCTCCTACGTTTAACCCAAATTGTTCGGCAAGGTAAATGCATTTTTGCATTTTCATACGTTTTTTAAAATCGCCATAAAAAAAATCTTCGTTAAAAATCTTTTTGTACAGAGGTTTGGCATATGAACTCGACATAGTATGGGCCTCCTATCAGTTGAGAAAAAAAAACATTCCGAGTTTAAAGATTTATATATTATACTAGTTTTTGCTCGATATGTCAAATACAATTGAAATTTACAACTTAATGAATTAGAAGTATTACTAGAGGCATAATTATACCTGATATAATTACAAAATGTTGGGAATATTACCCATTTCGAAAAAGGGATTTCTCTTTTAAATGGATAGTTTAACTATAGCTATAACATAGAGAAAGCATTACAAATGCACTGGGTTTTAAATTCATTGTACAGATGCGGATATATACTCCTCTGCCCTTAATAATTCTTATTTCTATGTCTTTTTTTACTCAAAGAGCTTATTTACAACATTCTGAACATTTCTGAGTTAGCCTATATTGTGTTTTGAAGTTTTTTTGGATCTTCAATGAACATGCTAATGAGCTTCTATGTTTGACGGGCTATAGGGTGAAGGGACAAGTTTCTTCACCCTTTTTCATACAAGTCCATACTTGATCATCAGGTACTTTCCTGCTGTGATTGCGATGAGCAGAAGCCTTGACGACGGCGCGCCGGGATCTGGAAATCAGGGAGCGACTCAGCCGATCACCAACGCCGGATGGCATGCGGCGCGGCGAAGACACACAGCAGGGACAATGATACTCCTGTTCAGTCACAGCCCGAGCGTGAAGAAACCGTCGCAGGCAATGAGAGCAGCTGGCAGAGATCCTGCCAGGAGCATTCAGCTCGTGGTGTTGCGGCCAGTAACCACCTGATGATCATTCAAAAGAAAACAACATATGCAAATCGAGGTGACGCGATATGAGTTCGTTTTTCCATCGAGGAGATATCTGGATTGCGGATCTCGGACCTGGGATCGGGTCAGAGCAGAAGGGAAGACGTCCTGTGTTGATACTTCAGAACAATGTGGGAAATCGCTTCAGTCCCACAGTTGTCGTTGCAGCGATTACCAGCCGGACAGGGAAAAAGAGACAGTTCTCACTCCATTGCACTGTCGGAGAGACTACAGGACTTTCACATTCATCTGTCGTCCTTTTGGAGCAGCTTCGGACGATTGACAAAAAAAGACTGATAAAATATGTTGGACCCCTGAAATTGAACAGCATGCAGCGAGTGGATCGCGCTCTTGCCATGAGTATTGGATTGATCCAGGTCGATTGGAGAAATGAATGTTGCATCCCTGCAGATTCTGCAGAATGAGAAAACTATGGGTTCAATAACAAGATGTCCTGCATGACTGCATATGCTTTAGCATCTTGGGAAAGGCGGTGTTGGCATATGAAGACGGAGGTTATCAAGGTCACAGTCAGTTATAACGAAGAGGGGAAGCCGGCTCGCATGATTCTGCTGGAATCGTTCAGGTGTTTTTTAAAAACAGCAGTTTGCATGTTTGCCTCAGAAGATGAAGTCAGTTTACAATAAGGTCGATGAACGGTTGCTTAGATATGGAGGATTTCAATGAACCATGAGATAAGCGACCTTATGTCGTACCGTGTAGGGTTATATATCAGACTATCAAAGGAGGATGAGAGCGAAGGCCCATCACAAAGTGTGACCAATCAAAAATCGTTGCTTGATGAGTTTGTTAAAAAGCATCAGCTGAGTGTTTATGATACGTATATCGATGATGGCTGGAGCGGAACAAACTTTGATCGACCAGGCTTTCAACGTCTGTTAAATGATATTGAAAACAAAAAAGTCAATATGGTCATCACGAAAGACCTGTCGAGACTTGGACGTGATTATATCCTTACAGGTCATTATATGGAGCGGTATTTTCCAGAGCATCGTGTGCGATACATCTCTTTACTGGACGGAATTGATACCGGAATCGAATCCAGCGCAAATGATATCACACCGTTCCGCGCTATCATGAATGATATGTATGCCAAGGATATATCGAAAAAGATCAAAAGCGTCAAGCGCGACAAACAGCGCAAAGGGGAGTTCATCGGGGGCAAAGCTGTATACGGCTATCAATTGAACCCGAACGAAAAGAATAAGCTCTTCATCGATGAAGTTGCTGCTGCAGTAGTACGAAAGGCGTTTGCCTTGGCATTGAGCGGCGAAAGCTGTCGTGGGATTGCAAAGCAATTTAATCAAGAAGGAATTCCAACTCCGTCGGTTTATGCAGGCCTGCTAAATCCAAAGCCAGGCCCATATGCCGGACTCTGGACCAGCGAGAGTATTTCTTCTATGTTGAAAAATGAGATTTATATCGGCAACATGGTTCAGGGGAGACAGCTAAGAATAAGCTACAAGTCAAAAAAATGTCTGCACCAGGATCCTGACAAATGGATCGTCGTTGAGCATACACATGAACCAATCATCGATGAAGAGACATTCCGGAAGGTTCAATTGATGGTTGCCAGCCGGAGACATACGCGGTCACGAACCTATGATTATCCGCTAAAAGGAATGATCTATTGTCATGAGTGCGGCTATCCATTGGCAGTAATCAACAGGAAAACCTCTGGAGGCAAAGATTCGCTGTATTTTGTCTGCCGTACCTACCAGCGATTTACAAAGGCGGGCGTTTGCACTTGTCACTGTATTAAGATCAAGACAGTCAATGAAGCCGTTATGAATCAGGTGCGAGAAGTTTGCGAAGCTTGTCTTAAGGAAGAGGAGCTTTTACTTGAAGCAGAGGATGCACTCAAACGTGCAAGGCTGCAGGACGAACGCATTAATGAAAAACAGGCTCTGCAATTGAAGGTGGATGAATTGACGACCAAGCTTGATCGAATGTATATGGATAGGCTCAGCGGATTATTGACAGATGATGATTTTGAACGAATATATACTAAAATCAAATCTGATCGAGCAACAATGGAGGAGCGGCTTGAAGAGCTTGAAATGCCAAGATATACCCCAGAAGAAGAAAAAAAGAAAGCGAATGAGCTTGTCCGAAAATTTCTACAAACAACAGAGATGAATCGAGAATTGCTCGTCAGCTTGATTGAACGTATTGAGTTGACAGAGAACAAAGAGGTGATAATAAAGTTTCGTTTCCCATGTCTGAAAAAAGCGTAACAACAGCGACTTACAATAACGGGGTTGCGACACATAGCTCCTGCTGATGCCCTGCTCGCGGGCGATCTCGCGCTGGGTCAGCGGCTCGCGACCGCCGAGGCCGTAGCGCAGCGTGACGATCTCGCGCTCGCGCGGCGTGAGCGACGACAGCAGAAAGCGGTACAGCTTGCGGCGCTCGTCCTTTTTCTCCAGATCCTCCTGCAGCGTGTCCTCGGCCGCCAGCACGTCCATGAGCTGCAGCGCGCCGCCGTCGCGCTCGCTCTCGATCGGCTCTGAAAGCGAGACCTCGACGGCCTGCCGCTTGAGCGAGCGGAAGTACATCAGGATCTCGTTCTCGATGCAGCGCGCCGCGTATGTCGCCAGGCGCACGCCCTTGTCACCGCGGTAGGAGCACACGGCCTTGATGAGCCCCACGGTGCCGATGGAGATCAGATCCTCCTGGTCGTCGCGGGCATAGTATTTCTTGACGATGTGCGCCACGAGCCGCAGGTTGTGCTCCACCAGCTTGTCGCGCGCCTCGCGGTCGCCCTGCGCGGCCAGTGCGACATAGCGCGCCTCCTCGTCCTTGGTCAGCGGCCGCGGGAACGACCCCGCGGGCGTCACGCGCAGGATCAGCACGCCCGCCGCCAGCGCCTGCATCAGCCAGGTGATCAAATCGAACGCCTCCCTTTTCCAGAGTCCCTTTCAGCCTATGCGGGAATGGCCTGTTTCGTGCAAGTCCCCGGGTAAACGGAAAAAGCCGCCCGCGGGCGGCTTTGCAGGGCAATGAAGAAATAATAATGAATAATTGCGGTGTCGGCCCCCGGCCGACGATCCGATACCGCCGCTGCGCGGTGTGGACAAAGACGCGGCGTCAACTGATATGCGCCGCGGTTCCCCCGGCCTCGTAGGGGTAGGCGCCCTCGCCGACCCAAGGCTTGCGTCATTTCACTTCATGTTTTATGGCGAATCGAGGACGTTTGTTATTGCTTTACATATTTGACTTTTTCAGTTAAAATGAAAGCAGAATGAGAACAAACGGAAAAGAGAAAAATGAAACGAACACTCAGGACATTGACCCTGTTTTCAATGTTGTTTCTGATCGCCGTCATTTTGCCGCAGACGCACGCAGAGGCGGCGTCCTCCGGCACTTGCGGCGCCGGGGGCGACGGCAGCAATCTCATGTGGACACTCGACGACGCCGGAAAGCTGACCATCAGCGACAATGGGGCGATGAATAACTGCTCGTCGTCAGGTTTGCCATGGGATGCTGATCGCGAGCAAATCAAACAAGTCACGCTGGAATGCGGCGTGACGAGCATCGGCGATTATTCGTTCTACGGCTGAAAGAGCTTGACGACAGTGACGATCGGGAACAGTGTGACGAGCATCGGCATGTTTGCATTCGAAGGCTGCGATAGCCTGACGAACGTGACGCTCCCGGACAGCGTCACGAACATCGACTACGGTGCATTTAAAGAATGCAGCGGCTTAACGAGTGTAACGATCCCGGGCAGTGTGATG
>JAEEGL015971078.1_pt1 | contig 17655 bp, 20 predicted proteins | sample 9134231 | NCBI WGS metagenome assembly JAEEGL01 (sample SAMN16246548, study PRJNA631951) | gut metagenome | biome: gut microbiome; feature: rumen; material: fiber-attached | host: Bos | place: Iran: Karaj | collected 2018-10 | reverse complement strand
TCCTACAGGATTAAAAGAAGCTGATTTATCTTTTGAAGATAAATTATTATCACATATAGATATATATCAAGCATTAAGAGAAAAAAGAAGTTATAAAGAAGCTTATACTCATGAAGAAGCAATAGAAGAAATGAAAAAGATGAATGGACTTGATATGCATATCATCTTTGATATAGATAATTGCTTTAGAGAAAACAATTAAGAGGTAAAAAGCCTCTTTTTTGTTTATCTCATCAATTATGTTATAATTAATTATAGATAGAAGGTGATACTATTAGTTTAAATAAAAAAGCATTAGTTTTTAATATTATACTTTTTATTCTTGAATTAGTAGGATTTTTTTTATCTATCTATTTTGAAAAAGGTATAGTATTAAAATTCTATACAAATTTATCTAATTATTTAGGATTAATTGCTTCTGCCCTATTTATTATTAATTATTTATTAAAGGAGAAGAATGAATCATTTAATAAAATAGTTAGATTTATGAAACTAACCGCTACTATAGCATTAAATGTTACATTCTTTGTAGTTGTGTTTATTTTACTTCCAATGGTTAAATTTGATGTATATAGACTAATGATTGATAGACACTTCATTATCTATCATACATTAGCTCCAATAATTGCTATTATTACTTTTGTTTTCTTTGAAAGATATGATTATTCATATAAAAAAGGAATGTTACTTGGATCAATATTCTCTGTTTTATATGCTATTGTTATATCAATAGTAGTACTTGCAAAAGTAGTAACTCCTCCATATCCATTCGTAGATTATTATAATTACGAATGGTGGATAAGCGTAATTGGAGTTTTAATAGTTTCATTATTAATCGCATTTACAATTTGGTTAGTAATATTTACAAATAAAAAAGCACAAAAAAAGGCTTAAAAAAGCCTTTTTTTATTATAATTTTTATTTTTTTGAAAAATAATAAAAATATATATATTTATCATATAATATGATAAAATAGATATGAGGTGATAATAATGAAAGTCGCTATTATGTATGATTTTGATAAGACATTATGCACAAAAGATATGCAAGAATATGCATTCATCCCAAGTGTAGGTTTATCCGCAGGAGATTTCTGGGGTAAATGTGATGAATTAAGCAAGAAAGAACATATGGATAAGATATTATCATATCTATATTTAATGATAAAAGAATCAAATAGTCATGATATGCCTATTAGAAGAGAAACATTTAATAATGCAGGAAAGAATATAGAATTCTTCCCTGGAGTTTTAACTTGGTTTAAAAGAATAAATGAATATGGTAAATCTATAGGCATAGATGTAGAACATTATATTATTTCTTCTGGTTTAAAAGAAATTATTGAAGGATCAGAAATAGCAAAAGAATTTAAAGAAATATATGCTTGTGAATTCTTATATAATGTTAATGGAGTAGCTATATGGCCTAAATTAGTTGTCAACTATACAACTAAAACACAATTTTTATTTAGAATAAATAAAGGTGTTTTAGATGTAAGTAATGACAATGATTTAAATAAATATATTGAAAATGATAAGAGAAGAATTCCATTTAGGAATATGATTTATATTGCCGATGGCATAACTGATATTCCTTGCATGAAATTAGTAAAATCAAATGGTGGTAAGTCTATCGCAGTATATACTGATAAATCAAAGGAATTGGCTAATACATTATTAAATGAAAAGAGAGTAGATTTCATTGCTCCATCTGATTATACTGAGAATAGTCAAATAGATATTATTATGAAAAGAATACTAGATTCATTAAAAGCAATTAATGAAATAGTTGATATACATCATAAGCAACTTAACAAATAATTTGCAAAATATTATAAATGATTTATAATATATATTGTATGATAAATATCTACAAATCAATGGATAACGTGTATAGGAGGTTTATGATGATTGAATTTAGATATGATACTCAATTATTAATTGAGGGTGAAAACTTAGATGAAGATGCTATTAGAGATTATATTCTAGCTAATTTTAAAGGTGACTGCTTATTAGTTGCTGGTGATGATGAATTAATTAAACTACATTTTCATACAAATGAGCCATGGGATGTAATGAAATATTGCAGAACATTAGGTGAAATTTATGATATCGTAGTAGAAGATATGGATAGACAAACAAGAGGATTAAAAGGATAGAAAAACGGGGAAACTAAGATGTTTTCCCTTTTTAATAAAGGATGTGTTATTATGGAAGATTTAAAAAACAGAATAATGAAAGATGGTGTAGTAATTGGTGATGATATTTTAAAGGTAGATTCTTTTATAAATCATCAAATTGATACTGAATTATTATTTAGTTTATGTAAGTTTTTAAGTGGTAAATTTAGTGGTGTAAATAAGATCTTAACTATTGAAGCTAGTGGAATAGCCTTTGCTATTGGTGTAGCTAGATATTATGATAATGTACCTGTAGTATTTGCTAAGAAGAGTAAAAGTAAGACTGTTGATATGAAAACTGTTTATCAAACAAATATCAAATCATTTACTAGAGGAACAGAAAGTACTGTTACAGTTGCTAAGAACTATTTAAATAAAGGTGATAACATTTTAATCGTTGATGATTTCCTTGCTGAAGGTAATGCAGCACTTGGTTTAATAGATTTATGTAAGCAAGCAGGTGCTAATGTAGTTGGTGTTGCTGTAGTTATTGAAAAAGGATTCCAAGGTGGTAGAAAACGAATAGAAGAATTAGGAATCAGGGTAGAAGCAGGAGCAATTATTGAGAAATTTGAAAAGGGGAAAGTAGTTTTAAAATAAGAAAAAATAAGTCAAAATGTATATGTAAACGTTTTGACTTTTTTATTTTAAATTATTTGACTTTAAATTATAGTTTTAATATGATATATTAATAATGTAAAACTGAAAGAAAGTTATAAAATTATTTTTATTAATAATTTTTAAATGCTATTCTTACTTTTCTTTATTTTGAGAAAGAGAAGGACATTAAGGAGATTTTGAATACTTTTAAAACAATAAGAATAATTCTACATTTTCTTTTAGAATAAAAAAGGAGAAAAAAGAATATGAAAAAAGTTTTAAATTTAGTATTAGCATTAGTATTAACTTTAAGCGTAACTCTATGTCTTGCTGCTTGTGGTAGCGGATATAAAGATGATGGAGTATTCAGAGTAGGTATCATCACATTACATGATGAAAGCTCAACTTATGATAAGAACTTCATCGATGCAGCTAAAGAAGTAAAAAAGACTTTAAACTTATCTGATGAACAAGTAATCATTAAATCAGGTATTCCTGAAGGAAATGAATGCTACAATGAAGCAGTTAAGTTAATTAAGCAAGGCTGCGATGTAATCTTCGCTGATTCATTCGGACATGAAGATTATCTAATTAAGGCTGCTAAGAAGTATCCAAAAGTACAATTCTGTCATGCTACAGGTACTCAAGCTCATACAGCTGGATTAAAGAACTTCCACAATGCATTCGCATCAATCTATGAAGGTAGATATCTTGCTGGTGTTGCTGCTGGTATCAAACTAAATGCTATGATCAATAATCCAGATGCATCTAAGAGACTAGATCCTGATAAAGCTATTATTGGTTATGTAGGTGCATTCACATATGCAGAAGTTATGTCTGGTTACACTTCATTCTTCCTAGGTGCACAATCAGTTTGTCCATCTGTAACAATGAAGGTAAGCTTCACTGGTTCTTGGTATGATTATGCAAAAGAAAAAGAAATCGCTAAGAAGTTAATTGAAAATGAAGGTTGCGTTCTAATTAGCCAACATGCTGACTCACAAGGTTGTCCAGAAGCTTGCGAAGCTGCTGGTGTTCCAAACGTATTCTATAATGGAACTAACACAGCTAAAACAACTTGGTTAGCTTCATCAAAGATTGACTGGGCTCCATACTTCACAATTATTATGGATGCAAATAAGCAAGATCAAATTCCAGTAGATGATACAGGAACAATTACAACTGGTTCAGTTAAATACTATTTAGATGAAGAAGATCCTGCTATTGTTGCTGATAAGGCATTAGGTGCTTATGTAGATGATGAACATCCATATAGTTTATTCTTAAAAGCTGAGGCTGACATTAAAGCAGGAACTATTAAAGTATTTGATACTAAGACTTTCAAAGTAAAGGGTGAAACAATCACTTCTTATATGGCTGATGTTGATACAGATAAGAACTTTGAAGCTGATACAGAAGCTATTGAAGGTGGAATCTTCACAGAATCATCTAAGAGAAGTGCTCCATATTTCAACATTGAAATTGATGGTATTACATTACTTGATAGAAATTACGGAGACTAATTAAACTTAAAATAATAAGACTCTTTAAGGCGGGATTTATTCGTCCCGCCTTAAATGTCTATATAAATTATGTGCTTGGGGGTGCATTTATGGAGAATCTAGCACTAGAATTAAGAGGAATTACGAAAACCTTTGGTAAGGTAGTTGCTAATAAGAATATTAATCTTACTATCAAAAAAGGTGAGATTTTATCATTACTTGGAGAAAATGGTAGTGGTAAGACAACTCTAATGAATATGATTTCAGGTATTTATTTCCCTGATGAAGGTCATATTTATGTAGATGGTAAAGAAGCAATTATCAAAAGTCCTAAGGATTCATACAAATATAGAATAGGTATGATACATCAACATTTTAAATTAGTTGATATCTTTACTGCTGCGGAAAATATCATTCTTGGGATGAATGTCAAAAAGAGAAATAAGATAAATGAAGAAGTATTAGAAATCGCACAAAAATACGGTTTTGATATTGATCCAAAGAAGAAAATATATGAGATGAGTGTCTCAGAAAAACAAACTGTTGAAATAATTAAAGTATTATATCGTGGTGCTGATATTTTAATTCTAGATGAACCAACAGCCGTTTTAACTCCTCAAGAAATAGAAAAGCTATTCAGTGTATTAAAAGCTATGAAGGCTGATGGCAAATCAATTATCATCATTACTCATAAGCTTAATGAAGTTATGGAAATATCTGATAGAGTTTCTATTTTAAGAAAAGGTGAATACATTGGTACTGTAAATACAAGTGAAACATCAGAAAAAGAATTAACTGAAATGATGGTTGGTAAAAAGATTGATTTAAAGATTGATAGAGTAATCACTGATTTTGATAGACCACTACTAGAAATAAGAGATTTATATGTAAATAGAGATGATGGAAGTGAAGCTATTAAGAATGTAAGCTTCTATATCCGTGGTGGAGAAATATTAGGTGTTGCTGGTATAGCTGGATGTGGACAAAAAGAATTATGTGAAGCTGTAGCTGGTTTAAGAAAAGTTAAATCAGGACAAATAATGCATAAGGGTGAATCAGTATTACATTTAAGTCCAAAAGAAATCATTGCAAAAGGTATTTCAATGAGCTTCATTCCAGAAGATAGATTAGGTATGGGGCTTGCTCCTAACTTCTCTATTACTGATAATATGATGTTAAAGAATTATGGCGAAGCTAAGGGAATTTTTGTTGATAGAAAGAAAGCTAGAAAAGAAGCTAACGAACTAATTAAAGCCTTAGATGTTGTAACTCCATCAAGTGAAACACCTGTTAGAAGATTATCTGGTGGTAACGTTCAAAAGGTATTAGTTGGACGTGAAATTATGGCTAATCCTAATGTAATAGTTACAGCTTATCCAGTAAGAGGATTAGACATAAATTCATCATATTTAATCTATGATATTTTAAACGAACAAAAGAAAAAAGGAACAGGTATCATCTTTGTTGGTGAAGACTTGGATGTTATGCTTGCCTTATGTGATAAGATAATGGTTATCTGTCATGGCGAAGTAATGGGTGTTGTACATGCCGCAAAAACAACAAAAGAAAAGCTTGGCTTAATGATGACAGGATCTCTTAACCTTCTTGAAGAACAAAGTGATAGAGCTTGGGGTAAAGCTAAGGACTCTAACTTAACTGAAGAAGAATGGGAGAAAGCAATTGAAGAATCAAAAGAAGAATCAAAGGAGGATGAGTTAGATGAGAGCAAGAACTAAAAAAGAACCTCTACTTCATATCTCCAGAAGAGATGGTATGCGTAAAAGAAAGAGCTACCTACTTAGATTTATTTCGGTATTGTTAGCATTTGCTATATGTTCAATCATATTAGTAATTTATAAGGGATATAGTCCATTTAGCTTTATTGGATCACTATTCAAAGGAACTATAGGAGATTCTTTCAATATTTGGGTATTCTTAGGACATTGTGCTATATTACTTGGTTTAGGTCTGGCCTTAATTCCAGCATTCAAGATGAAATTCTGGAATATAGGTGCAGATGGACAAGCCCTAATGGGTGGTATGGCATGCTATATGGTTTTATATTTTGGTTGTTATAGAGGAACAATGCCTGGAGGCCTAGGCTTAGTATTAGGTTTAATAGCAGCCGTAGTAGTTGGAGCTATATGGGGTGTAATACCTGCCATATTTAAAGCCATTTGGAATACAAATGAAACATTATTTACTTTAATGATGAACTATATTGCTATTCAATTAGCGTTATTCTTAAAGAACTATATTGTATTTACTCTTCAAAAGGGTAATAAAACAACTATTCCAATTCCTGATGCAGGAACACTAGCTTCTCCATTTGGAATTGAACAATTCTTACCTGTAATGATTATTGCAGTACTTGCAGTAGTAGTTACAATTTATGTTAAAATGACTAAACAAGGTTATGAATTATCTTTAGTAGGTGATTCAGAAAATTCAGCAAAATATGCTGGTATTAATGTTAAATGGGTAATTATTAGAACAATGATAATATCTGGAGCTATTTGTGGTTTAGTAGGATGGTTAATGATTGTTGGTAACCACCAAGCAGTAGACTCAGGTATGACAAATAATAATGGATTTACAGCCATTATCGTAGCATGGCTAGCTAAATTCAATCCAGTTTATATGATACTTACAGCTGGCTTAGTAGCCTTCCTACAAATTGGTATGAAAGACGTTACAGCTTATGCAGGTATTACAAGTGATGGTATCACAAATATCTTTATTGGTATTTTCTTCTTCTTTATCATCGCATTTGAATTCTTTATTACTTATAAGATTATCTTAAGAAAGAATGATGAAGGAGAAATTGATAATAAATTCTTTAGATTCTTACACAATAAGATTTATATTCCATTAGCTAAATTCAATAATAAGATTATTGATGCGATTAAGAATTTCTTCATTAAAATATGGAGAAAAATCTTCAAGAAAAAGAATAAAGAAGAATTGGTTACTGAAACAAATGAAGTTATTCCAGAAACTTCTATAGGAGAAGAGACTATGGTAGATAACGATCCTCTTAAATTAGAGGATAAAGATCAGGAGGTGGGATTATGATGGCGTTAATTATAAGTACAATTGGTATATGGGCCGCATTCCTATTCGCAACTGTTGGTGAAATTATAACTGAAAAATCAGGCCACTTAAACCTAGGTACTCCTGGTAATATGTGTATTGGAGCTGCTGGAGGCTTTGTAGGATTATCAGTTTACTTAAAAGCTGTTGGTGGTCCTGAACATGCTATAGGATTCTTTGTAGTAGTAATTCCATTACTATTCTGTATTATATTTGCAGGATTAGCTGGTTTATTATATAGTTTCTTAACTGTAACACTTAGAACTAATCAAAATATTACAGGTTTAGCAATTACAACATTTGGTATGGGTGTTTTAAAGTTCTTAACAGGCGCTGTAACAAATGCGGAAGATTTAAGAAATCCAGCTGTATTAATTTATAATCAACATTTATTCCCATCTTATGAAAAGTTAGGATGGTTTGGAAAATTATTCTTATCTTATGGATGGTTAACTTATTTTGCAATTATTATTGCGATAGTTGCGGCAATAGTAATTAAGAGAACAAGAATAGGTCTAAATTTAAGAGCTGTTGGTGAAAACCCAGCTACAGCAGATGCTGCAGGTTTAAATGTTGCTAGATATAGATATGGGGCAACAACAATCGGTGCAATTATATCTGGATTTGGTGGATTATTCTTAATCCTAGATTACCTAAGCTGTAATAATGAAGCTGCAGATGCTACAATTAGTGCATTTGGATGGCTAGCCGTAGCACTTGTTATATTCTCTATATGGAGTCCAAAGATTGCCATTCTTGGTACATTCATCTTTGCTCTATGTTATATTGGAATTATAAGAATTAATGCTATGCCTACTCCTAAGTCATTACTAGAAGCATTACCTTACTTAGTAACAATCATAGTATTAATATTCACAAGTATCTTTGGTGGTAAACAAGTTCAACCGCCTGAGGCTCTTGGTTTGAACTACTTTAGAGAAGATAGATAGAGTATGATTTTTCATACTCTTTTATTTTTTTAAATTATGATATAATATTACTTGAGGTAATTATTATGACTATAGAAGAAATATATGTAACATATGAAGCACTTAAAAAAGAAGGTTATTCAAAAGAAAAACTTTTCTGTGCAACATGTAAGATGTTTTTATCTGATCAAATGGATATTAAAGAATTAAAAGAAGCCATTAGAGTATTAGGTTATAAATTATCTGATGAAATATTGAATTATAACATAGATCAACAAAAAGCTTTAATCGATAATTACGTTAAAAGCTTTGCGTTAGAATATGATTTAGAAGAATTTAAATAAGGAGGTTTTCTTATGCAAAACGGAAAAGAATACGAACTAGATGAAAAACTAGCTAAAATCGACGATTCTAGCCTTTTAGAGAAAGAAAAACTATGCAAGGAATATGCAGATAAGGGAGTAAAGGATGCTTTCTCATATCTAGGTGATATTTATTATTTTGATAAAGAAGACTTAGATACAGCAATGGAATATTATAAGAAGTGTAATAATGGATATTCACTTTATATGCAAGGAGTAATATATGAAAACATATATTATGAAAAGCAAGATTTAGATTTAGCTAAACAATTATTATTTAAAGCTGCAGATGAATTTAATATTCCTGATGCAGTATATGAAATTGGCTTTAATTATTTAAATGGTAATAATGGGTTTGAAAAGAATGCTAAAAAAGCTATTACATATTTATTTAAAGCAAAAGATTTAAAATATTGTGAAGCTTATTTTACACTTGCGAACTGTTATAGATTAGGTAGTGGTGTAGAAAAAGATATAAATAAAGCTTTTGATTTAATGAAGGAAGCTTACTTAATATTAAATGGGGAGAATTAAAATGAAATATTGTAAAAATTGCGGTGCTCAACTTGCAGATGACGATGATTATTGTTATTTCTGTGGTAAGCCACTAGAAGAAGAAAAAAAGGAACAACCAGTGTTTCAAGATCATAGTTATTATGAAGATAAAACATTATACAATATGGAAACAACAAACATACCAGCTACATTAGGGCTTGTATTTTCCTTTATTTCACCAGTTGTTGGCTTAATTTTATCTATTGTTGGATTAAATAGAGCTAGACGCTTAAATGGGCTTGGAAAAGGTAAGGCAATAGCTGGAATTATTATTTCCATAGTAAGTATGATTGTATCAATGGCTATATATATGATTTATATTGGAATGTATGGTGAAGAATTAATTTAAATATAATAGGGGGATTTTAAATGAGTTATTGCGCTAAGTGCGGGAACGAACTAGGCAACGATGATTTGTATTGTCCAAAATGTGGGACAAAAGTAAGTGATTTAAATATTTTAATAAAAGATAAGAAAGAACAAGAAGTAGTACAAACTAATAAATTAGCTGTCATAGGATTTATTTTCTCTATACCAGCAATTATTTTCGCAATACCTATATTACCAATATTTTTAAGCGATATTGAGTTTAGATTTGTTGATTATAATATAGCTATTGCAGGAATATTTATAGGACTTGCTTTAGGCTTTTCTATTAAGGGTTTTATTAGAGGTATAAAAAGAAGATGTCATAAAAAACTAGGCTTTGCTGGAGTGATTATATCAGGCTTAGCATTTGTTTATACAATTTTAGTTATTTTCTTTATTGTGTTATGCTTCGGTGGAGCATTTAAAGGATTATTTTAGGAGGAGATTATTATGAGTTATTGTCCAAAGTGTGGAGCAAAAATAGAAGATGGAGATTTATTCTGTTATAGTTGTGGATATAAAGTAGGTAATGGAGAAGTACCTGAAGGAGCAGTAAGTAATCAACAATATGTAGAACAATACAGTGCAAAACCTGTTATTGATTACGAAAAGAATAAGGAATTAACACATCCACTTGCTAAAGCAGGATTTATAATGTCTATTATTAGTCTTGGGTTAACTGCTTTAGGATTTATTGGAGCTATTCTAGCATATAACAGTATGTTAGAAGGGTTATATAAATTATCATCGACAATATTCTATCTAGGATTACTAGGTGGAGCAGTATCACTAGGACTAGCTATTCCAGGTTTTGTTCTAACAAAGAAAAAAGGATTCAAACAAACTATCGCAATAGCTGGATTAGTTCTAGCAATTATAGCTGTAGCACTATTAATTGTATATTATGTTTACGATGAATATTATTTAAACAATTAATAAAGAAAAAAGGCTTGTCTAAGCCTTTTTATTTTTTGTTATTGATTATTAATTATTTTTATAATAGAATAAATACGGAATATTTATTTAGGAGGAGAATAAAAATGGGGTTTTGTCCAAAATGTGGAGAACATATAGAACAAGGTAGTGTTCGGATTCTTATGTGGATTTGTTAGTGGATTAGCAAGAATAGGTTCTTTATTATTTGTGTTTGGACTTTTAGGTGGAATTGTATCACTAGGATTATCTATTCCAGCATTCATTATTACAGCTAAAAGAAAATACAAAAGCTCACCTGCTGTTGCAGCATTAATATTATCAATTATATCAGTTACACTATTAATTGTTTTATATGTTATATCATATGCAATAGTTTATGGTTATTAAAAGAAAAAAGGCTCAATTGAGCCTTTTTATTTTAAATGCAAGTTATCTAATAGTTAGTCCAACATTGTATTTGCAAGAGAGAAAAAGAATAGAGTCTAAAAAATTTTAAAAAAATTAGCACTCGCCTATTGACAGTGCTAAAAATATGATATATAATATAGTTAGCACTGTCAATAGGCGAGTGCTAATAATCATAAAGGAGTGATTTGTATGAGAAATAATGTTGTAAACTACAACAAAGGTAACTATTTCGATTTATTCGACCCATTCTTTAATGATTTCTTCGGATTAGAAAGAAACGCCAAGTATAACGAGGTGATGAAAACTGATATTATTGATCATGAAGATTCTTACGAAATGAAGATTGAACTTCCAGAGATTAAGAAAGAAAATATCAAGATGTCCTTAGATAATGGATACTTAACTATTGAAGCTAAGGTTGAAAAGAATACATATGAAAATGATAAGTACATCCGTAAGGAAAGATATTATGGAGAGTTCAAACGTAGCTATTATGTAGGTGATACAATTAGCGAAGAAGATATTGATGCTAAGCTTAATGATGGAGTATTAACTTTAAACATTAAGAAGGCTGAACCAAAAGCTTCTGAAAAGAAATATATTGAAATTAAATAGAAAAATAAAAAGGCTCTGTTGAGTCTTTTTATTTTTGCTTAATTATTATTCAACCTTTGTAAATGTTAATGTTTTTCCTTCAAAATCAGCAATATCATCTTGAGTGAACTCTAGGTATAGAATATCATTTTTATAGGTTGTGTTGGCAAACATTACTTGTTCGTCATCTATGTAAAATCTTATGTAGCTTGCATTATTTGATTTTGCAGTTTTAAACTGATAATCTATTTCACTATAAGTAAGACTTGCATCACTACCTTGCTTTCCCAAATGAAAATTGTATTCAGAACAATCCCATTCACAAGAATAATTAAACCATTTTTTCTTGTTTCTGCAAGATGTAAGTAAAAGAACTGAAGCAATCATAACAAAGATGAATGATATAGTCCTATATTTCATTTTATCTCCCCCAAAAATATTATTTAAATTAAAACCTTACTTAAGAATTCTTTTAATCTTTCAGATTTTGGATTATTGAATATTTCATCAGGAGTACCTTGTTCAGCAATAACTCCTTGATCCATAAACATTACTCTAGTTCCAACTTCCTTAGCAAATCCCATTTCATGAGTAACTATAACCATAGTCATACCAGTATCAGCAATGTCTTTAATTAATTGTAATACTTCACCAACCATTTCAGGGTCTAGAGCAGAAGTAGGTTCATCAAATAACATTACTTTAGGATTCATAGCTAGAGCTCTAACAATCGCAATTCTTTGTTTTTGACCACCTGATAAAGTAGAAGGATATTTCTTAGCTTTATCTTTTAATCCTATACGTTCAAGTAATTCAAATGCTTTTTCTTTAGCAGCTTCCTTAATTTCTTTTTTATTCTTATAAGGTAGATCAATATATTCTAGAGGTTTAGGATATTCTAATCTATCAATCTTTCTTTCAGCATTTTCTATTTTAGTAGTTAGCTTGATTTTTTGATTAGTTAATTCTTTATCATAAGTGACAAATAATTTTCCTTTTCTTTCAATGGATGACTTTGTTGCTTCCCACTTTGCTTCAACTTCTTTAAGAAGTGGTTTAGTTTCATCGATAATTGCTTGATTACGCGCTTTCTCTTCATCTATCTTGGCATATATTTTATCCTTATTTGCTTCTAGATAAGCATTATATTTATTCATCTTTTTATTATTTTTCTTAGCTTCCTTTAATTTATAATTACCTACAATTATAGGAGCTAATGTAATATTTTTAAGTACTGTCAAATTCTCAAATAAATTGAATTGTTGGAATACCATTCCAATATTTCTTCTACAATAATTAATATCAATCTTTAAGTCAGTTAAATCTTTTCCAAGGAAAACGATTTGACCACTTGTAGGATCTTCTAAGACATTTAGACATCTTAGGAAAGTAGATTTACCTCCACCAGATGGTCCTATGATTACATCAATATCACCTTCATAGATAGTTTCGTTAATATCATTTAATACTTGAAGATCGCCGAAGTTTTTAGTTAAATGCTTTACTTCTATAACAGCTTTTTTATCTTGCATTTTTATTCAAACTCCTTTCAAGTAATTTTAATAGATATGATACACCAAGCACGATAGTAAAGTAAATTACACCCATTACTAAGTATACTAAGGTATAGTCATAAGATGCATCAGCGATATGCTTCATAGCATTAGTTAAATCTATAATTGCGATGAAAGAAGCAACTGATGTCTCTTTTATTAATGTAATAAATTCATTACCCAAAGAAGGTAAGCAGTTTTTAATTGCTTGTGGGAATACAACTTTAACCATTACCCTACTATATGGAAGACCTAAACTACGTCCGGCTTCCATTTGCCCAACTGGAACAGAATTAATACCACCACGTAATATTTCAGCGATATAAGCACCACTATTTAGACCAAACGCTAATATAGCAATAATGATTTCAGGTCCTCTATATGTTGCAAAAACGATGAAATAAATTATCAATAATTGAACAACTGTAGGAGTCCCTCTACATACACTAACATAGGCTTTAAACACTTGTTTAACACCTAAAACAAAGGAATTTTGACTTCTTAAGCCTTCAACTAAACATGTAATCAATCCAAGCAATAATCCTATAATAAAGCCAAATACTGAGATAACAACAGTTATTCTTAAGCCATTTAAAATGGAATTCAAGTTCCCTTTAGAAAAACTATTGTTAAAACGAGAAGTTAAATCGCTTCTATTTATTATTCCTAGTATCAATATAACAAATGCTAATACAAGTAGCATAACAATCATTACGATTGTTTCTTTGCTCATTTTTTGGTTTGTTGACCTAGTTGGTATATTCTTTTTCTTAATTATTATGCCTAAGATTGCCCCTATGGCATTAAGCTGAACGCTAAGAAAACCAAACACCAGATTTAGTATCATGATTATTTTATTATTACTATTTTTACCTTTATAACATAGTATAGCATTAACAATAAAGAGGATACTAAATATTAGATACATTATGCTTAATCCAGCTAGTAATGATTTAGAACTAGCATTTATTGGATCAGCTGAGAAGAAGTAACTTATAATAGCTGCTATAAGCCATCCAACTGCACCTACTACTGATATGATTTGTGCGCCAGCAAATAGTATTCTTTTTGCTTTTTCCACTAAATCTCATCTCCTAAATCTTATTATACCATATAATAAGAAATATTTATTTCAAAAAAAGAAGCATTTCTGCTTCTAATTTTATTTTGATCAAAGAATAATATTATCCGAAATATTTTTCAAGTAATTTAGCGTATTCGCCGTTTTCTTTGATAGTCTTAATGAAGTCATTTAATGACTTAACTAATTCAGTATTACCTTTCTTAACAGCAATTGCATATTCTTCTTCAGTTAAAGCAGTGTTTAAGATTGTAAGAGTAGATGAATAGTTCTTAGCAACAATGTTCTTAGCTGGTGCCTCATCAAGGATAACAGCATCAATCTTACCATCGTTTAAATCTTTAATAGCTAAACCACCATTATCATATGGTTTTGCAGTAGCATCTTTAATACCATCGAATCCCCAGTCTTCATCACCTTCAATGTAGAATTGACCAGTAGTAGCTCTTTGACAACCGATTGTCTTTCCTTCTAATGCAGCAAGAATTTCTGTTTCAGTTGTTAATGTTGAATAAGTAGAACCTTGTTTACAAATAACAACTTGATTTGAGTTATAGTATCCATCAGAGAATGATAGAGTTTCTTCTCTCTTTGCATTTTTTGTGATACCAGCAATAGCAATATCAATTTTTCCAGTAGAAGCACTTGTTAATGCAGCATCAAATTCCATATCTTTGATTTCTACTTTCTTTCCTACTGATTCACCATATAATTGGATTAATTCCATATCAAATCCAGTGATTTTTCCATCTGAATCTTTGTATTCAAATGGTGGGAATGCAGCGTTAGTACCTACAACTAACTTACTTTCTTTTTTACCGCATGCAGCTAAACTAATTGCAGCAGCGCCTGTTAATACAGCTAATAATAATTTTTTCATTTTTTCTATCTCCTTTATATAATAATGAATTTAACTAAAAGAAAAGAGCCAACAAGGCTCTCATATAACAATATACTCATACACCAGGATCTGGTGTAATCTTTGCTATAATCAAGATGCCTTGATAAAGAAAAAACCACACCAAGTGGTTTATAGTTGTAAAAATATACTCATGCATTTTTCTTGTTGCAATCTTTACAAAACTCACTTGGACTTTTCTCAAGTTATGCCCCTATTTTAATACTAATATCGCTTTATGTCAACATATTTCACTTTTTTTGTGTAAAATAACGTTTTCAACAATCGTTTAAAATAAAGCATTTTTTTGATATAATAGAGTTAAGAAAGGATGCGATATATGATGACGAATAAGGTTAATGAAATGTCTATTATGCTTGAAAACTTTTATAAAAGCTGTAAATATAGTAAGTTTCAAAGTAAATGTCTTAATTTATATGAAAGTAGTATAAGTAGTGATGTAAAAAACTATTTGAGAATATTAAGTACTAATTTTCTATTTCTAGTTAACAAGAATAAAGCAATCCAAGAATATGATAAAATAAATCTTCCTACAGAAAACAAATATCTTCAAGCTTATTATTTCTTAGAGATAATTTGTTTAATTAATAAAGAAGAATTTAGTGAAGCTGAAAACAAATTAAATACATATAGAAAACATGGAAGTATAACAAAAGAAGATGCTGATTCATTAAATCTATATTTATCTATATATAGTAAAAAAGAAATCAAAGATATAGAAAAGATATTCTCTATAAATAATAGAATACTATATCAAAACGTATTTAATGCTAGATTATTAATGGATTATTATGATAATTTTGATGATGAAAAAGCATTAGAATATGCTAAATTCATCAAAAAACAAAAGACAGATTTTACAGATACAAACAATAAAGCAGATTTAGTTATTTCAAAATATAAAAAATAAAAAAGGCTTGATTAAGCCTTTTTATTTTGTTGTGAATTTTACTGAATCAAATGCTTTCTTATCGAATACTTTATCTCCAGCAGGGATTCCAGCGATGTTAAGTTTCTTAACTTTCTTACATCCTGAGAATGCTCCAAGTTGTACTGACATTAAGTTTTCGTTATTAGCAAATTTGATTTCTCTTAGCTTACTACAATTCTTAAATGCTTCTTCACAAATAGTTGTAATACCACAATTAGAGAAGTCGATTGTTTGTAAGTTAGTTGCATTTCTAAATGCTTCTTTATCTATTGAGATAAGGATTGAACAATCTGTAAATGATAGATCTTGAAGATTTGTTAAATCAGCAAATGCTAAAGATTCAATAGTACCAACATTTGCAGGTAATTTAATTTTCTTTACTAATGAGCATCCTTGGAATGCACTCTTAGAAATAACATTTACATTATCTGGTAAGATAATTTGTTGAGCACTCCTACAGTTTTGGAAAGCTGCTTGCTCAATATAAGTTAGATTAATACAATTTTGTAAATTGATTTGGAATAAACTATCACATTCATTGAATGCCCAGCTTGAAATAGTTTCAATTGATTCTGGAAGAGCAATTGATCTAAGTACTGGACATTGTCCAAATCCCCAAATTTCAATTGATTTAATTGCTGTTCCACTTAAATCTACATTTTCTAATGCTTTACATCCTCTAAATGCGTTCTTACCAATTACTTGTAATTTTGGAAGATTTCCAAATGTACATTCAATTAGGTTAACGCAATCTTTGAATGCATTGTTTTCAATATATTGAAGATTAACACAATTATCAAATTTGATATATTGTAATCTCTTGAACTTACAGAATGCTGAATCATTGATAGAAGTGATATTCTTACAGTTAGAGAAATCTAATCTTAAGATACTTTCTAATTCAGGGAAAGAATCTTTATCGATATCTTTAACTTTATCACAGTTAGCAAGTATTACACTTTCAAGTTGTGGGCAACTCTTAAAGATTTGAGTATCTAATTCTTTTAAGTGAACCATACTTAAATCTATTTCTGTAATACCGGTATTCATGAATGCTGATTGACCGATAGTATTTACTGATGCAGGGAAGATAACATTTCTTAATCCCTTACATCCAGCGAATGCTTTTTCACCGATAACTTCTAGTTTATTACACTTTGATAAATCTAGTTCATCGATACTTCTACATCCTGAGAAAGCTCTAGGACCGATAGTAGTTAATTCAGTACATTGTGATAAATCAATTCTTGATAGAACTAAGTTATTAGCAAATGCACCTTCTTCAATTTCTCTAACAGAAGAAGGAACTGAAATTGCTTGTAGTACATGTTCATCCTTTGCTCCATCAAATCTAAATGCTTCATAACCAATTACTTCTACACCTTCTGGAATATTTACGCTTCTTGCTCTACCATTGTATTTGATAAGCTTATTATCTTCTATTTCAAAAGTATTATCCATTTGATTTCCGCCTGTAGCTACATAAGTTCTATAAGCTTGAATAGCGTCGTTTGTATTAAAAGAAGATTTACAATATGGACAACTACTTAGCATTTTATTTGTTTCAATTTTGATTATATTCCCGCAATTTGGGCACTTTGAGTTAACAATTGCCATTTTACATGACCCCTTTCCACTAAATGC
>JAEEGL015294011.1_pt1 | contig 17655 bp, 12 predicted proteins | sample 9134231 | NCBI WGS metagenome assembly JAEEGL01 (sample SAMN16246548, study PRJNA631951) | gut metagenome | biome: gut microbiome; feature: rumen; material: fiber-attached | host: Bos | place: Iran: Karaj | collected 2018-10 | reverse complement strand
TTCAAAAATACACGGGAAAGGGGGCATCTGCATGGTTTTCAGGGACAGCACGTACAGCGTGCTCATCGTATCACCTTCGGAGCAGTTCAATAAATCGACCATGGCATTGCTCCCGCCTACGACATACTGGCCCGTAAGATGTGCCGAGACCGCAGGGGAAGCGCGCAGGCTCATGATCGACGTGAAATACGATCTGGTCCTGATCAATGCACCGCTGCGTGACGAGTTCGGCAGCAGGCTGGCTTCGGACATTTGCGCCGAGGGCAGCAGCGGAGTGCTCCTTTTTGTAAAGAACGAGATGTATGACGACATTTACGCGAAGGTCATGGAATCGGGCGTAATGGTCATCGCGAAGCCTACCTCGGGCATGATGGTGTCCCAGACGCTGCGCATGATGTGCTCGGCGCGCGAGAGGCTCAGACAGATGGAGCAGAAGCAGGCGTCGGTCGAAGAGAAGATCAACGAGATCCGAACGATGAACCGTGCAAAATGGTATCTTATCGAGAATGAGGGCATGAAGGAGGACGAAGCTCATCATTACATCGAGAAGATGGCGATGAATTTCAGACTTTCCAAGAAAGAAGCCGCCGAGAACATCATCCGGAAGTACGATTCGGCTTGACGCGGACGTTTGGCGGACTTAAAATCTAATATAGCGGGCGGGCGCCACAGCAGCGCCTGCCCGTAAACTTTTTATACGGGGAAACCCGGGACGGAGCAGAAATGAGAGATCAGATCGACGAGGCTCTGAGCAACATACTCGGAGGCAAAAAGAGCAATTACACACTTGATGAGATAAAGGAAGCCGAAAAACTTAAGAAAAAGAACGGCGGAAGCCTGCTGGACAACCTGAAGGAGATCACCGGAAGAAGACTTCCCGACACGAGCTCGATCATCAGGGAAAATATGGATATCATGCGCATGTGCGAGGAGCGCGGCATCGATATAAATATGCCCGATTCGCATTTTGACATCCAGAAGGAGCTCGATGAGCTCGGCAAGAACCTTGAGGCGGATTTCGGGCCCGATCTTTCGGAAAAGGCCACGGCTCCTGTAGAGGAGACTCCCGTTGCGGTGGACGCGCAGGCGTTCAAGGGCGTTGACGAGACTGTCGGACAGACCGTTTTCGGACAGGAAGAGTTCTTAAAGAAGCTGCTGATCGCTTTCAAGCGTCCCGCAGTCATGCCTCCGAAGGCCAAGATGGCCCTGAACAGCATTTACGTGAACGGCGATGAGAACACCGGACGCCATCTGGCTTTAAAGACCATGGCGAAGGAGCTTGCGGCGAGGAAGGTCATCCGTTCGGGCGAGATCCGCATTATGGACCTTTCCCTGTATCCGACATCGACCGAAGAGAAGCTTTTCCTCCAGGATCTGTATTCGGCTCTCATGAGCAAGTCGCAGATCATTCTGATAGAGAATTACGACAGCTGCCACACCGCATACCTGAACACCTTAAGTGAGCTCGTTATGACCGGTGAGTGCAGGCTCGCTTCGAGATACATCCTTCAGAACGGCCAGCTGATCAGCGTCAGCAACGGACTTGCGAACGACGCGGTGGGAACTCTTTCCGCGAAAGACAAATACCTTGTTTTCATCAGCACGAAGAAGCTCGAGAAGCTTGCTGACTGCTTCGGCGCGCCTTTTATAAACGCACTGGGAGATGTCTGCACGACCGCGAAGCTGGACGCAGACGCGCTGCATAGGATCTCCGAGCGCGAGCAGGCGGAGCTTGTTGAAAGAGCCGACCGTCAGCTGGGCTTTAAGGTGACCTGCGCTGAGGATTTCGTGGCATATGCGGTCACAAAGTCCGAGAAGAACGCAGGACTTGCGGGTATCCTTGATTTCTATGAGAACTGCCTTAAAGGACTTGCACAGATCAGACTCGAGGAGGACCTTGAGAAGGATACGCAGGCCGTGCTTTCGGTAAAAGGCGGCATTGTTTACGCGGATATCGCGGGCAGACAGATTAATCTGCTCGGCACGCTCCCGAACAGCTATACGGGCGAGATAGAGGCCGTGAAGGCAGAAATGGACAAGATAGTAGGCCTGAAGACCATCAAGGAGTATATCTTCAGCCTCGAGGAATATTACCGCGCGCAGATCCGCAGACGCGAGGAGGGCTTAAAGGCCTCCGAGGTCAGCAAGCACATGATCTTTACGGGCAGCCCCGGAACGGGCAAGACCACGATCGCGCGCATCATAAGCAGATACCTGAAGGCTATCGGAGTCCTGACCGGCGGACAGCTCGTCGAGGTTTCGCGTGCGGACCTTGTCGGACGTTATGTCGGACATACCGCGCCGCTCACCAACCAGGTCATCAATTCCGCGATCGGCGGCGTGCTCTTCATCGACGAGGCGTACAGCCTGTACCGCGGCAAGGACGACTCCTTCGGACTTGAGGCTATCGACACGCTGGTAAAGGGCATGGAGGACAACCGCGACAATCTGATCGTTATCCTTGCGGGTTATTCAAAAGAAATGCAGCAGTTCCTGACAGCGAACTCAGGTCTTAAGAGCCGCTTCCCGAACATTATCAATTTCCCGGATTATACCGGAGAAGAGCTTCTTGCGATCGCGAAGATCAATGCGGCGTCAAAGGGCTACTCGATCGACGAGGGCGCGGAACCTGCGCTCCTTGCATACTTTAACGCCGTTCAGGCGGTTCGCGCGGCAGACGCCGGCAACGGACGTCTCGCCAGAAACAAGATCGAGGAAGCGATACTGAACCAGTCGAGAAGGCTTGTGGCCGAGCCCGACGCGGATCTCAGCCTGCTTACTTCGCTTGACTTCGAATTGGACGATATAGGGGGTTAACCTTGCTAGAGAATTATCCCGAAAGGAAACAGAATCGGCTGGAAGCCGATTCTAAAGAGGGGGAGAGCCCGCTTGAGTCTGCGGAGGAAAAGACAGGCTTTGAAAGCTTCGTCGCAAAGCACGGCCTGAGCGGAAGTACTTTAAAGCTTATCGCCGTGATCACTATGTTCATCGATCATGTCGGCGCGGGAATAATCGAGAATTTTGCGGTACAGCATCCGGACGAACTGCTTTTCGGAATGGATTACGACCGGCTATATATGCTGGACAAAGTGCTGAGGGGCATCGGAAGGATAGCCTTCCCGATTTTCTGTTTTCTGCTGGTAGAGGGTTTTTCGAGGACAAAGAATGGCTGGAAGTATTTTTCGAGACTGGTGATCTTCGGAGTGATATCGGAGGTCCCGTTCGATCTCTGCTTCTTCAGGTCGGCGTGGTACGCGCCGTATCAGAATGTTTACTTTACGCTGGCGCTGGGACTCCTGATGATGATCTGTATGGAGCGGATAGCGAAGCTCGGAGCAGGGGTACAGAGCGGGGACGGCTCTGTACCGGAAGGTATACGGGCGGCCCGGATCGTAATGAAAATACTTACGCTGGCGGCTTTTGCGGCGGTCGCGCAGTTCCTCATGACCGATTATTACATGTTGGGGATATTTACGATATTTCTCCTGTATCAATTTAAAAAGACAAGGCTTGGAACCTGTGCGGCCCACGCCCTGTCCTGTGTTTTGATATTAGGTGAGATCCCCGCTCTCGCGGGTACGGTCCCGATCGCGCTGTATAACGGTAAACGGGGCTTTAAGATGAAATATTTCTTTTATTTCTTCTATCCGGCACATCTGATGATACTCTGGGGCATCAGCAGGATGCTTGGGATTTCGTGATCTCATAATGATAAAGATACTTAAGGGCATTGAACAGTTCGTTCGTGCCCTTTATTTCATACTGCGCACCGGTCGCGGCGTCATAGGTAACGATCGTATTGCGCGAATGCACCGCTACGCCCGAAACATCCGAAGGCAGCAGCTTTCTGTCTCCGACTTCGACATGGTCGCAGAAGGCTTTGAGACGGGTCTTCTTTGACTCGGTGACTGAGTGTTCGTTGCCGATATGCAGCAGCCTGATCTCGTCTTCGAAAATGACGCGGTCGGAATGCGATGCGTTCGCCGTCATCATTTCTTTTTCAAGACTTTCCCTCTGGTAAGCGTCCCAGGCCGCGATCGTGGTCTTTGTGCCGTCCGGGCAGGTCAGCTCGCCGTATTCGTTATACTCCGCGCTGTAGCCGCATTCACAGGAAATGCCGGTGTTGCTGCTCTTTAACTGTCCGATGCGTCTGCACTTGGGGCACATGAAAAGTGTGGTCTCAAGGCCGTATCCGAGTCTCTTTCCCTTGAACGGGATATGTTCCTTCTCCTGAGTCTTAAACGCATCCTCATAAAGGTCGCGCTCGATCGCGGAATTCACCTCGTCGTCGGTCATTCCCTTCAGCTCATCCGCATCGTATACATGCACGAGCTTGCCTGCGAGCTTTCCTTTGCGGAGCGAAAAGCTCCAGCGGGGCTGCGTCAGATATCCGCCTTCCAGCTTATAGGTTATGAGCTTCGCACCGGATTTGCGCGCGAGCTTTCCTATCGTGGAAAGGAAGGGGAGCGTGAGTCCGTTGAACGAACGGTTGCCCTCGGGGAATATCGCGACATTGTAGCCTGCCTTGAGGCAGCGCAGCATTTCTGCAACGGTATTGACTCCTGCTTTGCCCTTGTGATGAATGATCGGGGCGAAGATGAAGTTCAGGAGCCCGAACAGGAAGCGCTTCCTCGTGATATGTTCGCTGGCCACGAAATAGAGCTGTTTCGATGCGGCGAGGCCGACGAAGATGGGATCGTAATTCGTGGTATGGTTGCAGAGAAGAAGGTACGGTCCTTCGATCTGCGAAAGATCGTCGCAGACGAAGTTGAACTTCTTTTTGAAAAAAGGTCTGACTATGGCGGCCAGCAAGGCGAAAAGCCTCACATGGCGGCGGTGTTTTCTTTCGGTGATGCGGTCCTTTGACATATATGCAATCCTTTGCGTATCTTTTTTGTGCACTTTCCGCACAAGTAACGGGCAGATCGCTTGGCAACCTGCCCGTCGGAAATTGTTTTTATTATTTGATGTATACGAGTTCGTTCACAGGAATCTGAGCAGTGAAGGAGCCGTAAGCCGAGCTGTAAAGTCCACCGACTGTAATGCTGCGAACATATACTGCGCCGGAGTTGCTGTCGGGACCGGTGTAATCTGCAGTGTTGATGTTAGCGGTAACATCGGTGCCTTCGTAGTAAAGCTTGAAGCAGCTTCCGAGGATCGCGGGAAGCGAACCCGAAGCTTCGGTAGCGATCTTCGAGAATGTGGTATCTGCCTCACTCTCTACAACCCTGATCTGCTTTGTACCGAGGGTGATGACTGCGGAACCGTTATCCTTCGGGATAAGCTTGTAAACGGTAACCGTGTAGGTTCCCTTTGCGAGCTTGCCGCCCATCTTGAAAGGCTTGAACTCGATATCGTTGGAACCAACCGTAATCAGGCCCGAGTAAGCGGAATCCAGTGGATCGATGATCTTGCCGTCAAGCTGTACGGTGAAGTACAGATAGGACTGATCCTTTGTAACGCCGAGGTATGCAGCGGTAAGTGTCGAAGCGTTCTTTGTGGGATCCAGCTTAAGAGGAGTTCCGATCGCTTCGCCGACATAATACTCTCTTCCGTCAACGTTTTTAACGAAGGTTGCGGAAACTGAAGCACCCTTATTATCCTGTACGCCGTTCTTGAGCATGGTGTCGAGTGTTTCTTCGCCGATCACGCTCATCTTTGTATTGCTGGGTACCCAGAGAGTGCTTACATCTGTGGGAGCAACATCCTTTACATATACGGTGAAAGGTCTTGCAGCGCAGTTCTCGATCTCGTTGCAGGTGATGCTGAAGGTAACATGGTTTCCGCCCTTACCGGAAGAGGTAAAGGAAGAGCCGTCAATAGTGCAGGAATCGGTGTAGAAGGAGAAGCCGGAGAATGTTCCGGTAGCAACCTTGGAATTCTCATCCTGCTCGATCTTGAAGGTGGCGCCGTCGATCTTTTCGAGGTACTGGTCAAAGGCTGTAGCGGTGAATGTAATGTAATCGCCGACAAGCGAGTTGGTGTTCAGATCTGTCTTGCTTTGTGTAACGGTGAAGGTCGTAGCCTTTCTTGCAGCCATAACCTTGACCGGAACGGTAGCAACAACCTTGTTCGCATCGAATGTAGGGCCTTCGGAGATCAGGATCGCTGTGTCGCCAACATTAACGGGATTAAGAACATATCCGTTGGTGGAGCTCTTCGCGCCGATCATAAGAACAGCGGGGTTGGTTGAGCTGATGGCATAACCTGTCTCAGCGAATGTCTTATAGGTCTTATCGGTGTTGTAGAACAGTGCCTCGAGGACATTTGCAGTATCACCGAGCTTGATCGTAAGTGCGGTCTGAGCGTCCTTCTTTGCCATGTATACGCCGTCGTCGACAACGATAGCGTAGAGGTTCTGGCTGTTGTCGATCTTGTCCTGATAGGACTTAACAGCGCCGGAACCGATAACCTTGATCAGCTCGTTGGTCTTGGTATCAACGCCGGTTGTAAGGGTAGCCTTGATTCCGTAGGTCTTGTCCGCGGAGTTGATCATGATCTCCTGACCGATCATGTAAGCGTCATCGGCAGCGGGAACAAGCTCGACTACGAGGTTGGTGGCGTTAACGAGAGACTTAACCTTGCCGGTGATGTCGATGCCGTCGCCGTTGTAGTACTTGAATGAAAGAGTGGTGCTGGTGTTGACCTTTACCTCTGTGGTCTCGAGCTCGAGCTTCTTAACATCGGCGAGCGATGCGCTTGCAGCGGTGAACTTTGCAACGGAGCCGTCAACTTCTACATAGTATACGGTGCCGCCAACGAGATCGCTGTCGGTAAATGTGGTAACGGTAGCTTCACCGGTCTTTGCATTATACTTAACTTCGTTGATGTAAGCTTCTCTGCCGGTCTTGATATCAGCGCCCGAGATGGTGTAAAACTTGATGTCTTCCTTCTCGATCTCGTCCTGAAGTCCGGTGATCACGAAGCTCTTAAGCGACTTCTGCTCAACGCCGATAACCAGAGGCTTGTCCTCAGACTCTGCGGTAGCCTTGATGGTCTTCGAAGCGGTAGCGCCCTTGTAGCTCGAGCTCATGTAAGCTTCTGCGAGAAGCTCGATAGCGCCTTCCTTAACGATCTTAACGGTCCACTTGTTGGTGCCTGCGGACTTAACCGTAGCGTTGTCATTAGCCGAAGTGAGGCGGCGCTTATCGGTATCGGTTCCCTTGGGAAGAGATACTGTGAGCGACTGGCCTACGGTGTAGGTCTCGCCTGCTGTGATGCCCTTGTAGGTCAGGTCGGATGCGGATGCATTCTTCTTAACCGTAACCTCGAATGAAGAGGTGGTGATGGGCTTCTTTTTGTCTGTCTTGTTGTAAACCTTTACAGTGATGGTAGCGGTGCCGGGAGCGACAGCCTTTACCTTATAAGTTTTGTTGCTGACCGAAGCGATCTTCTTATCGCTCGTGGTAAGCTTGAGGGTCATAGTGTCTGCATCAAATCCTGTCAGAAGACTCTTGACCTTCAAGGTGGACTTGTAGCTGGCCTTTTTGCCGCTGGCCTTTGTACCCGTGCAGCCTCCGACGAAGATCGCCTTAGAGGGAGCCTTCACGGAAACGGTGGTCGCTGCAGAGACCGATCTCTCGGGAAGAGCGCCTGCAACAAGTACCATAGCGAGAAGAACCGCCAGTAACTTGAAAAATCTTTTCATACTTCTTCCTCCTTATAAATCTGCGGGATAAACCGCCTGCGTCAGTCTGCCCGTATCACCCAACCACTTGGGGCGGACTTCCGTACTGTATGTATTATATGTTTTGGGGGCAAAAAAAACAATCACGAAAAAGGACTAGTTTTGTGGCAGAAAAAAGTTGACTTTTTAAAAATGCTATAGTAATATAATGTTCGCGCGTGAAAAACGCGAGTAAGTACAGGGGTATAGTTCAGCTGGTAGAATATCGGTCTCCAAAACCGCGGGTCGTGGGTTCGAATCCTACTGCCCCTGCGCAAATCAGCAATAAAAAAGCCGTCACAACTGTGGCGGTTTTTTATTGCTGACCTTGCATTGTTCAGAAAAAGTCACGATGATCCAACGTGCTTTTTCTAATGCAAGGCAGCGTTTCACGCAGTTTGCGCTCGTTCCGAGGTATTTTCGAGGAACGTTTATCTGCAAATATTCCTTTCTTCCCCTCTCGTCCACGCTTCTATATTAAGGAACACCTCGTCCGCGCACCTGATCCTCGCCTCGACCGAAGCCCACGCTATATGCGGCGTGATCACGAGCTTTCCGCTGTCCTTTATTCTCATAAGAGGATTGTCCGCAGCGATCGGTTCCTTTGTCAGCACGTCTGTGCCTGCGCCCGCGATCGTGCCTGCTTCAAGAGCATCGGCTAAATCTGCTTCGTCGATGATCCCGCCTCTTCCGAGATTCAGTATTATCGCGGATTTCTTCATAAGACCCAGCTCGCGCTTTCCGACCAGACCCTTTGTAGCGTCATTGAGAGGCGCGTGAACGCTGATCACATCGGACTCACGCATCAGGGTGTCGAGGTCGACACGGTCAAAGCCCGGCTCGTCATGTTTGCCGCTCGTGGAATAATAGATCACTTTGCATCCGAAGCACTTCGCGATCTCCGCGACGCGCTTTCCGATAGTGCCCAGACCGATGACGCCCCAGGTATGTCCCGCAAGCTCATGAAATTTCTCGGTGAAATGGCTGAACACATCGCTCCTCGCATAGTCGCCGCTCTTTACAAAGGTATCGTAATAATGCATGCGCTCCCAGAGATAGAACGCGAGGGCAAATGTATGCTGGACAACGGATTCGGTCGAATAGCCCTTTACATTCGCTATCGCGATGCCGCGCGAATTAACGTAAGGGAAATCAACGATATTAGTGCCGGTCGCTGTTATGCACACAAGCTTCGTGCGGTCGTTCCCGTCGAGCAGCGAAGCGTTCACGGGAATCTTATTAAGAACGACCACGTCGGCGTCCGTGCATCTTTCGGCGTTCTTTGCCGGATCGCTCAAGGGATATGTCTTTACGGTCCCCAGCTTTTCAAACTTGCTCAGATCAACATCGTCGCCAAGTGTATTGGCCTCCAAGAAAACTATATTCATATCTTTCCTCCTGATAATGATGCTCCCGTCCCTGTTAACTCTCATAACTACTATATTTTATAAAAGGCCTCTTGGCAATAACCATCTGCTCACGGAAAAGCCTGCAGCTATGCGTTTTGACAGAATCTGGTTGATAAAATCTCATAATGCGTGTATAATGTTAATGTTACGGAAAAATGAAAAGCAGGACGTCCGGATACTTCGGACGCGAAACACGGGGGCACTATGTATAAACTGATCTGCCGTGACGGCAATGCCAAACGGGGCGAATTCCATACAGTCCACGGAGTGATCCAGACCCCGGTTTTCATGAACGTCGGAACAGTCGGCGCGATAAAGGGTGCGGTCTCCACGATGGACTTAAAGGAGATCGGGACGCAGGTGGAACTTTCCAATACTTACCACCTTCACGTCAGACCCGGCGACGAGATAGTCAAAAAAATGGGCGGACTCCACAAGTTCATGAACTGGGACCGTCCCATACTTACGGATTCGGGCGGATTCCAGGTTTTCTCGCTGGCGGGCCTGCGTAAGATAAAAGAAGAAGGCGTTTACTTTAATTCACATATAGACGGACGGCGCATTTTCATGGGACCGGAAGAGAGCATGCAGATCCAGTCGAATCTGGGCTCTACGATAGCGATGGCTTTCGACGAGTGTCCTTCGAGCGTGGCCGAGCGAGCGTACATACAGCCGAGCGTTGACAGGACGACGAGATGGCTGATGCGCTGCAAGGCGAAGCTTGATGAGCTGAACAGAACGGAAGGCACGGTCAATCCGGACCAGATGCTCTTCGGCATCAATCAGGGCGGCATCTTCGAGGATATCCGTATCGAGCATGCGAAGCGGATCTCGGAGCTGGACCTTCCCGGATACGCGATTGGTGGTCTTGCGGTGGGCGAGAGCCACGAGGACATGTACAGGATCATCGAGGCCGTTACGCCTTATCTGCCGCTTGAGAAGCCCGTTTACCTGATGGGCGTCGGTACTCCGGCGAACATACTCGAGGCGGTCGACCGCGGTGTAGATTTCTTTGACTGCGTATATCCGGCGCGAAACGGAAGACACGGACATGCGTATACTTCTTTCGGCAAGATCAATCTCCTGAACGCGAAGTACGAGACGGACCCGAGGCCGATAGAGCCGGGCTGCAATTGTCCCGCGTGTAGGAATTACACGAGAGCGTACATCAGACATCTCTTAAAGGCCGGCGAGATGCTCGGACTCAGGCTGATGGTCACTCACAATCTTTACTTCTACAACCATCTGATGGAGGAGATCAGGACCGCCATCGAGGAGCAGAGGTATTCTTCGTTCAAGAAGGAAAAGCTGGCGGGATTCGAGGCCGGCGAGCAGGACTGAAAACAGTCGCAAAACAGTTATTTACAGGGAATACCCTGATTTTTAAGGAGGACATAGATAATGACAACTTTTCTTGATGCACAGGCAGCGGCAGGCTCATCCATCTGGATGCTCGTGGGCTACGTCGTAATCATCGGTCTGCTCTTTTACTTCATGGCGATCCGCCCTCAGAAGAAGCAGCAGAAGCAGATGGACGCGCTGATCTCTTCACTTGAGGTAGGCGACAGCGTACTCACTACGGGCGGTTTCTACGGCGTAGTCATCGACGTTATGGATGAGGTTATCGTTGTGGAGTTCGGCAATAACAAGAACTGCCGCATCCCCATGAAGAAGACTGCTGTTGTAGAGGTTGAGAAGCCCAATAAGGAAAGCTCTTCCGAGAATTAAAAGTGTTACGGTAATACCCTACAAATGCCACTTTTGTGACATAGTCAAACGGTAGAATGTTGTCAGGATGTGACGCATGGATTTTCTACCGGAGGATATTATCATGATCAACGCGAGGTTTTTCAGACGAGTTGGTTTAATACTCTTCTTCGGGTTATGTATAGCCATGCTAAGCAAGGTTGCTCCCGTTTCGGCGGGAAATCCGAACGAGCCCAAGCTCAACGTTGACTCGGTTTCAATCGTATTGAACGAGACCTACAGACTGAGAGTTTACAATCTGACAGAGGACCAGACGGTTACTTATCGTTCTTCGAACCCTTCGATCGCTGCTGTTACCAACACCGGTCGTGTAACCGGCGTATCGTGCGGCAACGTAGTTATTACCGCCACAGTCAGAGACGGACGTTCAGTGGTCGCAACTTTGCGATGCGAGGTTCTTATAGGACCCGCAGCTGTAAGTATTAAACTCACCAAGACGTCGATCGTTCTTCAGGTCGGCAGGAGTAAGCTGCTCAGAACTGTTATTTATCCGCTCAACACCGTCGAGGAGGCAAAGTTTTATTCAACTGAAGCCGAAGTTGCGAAGGTATCGTCAGCGGGTCGTGTTCGTGCGGCTTCAGAGGGTGTGACTGAGGTCTATGCCCTGCTCCTGAACGGAACATATGATATCTGCGAGGTAACTGTCCTCAATGAGGAGAATTACCAGAAGTATCGTCAGGGCGCATCACTTGAAGATCTCCTGAACCAGGGCGAAGAGGAAGAAGAGAATGGCGAGTCGGAAGTGACTGAGCCTGAACCTACCGCTACTCCTGTTCCTGCAGAGACGGAGAGTAAGGACGCACAGACTACCGGCGGAAGCGACTTAGTGTCTGAATGAGAAAGAACTTAGCAGAATGCCTCGGAATTAAATCCGGGGCATTCGTTCGTTAAGAAGAACCGTTTTTTATCATCGAAAGAAAGGAACGAAGTAAAATGGCATATATTCTTGTTGCTGATGACAATACCGATATTACCGATGTTCTTTCCGCATATATTAAAAAAGAAGGCCACGATCCCGTTATCGCGGGCGACGGCATAGAGGCCATGGAGCGCTTCAGGGAGTATAATCCCGCATGCGTCCTGCTCGATGTCATGATGCCCAGAGAGGACGGCTACGAGGTGCTGCGCAAGATCCGTGCATGTTCGAACGTACCGGTTATCATGATCACGGCCAGGGGCGAGGATTTCGAGCGCATCATGGGTCTCGACATAGGCGCTGACGACTATATCGTGAAGCCTTTCAGTCCCAGCGAGGTAATGGCGAGAGTCCGTGCGGTAATGAGGCGCATGAACATGGCAGAGAACGCCGGCGGCGCTTCGGACAACAAGCTCGTGATCAAGGACCTCACGATCAATCTCGATGAGTATTCGCTCTATATAGGCAAGGAAAAGATCAATCTCACCAAAAAAGAGATCGAGACCATGTGGACCCTTGCCAAGAACCCTAACAAGGTATTTACCCGCGACAACCTGCTCGACAGTCTCTGGGGCTATGACTACTACGGAGACAGCAGGACCGTGGATTCGCATATCAAGCGCCTTCGCGCGAAGATCGACGCCGTGGAGCATCCCGGCTGGAAGATCACTACAAAGTGGGGAGTAGGCTATAAATTCGAGGTAGAATAAGCGTGCTGAAGAAGATCAAACGTCGTTTCAATACCATATTCTTCCGGGTATTCGGTGCATTCGCGGTACTGATACTCATTTTTGCCGTGCTACTCGGAACCATTTTCATCAGTATCTACCGTTCCACGACAGAGAATTATAACAGGCAGGCTCTGGCCCGTATCGCGAACAATGTCGCGGTCAGGTTCAGGGATTACGTGCTGGACGGCGATACGGACGAATATCTGGAGTATTTTTCGTCATTTGCGGAGTTTGAGGACGCGGAGGTCTGGAGCTTTTCAAACCCGAACGCGGCGGTTCCGATGGACACGAGCTTTGAGAGCACGACGATACAGGCCGTTTCCGACCAGAGAGAGTTTAAGCGCATGCTAGAAGGAGCCTTTGACGGGGCCACCGACATTGACACCTTCTACAGCGAGATACACAAGTCCACCGCGATGGTGGCCTCGGTCCCGATCCTCGGTGAGGACCGCGAGGTCTGCGGCGCGATCCTGATGGTCCAGTCCCTTAAGGAAATGGACGAAACGATCAATAGCAGTATAAAGATGATCCTTATCAGCTCGGTGCTCGCGCTTGCACTCTCGGCGCTCGTTGCGACCTGGATGGCGAAGCTTATCTCGAATCCCATCAGGGATATGCAGATCATGGCCCGCGAGATGACAGAGGGCAATTATGAATGCAAGACCGGTATCGACAGGAACGACGAGATCGGCGACATGGCCCGCAGTATAGATAAGCTTTCGAACCGGCTGAAGGAGAATGAGGTCGAGCGAAAGAACCTTGAGCAGATGCGTATGGATTTCTTCGCGAATGTCTCGCATGAGCTCAGGACTCCCATCGCCGTAGTCAGGGCCACTACAGAGTGCCTGGCCGACGGCATCGTTACCGAGCAGTCGCAGGTCGACGAATATCACGAGAAGATCCTCAGGGAATGCAAGTCGATGGAGCGTCTGGTAGCCGATCTGCTGACACTTTCGAAAATGCAGAACCCGAATTTCAAGGTTGAAAAGGAACCCGTCAATCTCGTGCATATCTTTGACGAGCTGATACGCAGCGCATCCGAGATCTGCCGCGAGAAGAACATCGGGATAGTCCTGAACAGGGACAAGGACGTATACATGATGATGGGCGATTACGACCGCCTGCGCCAGATGTTCATGGTCATCTTTGACAACGCGGTAAAATTCTCTGGAGAGAATTCCCAAATACATGTAACGCTCAGATCCGGCGAGGACGGCGAACCGATGACGGTCAGCATCAGGGATGAGGGCATCGGTATCTCCAAGGAAGAGCTTCCTTTCATTTTTGATAAGTTCTACAAGTCAAAGCTCAGGATGAACGCGAAGGGATCCGGTCTCGGACTGGCCATCGCGAAGAATATCGCGCTGAAGCATGACGGCGAGATCAGGGTCGAAAGTGAGCCCGGAAAGGGAACCGAGTTCATCTTTAGTTTTCGTGAAATTTCGGAAGAAGAATATATGTTATCAGAAAGTTAGGACTTTTATCATAAGTTTTTAGAAAATATGCTTGCATTTTTGACCTGAATAGGTTATAATGTACTCACAACAAAACCTCCTGAGGTGTTCGATCATCCTGTATTTTTGAACCTACATCACTTTAAACGGAACTCCAATATCTTTGAGCCTATGTCAGGCCTCCTTAAGCAGTCAGTGGAAGGCAGAAGCTCATTTGAGGGCATCCACCTAGCAATTGCTAGGAGTCAAAAAACAGGAACCGGCACTTTGGGTACACATTTAAAGGCTGCATGCAGCAGCGATCGAGCGGCTGGCCCGAAACGGGGGTCAGCCGCTTCTGTGCGCATAGGCGAGTGCCGAGCCAACGTTCATCGAGCGGACTTCGCACGCGAGATGTGCACGTGCTATGCGCACTATCTTCTTTATTTCGTCACACTTTTTTCATTCTTTGTTTCTTTTATATTTCCCCCCGATGTGATATATTGAGTAGTAGTATTTTAATATTTTATCTATTATGGGAGCATTACCATGAAGGACGGATTTGTCAAGGTTGCGGCGGTCACCCCGGTCATAAAGCTCGGCGACTGCATCTATAACGCGGATGAGATCATCAGGCTCATAAAGGAAGCCGAGGAGCGCCGTATCAGGGTCGTATGTTTCCCCGAACTCTGCCTTACGGGATATACCTGCGGCGATCTGTTTTTGCAGGACGTACTGCTGACGGGTGCAAAGAATGAGCTGGTTCGCATAGCGAAGGCTACGGAAGGCCTCGGCGTATTTGCCGTAGTATCGCTTCCCCTTCAGGTCAATTCAAAGCTCTACATCTGCGCGGCGGCTATTCAGAACGGCAGGATACTCGGAGTCGTTCCGAAGCATTTCCTTCCCGCGTACGGCGAGTATTACGAGTCCAGGCATTTCCAGCAGGGAACCTGGGAGGTCAGATATATTGACATCGGAGGGCAGAGAGTGCCTTTCGGAATGAAGCTCCTCTTTGACAATACGGAGATGCCCGAACTTTCGATCGCAATCGAGATCTGCGAGGACCTCTGGATGCCTCAGCCTCCGAGCGGTTCGCATGTGCTCGCGGGCGCGACGCTGGTGCTGAACCCTTCGGCGAGCGATGAGCTGGCGGGAAAGCGCGCTTACAGGCGCGGCCTGGTAAGCAACCAGAGCGCGAGACTCGTCTGCGGCTATCTGTACGCCGATGCGGGTGAGGGCGAATCAACGACAGACCTCAGCTTTTCCGGACACAACCTGATCGCGGAGAACGGCACGCTCCTTGCGCAGTCCGAGCTTTATTCGAACGGCATGACCGTTTCCGAGATAGACATTAACAAGCTGGTAAACGAGAGACGCAGGATGACCTCATATGCTTCCGGCGACGAGGGCTATGTACACATTCCGTTCTCGTTCGGAAAGACGGAGCTCGCGGAGCTTACGAGACATTACGCGAAGAATCCTTTCATCCCCGAGGATGAAGGCGAGAGGCTCGCGGCCCTGAGACAGATCATTGCGATACAGGCGCACAGCCTTATGTCGAGGCTCAGATGCATCGGCTGCTCGCATGCTGTGCTCGGACTTTCGGGCGGACTTGACTCGACGCTTGCACTGCTCGTTACGGTCGAGGCCTTTAAGGGACTCGATCTGGACACCCACGGGATCACGGCTGTTACGATGCCCTGCTTCGGAACCTCAAAGCGTACCTATGCGAATGCGCTGGTACTTGCAGAGGAGATTGGAGTGGAGCTCATCGAGATAAATATAAAAGACGCGGTGCTCAGGCATTTCGAGGATATCGGACAGGATCCCGAGGTGCATGACGTAACCTTTGAGAACGCGCAGGCCAGAGAGCGTACGCAGATCCTTATGGATCTCGCGAACAAGAACAACGGAATAGTTATCGGAACCGGAGACCTTTCGGAGCTGGCGCTCGGATTTGCAACTTATAACGGCGACCATATGTCGATGTACGGAGTCAATGCTTCCGTACCCAAGACGCTCGTGCGTGAGCTGGTCCGCTATATTGCGGTCAATTCAAAGAGCAAGAGGCTCTGCGATACGCTGCTTGACGTGCTTGACACTCCCGTATCGCCCGAACTGCTCCCGGCGACCGCGGAGGGCGTGACGAGCCAGATCACCGAGGACATCGTCGGACCTTACGAGCTGCACGATTTCTTCCTGTTCTACATGATCCGCTACGGTTTCAGACCGTCGAAGATATTCAGGCTCGCGAATTATGTTTTTGCGGACGATTACGACCGCGCGACGCTGCTGAAATGGATGAAGAGCTTCTACAGAAGGTTCTTTGCGCAGCAGTTCAAACGATCCTGTCTCCCGGACGGCCCGAAGGTCGGGTCTGTGGCACTCTCGCCGCGCGGCGACTGGAGAATGCCCAGTGACATCAAGGCCACCGCATGGATGAAGGAACTGGACGAGCTGTAGGAGGTATAAATGGACGAAAACAACAATAAACAGGGCGGCGACAATAACGGCCGCAAGCCGCAGAATGTGAGGATATTCATCATCTGCCTGATCGCCGCGATACTGGCCATGCTCTTTTTCAAGTATCTGACGGAGCAGGTCCAGTCGGCGAAGGTTGAAGAGGTAACCTACGATGAATTCCTGAAGATGCTGGAAAAGGGAGAAGTCGAGAGTGTGGTCATCGAGAACCAGAGGATCGTGATCACGCCCAAGAACCAGACCTCTTTCTACGGACTTTCATATTACACGGGGATCGTGGACGATCCCGAACTGACGCAGAGACTGTACGATTCGGGCGTTAAGTTCAACGCTCAGGTCATAGACAAGAGCTCGACTATCGTCGACATACTGCTGGTCTATGTGCTTCCGTTCGTGCTGATCTACGTGCTGATGTATTTCTTCCTGCGCATGCTCTCGAAGAGCAGCGGCGGAGTGATGGGCGTCGGCAAATCGAACGCGAAGATCTACGTGGAAAAAGAGACCGGCGTTACGTTTAAGGACGTGGCCGGACAGGATGAGGCGAAGGAATCCATCAGCGAGCTGGTTGATTTCCTGCATAATCCCGGCAAATACCAGAAGATCGGCGCGAAACTGCCCAAGGGCGCGCTGCTCGTCGGACCTCCCGGAACAGGTAAAACACTCCTTGCGAAGGCTGTAGCGGGCGAGGCTCACGTACCGTTCTTCTCGCTTGCAGGTTCGGATTTCGTCGAGATGTTCGTCGGCGTCGGCGCATCGCGAGTAAGAGACCTCTTTAAGCAGGCACAGCAGCAGGCTCCGTGCATCGTGTTCATCGATGAGATCGATGCGATAGGAAAGAGCCGCGACACGCAGTACGGCGGCGGCAACGACGAGCGTGAGCAGACGCTCAACCAGCTGCTTGCCGAGATGGACGGTTTTGACACGAGCAAGGGTATCGTTATCCTTGCGGCCACCAACCGTCCCGAGGTGCTCGATAAGGCACTGCTGCGTCCCGGACGTTTTGACCGCAGGATAATCGTTGACAAGCCCGATCTGAAGGGCAGGGTAGAGGTCCTCAAGGTTCACGCGGAGAATGTGTTCATGGCCGATTCGGTCGATCTCGAGGAGATAGGACTCGCGACATCCGGTGCCGTGGGCTCTGATCTGGCCAATATCATAAACGAGGCCGCGAGCCTCGCTGGAAAGCAGGGACGTACCTCCGTATCTCAGGCTGACCTGATGGAGTCGGTTGAGGTAGTCATCGCAGGTAAGG
>JAEEGL011686874.1_pt1 | contig 17655 bp, 13 predicted proteins | sample 9134231 | NCBI WGS metagenome assembly JAEEGL01 (sample SAMN16246548, study PRJNA631951) | gut metagenome | biome: gut microbiome; feature: rumen; material: fiber-attached | host: Bos | place: Iran: Karaj | collected 2018-10 | reverse complement strand
GTGCTGTGTGTAAAAGGCGACCACGCGCTTGCCGGTCGTCCCGGAGGTGGAATGGATGCGCACACAGTCTTTGAGATCCGTGCCCAGCAGGCCGTAGGGATAGGCTTCCCGCAGATCGGCCTTGGAGAGGAAGGGCAGAAGCTTGATGTCATCCACGCCCCTGATGTCTTCCGGCTTCACGCCTTTTTCATCCATCAGCTTTTTATAGTATGGAACGTTATCATACACGTGCTTGACCTGTTTGACGATCTTTTCGTTTTGAATGGCCAGGATCTGCTCCCGGGAAGCGGTCTCGATCTCCGGCTGATAATAGTTTTTCATGCTACTCCTCCTCTATGCATTTCTTGCTTTGCTCTTCCGGGACAGACCTGCGTCATTTCCCCAGATTGTCCGTGATGCCGACCGTCTTGCTGTCGTTATAGCAGGCAAATTTCTCTTCGACATCCGCAGGCACGCTCCGCTGCGTCAGCGCGCTGATGATGGGCACCAGGACCAGGCCGCCCAGCATGGCAAAAACGCCGGAGAAAATGGAGTTCTTAAAGACAAAGGCCAACAAGGGGATATTGGCGACGGAAATGACCTTGAGCGAGATCAGCAGCTGGACGATCTCCAGCCCCACGCCCCAGATAAAGCAGGCGGCGACCGCCGTTTTGCTCGTTTTTTTGGCATAGAGCCCATACAGGAACGGGGCCAGGAAAGCGCCGGCCAGCGCCCCCCAGGAGACCCCCATCATCTGGGCGATGAAGAGGCTCTTGCTCTTCGCCTGGAAGATGGCGATGATCGCCGAGATGATGATGAAAACGATGATGAACGAACGCAGGGTGAAGAGCTTGCCTTCTTCCGTCATGCGCTTTTTCCGCAGGGGATCGATAAAGTCCAGCGTCAGCGTGGACGAACTGGTGAGCACGAGCGAAGAGAGCGTGGACATGGAGGCCGAGAGCACCAGCACGATGACGATGGCCATGATGATCGCCGGCAGCGTCACCAGCATCTGCGGGATGATGGCGTCAAAGCCGTTGGCAGCGACGTCCACGTTATAGAGCCGGCCGAAGCCGCCGAGAAAATAACAGCCGCCGGCCACGACGATGGCAAACAAAGTGGAGATGACCGTCCCTTTTTTGATCGAATCTTCGTTTTTGATGGCATAGAACTTGCCGACCATCTGCGGCAGGCCCCATGTGCCCAGGGAGGTCAAAAGGACGACAAAGAGCAGGAAGACGGGATCCGCACCCAGGAAAGAGGCGTACTGCCAGCCGCCGTTCGGCCCGTTCGCCAGGCTTTCCATAGCCGTCATCAGACCGCCGTTGTCATGCAGCACAGCACCGATAACGGCAACAATGCCGCCCAGCATAACGATCCCCTGGATGAAGTCGTTCAGCGCCGTGGCCATATAACCGCCCAGGATGACATAAATGCCGGTCAGGGCCGCCATGATGATCACGCAGATCGCATAATCCACTCCGGCAAAGGCTGCGGAAAAGAGCCGGGAAAGGCCATTATACAGCGAAGCCGTATAGGGGATGAGGAAAAGGAATGTGATCATGGAGGCCGCCACCTTCAGCGCCGGCGAATTGAAGCGGGAGCCGAAGAAATCGGGCATCGTTTTGCTGGACAGGTGCTGCGTCATGATCCTTGTGCGCCGGCCGAGGATGCTCCAGGCCAGGAGCGAGCCGATGAAGGCGTTGCCCAGGCCGACCCAGGTGGAGGCCAGGCCGAAGTTCCAGCCGAACTGTCCGGCATAGCCGACAAAGATGACCGCAGAAAAATACGAGGTGCCGTAAGCAAAAGCGCTGAGCCAGGGCCCGATGGAACGGGCCCCGAGGACAAAGCCGTTGACGTCCATCGCGTGCTTTCTGGACCGCAGGCCGATCACGACCATGAGGGCAAAAAAGCAAACGATCAGGGCCAGGGTGATGATGGATGCAATGTTCATGATTCTCCGTCCTTCCTTCTTTCCGTCCTACTGTTTTTTTAACTGCTTCCGTTCTTCCTTGCTTCTGTTCTACTTGCGATGCTCTTACGCCATCCGTTTATTTGACCGGCGGCAGTTTCGCCATGCTTGCCTGCAGTTCTTCGTCGCTGGGGACATAGTCTTCCATTTTCCCATCATGGAATTTTTCGTAAGCGACGAGGTCGAAATAACCGGTGCCGGTCAGACCGAAAACGATGGTCTTTTCTTCGCCGGTCTCGCGGCATTTTTCCGCTTCGTCGATGGCCACCTTGATGGCATGGCTGCTTTCCGGCGCCGGCAGGATGCCTTCCACACGGGCGAACCGTTCCGCCGCCCGGAAGACCTCCGTCTGCGCGACCGAGACCGCTTCCATCAGGCCGTCATCATAAAGCTGCGAGAGCACCGAGCTCATGCCGTGATAGCGCAGGCCGCCGGCATGGTTGGGCGCGGGGATGAAGCTGCTGCCCAGCGTATACATCTTGGCCAGCGGGCAGACCATCCCGGTATCACAGAAGTCGTAAGCGTATTTCCCTCTGGTGAAGCTGGGGCAGGAGGCGGGTTCCACCGCCACGATGCGGCAATCCAGATCGCCGTTGATCTTATCGCGCATGAAGGGGGCAATGAGGCCGCCGAGGTTGGAACCGCCGCCAGCGCAGCCGATGATCACGTCCGGCTTGATGTTGTATTTCTTCAGCGCGGCTTCCGTTTCCAGGCCGATCACGCTCTGATGCAGCAGCACCTGGTTGAGCACGCTGCCCAGGACGTAGCGGTATCCGGGCGTGCTGACCGCTTCTTCCACCGCTTCCGAGATGGCGCAGCCCAGGCTGCCCGTGGTGCCGGGGTTTTCCGCCAGGATCTTGCGGCCGACCGCGGTGTTCATGGAAGGAGAAGGCGTGACCTGCGCGCCGTAGGTGCGCATCACTTCCCGCCGGAAAGGCTTCTGTTCGTAGGAGACTTTGACCATATAGACCTTACAGTCCAGGCCCAGATAACCGCAGGCCATGGAGAGCGCTGTGCCCCACTGGCCGGCACCGGTCTCTGTGGTGACGCCCTTCAGACCCTGCTTTTTCGCGTAATAAGCCTGGGCGATGGCGGAATTCAGCTTATGCGAGCCGCTGGTGTTGTTGCCTTCGAATTTGTAGTAGATCTTTGCCGGGGTGCCCAGCGCTTCTTCCAGGCAATAGGCCCGCACCAGCGGAGACGGACGGTACATTTTATAGAAAGAAAAGACTTCGTCCGGGATGGGAAAATATTCCGTGTCGTTGTCCAGCTCCTGAGCGATCAGTTCTTCGCAGAAGACGGGAGCGAGCTCTTCCGCCTGCATGGGCTGGAGCGTGCCGGGATTGAGCAGCGGCGCCGGTTTATTTTTCATCGCCGAGCGCAGGTTGTACCACGCCTTCGGCATTTCGTTTTCTTCCAGATAGATCTTATAAGGGATTTTTTCCATGATGGTATCCTCCATATCTCGTTTTGTATTGTGTTGATCGCATATCGGGAAAAACCTAAATGTTTTGGCGCGCGATGCGCCAGCATTTGGACAGAATAAACATACAGATCCCCTCCTGATCATGATCCATTCAGCCGCCGCAGCAAGAAAACAGCTGCGGTAAAAAAAACGCGGCACAGGTTAATCTGTGCCGCAACTAATTCATGAATCCGTCCTGCATTTCATGCCTTATCGCATCGCAAATTAACCCAACCATGAATTCACGGTAGACCAATAAAAGCGAAACCAATAGCGTTCAATGCAGGCAAAGCTTTTCATTTTGACGCTCCTGAAATGATGATCGTTCGCGTATCGCGAGCTCCACAGCCGCAAAAGCAGGGCAGCCGGGGGAATGAGCGGGACCATGAGCAGCAGAAAAAATATTCCTTGTTTTGTTTTGCCGCTTATGATAACCTTTTCTCAATGAAGTAATTGTACTCCTCTTATTTTTACTTGTCAAGAGCCGGCTGCAAAAAACATGGCTGTTTTTATGCAGAAAACGGTATATTATACCCGGGCTTCCCGAGAAGACCGGAGCGCCCCTTGATCACACGGACGGGAGCGGCAAATAAGGCAGCAGCCGCTTCCGGCCTCCTCTTGCGGGAAAACAGAAAACACGGGAAAGACTGACGAAAGCATGACGAAAAAGCGCACGCAGAACAAGCTCGGCCGCGACCTGCTCAAGATCTGGCCATACAGCATCCCCGTATTTGCCGGCTATCTCTCTCTGGGGGCAGCCTTTGGTTTGCTTTTGCAGCAAAACGGCTACGGCCCGCTCTGGGCGCTGGGGATGAGCCTCTTCGTCTTTGCCGGCTCTGCGCAGTTTCTGGGCGTGGGGCTTTTGGCCGCGGGCGCAACGCTGCTCCAGACGGCGCTCCTGGTGGGTATCCTGAATTTCCGGCATTTCTTCTACGGACTTTCCATGATCGCCAGATACAAAGACACGGGAAAGAAAAAATGGTATCTGATCTTCGGCCTCACAGACGAGACCTACGCCATCCTCTCCAGCAGCCCGCCGCCGGACGGCGTGGAAGAAAAACGCTTTTACTTCCTGCTCACCCTCATGGACCACAGCTATTGGGTGCTGGGCTCCGTGCTCGGCGCGGCCCTGGGCCAGCTGCTCCCCATCAACACGGAGGGGCTTGATTTTGCCATGACGGCGCTCTTTGCCGTCCTGGTGGTCGAACAATGGAAGGCGCAGGCCGACCACCGCCCGGCCATCATCGGCTTCCTCGTCATCATCCTCTCCCTCATCATCTTCGGGCCGGAGCATTTCCTCATCCCCGGCCTGATCGTCATCTCGGCGCTGCTGCTCTTCCTTGATCACCGGACCGGGAAGACGGGTGGCAGAAAGAGGCAGGTGACGGAAGATGGCTGACGCGCATGCTTTCTGGATCATCGTGGTGATGGCGCTGGTCACCTATGCCCTCCGCGCCGTCCCTTTCCTCCTCTTCGACCACGGGCAGGCGCCGCCGAAATGGGTGGAGACGCTGGGCCGCCTGCTGCCGCCGGCCGTGATGAGCGTACTGCTCGTCTATTGCCTGCGCAACGTCGAGATCACGACGGGCACACACGGCATCCCGGAACTGCTCGCCGTCTTCGTGGCCATGGGTCTCCATGCCTGGAAAAGGAAGACGCTGCTCAGCATCGGCGTCAGCACCATCCTCTATATGCTCCTCGTCCAATTTGTCTTTTAAGCGGCAAAAGGCAGAAGAAAAGCCCGGCTTTCCATAAAGGAAAGCCGGGCTGCTTTTTTATTTGGGATATTTCCTCGCGCCGCGCGACTTTGCTCAGTTCTGCGCCGCCTTCACCGCTGCCTGGGCCGCCGCCAAGCGAGCGACCGGCACGCGCATCGGCGAGCAGCTGACGAAATCCAGGCCCAGCTCCTGGCAAAGCGCGATGCTGGCCGGGTCTCCGCCGTGTTCTCCGCAAATGCCCAACTGCAGGCTGGCCTTTGTCCCACGGCCGCCCTCTGCCGCCAGGCGTATAAGCCGGGTGAGGCCAACGGGATCCATGTTCACAAAGGGATCCGCCGGCAGCACCTTGCGTTCCAGATAAGCCGGCAAGAACTTGCCCTCCGCATCGTCGCGGGAGAAGCCAAAACTCGTCTGCGTCAGATCGTTGGTACCAAAAGAGAAGAAGTCCGCATATTCCGCAATCTCATCGGCTGTCACCGCCGCACGCGGCAATTCGATCATCGTGCCGATGGAATAAACAAAGTCCACGCCGCTTTCTTCCCGCACCTTGGCCGCGATCTCTTCCGCCATCAGCCGCAGGAAGCGGATCTCGTTCACATGGCAGATGAGCGGGAATTCGATCTCCGGCACAGGATGGAAGCCTTCTTTTGTCAGCCGGGCAGCCGCCTGGCAAATGGCGCGCACCTGCATAGCGTAAATACTGGGGTTGGTGATGGCCAAACGGCAACCGCGATGCCCCATCATCGGATTATGTTCGGAGAGCTCGTCGATGTGCCGCAGCAGCTCTTCCAACCGGGCGATCTCCGCCGCATCGCCGCCCGTACATTTCAGGGTGGTCAGCTCCACCAGCACATCGCGCGGATTGGGCAGGAACTCATGCAGCGGCGGATCCAGCAGGCGAATGGTCACCGGCAGACCGTCCATCACCTTGAGGATGGCGTAAAAGTCGCTTTCCTGCATCGGCAAAAGCTCGGCCAGCGCCGCATCGCGCGCTTCTTCCGTTTCCGCCATGATCATCCGCCGCACCACCGGCAGCCGATCCTGCGGCATGAACATATGCTCCGTGCGCACCAGGCCGATGCCCTGCGCGCCCAGTTCCCTTGCCCGCTGGGAATCCTCCGGCGTATCCGCGTTCGCACGCACTTGCATGCTGGCCGCTTCATCCGCCCAGGAGAGCAGTTGCGCAAATTCCGCGTCCAGAGAAAAGCGGACGGTGGGCACTGCGCCGACGATGACGCGCCCCGTGGAGCCGTCGATGGAGATGACATCGCCTTCGTTCAACACGGTGTCGCCAAAGGAGATCTGCCGTTTTTCCATATCGATTTTCAAGCTGCTGCAGCCGCAGACAGCCGCTTTGCCCATGCCGCGCGCCACGACCGCCGCATGGCTGGTCATCCCGCCGCGGCAGGTGAGCATACCTTCCGCCACATACATGCCGTGGATATCATTGGGCGTGGTCTCGTCGCGGACCAGGATCACCTTTTCGCCCATGGCGCTGTGCTCCTTCACCGCCTCCGCCGTCAGATAGAAATGTCCCACACCGGTGCCGGGAGAAGCGTTCAGGCCGGTGGCAATGGCTTCCACCTTCGCCGCCGGGTCGATGCTGGGATGAAGCAGCTGCTCGATCTGTGCAGGATCGACGCGCAGCAGCGCTTCTTCTTTGCTGATCCGCCCTTCCCGCACCAGATCGACCGCCACCTTGACGGCCGCAGCCGCCGTGCGCTTACCGTTACGCGTCTGCAAAATAAACAGACGGCCGTTTTCCACGGTGAATTCGATGTCCTGCATATCCCGGTAGCTTTCTTCCAGGATCTGGGTGATCTCCGTAAAACGCCGGAAGGCTTCCGGCAGCCCTTCCGCCATGCGGGCGATGGGCAACGGCGTGCGGATGCCCGCCACGACGTCTTCGCCCTGCGCATTATAAAGGAACTCGCCGTAAAGTTTATGTTCGCCGGTGGAGGGGTTGCGGGTAAAGGCAACCCCCGTGCCGGAATTTTCACCCATGTTGCCAAAGACCATGGACTGCACATTCACCGCAGTGCCCAAATCATCCGGAATGGCATTCAGCTGCCGATAAACGATGGCGCGCTCGGAATTCCAGCTGCGGAAGACGGCTTCCACCGCCAGGATCAGCTGTTCATAAGGATCCTGCGGGAAAGCACGCCCCGTCTTTTCCAGATAAAGCGCCTGATAGGCGGCAATGATCTCTTCCAGCTCCGCCGCCGTCAGGTCGGCATCCGCCGTTTTTCCGGCTTTTTCCTTGACGGAATTCAGAATCTTCTCGAACAAAGCGTGCGGAATACCCATCGCCACATCACCGAACATCTGGATAAAGCGTCGATAACAATCACAGGCAAAGCGCGGGTTGTCCGTGGCGGCAGCCAACGCCGCCTTGGTCACATCGTTCAGGCCCAGGTTGAGAATGGTATCCATCATGCCGGGCATGGAAATCTGCGCGCCGGAGCGGACAGAGACAAGCAGCGGGTTTTCCGCTCCGCCAAAGGTCTTGCCGCTGTTTGCTTCCAGCTCCTGCAAGCGTTGGCGCAGCTCCTCCGTCAGCCCTGCCGGCAGCTGACCGCCGGCAGCAAAGTAGTCGTTGCAGGCTTCCGTTGAAATGGTCAGGCCCGGCGGCACCGGCAGACCGAGATTTGTCATCTCCGCCAGGTTTGCCCCTTTGCCGCCCAAAAGCGCGCGCATTGTTGCGTTTCCTTCCTGAAACAGGTATACATATTTTTTTGTCATTCGGCTCTCCTCCTGTTGTCCGGAAATATCGAAGCACACCGCTTTTATCGCCCGCCATAGCGGACTGTTCTCGGCAGTCTCGCCGGGCTTTACTGTTCCACCAGGCGGGAAAGGTCGCCGACCTCTTCCGCCATATCCACGATGCTCTGGAGCAAGGCCAGGCGGTTGTTCCGCAGCGCTGCATCGTCCGTCATCACCATGACGGCGTCAAAGAAAGCGTCGATGGCCGGGCCGAGCTTGCTGACCAGGCGCAGCAGCTCCACATAACGGCCGCTTTCCGCCAAGCTCTTCACTTGCTCTGCCGCAGCAGAGACCTGCGCCGCCAGCTCTTTTTCCGCCGCTTCCTGGAGATATTCCGCCTGCACCGGGCCCTGGCTGCCGTTTTTGGCCACCAGGTTTGCCGCACGGCGATAGCCGGCGAGCATGGCGGCAAAGTCCGCATCCGTCCGGAATTCCGCCAGTGCCTTGGCCTTGGCAGGCAGCTCCGGCAGCCGGTCCACGCCCTCTGCCAGCACCGCATTGATCACGTCGTAGCTGTAGCCGTCCAGAGAAAGGATGTTCTGCATGCGCTGTTCAAAAAAGGCCAGCGCCAGTGCCACCGTTTTTTCTTTGTCAAAGACCAGCTCGTTCTTCGCCGCCGTGGCGTCATAGGACTGCCCGACCAGCGCCCGCAGGGAAAGCGGCAGCTGATGCCGGATGATGATGTGGCAGATGCCCAGGGCCTGCCGCCGCAGCGCATAGGGATCCTGCGAGCCGCTGGGCTGCATATCCAGAGCCAGGAAGGAGACCAGGCTGTCGATCTTATCGGCAATGGCCAGCGCCGCGCCGACTTTCGTCGCCGGCAACTCATCGCCGGCCCCGCGCGGCAGATAATGTTCGCGGATGGCCGTAGCCACCGCGTCCGTTTCCTGAGAAGCACGGGCATAATATTCGCCCATGATGCCCTGCAGCTCCGTGAATTCATAGACGGCGTGCGAGACCAGGTCCGCCTTGCAGAGCAGCGCGGCCCGGTCCAGATCTGCCAGCTCGCTTTCCGAATAGGAGAGCGTCTTGCCGATCCAGGCCGCGATCTGGCGGATGCGTTCCACCTTGGCGTCCATGCGGCCGAGGCTTTCATGGAAAACGATGCCGGAAAGGCGCGGCAGGTTGTCCGCCAGCGGGTGCTTAAGGTCCTCATGCAGGAAGAAGGCCGCGTCGTCCAGACGCGCTTTCAGCACCTTTTCGTTGCCGGCAGCCACCACGTCCAGGTGTTCACTGTTGCCGTTGCGCACGGTAACAAAGCGGTTGCGCAGCCCGCCTTCCGGTGCGAATACCGGGAAATAACGCTGATGTTCACGCATGGGGGTGATGACCAGCGGCTCCGGCAGGGCAAGATACTCTTCCGAGAAGCTGCCCACCAGGGCAGTGGGATATTCCAAAAGATAACAGACTTCCTCCAGCAGCTCTTCGTCCGGACGGACCACGCCGTCCACCGAAGCGGCTGCCGCCTGGATCTGCCGCCAGCATTCCGCCTTGCGTTCTTCCTGGTCCACCATCACAAAGGCGGCGCGCATCGTTTCCACATAGTCGGCCGGCGAAGCGACTTCCACCTGATCGCTGCCCAGGAATCGGTGACCGCGGCTCGTGCGGCCGGCTTTCACGCCGCCCCATTCTACCGGCAGCACGTCCTGGCCCCAGAGGGCCAGCAGCCAGCGGATGGGCCGGGCAAAGCGCAGCGTCTGTTCGCCCCAGCGCATCGGTTTGGGGAAATAGAGCTTCTGGCTGATCTCGATGAGCATGGCCGGAAGCACTTCCAGCGCCGGCTGCCCCAACAGTTTTTTCTTCACAAAGACATAAGGCTGGCCGTTCAGCTCCCGGCAGAAGACGTCCGCCGGCTCCACCCCCTGCCCCTTGCAGAAACCCTGCAGGGCGCGGGTGGGATTGCCGTCCGCATCAAAGGCGGCCTTCTGAGAAGGACCTTTGACTTCCGTTTCCTCGTCCGCCTGCTTTTCGTCCAGGCCAAAGACCAGGAGAGCCAGGCGCCGCGGGCTGCCGTAAACACGGATATCTTCATAAGCCAGGCGGCGTTCGCCCAGAGCGGCGGCAGCCAGCTCCTTCAGCTGGGCCAGCGCCGGAGACATGAAGCGAGCAGGGATCTCTTCCGTCCCGATCTCCCACAACAGATCACGTTTGCTCATTTTGCCGCCTCCTCTCCGTTTTTGTCCAGGCCCAGCGCTGCCCGCCGGGCGGGGTCCTTAATGAGCGGATAGCCCATCGCTTCCCGCTGCGCCACATATGCCTGCGCACAGGCACGGGCCAGCGCCCGCACCCGGGCGATGAAGCTCTGCCGTTCCGTGACGCTGATGGCGCCGCGGGCATCCAGCAGATTGAAGGTGTGCGAGCACTTCAGCGCATAGTCATAGGCCGGCTGCGGATAACCCAGCGGCAGAACGCGCATGCATTCCGCTTCAAACATATCAAACAGCTTGAAGAGCATATCCGTATCCGCCACTTCAAAATTATAGTGCGAATAGTCCACTTCGTTCTGGTGGAAGACGTCAGCATAGCTGATGCCCGGCAGCCACTCGATGTCGTAAACGCTGTCCACTTTCTGGATGAACATAGCCAGTCGTTCGATGCCATAGGTGATCTCCGCGCAGACAGGGCTGCAGTCTATGCCGCCGCACTGCTGGAAATACGTGAACTGGGTGACTTCCATGCCGTCCAGCCAGACTTCCCAGCCCAGTCCCCAGGCGCCCAGAGTGGGCGATTCCCAGTTGTCTTCCACAAAGCGGATGTCGTGCTCCAGCGGATCGATGCCGATGGCTTCCAGGCTCTTCAGATAAAGCTCCTGCACATTGTCCGGCGAGGGCTTTAAGATCACCTGATACTGATAATAATGCTGCAGGCGGTTCGGGTTATCACCGTAGCGCCCGTCCGTCGGCCGGCGGGAAGGCTCCACATACGCCACGTTCCAGGGCTCCGGCCCCAGCGCCCGCAAAAAGGTGGCCGGGTTCATGGTGCCGGCGCCTTTTTCCACATCATAGGGCTGCAAAAGGATGCAGCCTGCTTCGCCCCAAAAACGGTTCAGGGCCAAGATCAATTGCTGAAAATTCAAGTCCCATCACGCTCCTTCAAAAAATAGCGAACAAACAAAAACCCGTCCGGCAACTCAAAAAACAGTTGCAGGGACGGGAAAACACCCGCGGTTCCACCCTGATTGGCCGAAACCCACCTTCTTTTCCGGCGGCCGGGAAGCTCCCCCGGAAGGCGCCTTCGGCAGGACCGCCGGCTCTCACCCCTCCGGCTCGCTGTGTCTTCCGCCTACTTATTCCTTCCGCCGCCACATATCAACGTACTGTTTCACTATAGCAAACCCAGCGGCATTTGTCAATTCCTGCCGCCGGAGAAATGCCGGGAAAAGCCTGCTCTTGCTCTGCCGCTGAAAAAACGCCGCCAGACAAAAAGGAGAGGGGATATCCCTCTCCTTTCTCCGTTTTTCTTCAGTCCGCAGACAAGGCCGTGTCCGCCGCCTGCTCAGCCGGGGGCTGTTCCGTCTGCGGCGTGCGCACACAAAGGCTCATGCCGGCCGCCATCGCCGCCAAAGCGCCGAAAGAAGCGGCCCGCAGCATGGATGGCAGAAAAAGCATGCCGGCCAGGGCGGCAACAGCCAACGGCGCGGGCATATCGGCCATCTGGCAGCCGTTTTTGCAGATCTGCACGCGGTCGTCTTTGCTTTTGCAGACCATCTCTTCCAGATCCCGGCAAAACCGATCCGCTTTGTGCTTTGCCCAACCGCCCACGTTCTGCAGCATGCCGGGCAGCTCCATGCCGTTTTCGATCGCCACGATTGCCCGCACGACGTCGTTATCGTTCTGCTCCAGAGCAGCGGCAGCCAGCGCATAGCCAGCACCGGTGCGGCTGATGATGGCATCGAGTTCCTGTAATTTTTCGTTCATATACATCCCTCCGATAGGCAAAGTTTGCCCCCGGAGAGCGGCGATTATTCAGCCAAGCAGCTGCCGCAGCAGGTTGCGCGCCCGGCTGCTTTTTTCCACATGATAACTGAGATAAAGCTCCAGCGCCGCTTCCAGCTCCCGGCGCATCGTTTCGTTCGGTTTCAGCGTGAACAGGCGCTTTGCCTCCGTCTGCATCAGGCGGGCCAGCATCTGCACACTGCCGGCGGAAAGCTCCTCCCGGCCGCCGCTGCAGCGGGAACAAAGCAAGCCGCCCAGCTCCGGCGAGAGGATGAAGCCTATGCCCTGCGGCTTCTGCCCGCATTCCACACAGGCGTCCAGCTGCGGCCGCACGCCCAGCAGCTTCAAAAGCTGCGCCTCCAGCCAACGGGCGGACAGCTCCGCGTCCTCGCCCAAGGAGAGCAAAACAAAGCCGGAGAGCAAAAGAATATACATCTCCGGCGCCACACGGCCCTCCGGCGTCACGGCGTCGATCAGCTCCGCCAGATAGGAAGCGTAAGCGATCAGCTCCAGCGATTCGCGCAGCGGCCGAAAGGCCTCCAGCGTCTCCGCCTGGCGGGCGATATACATGCTCTTGCCCACGGCCAGCTCAAAGCGGCTGTGGCAAAAGAGCTGCGTGGGCCCGCGCAGGCTGCTCTTCTGCTTGCGCACGCCTTTGGCGATCGCCGAGATCTTGCCCAGCTCCGGCGAAAGCAGCGTCAGGATGCGGTCGCTTTCGCCGTAATCGCGGGCGCGCAGCACCAGCGCCTCTGTCTGCACAGGAGCAGCCATCATCCGCCCTCCTTCTTCACGCTTCTTTCGTCAATCCATCGGATTGCTGAAGCCAAGTTCGCGTAGTTTTGCCTGATTATCGCGCCAATCCGCACGCACCTTGACCCAAAGCTGCAGATAGACCGGTTTTCGCAGCAGCTTTTCGATCTCCGGCCGGGCCCGGCTACCAATGTTTTTCAGCATCTGCCCGCCTTTGCCGATGAGGATGCCCTTCTGCGATTCCCGCTCCACATAGATGGCGGCGGAAACAAAAACATTGCCGGCCTCCCGCTCCCGCAGCTCCAGCGTTTCCACAGCCAGCGCATGCGGCAGCTCTTCCCGGGCAAGGGAAAGCGCCGCTTCCCGCACCAGCTCCGCGATCACTTCCCGCTCCGTCTGGTCGGTGAGCGTGTCTTCCGGATAATACATCGGTCCTTCCGGCAGATATTTCCAGATCAACTCCAGCAGCGTGTCCGCGCCCTCACCCTTTTTGGCGGAAAAGGGCAGTATCTCCGCAAAATCATATTTGCGGCTGTACAGCGTGATGAGCGGCAAAAGCGTCGGCGGCTCCACCCGGTCCATCTTGTTCAGCAAAAGGATGACCGGCGCTTCGATCTGCCGCAGCATGGCCAGAATGTATTCCTCGCCCCGGCCGAACTGCTCCGTCACATCCGTGAGATAAAGCACCAGGTCCGCATCCGTGATGGCGCTCGTCGCCGCCTCCATCATCAGATCGCCCAGCTTGTGCCGCGGCTTGTGGATGCCGGGCGTATCGACAAAGACCGCCTGCATGCGCTCGTCCGTATAAACGCCGCGGATCTGCCGGCGCGTGGTCTGCGCCTTGTCCGACATGATGGCGATCTTCTCGCCCAGCAGCCGGTTCAGCAGCGTCGATTTGCCGGCATTCGGGCGGCCGATGATGGCCACGAAGCCGGAACGGAAGCCTTCCTTTCCCATCACTCTGCCTCCCCGTGCAGCTGGAAGCGGTCCGGCAACAGCTCCGCCGCCGTGCGTTCCAGCCAGTTTTCCCCGCAGCCGATCAACACACGCAGTTGCGGTGCGAATTCACAGAGCACCTGCCGGCAGGCGCCGCAGGGAGAGACCAGCGCCTCCCCGTCCCCGGCGATGGCAAGGACGGCAAAATCCCGCTCGCCGGCGGCCACGGCGGAAAAGATCGCCGTCCGCTCCGCGCAGTTGGAAAGGCCGTAAGAAGCGTTTTCCACATTGCAGCCCAAAAAGACACGGCCGCTTTGGCAAAGCAACGCCGCGCCCACCCGAAAAGCGGAATAAGGCGCATACGCATTCTCCTTTGCCTGCTGAGCCAGCTGATAAAGTTCCCGATCCGTCAAGCTGCTCCCCCCGTTCTCTGTCTTTCTATTCTCCGTCCGTTTCCGTCGTTTCCAGTTCATAAGAGACCTTCACGTTCTGGTCGACCACCTGCACCCAGGTCTGCCCGCTGCGCAGGACAAATTCCTCGCCGGCGCTGTTGGTGAAGCGGGTGCGCCCGGTGACGGAATCCCGGCTCCAACTGCCCGTCTGCACGCAGCCGCCGGAAAAGAGCAGCGCCTCACCGCTGCCGGTCATACTGATGCGCAAACGGCCGGCGTCATCCAGGACACGGGAACTGACGCGCTGCACCAGCACATTTGCCGCCACGATCTGCTCGCCCGTTTCCCGGTCACAATTCTTCTCGCCGCCGATAAAGCGCAGATAAAGCCCTTTTTCCGCGTCATACTCATAGCTGTTTTTGGCACTGGGATAATAGATGCTGCAGGAAAGGCAGGCTTCCCCGGCCGGCGCTGCTTCATCGTCAAAATGGAAGCCGTCCAGCGTCGTTTCCGTCCAATAACCGTCTTTTTCCATCTGCGCGAGCATGTTTTCGCTGCTGGTATAGACCGAATGCGGCGCCTTGCGGGCGGAATCGCGCCAGAAAGCGCTGCCGCGGGCGATCTCATTGATGTGCGGGATACGCTCCCGGTCCATATAGGAAAGGGCTTCCTCGCTGCCGCCGCAGTGGGCCAGCGGCGCGTTCCATTCCCGGGCGACGTCAACGATATACGGACGGGCGCTGCGCACCGGCCCGATCTTATCCGCCGCGCCATGATAGAAAACGGCCACATAACGGCTGATGCCGCCCTCTGCCGGCACTTCATAGACAATGTCCGCCTTCACCAAGCCGGATTGCGGCCGGGCAGCCGGGCTGTTATCGATGGAAACGGCAAAGGCGCGCAGCGGCAGCTCTTCCAGCGCCGCGTTATCCAGCGGACAATATACGTATTGCGGCTCCGGCGGCGGCAACGGCTCATCCCCGCCCTCGTCCGGCAAGGGATCGGCTTCCTGCCTGCCGCAGCCGCAAAGCAGAAAACAAAGCATCGCGATCACTGCCAGAAACACAAAAAAGGAGCCTTTTTTTCTCATGCTGTTTTTCCTCCGATCCGGGATGATTCACTGCCGGGCAGCAGCCGGCAAATTGCCAAAAAGAAGCGGCTCTACGCCCGCTGCAGAGAGAGCCGCGCCATCACCGCTTCTTCCTTGGCCCGCATGGCCAAACGTTCTTCCTCACTGTTGACATGGTCGTAGCCCAAAAGGTGCAGCAGACCATGAACAAACAAAAAGATCAGTTCCCGCTCCACAGAGTGACCGTATTCCTCTGCCTGCCGCAGCACCGTATCTGTGGAGATGATGATGTCGCCGAGGATGTGGACGTCGGCGCCGGAAACGAGATCCGGGGCATCCGGCAGCGCCTCGTCCATGGGGAAGGAAAGCACGTCCGTGGGACGGTCCACGCCGCGGTATTCGCGGTTCAGGGCATGGATCTCCGCATCGTCCGTCAAAAGCAGGCTGATCTCCACCCGATCATCACGGCCGCACTCCGCCAGCACCGCCCGGGCCGCCTCCGCCAGGCGTTTTTCCCAGGCTTCGTCCAGCGCGATCGCCGTCTGTTCATTGCTCAGCAGAACTTCCATCTCCGGCCTCCTCATTTGCCTTTTTCGCCGACGTTCCGTTTTGCTTTGCCGGGCCCTTTTCTCCCGCTGCTTCCGCCACAGCTTCGGCAGGCTCCGGCGCGGACGGCGTATTGTCTTCTTCCGGCAGCGCTTCCGGCTGCTCCAGCTTTTCTTTTTCACCGTCCACGTCGCCACCCATCAGGTCCGGATAGACCACGCGGCTGTGATAAGCACCGGCCAGCGCCGTGCTGAAGGCCGCCGCGATGCTGTTCAGTTCCCGGAAGGTGAGGTCGCAATTGGAAAGCTGGCCGTCGTCAAATTTGCCTTTGATGATCTCACGCACCTTGCCCTCCAGCTGCCCTTTGCTGGGCACGGACATGGACTGTGTGGCTGCCTGCACGCTGTCTGCCAGCATCACCACGGCCGCTTCCTTGGTCAGCGGCTGCGGGCCGGGATAGCGGAAATCTTTTTCGCGCAGCTCGTCCGCGCCGCCGTTCTCTTCCTTCTGCAACTTTGCCTTATGATAGAAATAGGCCATCAGGCCGGTGCCGTGATGGGAAGCGATCACATCCAGGATGGCCTGCGGCAGCTTATATTCCCGTCCCAGCTCCACGCCGTCCTTCACGTGCGAGGAGAGAACAAGGGCCGAAAGCGCCGGTGTCAGTTTGTCGTGCGGGTTGTCGTTGGGCGCCTGGTTCTCGATGAAGAAATAGGGCCGCTTCAGTTTGCCGACGTCATGGTAATACGAGGCCACGCGCACGAGCAGCGGATCGGCGCCGATCTCACGGGCGGCGGCTTCCGCCAAGTTGCCCGTCATCACACTGTGGTTATAGGTGCCGGGCGCTTCCTGCATCAGGCGATGCAGGAGCGGGTTGTTCAGGTTGCTCAGCTCCAGCAGACGCAGGCTGCTGGTGATGTGGAAGGCACGTTCCAGGAAGGGCAGGAGGCCGATGGTCAGCACGGCGGAGATAAGGCCGTTGGCAAACGCCATCAGCACGCCGATGCCGATGTTGAGATAAGACTCCCCGCCCATCAGCCCCAGCGCCGCCACCATGGCGGCGGAAATGCCGCCGATATAGATGCTGGCGGAAACGAACTGGGCCGAGGAACTGATGTTGCTCTTGGTGAGCATGGTGACGCGATAAATGCCCATCAGGCCGCCGATCACCGCCACCACGCCGTAGATATAGCCGCCGGCCGCCGCGCCGACAAAGATGCAGAGGATGACCGTGACGAAGACCGCCACGTGCTTATCGACCAGGATGGCCAACAGCATGGAGAAAGCCGCCACCGGGATGAGATAATTGATCAGCCCGGAAAGGTCCATGGAGACCGGGAACTCGATGGCGGCGATGCCGCGGGCAACGAGCAGGCAGATGTTCATCAAAAGACCGATAATGATGATGTTATGTTCCTTTGCCCGCAGTTCCGCCCAATAATAGCGCAGATACCAGATGATCATCATGTAGCAGACCAACACAAAGAGCAGCTTGCCCAGCAGGCCAAGCCCGCCGCGGGAGCCGTTTTTCTGCAGGCCGAGCTTTTGCAGCGCTTCCACCTGCTCCGCCGTCACGATCTCGCCCTTGCCGGCGATCTTTTCACCTGAAAGCACCGTCACCTGCACGTTTTCCACGGAGGCCAGCACTTCTTCCAGGGCGGCGGAAGTGGCCACCGCGTCATAGACCTTGTTCGGCACCAGCTCCGCTGCGTTGATCATGGCCAGGAGCAGAGTTTCCCGCGTGTCGTGATAGGAGAGCAAGACTGCGGCCGCCCGCATGTCCTCCGCCATCTGCCCCAACTGTTCTTCCGTATAACCGTTCTGCAGCGTTTCTTCCAGGATGCGCAGCAGCTCCTGCCGGCAGCCCTCCAGGCTTTCCGCAGAAAGAGAGAGAATGGCGTTCAGCTCCCCGTCGCTCAGCGCAAGCGTCCCGCCGTTCCTCGGCAGCAATGCCGCGGCCAGAGCCGCCCGCCGGGAAACTTCGTTTGTGGACGAGTCTTCCTTCAGGCTGGCGATCAAGGCAAACACTTCATCAAACTGCTGCCGGATGGCATCGACGGCCGTTTCGTCTTCCGCATAGACCTGCGCCACCGTCTTGGCCGCCTCTGCCCGCGCCGCTTCCGTCCGGAT
>JAEEGL011342304.1_pt1 | contig 17655 bp, 12 predicted proteins | sample 9134231 | NCBI WGS metagenome assembly JAEEGL01 (sample SAMN16246548, study PRJNA631951) | gut metagenome | biome: gut microbiome; feature: rumen; material: fiber-attached | host: Bos | place: Iran: Karaj | collected 2018-10 | reverse complement strand
ATGATAAAACTCATCTTTGCGATATTATGTTTTATTTCGATCATCGCTTTCCTGGTTTTTCTTATCAAGTATTTTGCTGCCAGGATAAAAGGAACTGCTCCCGGGAAATCCGTAGCATGTATGATAGTCTCGTGTGTGTTTTGCCTTATCTCATTTATCGGCGTCGGGATATCACATTTCGGCTTCCTTGAAAGCAATGGAGAAGTATCGGCTGCTACCAATGTGGCAGATCAGGAGTCTTCCGTGGCGCAGGCGGAGACTGAACGTTTGGAAGGGGGAGAAACACAATCCTCCGGGGCTGTTGAAGAAACAGAGCAGGAAACAACTCAGTGGGTGGAATTGAGTGAGATCCCGGACTATTCGGATAAGCCTTCCTACATCATAAATAACGGCTCGCCTTATTTCAGCAAAGCGGATCTGAGCATATATGATACTTTTGAGAGTTATGGCGAACTTGATGAGTACGGAAGGTGTACGGCTGCTTCCGCTCTCTTATCAAAGGAGACCATGCCTACCGAGGGAAGAGGTCCTATAGGCAGCATTCAGCCTACGGGCTGGCATACGGTGAAGTACGAGAACATCGCCGATCTGTATCTGTACAACCGCTGTCACCTGATCGCGTATGAGCTCAGCGGACAGAATGACAATATAAAGAATCTGATCACGGGAACCCGGTACATGAACATTGAGGGTATGCTTCCATACGAGAATAAAGTGGCGGATTACCTCAGATCGACGGATAATCATGTCCTGTACAGAGTGACCCCGGTTTTCGAAGGCAAGAATCTGGTGGCTTCGGGAGTGGTGATAGAGGCTGAGTCGATAGAAGACAATGGGCGCGGGATTTCGATATGTACGTACTGCTACAATGTTCAACCCGGAATAATGATAAACTATGAGAACGGAGACAGTGAACTCACTGAAGAGGCGAAAACAGAGATAGCAAAGGAAAAATCCGCGGAAAAGGCTTCAAAAGCAGAGGCAGAAAGCAAGGTTGTTGAGGAAATAGATGCACAGCATTCATCGGAAGAAACAGGGGTCCTTGCCCTTGATCCCGAACCCGTTCCTGATCCCGGGACGGGTGATCGCGCATTGGATAACAGCGGAACAGATAAGTCATCCGTACCCGGTGATGACTCAAACTTCAACCTGTATAACAATCCGGATCAGCAGAAAACATCTTCCATGTATGTGCTTAACACAAGTTCACACAAGATCCATCATCCCGATTGTGACTCTGTTCCTACTATAGCTCCTCAGAATTACGCGACTTCCGATCTCAGCATAGCTGAACTTGAGGCACAGGGATACACGACATGCGGGAAATGTTTTAAATGATAAAGCAGGGAAAAACGATTCAATGATGATCTGCTGAAATATTTCAACTACTTACAAAGGGGGTGTAAATTTATGAAATGTCCGTTCTGCGGGGCCGAAGTCGGAAGCGAAACAAAATGCCCGTACTGTGATTCTGTGATGCCTGTTGAGATGAAAAAGGAGATTGATGAGATCAACAAGCAGAGGTGTGCGAGGTGCGGCAGCTCAAATATTGTCTTCCAGAGAGAGAATCAGGGTATGGTACGTGGCAAGAATTCATACCGTAACCTCAACACAACAATAGGCGTTTGCCGGGATTGCGGCTATACGTGGTATCCTTCTGATGGAAGTGCAAAGAAAAGCAATAATCTTGTGTGGTGGATACTCGGATGGATCTTTATTTTCCCCATCCCGCTAACGATCTTGATGGTGCGGAAGAAGGATATGAAGCTTCCCATAAGGATCGCTATCATCGCCATAGGCTGGATAGTTTATTACATCATTTTTGTCGCTTCCGGGTGAGGGAGGAAGTGCAGTTCCAAAACTTGACAAACAATAATGACATAGTATCATTCAACCTACATCATATGTAGCGTTGTGTAACTGTAAACATGAGTTTTATTGGAGGGTAGGTATGAAAAACATAGTAAAAAGATCAGTGGTAGCGTTTCTGTCGGCTGTAATTGTATTCTCAAGTTCCTTTGGCGCATTTCACAGCCATGCTGAATCTGGTTCAGCAACCGTATATCTTACGAAAACGGGAGATTGTTATCATATAGATGGTTGTACCTGTTTGTCCAGGAGTAAGATCCCAACGACGCTTCAAAGTGCTGTGTCCAGAGGCTTTTCTCCCTGTTCAAAATGTCATGCTCCGTCACTTAGCTCATCCGGTTCGGTACCCTCATCGGCTCCGGCAACCGGATATTCGTATGCTTCTGCTCCTTCGTCAGGAACAAAGAGTTTGACAGGAGCGGCAGGAAATGTGTCTGTGATGTCAGCTATAGAGGCGCTGAAGTATTATAAGGGGAATTCGGCTGTTTTCAACGCATATTACTATTATATGTACAACCCTGACCTTCAGATCGCCATAGGGCCAAACGGAGATGCCTTGATGAAGCACTATCTTTCTAACGGAATCAAGGAGGGCAGAAAAGCTGTCGCAAAATGATTGCACATGTAAGAACGAAATCTGAATAAGGCTTGCAACAATATTTGAATCCTGTGGAGTTCTGCCCTGAAGCTGCACAGGATTCATTTTTTCATTCAATCTTCCTGCAATTGATAGACGTTAAATTTGAAATGCTGAGGAAAGATTTCGATAATTAAGTCGGTAGATTGATATTTCTTAAAACAGGGTATGTCCTTAAGAGAAATTGCAAACGGCATGATGACCACTCAACATCCTGTATTGACGCAATTCTTTTTCTGCGGTACGCTTTTTCAATATATTCCGAAGAAAGGGGAGGGGTCAGGATGATAGGAACAGCTTCGTTTGTCGGGGCGGGGATAATGATAGCCGGAGGGATCATACTTCCCGTTGGCACGTGCATTTGGTGGCTTAAGACCCGTAGGGACAGGCTTTCAACTGTATTGGTGGGGGCGGCCACATGGTTTTTATTTGCCCTGATCTTGGAGTCTGTTCCCAAGCTTTTGCTGTTCAATCCTTCGACGTCCATCGGAAAGACGGTCATTGACAGCGTGGCTCTGTATACCGTGCTTGGTGCATTGCTTGCAGGCGTCTTTGAAGAAACAGGGAGACTTGTCGCATTTAAGACGGTGCTTCGTAACCATACGAACAAAGAGACCGGGATCTCACACGGTATCGGACACGGAGGATTCGAGGCAATGTTCCTCATGGGAGTATCCGGGGTTCAGTTCATGGTTTTTGCAGTGATGATCAACACCGGAACCTTTCAGACCCTGATCGATCAGGCGGCCGCAGCGGGCGCGGATGTGTCGGGACTTGAAGCATTGCCGGCAGAACTTATGAAGATCACACCCTTGATCGGCGCCCTGAATATTTTTGAAAGAGCTGTTTCAATGCTCCTGCACGTAGGATTGTCCGTCCTGGTATTTAATGCGGTCAAAAGGTCTAAGATCAGCCTCTATTTCATCGCGGTTGCAGTTCATACTCTCATTGATGTACCGGCAGCTCTTTACCAGAAAGATGTTCTGAACATTTATGTGGTTGAAGCGCTGTACGCCGTAGTATCTGTGGCATTTTTCGTGACGGTGTACAGAACGTATTATAAAGATGAGACCCCCGCAGAGCAGGAGATCGGCCGATGAAAACTGTCTTATGCTATGGTGATTCGAATACTTTCGGTTATGTGCCGGAGACCGGAATGAGGTATCCCAAGGATGTCCGGTATCCGGGGAGGCTGCAGCTGCTCCTCGGAGACGGGTATTATGTGGTTGAGGAGGGGTGTAACGGCAGGACGACCATCCATGACGATCCCTTGGAAGGGTGGAAGAACGGACTGGATTATCTGAAGCCCTGTCTTAATTCGCATAAACCGGTGGATATCGTGATCCTGATGCTGGGGAGTAACGATCTGAAGGAAACCTTTCATCTGTCCGCAAGGGAGATAGCGGAGGGGGCAGAGCGGCTGGTGGACGTGATCCGTGGATTTACGGCGGAAAAACAGGGCTTTGTGCCCGATATCATACTTGTGTCTCCTCCGGAGATCGGGAAAAACATAAGGACGTCGCCCTTTTACGGCGCATTTAATGAAAGAGCCGTTGGGGAGTCGAAGCATTTCTCAAAATGGTACAGGGAAACAGCAGACAGAAAAGGATGCATATTCTTTGATGCTGCGGAATATGTCCGTCCCTCAGACACCGATTCTCTCCACCTCACACCGGATGGCCACAGGGTTCTCGCGGAGAAGCTTTGCGAGGTCATACGGAGTTCGGCAGTTGCCTGCTCCGGCACAATGTGTTAGATTAATCTGGTTATGTGTAGACAGCACGGAAAACTGCATCCGGGTCTGCTGACCCTCTTCCTGTTCATCATTCTTACGCTTTCAGGCTGCGGTTCAGATGAAAAAGATGAGATCACCTCGATAGACCAACTGGACAGGCCGGACTGTGTGATAGGAGTGGGACTTGACTGCCCGGAGGAAAAGCTTTTACGTTCACAGTTCCCCGATGCAAAACTCGTGCAATACAAAGACAACCTCCTTGCGATCCGGGATGTGGCAGACAACAGGCTCGACGCCGTGGTTTACGCCAGAGTGCCCATGGAACTTGCTCTGGCTAACGGCACGACGGGAGTACGCATTCTGGATGAGAACTACTGCAATAATCCTGTAGCGGTAGGGATATCTCCAAAGACTGAAATCATCGGGCTCAGGGATAAACTGAACGATTTTATCGATGAGATACAGGATGACGGCACCATGAACGACATGTTCGACCGCTGGGTCACGAAACTGGACTGGACCATGCCGGAGATCCCTCAGGCGGAGGATCCTTCGATAAAGCTTGTCGTAGGCACGGTAGGGACCATCGAACCCTATTCCTTTTATTCCGGCACGGAACTGAGCGGGCTTGATATCGAGATGGCATACCGCTTCGCAGCCTGGCTGGGGGCGGAGGTGGAATTCAAGACCTACGATTTCAACGGGATAATCGCGGCGGCGCAGAGCGGCGATGTGGACTGCATCATGTCAAATCTGTATTTCACCCCGGAACACGCCGAGTCTATCCCGTTTTCCGACATAGTGTATTACAATGATATCGCCGTACTGGTGAGTGACTGCGATGCAGTCGGCGCAAATGGGGAAGTGAAGGGTTTTGCTTCTTCGGTCCGTGACAGCTTTGAGAAAACCTTTATCCGTGAAGGCCGGTGGCGGCTTTTCCTTCAGGGGTTGATAACCACTGTCGTGATCACGATCTTCTCCATCATCTTCGGCACCGTTCTGGGCTTTTCGCTTTTCATGCTCTGCCGTAACGGGAACCCTTTTGCAAACGCCGTAACCCGCATCTGCATACGGCTTGTGGAGGGCCTCCCTGTCGTGGTGCTACTCATGATGCTGTACTACATCATTTTCGGAGGCTTGTCGGTCTCGGGAACCACGGTGTCCGTAGTCTGCTTTTCGCTTGTGTTCGGCGCGGCGGTTTTCGGGATGATCAGAACCGGCGTAAACGCCATTGACCGCGGGCAGCTGGAGGCGGCGTATACGCTGGGTTATTCCGATCTTAAAGCCTTCTTCAGGATCGTGTTTCCCCAGGCTCTTCCGCTCTTCATGCCGTCTTATAAGACGGAGGTCACATCTGTCATCAAGGCGACGGCTGTGGTGGGATATATTGCGGTCCAGGATCTCACAAAAATGGGGGACATCGTGCGAACGCGAACATACGAGGCGTTTTTCCCTCTCATTTCCGTGGCTGTGATCTACTTCGCTCTGGCCGGATTTATGACATTTCTCGTAAACAGGATCGAACTCAGGATCGACCCCAGGAAGCGGGATCCCGAGGAGATCCGCCGGGAGGTGGAAAGATGACCATCGAGCTCAGACATCTGGAAAAGAAATACGAAAACCTGACGCCTCTTGAGGATGTGAACGCGGTGATAAAAGACGGTGACGTGATCTCCGTGATAGGGCCTTCCGGCACGGGAAAGTCGACCCTCCTCCGATGCATAAATCTGCTGGAACGTCCCACCGGAGGACAGGTGCTCCTGGACGGTGATGACATTACCGCGGCCGGTTATGATCTAAAAAAAGTCCGCCGCAGGATGGGAATGGTTTTTCAGTCATTTAACCTTTTCGGGCACCTCACTGTCATCGAGAATCTGATGCTGGCGCCGATGGATATACTGAAAAAACCCAAAAAGGAAGCCTATGAGACCGGGGTGAACCTGCTGAAGCGCGTGGGTCTTTCCGGACGTGAATACCAGTATCCGGACCAGCTTTCCGGAGGACAGAAGCAGAGGGTAGCCATAGCCAGAACCCTTGCCATGGACCCCGACGTGATCCTGCTGGACGAGCCCACCAGCGCCCTGGATCCCACCATGGTGAGCGAGGTCCAGGCCGTGATCCGCGATCTGTCACAGACCGGGAAGACCATGATGATAGTGACCCATGAAATGAATTTTGCCCGGGCGATCTGCAACCGGGTGTTTTACATGGATCAGGGCGGGATCTATGAGGAGGGGACTCCCGACGTGATATTTGATTCCCCGCAGAAGGATCTGACCCGCAGATTCATAAGAAAGCTTAAGGTGCTTGAACTTCTGATAGATGATGCTCATTCGGATCTTCCGGGTATGGGGTCGGAGATCGACAGGTACTGCCTGGAAAATAATATGTTTCCCCGGATCAGAAACCACATCCGGCTTGTCTTTGAGGAACTGGTGCAGCAGATACTCATGTCCGAACTGAAAGAACCTGTTATCCGGTTTACCGCCGAGTATTCGGAGACCGATAATAAAACCGATGTGACAGTCCTGTATAACGGCGCGCCCTTTGACCCGGCAGATACGAAAAACCACCTTTCATACAGGGTGCTGAAAAGCGTTGCCTCGGAGCTTGTCTATCATCCCGGGTCTGATGAAGAAGGGTTCACAAATACCTGCAGCTTCGTGCTTCCCGGCTGAGAGCATCAGACACTCCCTTTCACGATCATCTTCCCCGGGGCTGATATCCCGCATCATTGTCACAATTTCTCGGATGTGCTATAAATTATCCTATGAAACTGATAGATACATTCCCTACAAACAGGATAAAGGATCTGGAATACCGGATAGGAAAGATACTCCCCTTCGGAGCCACTCTTTTTCCTGACGGAGGAGTGAATTTCAGCATTTACTCTAAGGAGGCCACCGGCTGTACTCTGGTGCTCTTTAAGCACGGACAGTCGAAGCCCTGGGTGGAGATCCCGTTTCCCGAGGAGTTCAGGATCGGAAACGTATATTCAATGCTTGTCTATGGGATAAACTTTGAGACTACGGAGTACGGCTACCGGTTTGACGGCGAATATGATCCGGGGAAGGGGCTTTGGTTCGACAGGAACAGGATCCTTCTGGATCCCTACGCCAAATCGGTTTCCGGAAGATCCGTCTGGGGAAAGAAGTCCCGTTCCAGTGACGTGTTTCCGCTGCGGGGTCAGATCATAAGGGAAGACTATCTGTGGGAGGGAGACAAACCCCTCGAAAAGAAAGCGGAAGACCTGATCATTTATGAGATGCACGTCCGCTCATTTACAAAACACAAAAGCAGCGGCGTGAAATATAAGGGTACCTTTGCCGGCGTGGTGGAGAAGATCCCTTACCTTAAGGAACTTGGTGTCAACTGCGTGGAGTTCATGCCGGTCTTTGAATTCGATGAATTTGAAAATTCGACCGTGTGTGACGGCAGGCAGCTGCTGAACTACTGGGGTTATTCCACGGTCTGTTTCTTCGCGCCCAAGGCCGGCTATGCGGTTTCATCCCCGTACGGACTGGAAGCGGATGAGTTCAAGAACCTGATAAAGGTCCTCCACAGAAATGATATCGCGGTCATACTGGACGTGGTATTCAATCATACCGCAGAGGGAAATGAAAACGGGCCATACATTTCTTACCGTGGGATAGACAACAGGACTTATTATCTCATGACTCCGGAAGGTTATTATTATAATTTCAGCGGCTGCGGCAACACCATGAACTGCAACAACGCCGTGGTCAGGAACATGGTCATGGACTGCCTCAGGTACTGGGTCTCATCCTATCATGTGGACGGCTTCAGGTTCGATCTTGCGTCCATACTCACAAGGGACTCTGACGGCACCCCGATGATGAACCCTCCGCTTCTGGACAGCATCGCCCATGACGCGGTGCTGGGGAAGAGCATAATGATAGCCGAGGCCTGGGATGCCGGCGGACTCTATCAGGTAGGAAGCTTCTCCGAATACATCGGGTGGTCGGAATGGAACGGGAAGTACAGGGACTGTCTTCGGAGGTTCATAAAGGGCAGCGCTGAATACGCTCCGGAACTCTATCTGCGGATAAAAGGCTCGGAGGACCTGTATGACGAAAGGAACGCCGCCTCTTCCGTGAATTTCGTGACCTGTCACGACGGCTTCACCCTTTACGATCTGGTCTCATTTAACGATAAGCATAATGAAGCGAACGGCGAAGGAAACCGCGACGGCTCAAATGATAATGACAGCTGGAACTGCGGCGTCGAGGGGGACACGGATGATCCCGGCGTTCTTTCCCTGAGATTCAGGCAGATGAGGAACATGCTGAATATCCTCATGACCAGCCGAGGCGTGCCCATGATCCTGCAGGGCGATGAATTTGCAAATACCCAGAACGGAAATAACAACGCCTACTGTCAGGACAATGAGATATCCTGGCTTGACTGGAAGAGATTAAACGATAATAAAGACCTCTTCACCTACGTGAAGCGTCTGATCGCATTCAGAAAGAGACATCCCGTGCTCAGCTCTCCTGATTATGATTTCGGAAATAACGGCACGGGTTATCCCGAGATCTCGCTTCACGGCGTTAAGCCCTGGGAACTGAACGAATCGGAGCCGAATCTGACCTTCGCATATATGTTTGCGGAGGATCATGAGAAGTATAAAACCGAAAAGGACTTATTTATCTATGTCGCCGTAAACGCCCACTGGGAGGAGCACGGTTTCGATCTTCCGGTGATCCCGGAGGGGTTCAGGTGGCGCCTCGCCTTTGATTCCGCGGGATTTTCGTCGGAACCCGGCACCGAAAAAGAGGACATCCCTCAGGATCACGTAACTCTGTGCCCAAGAAACAGCCTGATCCTGGTGGCTTCGTAAGGTGTTACCGGATCTGATATTGACATCATATTCGTAGAGGAGTAGACTCAACAGGTGAAGCAAAGGCGCTTCGGGATTTCCCGGGGCGCCTTTATTATTTTTTTCGAGGTGTGAAGGAAAATGAATGAGATCCTGACAGATGAAAAGATCCATGAAGAGTGCGGCGTGTTCGGGATTTACGGCCGGGGAAACATAGATGCTGCGCGTCTGATCTATTACGGCCTCACCGCGCTTCAGCACAGGGGGCAGGAGAGCGCAGGGATGGTGGTGTGTGATACATGCGGACCGATCGGGAATATAAGCGCTTATATCGACATGGGCCTTGTGAATGAAGTGTTTGACCGGCAGAAACTGGAAAAACTCGTAGGGAACATAGGCATAGGCCATGTCAGGTACTCCACGACCGGAGAGAGCACGCGGGAAAATGCCCAGCCGGTTTTTATTAACTATTCAAAAGGAACAATCGCCCTTGCCCATAACGGAAATATCACCAACACCGAGAGCATCAGGAAGGAACTGATAGCCGAAGGAGCGGTGTTTGCCGGCACGTCGGATTCCGAGGTCATAGCCTACAGGATAGCAGAGGAGAGAATGAAAACTTCATCGATCGAGGAGGCGTGCGAGAACGTCGCCCGGATCCTGAAAGGAGGCTTTGCGCTTCTGATCCTGAGCCCACGAAAACTTATATGCATAAGGGATCCGTGGGGCCTAAAGCCGTTATGTCTCGGCAGCATGTCGGGGATCACGGTCTGCGCATCCGAGAGCAGCGCCATCAATGCCATCGGGGCGGATCATGTTAGGGATGTGGCGCCGGGCGAGATGGTGGTCGTCACCGAGGAAGGAGTGACATCAAGACAGATCCTTCATTCGGAAGTAAAGGCACACTGTGCCTTTGAATATATTTATTTTGCAAGGCTGGACTCGAAGATCGACGGACAGGGGGTGTATGCGGCCCGCATAAGGGGAGGAAGGTCACTGGCTTTGCGTTATCCGGTAGACGCTGACGTGGTCACGGGAGTGCCTGATTCGGGACTTACGGCCGCGGCAGGATATGCCATGCAGTCCGGTATTCCTTTTGAACTGGCATTTGCCCGGAACAGTTATGTTGGAAGGACATTTATAAAGCCCTCGCAGGATGAGCGCACAAGCTCTGTGGCCATCAAACTGCGCGTGATAGAAGATGTTGTAAAGGGAAAGAGGATAGTGCTTACCGATGACTCCATCGTAAGGGGAACCACCCTTGCAAATATCATCAGGGAAATGAGAAAGTTCGGGGCTCTCGAAGTGCATGTCAGGATATCGTCTCCGCCTTTTTTATATCCCTGCTATTACGGAACGGATGTGCCCGATAATTCGCAGCTGATCGCCAGCGGATCGACGAAGGAAGAGATCAGGCAGAGGATAGGCGCCGATTCTCTGGAATATCTTCACATAGAAGATCTTGACGAGATGACCTGCCACCTGCCTCTGTGCAAGGCGTGCTTTGACGGCAGATATCCCGTCGGATAGATACCGTGGTCTTATTGCTGACGCCCGGCATCACGGGGCCTGCGGTATACCGACGCACGGGAACTGAAGCGAACCGTTGTTGTTTTATCATTTCATATTTGAGGAAAGGGGTGCGGCATGGCGGCATTTGACAGGATATCATCGGGAAATCCGGGACTTGATAAGGCGCTTGACAATATCAGGCTCGGCGACAATGTAGTCTTCAGGGTTTCCGATCTGAATGAGTTCCGCTTCTTCATGGAACCATATGTGGAACAGGCCATAAAGGACAAAAGAAATCTGATATATTTCAGGTTTGCAGCGCATGAGCCGCTGGTGGATGACAGAGAGGGAGTGAAAGTCTTTCACATACCCCTTTCGCATCTGTTCGAGACCTTTACCGTCGAGATACATAACATTATAGAGAGGGAGGGCAGGGACGCGTTTTACGTGTTCGACTGCCTTTCGGAACTGCAGACGGCATGGGCCACGGATCTTATGATGGGGAATTTCTTTAAGGTGACGTGTCCCTTTCTGTTCATTCTCGACACCGTTGCCTTTTTCCCGATCATCAGGGGAAAACACTCGGTTTCAGCCATCAACAAGATCAAAGACACTACCCAGCTTTTCCTGGACGTATACTCGGACGGGAGCAGATTGTTCCTGCGTCCGGCCAAGGTCTGGAACCGCAATTCGGAGACCATGTTCCTGCCTCATGTCTGTACCGGGGACAATGAGGTACGGCCGGTGGAAGACGGAGTTATGTCCGGCAGGTTTTATTCTATCCTGAGAAAAAAGAGCCGCTCAACGGATGAACAGTTCACCGATTCCTGGGACAGATTCTTCAATGAGGCAAAGATCCTGCATGAGTCCGGGCGTGATATCGAGGATGATCTGGAAAAGATGTGCAGGATAATGATGACAAGGGACGAGAGACTGCATGTTCTTTTGAGAAAGCATTTCACTCCGGAGGATTATTTCAATACCAGGAGTCATATGGTGGGAACGGGGATGATAGGAGGAAAAGCCTGCGGGATGCTCCTTGCCAGAGCCATTATCAGAAACAATGCTCCTGAGATCGACGCCGTGCTGGAAGAACACGACTCCTTTTTCATCGGTTCCGATATGTTTTACACCTACATAGTGGACAACGGTTTCTGGGATCTGAGGATCAGGCAGAGGAGCGGCGATGAGTATTTCAGTCTGGCGGACGATTTTTCCGAAAAGATAATGGAGGGCTCCTTTTCGGAGGAAATGAAAGCGCACTTTACCGATATCCTGGAGTACTACGGACATGATCCGTTCATAGTCAGATCCAGCAGCATTCTGGAGGACGGTTTCGGCAACGCTTTTGCGGGAAAATATGAATCGGTATTCTGCGTAAACAGGGGAGAACTCTCCGACAGACTGCAGGAATTTGAAAACGCCATCAGGATCGTATATGCCAGCACAATGAGCCTTTCTGCCCTCGATTACAGGAAAAGGAGAGGGCTCGATAAAAAGGATGAACAGATGGCTCTTTTGGTACAGAGGATATCGGGAGCGTATTACGGGCAATTCTTTATGCCCTGCGCAGCCGGCGTTGCATATTCATACAGCCCCTATAAGTTCCTGAGATCCATAGATCAGAACGCCGGTATGCTGAGACTGGTCATGGGCCTTGGTACGGCTGCCGTGGACAGGATAGAGGGCTCCTATCCGAGGCTCGTGAGCCTCGACAGACCGGAGGCCACGAATTACACCACCGTTGCGGAAAAACAAAGATTTTCGCAGAAAAAAGCCGAGCTGATAGATACTTCAAAGGGAAGTCTGAGCCTTGTGGACAGCGATACCATAATGGACATTCTGCCCATGTATCTGAAAAACATTCTTGGGGAGAGAGATTATGAGGCGGAGGACAGCCTGCGAAGGATGGGGCGTTCCGGTGAGGTCAGGTTCGTGTCCTGCAAAGGAATAGTATCCAACTGGGAATTGATGGATAATATGCGGGAGATGCTCCGCACGGTATCGGCCGAGTATGAGCATGCTGTCGATGTGGAGTTCACTATCAATATATCCTCCGAAGGAGAATACGCCATAAATCTGCTTCAGTGCAGACCGCTTAAGGTATTCAAGGATGAAACCGAAATAAAGATCCCTTCGGATGTGGACCGGGGAGGGATAATAGTCGAAAGCCGGCACTCTTCAATGGGGCTGTCCCGTAAAGTTAAGATCGACTACGTGGTTTATGTGGATGCGGTCAGGTATTATGGTCTTTCTTATTCCGACAGCCCTACGGTGGCAAAGATCATAGGAAAGATAAACTGGGCTTTCAGAAACAGCGGAAAGAAACTGCTTCTCATGGTGCCGGGAAGGATATGCACTTCATCACCGGAACTTGGGATTCCCGCTTCGTTTTCCGATATTAGCGGTTTTGAGGCCGTTTTTGAAATGGAGGAAAGAACGGCGGGATATAATCCCGAATTGTCATATGGAAGTCATATATTTCAGGATCTTGTTGAGCAGGAGATACTTTACTCGGCCGTATTCACTTCGGTACCGGACACGGTATTCGCACCCGAACGTCTTTCCGCCTTTTCGGATGTCTCCTCCCGGTTTGTGACCGAAGCGGGATTGTCGGATGTGATAAGGATATTTGATGCGTCTTCACGGGATCTCACCCTTTGCTACGATATGTCGGAGGAACATCTTTTGCTGAGCTTTCCAAATGTAGAATGAAACCCTTTCCGATGTGGGTCGAAGATGACAGGCAGGGGAGTGTCGATCACGTTTGACACTCTCTGCCATTATTGATAGTATTCTTCTGACTGAAAGACGGGATGATCCGGGGTGATCGGATCAGTGTAAAAGGGATTATGAAATGATCAAAGATCGTACAGCTCAGCTTATCTTCCAGACGGCATTTTGTACCCTTGGGATAGTGGGAGTCATAGCCGGTATCGGATTATTCGAAATGACATTCCGATGGGACTTTTATGTTTACTTTATCAATCTGAGTAATTATCTCTGCCTGATCGTGGGCATATCCGAACTGATACATACGGCGCGGAGGACTGAAGATGAATACATGACCGTTCATCCCCTTCTAAAATTCATCGCGCTGCTTGGGATACTGCTGACCTTCCTTGTGTTCAATCTTCTGCTCGCCCACGCGGATAACAGAAAGCCTGAGGCCAATTTCAAGATAGACAGCGTTCTGGCTCACATCGTGCTGCCCCTGATGTATACGGCCGACTGGGTATTGTTCTACAAAAAGGGCATGGTGAAAAAGTCCTGGCCTTTTCTGTCAACGCTCTTTCCGCTGGGATACCTGGTCTTCGTTTTTACACACGCGGCGCTGCATAAGTTTGATCACACCATAATGAACTTCGACAGGACCACGCATCTGATCTATCCTTATTTCTTCCTTGACCCGGTGAAGGTCGGGATATCCGGCGTTGTTTTATGGTGCATCGGGATACTTGTGATGTTCATCATCGGAGGGTTTATCCTCATGGGAGTAGACCGGCTTTTGCTGAAGATAACTGATCAGAGCAGGACGTAGTTTTCCACGCAGTCTGAAAGGGAAGAGAAGGACTGAAAAAACATTTCCCGAAGGGATCGATAAGATCGCGCTTCGGGAAACATTCGACATCCTGAAAAACAATTGGTTATCATATATTGATCTGAAACTGATCTCCGCCTTCTCCGTCTATTGCGTAGTATGCAACACTGTTTTCGGGCTGAACGAAAAGTTCGATCTTCTTCAGAGAAGTCTTGCCGGTCTTGGACATGAAATCCTTCACTGCCTTTTCCGCTAATTCCTTGTCTGTGACGCTGCGTCCCTGGAACTCGATGTTGTAGACAGCGGTTGCCTTTGCAAGAAGAGCTTTTGCTGTAGGCTTTCTGGTAGTCTTAGTCTTCTTCGCAGTTGTTTTTTTGGGTTTCGCCGCACCGGCTTTCTTTGCGGTGGAAGCCTTTGCGGCGCTGCGTACTGCTGTCTTTGCCGCCTTAACTTCAGTTACTTTCTTTTCGGTATCTGCCATTATCATCACACTCCTTCTTTCAAATATTTCAGGTGCCTGCGGGATATTATGCAACGAAAACAAAGAAAAATCAAGCCCCTTTTTTTGCGTGTTTTTTTTATCGCCGAGGGAACGGGGATCGGGTCGATCTATCCCGGAGAATATGCGGGTCGGCGGGGTAATCTTTATTGGGTTATTTCCCTGAAAAAACAGGGCTGTGAACAGACTTGAAAGGGGGGGGTTATTGTGCTATAAAAATCACGAAGTGATCTCGTGAAAAAAATCAGCTGTCTGCAGAACGCATCGGACAGATTCCGAAGAGAGGTGAATGAAGAATGTATATCAGAAAAACCTTCAGTGCTGATGAAAATGGTGTTGTGGAGGTGATGCATTTTGTCCGTGATCAGTTGGCAGAGATAGGGATAAAAGGTCCTAAGGTGGTCAAAACATGTCTCCTCACGGAAGAAGTTTCCGGCAGCATCGTTCAGCACGCAACCGAAAACTCTGTCACGGCGTGCATCAGGAGTATGTTCGGATACGTCACCGTGGAGATATCCGCTTCGGGAGAAAGATACAACCTTGCCGAAAAAGAGATCGATGAAGAACTCCTGGATGAAGACATGGATGAATCCGTGCAGGAGCTGTTAAGGAACATACTCATCAGATCAAAGGCGGAAAGATTCCGTTACCGTCATGTCCACGGGGTCAACAGGATAAGCTTCCTGATTTACAGATCGGAAAAGGCTTTTCTGTACCAGACCCTGGGAGCAATGGCGACCGCGGTGGTTGCAGGACTTATTCTGTCGGAACTCGGGTTTAAAACCTTCAATTCGGATCTTGATACGTATCTCCTTGTCCCTGTGAAGACCATGTTTATGAACGGCCTTAAGATGGTGGTGGCACCGGTGGTGTTCTTTTCCATTATCTCATGCATAGTCCAGTTTTCCGATCTGAAGGAGCTTGGAAGGGTAGGAGGAAGGGTGTTTTCCATGTATCTACTGACCACAATGATCGCTGTCGGTGTGGGCATCGGGTCATTTTATCTGTTCAAACCGGGCAGGGCGATATCCGAAAGCGTGTCTTCCGACGCCGTGGATAAGATCACTTCACAGACCGTGAACGTATCCATAAAGGATATGATAGTCAATATCGTTCCCGCGGATTTCCTTCAGCCCTTCCTGGAATCCAATATGCTGCAGCTGATCTTTCTGGCCATCATAAGCGGGATAGCCGTGGGGATGATCGGTTCTTATTCCGATATCGTCAGGGAACAGATTGAGGCTCTCAATGAACTGTTCCTGAAGATAACATCTCTTGTCATACGCTTTATGCCTGTGGCCGTATTCTGTTCCATCTGTTCCATGATGCTGGAAACCGGCCCGGGGACGGTACTCTCGGTGTTTGGCATGTTCGGTACGTTTTTGTTCGGACTTGTCTGTATGATGGTGATCTACTGTATCCTGATGTGCCTGTTCTCCGGCCTCAATCCCATTCCGTTTCTGAAAAAATATCCTTCGACCATGCTGCAGGTTTTTTCAATGGCTTCCAGCAACGCTTCGATCCCCGTCAACATGGAGGCCTGCAGAAAACTGGGAGTGGCTCAGAAGATCTACAGTCTTTCGATCCCTCTCGGCGCCACCGTAAATATGGACGGCACCTGTGTGTATATGGCGGTTTTTGCGCTGGCTCTCGCAAAGGTCTATGGAGTTCCCGTATCGGGAGCGTCCATGACAGCCATGGCCTTTACCATAATCGTCCTGTCGATAGGCGCTCCGGGCATTCCCGGATCGGGACTGATATGTCTGAGCATGCTTCTGACCCAGATAGGGGTGCCTACTGAAGCCATCGGGCTCGTGATGGGTATCGATTCGGTCATCGGGATGTTCCGCTGCATGAGTAACTGCACGGGAGACGTGGCTGTAAGCGTTGCCGTTGCAAAAAGAGAAAAGATGCTGGATGTCGACCGGTACCGCGCTGTGTCAGACTGAGCCGCCCTTTCTGTGGCGCTCTTTCTTGACCTCGTACATGCGCTCGTCGGCCAGTCTGAAAAGTGTCCTGATGTCCAGCGAGTCATCCAGGGTGGTGATGTATGAACCGCAGCTGGCGGACACAGTGTAGTCTTTTCCCGACTCTTTGTTGTATTTCGACAGTAAACCTTCCAGCTTTGAGATGATCCCCTTCGAATCGCATTCACCGGGGATCACTGCAAGCAGTTCATCTCCGCCGATCCTCAGGCAGAGGGAATCATCCGGACAGGCTTCCTTCAGGGCTTTTGCTACCCTGTAGATGGCGTTATCCCCTTCGGCGTGCCCGAAATTGTCGTTTATGTATTTGAGACCGTCCAGATCGCACATGATCGCTGTCAGCGGTTTGCCCTGCGCTTCCTCTGATCTGCGGATCGATTCGAAAGCTATGCTGAAGCCTGAACGGTTGTATAATCCCGTGAGAAAATCGTGCTTATACATCTCGTCCATCTTGCCTGTCAGATATCTGTGATACGACATGATAACGTATCCGCCTATCCCCATGCTGATGGTGTTTGTCACCTCCGCAGTCTGTGAGTAGGAGATTATGTCGTAATCCCTGAAAAAGAAACTTATGAACCCGAGAGTCCTGCCCATGTAGTCAAGGGAGTTGAATATCAGCGGATACTTGCATTGATCGTCGGGCCTGTACAGCGCTTCCGTGGGGGTCATTTCCATCAGACCGGGGGAACGGGCGATATCGTAGATCAGATCGTAATCTTCGGGAATGATACCTTTATCCGGCTGGTCAAAGAAATAGTTTTCTACATCGAAAAGCTTTCTGTTGAGGATGAACAGCATGTACGAGGTGAGTTTCTGGTCATTTATTATCAGATCCTCCAGGCAGGCGGCCATCTCGTCGGGAGTGCGGCTCAGCTGCATATTCGTGGCTATATTGTGAAGAAGGCGCACTGAGTCCTGATATCTGTAGAACTTATTGTTCATGCGGTCGAGCATCGACCGGTCATAACCCGAGAAAGACTTACAGCCTGTGGACTCGTTCGGTATGAGCTTGGGGACTACCTGAACGCTGTCCT
>JAEEGL015928987.1_pt1 | contig 17656 bp, 16 predicted proteins | sample 9134231 | NCBI WGS metagenome assembly JAEEGL01 (sample SAMN16246548, study PRJNA631951) | gut metagenome | biome: gut microbiome; feature: rumen; material: fiber-attached | host: Bos | place: Iran: Karaj | collected 2018-10 | reverse complement strand
TCAAGCTAGAAACAAATATACTTATTTTGCAAGTAAAGCAAAGAAAGATGGTTTTAATCAAATAGCAGCAATATTTGAAGAAACTGCTAACAATGAAAAAGAACATGCAAAAATGTGGTTTAAAGAACTAAATGGGGGAGAAGTACCAACTACAACTGAAAACTTAAAAGCAGCAGCTGATGGTGAAAATTATGAATGGACAGATATGTATGAAGAATTCGCTAAAGTTGCAGAAGAAGAAGGCTTTGATTTAATAGCTAAAAAATTCAGAATGGTTGGGGAAATAGAAAAACATCACGAAGAAAGATTTAGAAAACTATTAAAAAATATTGAAGATGAAGTAGTATTTTCTAAAGATGAAGATGCAATTTGGATTTGCCGTAACTGTGGACATGTAGTAATTGGTAAAAAAGCACCAATGGTATGCCCAGTATGTGCTCATCCACAAAGTTATTTCGAAGTAAAAGCAGAAAATTATTAAGACCAAAAGGTCTTTTTTCGAAAAAGGAGGAAATATGAGAGTAGTATTAAAAATAAGTGGAGAATCTTTAAAAGGAGAAGAATACGATTTAGATAATAACGCTCTTGAACTTGTTCTAAAAGATATTAAAAGTATTATTAGTGAAGGAGCAGAGTTAATAGTAGTACCTGGAGGAGGAAATTTTTGGAGAGGAAGAAATGAACTAAATATTAGTAATAGTACATCTGATTATGTAGGAATGTTAGCAACAGTAATGAATGCTATTGCAATAGATTCATTTTTAAAAGAAAATGGTATTTCTTCAGCAGTATATGGTTCAATGGATATAACTGGTGTAATAAAAAAAGGAACGGTTTATCAAATAGAACAAGATTTAAAAGATAAAAAAGTAGTCATCTTTGGAGGAGGACTAGGTATTCCAAGTCTAACAACAGATATGACTACAGTGTCAAAAGCTATTGAACATAAAGCTGATATGATTCTAATGGCTAAGAATATTGATGCTATATATGATAGAAATCCTAAAGAAGAAGGTGCTAAAAAATTAAAAGAAATATCACATGAAGACTTACTTGCTATGTCAATAAAACAAGGAGTATCTTCATTAATGATTATGGATATCGAAGCTCTTTCTGCTTTATCAAAACACCATGTTCCACTATATGTATATAGTTCAAAAAATGTAAAAGATTTAAAAGATGTTCTTCAAAACAAAGAGGGAACAAGAGTAATAACAAAAGAAACAGTGTAAATAAGTATTATAAACTAAGAAAATCTTTATGATTTTCTTTTATTATGGTATAATTTTACTGGTGATTTATATGAATTCATATAAAGAATTTGAAGAGTTTTTAGAAAAGTTAGATTATAGGCCAAAACTATTATTACATAGTTGTTGTGGTCCTTGTTCTAGTTCAGTACTTGAATTACTTGTTAAGTATTTTGATGTAGATATTTATTACTATAATCCTAACATATATCCAGAATCTGAATTTATAAAAAGAAGTAATACACAAGAGAAACTGTTAAAAAAACTAAATAAAAATATAAAATTTATTGAGGGAGAGTATAACTACGAATTATTTAAAACAACTGTAGAAGGTCTAGAACACGAACAAGAAGGAGGATTGCGTTGTAAAAAATGCATTAATCTTCGCATGGAAGAAGCATGTAAATATGCCAAAGAAAATGGGTATGATTATTTTACAACAACCTTATCAGTAAGTCCTCATAAGAATAGTAAAATGATTAATGAAATAGGCTTTTCTCTAGAACAAAAATATAATATGCCATACATATATTCTGATTTTAAGAAAAAAGATGGATATAAAAGAAGTATAATCCTATCAAAAGAATATGACCTATATCGTCAAGATTATTGTGGGTGTCAATACTCAATAAGAAATTAATAAAAAAACTTAATATTAAAGAGTTTTAATGATATAATTATATTGGAGTGATAACATGAAATATATAGTTTCTGCCGGAGGTACTGGAGGACATATTTATCCAGCATTATCAATTATAAGTAAAATAAAAGAAGAAGATAAAAATGCTAAAATACTATATATAGGTACAACAGATAGAATGGAAAAAGATATTGTACCTAATATGCAAATAGATTATGAAGGGATAAAAATGAATGGTTTAGGTAAGAATCCTAAACTACTATTTGGTTTTGTAAAAAATACTATATCAGGAACAAAAAGATGTAAGCAAATAATGAAAAAATTTAAACCTGATATCGTTATTGGTGTTGGAGGTTATATAACTGTACCAGTTGTTCTTGCAGCACACAAACTAAAAATAAAAGTTATTTTACATGAACAAAATAGTATTCCAGGCAAATCTAATCTTGTGCTTTCAAGATATGCAGATTCTATATGTGTTTCAATGGAATCATCTAAGAAATATTTTAAAGATCAAAGCAAAGTTGCATTAACTGGAAACCCTCGTGGTGAAGAAATACTAAAGTTTAAAAAAGGTAATAAAAAAGACTATGATCTAGAAATAGGTAAAAAATTAGTTCTAATTACAATGGGCTCTTTGGGAGCTTCAACAATTAATAATAAAATAGTAGATCTTTTAGATAAATTTAAAGAAAAAAGTTATGAAGTGTTACTTGTAACAGGTAAAGTAAATTACGACGAGATAGCCAAAACAGAATTACCTAAAAATGTTAAAGTAGTACCATATATAGAAAAAATGGGGGAAGTTTTAAAATATACTGACCTAATAATCACTAGAGCAGGGGCTACTATAATTTCAGAAATAACATCATTAGGAATACCTTCCATACTAATTCCAAGCCCATATGTGGCAAATAATCATCAAGAAGTAAATGCCAAAGATTTAGAAGATAAAGGAGCATCTTTTGTTATAAAAGAAAACGAATTTGAAGGAGAACTATTACTTAATAAAATAGATGAAATACTTACAGATAAAAATCTTCACAAAAAAATGAGTGACTCTGCTAAAAAGATGGGAATTACTGATAGTAATACAAGAATATATAACGAAATAGAAAGGTTATTAGGTGAATAACGTGAAAGAACTAACTGACTTAATAGAAAAAGAAAACCTAGGTACATATAAAGAAAATGTATCTTTGAAAACCCTTACCACATATAAAACCGGAGGAAATGCAAGACTATTAGTTTTTCCGAATAGCACAGAATCATTAGTAAAGATAGTTAAGTATATAAAAACTCACAAAATAAAATTTAAAGTATTTGGAAATGGATCAAACATACTAGCAAGTAGTAAAGAATATGATGGAGTAATTATTAAACTAACAAAGTTAAATAACCTAGTTCAAAAAGATGAAAACATCGAAGTGGAAGCAGGATATAATTTTGCTCTTCTTGCTAATAATATGTCAAAGCAAGGATACTCAGGTCTTGAATTCGCCTGTGGTATACCAGCAACTGTCGGAGGAGCTGTATACATGAATGCTGGAGCATATTTAAGTGATGTATCAAATGTTTTAGTAAAAGTAGATATATTAGATGAAAACTTAGAATTCAAAACAATAGAAAATAAAGATTTAGATTTTAGTTATAGACATTCAAAATTTATGGAAAAAGATTGGATAGTACTAAAAGCTTACTTTAAATTAAAAAAGGGAAATAAAGAAGAAATAATAGACTTAATAAATGACAGAAAACAAAGAAGAGTCTCTTCACAGCCACTAGAATATCCTTCTGCAGGATCAGTATTTAGAAATCCAGAAGGACAATATGCTGGAAAGTTAATAGAAGATTCAAACCTAAAAGGAAAAATGCATGGTGGTGGACAAATAAGTGATAAACATGCTAACTTTATCGTAAACAAAGATAATGCTTCAGCAGAAGATATAAAACATTTAATGGATTTAGCAAAAGAAGAAGTAAAAAAGAACTATGGAATAGAACTTCGAATAGAACAAGAATTATTTAATTGGGAGAAATAAATATGAAAAAGAATAAAAGCAGGAAACCTAAAAAAAGTGTTAAAATATTTTTATTAATAATAAGCCTTTTTTTGCTTGCTTTTATTTCTGCGTACCTATTATGTGCTTATGTTTTTGAAGTAAAAGCATATGCTGTGATAATTAAAGGTAATAATATCATTACTGATAATGAAATACTAGAATATGCAAATATAATAGATTATCCTAATTTTGTACTAACAAATACAAAAAAGATAGAAAAACAACTAGAAAAACAAGACTTAATAAAAGATGCCAAAGTCAAAAAAAACAACTTATTTCAAATTCATATAACAATAAAAGAGAACAAGCCATTATTTATTAGAGAAGATATAAATAAAATAGTACTAGATACAAAAAAAGAAATACCAAATGATAAAACAAAGAACTTAAACATACCATATTTAATTAATTATGTACCAAATACTAAGTATGATAAATTAATAGAAAGGATTAAACAAATAGACTATAATTTATTAAAGAAAGTATCACAAATAAAATATGATCCTAATAAATATGATGAAGATAGATTCTTACTTTATATGAATGACTCCAATAGAGTATATATAAATCTGCAAAAGTTTAAAAACTTTAACAAATATGATGAAATGGTAACCAAATTTGAAGGTAAAACAGGAACTCTATATTTAGATAGTGGAAATTATTTTGAAATAGATAAATAAAAAAATTTATCTATTTTTCTTTTAAACTTGAAAAAATAACAAAAATATAGTATAATTCTTGTTAGTAAATGGCAATCATGCGCCCATAGATCAATTGGATAGATCGTTTGGCTACGGACCAAAAGGTTAGGGGTTCAAATCCTCTTGGGCGCGCCATTTTTTTTATGCATAAAAAAAGTTCTCTTAAGAGAACTATAAAAACAGAATTACAAGAGTTCCAACAACTAAACAATATATAACAAAGTATATAAGTTTTCCTCTTTTTACTATATCTTTAAACCATACAGTAGCAAAGTAAGTAACAATACCAGCAAGTACAGCACTAAATAAATATAGCATAAATGTAACACTATCAAAACCAGCTTCAAATAAATCCTTAAGGCCAAGTATACCAGTAGCAATACTAATAGGGATATATAAAAGGAACGAAAAATCAAATGCTGCTTCTCTTTTTAAATTTCTACTCATACCTCCAACTATTGTAGCACCACTTCTAGAAATACCTGGTAAAAGAGCAACTACTTGGAAAAGGCCAACAATAAGTGCGTCTTTAATAGTAATATCTTTATTATCTTTTTTACCAACCATATTTCTAATCCAAAATAAGAATAAAGCTGTAATTAAAAGAGTAACTCCTACAAACTTAATATTATCTTCTAAAAAATCAAATAACCCAAGTTTTGTAACGATAAGACCAGCAATTCCCGCAGGAATAGTTCCTATTACCAAATAGATACAGTATCTATAATTATTATATGTTTTTTTATCCTTCTTCTTTAAATGAATAAAGAAATCTTTAACTAGTTCTATAATTCTTTCTCGGTAAAGAATCATAATAGCAATTAAACTACCAAAATTAGTAAGTGTAGCAAGAGTTTCCATATTAATACTAGTTTTAAGTAAATCATTAATAATCATAATGTGTCCTGATGAAGACACAGGAATTGGTTCAGTAAATCCTTGTACTAATCCTAAAATAATGTATTCAAATATTTCTATCATTTATATCACCTAATTAATTATATAATAAATTTGTCTTTTTTTAAACACATTAAATTAAAAAAATTTGTATATACTATATCTGAGGGATACTATGAGTTACATATATGATATTATACTTAACTTTAATAAAGATTTAATAGAATATTTTGAATGGGAAGAAAAAGATAAAATAAAGTATATAAAAAAAGTATTAATATTCAAAACGGATTCTAAAACATTAAAAGATATAATTAATTATAAAGTAAAACTAGATAAAAACTTTACTACTAATATTCCTAAATATGAAATAAATAACAAAGAAGAAGGGAAAATATGCCTTTTAACAGATGGAGGAATAACTATAGGACTTTTAATAAAAAAAGGCATAGTAGAGGAAATATCTAGACTATTACTAGATGAAGAATTAGAATCTTTAGAAATAGCAAGCAATTTAATAGTAACTAAAATAGAATATGAAAAACTAAAAAATAGAGAAGCAAACACAATCATACTAACAAGAAAAGAAAAAGAAATAAAACTAAAACTAAATAATGAATTAGAAAAGTTATATAAAGAAAGAAACAAAGAAAAAATTATATATTTATATTACGAATATACAAATAAAGAGAATAGTGATATAGAATACATTTATAATTATTTAAAAACTAGTTTAAATAATTTTAATAACAAACATATTGATTTATATAAAATACTATCTATGTCAAACCTAAAAATAGAATAATAGTTCTATTTTTTTTATATTAAGATATATTTTAATAAGGAGGAATATAATGAAACAAACAATACCATTTACTAAAGACATAACCTTTAAAACTAAAATTGGGGAAATAACATCAATAAGCTTAGATAATGATTTAATTTTAAAAGGAGAAGACCAAATAAGTGGTAATTTCTATATAAAAGGAACATATAAAATGTTAGAAACTTCTAACATTGAAGAAGAATATAGTTATAAAATTCCATGTGAGATAACAATAAGTGATGAATATGATACATATTATGCTGCTATAGATATTGAAGATTTCTATTACGAAATAATTGATGATGAAATACTTAGAGTAAATATAGTAGTATCAATAGATAATCTTCAAATTAAAGAAAAAGTAGAAGAGGAAAGAATAGAAGAAAAACCTACAGAAGAGAGATGTATCGAAGAAGAAACATTTGTAAAAGTAAAAGAAGATGTAAGTAAACAAAAAGATAACTATTTAACATATAAAGTATATATTTGTAAAGAAGGGGACACTATTAATACAATAGTAGACAAGTACAATATAACTAAAGAAGAACTTGAAGATTATAATAATAAAGATGAAATCATACAAGGAGCTAAAATAATAATACCTAGTAGTAATGTTAAATTATAGATTATTTAAAGAGAATGGTTTTCCATTTACTAGTATCAAAAAGATTAATAATTCATATGTAATAAGTAATAATCAAAACAAGTATTTTGTTAAAAAAGAAGAAAGCAATTATAAATTATTTAATTATTTAGCAACAAGAAGTTTTATTAACTATCCTAAAAATACCAATATTGATAAATATACAGTCTATGAGTATATAGATAATCAAACTATATCAAAAGAAGAAACGCTAACAGAAATAATAAATTTAATAGCATTATTGCATACAAAAACAACAAGATATCAAAATATTAGTTTAGATGATTATAAAATTATATATGAAGATATAAATAATAAAATAGAAAATTTAAAAAGTTATTACACAGATTTAAATAATGTGATAGATACAGAAATATATATGTCTCCGTCACAATACTATTTAGCAAGAAATATATCTAAAATATATAGAGCTTTATTTTTTTGTAAAAAAGAATTAGATAATTGGTATGAAATAATAAAAACAAGCAAGAGAACAAGAAAAGTACTAATACATAACAATCTAGATATAAGTCATTTAATATATAATAAGATTCCATATTTAATAAGTTGGAATAAAGCTAAAATAGATATACCAATATATGATCTATTAAATTTATATAATAAATATTATAATGATACAGATTTTAGTACATTATTAGAAATGTATAATAAAAAGTATCCGTTATCAAAAGATGAATTAAAACTATTCTTTATATTAATATCAATACCTAAAAGAATAGAATTAAATAAAAATGAAAAAGGAACTATTAAAGAAATAAAACACATAATTGATAAGTTAGAATACAATGATAAAATAATAAGCAGTTTTTATCAAAAAGAAAAAAGTTATTCAGCAGAATAACTTTTTATATATTTATAATAATTATTTTTAAGAATCATATCAGAAACATTAACTTTATTTAAAACAAGTTCTCTTTTGCCATTAACATACTCAGAAGAATAGTTATCGGTAAAACTAGTAAATTTATTATTACGTTCATCATAATAACCCATATCAGTTATAAAACTTCTATCATTAAACATAACAATACCATCACTATCACTCATAATATCTTCACCAATAATTAATCTAGAATCATAATCAATTCCAAACATGTTAAGAAGAGTAGGTAATATATCGATATTAGAAGAGTACTTATCAACACTAGTTCCTTTAACTTTAGAGTTATAAATGATTAAGCCAGATTTATGCTTATCATAAAAAGTATTAAGTTCTCTTAAATCTCTATATTCTTTATCAGAAAGTCCATACGGAAAGTGATCAGGAACAAGTACAATAACAGTATCATCTAAAAGATTTTCTTTTTTTAAATTATCAAGTAAATGACCAAGAGCTACATCTAAATCAATATTAGCACTAACATAAGCCCTAGTAGCAGTACTATAATTTAACCCCTTTACTTTATCTTTGTGCTTAATAGCCATATCATTACCTCTAAAGTTGTGAGATAAGTGACCACTTATAGACATGTAGTAAGTATGAAACCTTTTGCTATCTTTGTAATCTTTGAAAGTATTAGTAATCATTTCATCATCACTTTGTGGCCAAAGTTTGCAATTGATATTCTTTTCAAGACCATTACCACATCCTTCAAATTCATATCCAAGATTTGGCATAACAGTGTTTCTGTCATAAAAATCATAAATACCATTATGATAGGCAAAAGTATCATAACCAGAATTTTTAAAAATATTACCATAAGCATACGGAAAATCTTTACCTAAAGTATCTATATAACTCCAAACTCCTTCTTTAGGATAAAGACCAGTAAGATTAGTATATTCACCATCAGAAGTAGAAGCATAATATATTGGAGTATAAAAATTTTCAAAACTAAAACCATCATTACTAAGTGTATATAAATTTGGAGTTAGTTCTTTATCAATTAAACTAAAACTAAATGATTCAGCAGTAATAAATATAAGATTCTTATTTTTAAAAATACCGGTATATTCATTTTTAGAAGTAGGTTTTCTATTTTTTAAATATTTAGTTAATTGATTAACTTCATCATTATTTGATTTTATACTATGAAAATCTATATCAAGAATATTATACTTATCTTTACTATATGTTTCTTTATTAGAAATAGTATTAAGCTTATATTTTTGATCAAATATGAATCTTTTTAAATCAATCATCATAGCAGTATCAAGGCCAAAACTTTGTACATCTTGAGTTTCAACATTTGTTTTTATAAGAAGATTCTTTCTAGAATAAATATTCTTGCTAGGAATAATTATAGAAATAATACTAATGATAATAAAAATAATGGCAATAGTACCAAGTTTTAATCTTTTATGATTGGTATTATTATCATTAGTTTTAATAATACCAAAAGTAATTATTACAAGTAGAGTAATTAAAGAAATAAAACCAAACAAGTTATTTAAGATAACTTTTAATATTGCAGGAATAAATCCAGCAACTTGAGCTCCATGAAATAAAGAATAAAAAGAGAAGAAACATTCATAAAAATGATAATGAACAAATTGAGCAGCATGTAATATAGTAATAAGGCCAAAAACGATTATTAAAAATGCTTTTTTTCCTTTCCTTTTAAATAATTCAGATAGTAGATTAATAATAGAACTAATAACAATACTAATAAGAATATAAAAAATAGTATTAGTAATTCCTAAACGATGATAAATTAAAATAGTGAAAACAATATTAAGACAAACCAAATATAGACTAGTAATAATAAACATTTTAAATTTATTCATCTTTCAACGACTCCTTGTACTTTTCTATTTTTTCTTTCGTATTTTTTAAGTTAATCTCATATTTTGAAGATTCTTTAGGAATATAGTATTTAGCATCTTTAATTCCAGAAGGTAAATAAGTTTGATTTACCAAAGCATTTTTATATCCATGAGGATACTTATAACCTATATAAGGACTTTTTAAGTATTTTGGAATATTTCCAATGTCTTTAGTTTCTATATCAGTAATAGCTTTTTCAATAGCAAGATATGCAGTATTACTTTTTGGAGATAATGCCATTTCAACAATTATATTTGACATAATTATTCTAGCTTCAGGAAGACCAACTCTCTCACTAGCAGCAATACAAGCTTCAAGCCTTGGGCCAATACTAGGGTTAGCTACACCAATATCTTCATAAGCAATAACTGAAAGACGTCTATATAAACTATCTAAATCTTCAGCAATAATAAGTCTTGCAGCATAGTGAAGCGCTGCATCAACATCAGAACCTCTTATTGACTTTTGAAGGCCACTTAAAACATCATAATGACCAGCTTCATCATGATCATGGAAAAAATTAGGTTTACTATTAATTGTTTTAATTACATCTACATCAATAGAATGGTCTTTATTGTAATAGTAAGCAACTTCTAAAAGATTAAGAGCAAATCTTAAATCTCCTCCAGAAATATCTCCGATATATTTTAAAGAACTATTATCAATTTTGATTTCTTCCAAAAACTCGCTTTTAACAGCGCGTTTTAATCCCATAACAATATCTTTACCAGTTAAAGGATCAAGTTTAAATATTTGACATCTACTTCTTATCGCAGGATTAATCTTATGATATGGATTACTAGTAGTCATACCAATTAAAGTAATTAGGCCACTTTCTAAACATGGAAGAAGTATATCTTGTTTGTCTTTGTTCATACGATGAATTTCATCCATAATTAAAACCATTCCATCAAACATTTTTGCTTCTTCAATAACACCTTGAAGATCTTGTTTATTGTTTAAAGTAGCATTTAAAGATCTATATTTACATCCAAGTTCAGAAACAATAGCATTAGCAATACTAGTTTTACCAGTACCAGGTTCTCCGTATAGAATCATAGAGAATAGTTTCTTGTTTTTAACCATATTACTAAGTATTTTGCCTTTTCCAATTAGATGTGTTTGCCCAACGACATCACTTAGTTTTTGAGGTCTAAGAATAAGTGCTAAAGGTTTATCCATATCCATCTTCCTTTCCCTAAATATTTTAACAAAAAAAGACAAAAAATTAAAGAAAATGTTTATAATTAATTAAATCTTTGATATAATTAAATAGAGGTAGAAGATGGAACAAGATATAGAAAATTATATTGATTATGTCAAATATGAAAGAAAACTATCTGATGAAACTACTAAAAACTACAGATATGATTTAGAAAAGTTTTCAAAATTTTTAAAAGATAACAATATAAATAGTTTTAATCAAATAGATTCGCATACAATTGAAAAATATTTAAAAGAAATAAATGATATGAACCCTAAATCTATTTCTAGAAACATTACCTCAATTAACAATTTATTTATTTATTTATTAAAAGATAAAAAATTAAAAAAGAATCCATGTGAATTCATTGATAGACCAAAATTGAAAAAGACACTTCCAGATACATTATCTTTTGAAGAAGTTTCTAACATATTAGATATTCCTTTAAAAAATAAATATGACTACAGAAATAAAGCAATGCTCGAAATATTATATGGTAGTGGACTAAGAATTGGAGAATTAATAAGTCTAACACTTCGAGATGTGGACATGGAAAACGATATTATAAGATGTTTTGGAAAAGGATCAAAAGAAAGAATTGTACCAATAAATGATTATGAAAAATATTTTTTAAAATTATATCTTGAAAGAAGATCAGAGTTTTTAATAAATGGTAACAATGATTATTTGTTTTTAAATAACCATGGCAAAAAAATGACAAGACAAGGATTCTTAAAAAACCTCAAAAAGATATTGTTTGAAAAAGGGATAAAGAAAAATGTTACACCTCACACACTTAGGCATTCATTTGCATCACATATGTTAAAAGGTGGAGCAGATCTAAGAAGTATTCAAATGCTTCTTGGACATAGTGATATATCTACTACCAAGATATATACTCATATAACAAATGAAAAAGTAAAACATGATTATGAGGAATATCATCCTCGTAACAGTAAGGAGAAGTGATTTTATGAAATTTAAAAGAGTATTCTTAATAGTATGCGATTCTTTAGGAGTAGGAGAAGCACTAGACGCATCAAATTATGGAGATGAAGGAGCATGTACACTTGGCCATATTAATGAAAAAGAAAACTTATTTATTCCTAATTTAACAAAACTAGGTTTTTTAAACACATTAGGTATGACTGCTAACGATGAAACAGAAGGATATTACACAATAGCTAGGCCAACAAATAAAGGAAAAGATACATTATCTGGACACTATGAAATTGCAGGAGTTAGATGTAGTTATGCATTTCCAACCTTTCCTGAAGGCTTTCCAGAAGATTTAATAGATCAAATAGAAAGAATTAGTAAACGAGGAGTGCTAGGTAACACTGTGGCAAGTGGAACAGAAATAATAAAAGAACTTGGAGAAGAACAAATGAGAACAGGAAAATTAATAATATATACTTCAGCAGATTCAGTTCTTCAAGTTGCAGCTCATGAAGATGTAATTCCACTTGAAGAATTATATGATATATGTGGTAAAATTAGAGAAATAGTAAACACTAAAGATGAGTGGAGAGTTGGTAGAATCATAGCAAGACCATATGTAGGAACAAATAAAGATGATTTTAATAGAACTCCAAATAGAAGAGATTTTGCTTGTGATCCACCTTCAAAATCAATACTAGAAAAAATTGAAGAAAAAAAATTAAGTGTTATTGCAGTAGGTAAAATATATGATATCTATAATGGTAAAGGAGTAACCAAAAAAATAAAAACAACTGGTAATAAGGATGGAGTAGATAAATTGCTCGATATAATGGATAAAAAATTCACTGGACTATGTTTTGTTAATTTAAATGATTTTGATACATTATATGGACATAGACGTGATGTTGAAGGATACGCTAGAGCTATTGAAGAATTAGATGTAGAAATACCTATGATACTTAATAAATTAAATAATGATGATTTATTAATAATAACTGCAGATCATGGAAATGATCCAACATTCAAAGGAACAGACCACACAAGAGAAAACACACCGGTAATAATCTACAGTAGAATTTTCAAGGAACCAAAAATGCTTCCAATAATGAATACATTTGCAGATATCGGAGCAACAATAGCAGAAAACTTTGAAGTAGATCCTCCAATGATAGGAATAAGTTATTTAAAAGAACTTAGATAGGAGAATTAATATGAAAAAGAATAAAAGTATAAATGAAAAAAACTATAAGAGATTAATAACTTGGCTTTCAATTGGAATAGCGTTAATAGCTTTTATAATATTTGTTATATATAATAGCGATGGTGGTCATATATTAAAAAGTGAGTATAAGATGAATGAAGAAGGTTATTTGGACAAAATTGAAGTGAAACTAACCAAAGCAAATTATATAAATAATAATACAGGTATTGAAGTAACCTTTGAAATAACAAATAAAACAAAGAATACAATAACTATTACAGCAGATGATAATTTTAGATTCTATGATTTGAATGAAGTACAAATTCCAAATAAGTTTACAAGTAATCCAAAAATAGTAAAAAGAAAAGAAACTATAATATATAAATTACACTATGATGTTACAACAAAAGAATTATATGAAATATATTTTTATTCCGGAGTAGTAGAAAATAATATAAAGTTTAGCTTTAAATCAAGCGAAATAAATCCTGAGGTAGTGACAGAAAAAAATATTGAAGCAGAAAAGAAAATAGAAGATTAAAAAAAGACCGAAAGGTCTTTTTTATTTGCTTTTCTTTTCAAGTGCTCTTAATACTTCGATAGGAAGAGCAAACACTATTGTATTAGATTGATCTGATGAAATATCATTAATAGTAGATAATGTTCTTAAATGAAGAGCACCATTTGATTTTGCCATAGTATCTGCTGCAAGAGCCAAGTTCTTAGAAGCTTCAACTTCACCAATAGATTTAGTGATTACTGCTTGTTTTTCTCTTTCAGCTTCTGCTACTTTTGCAATAACACGTTTCATTTCTTCAGGAAGAGATACATCTTTTAGTTCAACGTTTTCTACTTTAATTCCCCAAGGATCTGTTGCTTTATCGATAACCTTACAGATTTCTTCAGAAAGCTTATCTCTTTCACTTAGAAGTTCATCAAGTGATACGGAACCAACAACATTTCTCATAGTTGTTTGAGCAAGTTGAGATACAGCATAGAAGAAGTTTTCAACTTCAAGAACACTTTTAGAAGCATCGAAAACTTTGTAATAAATAACAGCATTGATTCTAACAGATACATTATCTTTAGTAATAGCTTCTTGTTCAGGAACATCAACTGCTTTAGTTCTTATATCAACTTTTTTATATGATTGAAATATTGGTACGACTAATCTCCATCCTGGTTCCATAATTTTTGAGAATTTACCTAGTGTGAATTTGATGCCTCTTTCGTATTGATTGATTTGCTTAATAGAAGCCAAAACAATAACAGCAACTACTATCAAAACAGTAACAAATAATTCCATAAATACCTCCTTTCTTTAATTATATACTTTTTAATAAAAAAAACAATAATTTGTTAATTATTGTTTTTTTTATTATCCATAAATAGTTCTTCTACATCATCTATATTAGGAATAAAACTTCCAACTTCATTTGGATTTAAGTCAGTAATCGAAGTGTTATTAGCATAAGACGCAAATTCAAATTTAGTTTTTTCTTTCTTTTTATAGAAGTGTTCATCGCTTTTAACTTTATCTTCAGCACCAGCATATTCATTAAGTAAAGCATCAATAGGGTCGATAACTAATTCTTTCTTTTCTAAAGGTTGTTCTTCCTTTGCATCTTCTTGAACTTCTTCATCAATTTCTTCTGCAACCTGTTTTTCTGGTACTTTAGAAGCAAAAGTAACCTCATGTTTCATTTCTTCCTCAGGTTGTTTTGGAGTTTCTTCAATACTTGGTTTATCCTTGGATACATCCATTTGAGATTCATCTTGAACTTGTATATTAGTAGTATCTTCAATTACTTCAGGTTCTTCATCCTGAGTTTGAGTAGCAGCTACAAGTTTTTGTCTAATTTCTGGAGGTACTTGACCATCTTGTTGTTGAATCGCAACTTTAGCATTTTGATTCATAGTTCCGTTATCAATAGCAGCCGCAAGTTGTCTATAAACAGAATCAACTGATTGATTAACCTGATATTCATTTGATAAACTAGCATCTATTGCAGAAACTTGATATTTACCATTAATAACTTGTTTTCGATATTGATCTTTTTTGTTAACCGCTATAATAGCACCAGCAAAGCCAAGGAATATTATGAAACCACCAAAATATAAAATCTTTGCATCAACTTTACTATCAATAGTAGTTATTCTATCAGGATAAGTTGGATTATATAATATTTGTATCGTAGAACCATAAGGTTGAATATTTAAACTTTTAAAATTATAAGTAGATTTAAATTTTTTACCATCAACCTCATATTCAATGACAGTTGAAACAATTCTATTATTATTATCATAATTATGATCAACTACAACAGCATCAGTTTTAAGATATGTTTGACACTTTTGAGCATAATCATATGACTTATAAAAATAGAAAAATGTAATAAAAACGCCAATAAATATTAAGAAAAAAGAAGCTACTAAATAATTTCTTGAAGTACTTTTATTGACTTTATTAGAATTCTTATTATTTCCAGCCGCCATTTCTATTCCTCCTACTATAAAGTAGTATAGCATACTTTTACCTTTTTTTGTTAAGTTTTTTTCACTTTTTTAGAAAAAACTTAACAAAAAAAATAACTATACCAGAATATCTTATTCAAAAAGAACAACACATATGATAAAATATTTACAAAGGAGGTATAAATATGTATTGTCCGCTTTATGTAAAAACTGATTATAGTCTTTTATCTAGTTTAATAAAAATAGATGATTTAATACTTAATTTAAAGGAAAAAAACATAACTTCATGTGCTATTGTAGATGACAATTTATATGGAACAATGGAAATAATTCATAAGTTTCAAAAAAATGGTATTAAACCAATAATAGGACTAGATATAAAGGACATATTACTTTACGTAAAGACAACTGAAGGATACTATAATTTAATAAAAATTGAGACTATAAAAAACAAAAGAGAATTAACAATTGAAGATTTAGAAAAATATAAAGACGGACTAATATGTATTTGTTTTAATAAAGATACCTTTGAAAAATATAAAAAGTTATACTCTGATATTTATATTGGAGTATCTAACAAAAAAGAAGAAAATGAATACAAAAACTATAAAACAGCATATATAAATAAAACTTTGTATCTAGAGAAACATTTATATAAATACTTGCCATATATATTTATGATAAGAGATGGGAAAACAATACAAGATGGACTAGAATTTACTTATCAAAACAATTATTTATATGATAATAATGAAGTATTTGACATAGTAAGTACAACTAGCATAAATAACACATTAGAAATAGCAAACTCTTGTAATTTCACAATAAAAAAAGAATTATATATGCCCAAATACGATACCGAAAATCCAAAAGAGTTTTTAACAAGTTTAAGTCAAAAAGGATTAAAGAAAAGATTAAATAATAAAGTAGAACAAAAGTATATAGATAGATTAGAACATGAACTAAAAATAATACTAGATATGCATTTTGAAAACTATTTTTTAGTAGTATATGATTATATTAAATATGCTAAACAACATAATATTTTGGTAGGACCCGGACGTGGCTCTGCTGCAGGATCATTGGTTTCATATTGCCTTGGAATAACTGATGTAGATCCAATGAAATACGATCTGTTATTTGAAAGATTTTTAAATCCAGAGCGTATAACTATGCCTGATATAGATACAGATTTTCCAGATATAAAAAGAGATGAAGTAATAGAATATGTAAAAAATAAATATGGAGAAAATAATGTAGCAGGAATAATTACATTTGGAACTCTTGGGGGAAGAGCTGCAGTACGTGATGTAGGAAGAATACTAGCTATCAATAATAAATATATTGATATGATATGCAAAAAGATATCATTTAAAGGAACATTAAAAGAATTAAAAAAAGAAAATAGGGAAATAAGTAATTTAATTGATAGTGATGATAAATTAAAACTATTATATACAATAGTTAATTTAATCGAAGGCAATAAAAGACATACTAGCATACATGCTGCAGGAATAGTTATTAGCTATAAACCACTTGATGAAATTATTCCAATTAAATATAATGAAGAAATAAATCTTACAGAATATACAATGGAATATTTAGAAGAATTAGGACTAATAAAGATGGATTTTCTAGGTATAAGAAATCTATCAATTATTGATAATGTAGTAAAAAATATAAAACAAAGTATAGGTAAAGACTTAGATATCAATAAAATTCCATTTGACGACCCTAAAGTAATGAAAATTTTTGAAAATGCTGATACAACAGGAATATTCCAGTTTGAATCTGATGGCATGAGAAAGTTTTTAAAAGATTTAAAACCAAAAAATTTTATAGATTTATGTAATGCAATAGCATTATTTAGACCAGGACCTGCTGCTAACATTCCTTCATTTATAAGAAGAAAAGAAGGAAAAGAAAAAATAGAATATCTAGATCCAGTATTAGAACCAATATTAAAGGATACTTATGGCATAATAATATACCAAGAACAAATTATGTTAATTGCTAGAGAGTATGC
>JAEEGL015850557.1_pt1 | contig 17656 bp, 21 predicted proteins | sample 9134231 | NCBI WGS metagenome assembly JAEEGL01 (sample SAMN16246548, study PRJNA631951) | gut metagenome | biome: gut microbiome; feature: rumen; material: fiber-attached | host: Bos | place: Iran: Karaj | collected 2018-10 | reverse complement strand
GAAATGCGGTAAAGGCATCATTCTTCCAGAGGATGGCGTGATCCAGGTTTATCGAATGGGTAATCTTATGGGCATGGCCTTAAGGATGAGAATGTATCTTAACGAGATCCATCTCGGATATCTGGGAAATATGGAGTCCATCAGGATTCCCGTGCCATATGGTCACTATACATTCCGTATGAAAAACCCGGAAAAGGGTATACGCAGATGTTATACGGTCGGAGTGGAATTTGATATCACTCCGAATAACAGATTCGTATATCTGAAAGCGCACAGCATACCCGGAGCTATTAACAGCACTGTTGTTGTGGAGCAGGTTCCCGCGGATCAGATGCCCCCGCTTTGATCATTCTCTCTTTTTCAGTTTGCCGTTTTCGGAATAATAGTATTTGTTTTCAGGGGATACATTGAAATAGAGCGTCGCCTCATACCAGATCACTCTGCCGTCCTCCTGCTTAAAAGCGAACCATTGGTTCTGGGGTTCAACCGGTCTGTATTCTACGGTTCCGTCCTCGTTGGTAACCTTGACGGGCTCGGGATCGGGGTCATACTGCAGTCTTACCTTCTTGATATTTTTCCCAAGGTTTACGGTGAATTCGATTTTTTCAAAGGACACGGGATAGTCGTAAAGGCTCGGGTCCGTTCCCTCAAATGCCAGAAAATCGGATGTTCCATAGCGGTAGGAATGGTAGTCGTCGTAGCATTTTATTTCAAAAAGCGCAGGCACGCCGATCCCCGTGAAGCCCCCGAAATCTATGACCTCGTATCCGTCACTGACCTCGTCGGGAACATTTATCATCATGCTTTCCTTATCCATACTCCCGTTCCATTCATATTCCATGACCAGAGCATGTTTTCCACCCTTTGAATTTAACGCAAAGCGGACTCCGTTTTCATGATATTCATCATAATCGCTGTATCCGGTACAGGCGGTAAGCCCCACTATAGCAAGGCAGGTAAGAAATACCGGGATTATCTTTCTGAATGTTTTTCTTACGATAGGTTTATTCATTTAATATGTCTCCGCAAGATTGGGATTGTTTGGATATGTACTTCTATATACTTTTGTCAAGTAAAATAGGTCACTTCATTTTCTTCTGTTTTACTATATCAAGCGCTTTTTCTCTTGCCCTGTCATATCCGTCAGCGAGATCATTTAGAGTGTTTACGACTTTTACATCCGGTGAGAAGCCTTTATTGTATATATCCTCACCGTTTTGGGCGAGACAGCGCCTTGTGCAGATGCGGTAGGAGCCGCCGCTTTCAAGAGATACAAAATAGGGCTGTCCGGAAGTACCCGCCGTATTGTTTCCCACAAAAACTGCATCTGTATACTGCTTCATTACATCAACAAAATCTTCCGCCGCGGACACCGTATACTCGTTCATGAGTACCGCGACCGGTCCGGTAAGATGGCCGGGAGCTTTGTTTTCAACTTTGCCGATCTCTTTTTGGAAATATATATGCCGAAGCATTTTGTAGGATTTGATGCTGTCATCATCCCAGCCCTGCTCGTCTATTTTGTCGGGAGATACTTCTTTGAAATCATCCCGGAACATTCCCCACGCCTTATAGGTCGGCTCGTACATCTGTGTTTCTGCGGCACAGCTCTCAAATTTTCCGTCGATGAACATCGCTGCGATGGCATCACCGTTGCTGCTGTTTCCGCCGCCGTTTCCCCTGACGTCTATGAGATATCCCTTAGCATTTTTTAATTCCTCAAATTTGCCGTATATTTTTTCGGGAATGGAATCGTCCATGAATGTGGTTATTTTGATCACAGCAATGCCATCCCCGGTTATTTCTATCTTGCATGCTTCGTCATCAAGAATGATCCGGCCTTCGGGATCCTGCTTGGCCGGAGCATTGTGTACATGCCATTTTATCGCATTGGCATCCACTCTTTTCAGTTTTACACTGTAGCTTTTCCCGTCCGTTTCAAAAAGAATGTCCGCCTCGCTTCCTGCTCTTCCATAGATCAATTCGATCATGGCCGCATTACCGCACGCATCCTCGTTGCCATGCCAGATATATGGATAGCATTTTTCACGGATGTACTCATTTATTTTGGTTCCGTCGATCTCTTTTATCCTGCTCAGCAGAGGGATCTCTTCTTTGTATTCTTCCGCCACGCCAAAAACCACGATATCGCTCCCAATCCGCGCGCAGAAGATCGGAAGCATTGAATAGTACTCAGCGCTTTGCATTATTTCCATGGGCAGTGTGACACCGGTGTGTCCGTCGTCAAGCAGCGCTAAAAAGCGGGCAAGTTCCCGATAATACTCATAAATATCTTTTGTTGCAAGCACTCTTTCCAGTGCATTTTTGTATGCCTCGTCCCAGTCGATATTTACCTTATCCCAATAAGCAAAATTATATTCCGCATCTTTCCAGATCCTGGATAATTCATATATTTTCTGTTCATCAGATATCGTAGTCTTTGCGTCCATGACTGATTCTCCTAAAATTCTCCATACCTATCAGGCAGTCTCCGTCTTGTTTCTTCCATTTAACCTGTCATAGAAGATGCAGATTATCCGGGAACACATTAAGATCCTCTTCATTTGTCCATTCGGAACCGACATCAAGACTGTTTGCGGTAAGAAATGAATCAGGCACCGTTACGTATCTCTCGTTTCCGTTTTCATCTGCTAATGTGACGGAAACCATTGGTTCGCTTCCGTTTCGTTCCTCGCAGCCGTAATCACCGTCAAATATCTGCTTAATAGTCCACTTAATCTTATGCTTCTTCACTGTTATCTCTTCTGTAGTTTCCTGTTTTTTCTTTAATCTCTTCTGCCTCTTCATCCGATGCGTCTTCTATCAGAAACGATTCGCTGCTGCTCTCGAATGTAATGACTATTCCCTCAGCCGTCCGGTCAGTCTTTAGGAAGTGCGGGAAGCTCCCGTGTTCCTCAAAAAAACCTATAAGTGAATCATAAATATCATCCGAAAAATCCGATTCAAGAAGAAGCTTTTTCTGCTTGCTCCCATTTATAAAATACAGTTTCATTTCTTTACCTTTCGGATCACACCGATTTTACAGACATGATCCGTGAATAAATCTTCTTTTAATCATCCGATATGATCTGTGCGCCTACTCATCATGTCCCGGCATGGTAAACTCCTGATAATCATAGTCCGCATTGCCGTATATTTCCTGGCGGATCAGCTGGTCGTAATCCGTATATCCGCTCAAAAACTGATTTCTGATAAGCTCGCTATTGTAGGTTAATTCATCGGGAGCATAGTCTGAGCTGATCGTTCCGTCCTCATTTTTTGAAATATTATATAAGCATGCGCCATCGTACATATCATAGCGCTCTGTTGTATCATCCAGTTCTTTGTCCCAGTGAACCTTGTATATGCTGACAAGTATGTTCTGCTTCCGTGCATTTTCATCTTTTGCAAAGAGCAGGTAACTGGTAATGTACTCGGGCTGATCATTCCATACCCAATCGGTATAAAACAGATCTGTATTTTCCCATATCTGTCCCTGAAGCGTTTTGTTTGCGTTTTCTACAAAAAAGCTGTCGGCGGCAAGTTCTTCGGGCGTAACTCTGTAGGATGCCAGCTTTGCCTGTTTCTCTGCTTCTTCTGCTGCTGCCCTGGCTTCCTCTTCCTGTTTGCGCTTTTCTTCTTTCTCTTTTTCTTCTGCTTGACGGCGCTCCTCTCTCTCTTTTTCCTGCTGAACGCGGTTTTCCATTTCACGCTTTGTTGCCTGAAGAGTGACGATAACCGTGGGTACGACAATGGTGAGAGCGATAGCTGCAACCACCGCGATAACGATCATCTTGATCTTGAACGAATCCTTCGCTCTGCGCGCCTGTTCTTCCGCCCCTGTTTTTGCCTGGTTGAGCTGCATTTTGCGAATCTCGGTTTCCACTTTCATCTTCTGGATTTCCACATCATCCTTGTCGTAATCGGCCACAAATGCAGAATCACAGTTTGTGCAATAAAACGTTCCCTCATTTACCATCTTAAGCGGACCGTTACAATTCGGGCATTTCATACTCATCAATTGCATACTTTTACCTCTTTTCTATCAGTTTTGACATATCTTTTCGAAACATATGCTTAAAATATGTGCCGTATTTGATCTGATCATAACAGTATTATTTTATCATATATCCGGCTCAGCTTCCAAATCGGTATTCTTTTTCTTCAGAATTAAGCCTATGGTTCTTTGCCATTTATTTAACCTTTTCTCTCTACTTTCATAACATAAACATCTGATTCAAATGTTGCGCTTCCGTGTTCATATCAATCCTCCCCCACAAGATGCACTGTCTTGTAGTCGTGTCCTGTCGCAGGCAGGAATTTTTCTATGACATCGGCCGTTTTCATCTTCAGGCTCGATGTGTTCATGCAGGGGTGACACCCGAAATATTCTTCTTTCAGGACATCCTCGTCAATAAGAAGCCGGACATTTTTATCCCTGTCATTCATCAGCCCCATCACGCTTGCGGATCCGGGCTCGATATCAAGATACTTTACCATATCCTCGCCATCCGCAAACGAGAGTCTTGCAGAACCTATCTGTGCTGAAAGTTCTTTTGTCTTGAATTTCTTATCTCCCGGCATCAGAAGAAGATAGTATGCCGTCTTTTGTCGATTGCATAAAAAAGGTTCTTGCAGATGACAATTCCAAGAACTTTGCTGACTTCTTCACACGCTTCCATGGTGTCAGTATGCTCGTGATCGACTCTCTGATACTCTATCCCAAGCTCGTCGAGGAAATCATATGTCCGTACCTCCCTTTCGAGCCTGCCTTCCATATTTTCAGGTCTTCCGTTAAAAATCTCCATCTTCAAATCCCCCCTGTATATCCGCAGCTTTCTCTTTCCGGAGCTTCCATGCCTGATTCATACTGCGCACGGAATTCCATGTTTATTTCCCGGATCTCTTTCTTTCCATCGATATAATCCTGATACATCTCGGCAAGTCCGGCCATGCATCCGTCACAGGAGCCGTTGACATTTCCGATAGACTCCGCGACTATGCGCTCCCGCTCTTCCCTTGTAGTGTCTTTAATTAAAATTGAATCCATAATAACTCCTCTGTCACTGAGCATTAAGCAGCCCGGCTATTGTTTCTTCATAACCATCGTTTATCAGAACCACGTTTTCGTTTGCCTGCTTGAACCCTTCTATAAACGAGCGATTCCCTTCTTTTATCCAGTCTTTCGTACAGCATGAATCGTCAATTCTTTTCTCTATAGCGGAGCCGTGATCTCTTATTTCATCAAAATGTGTATCGACATATTTGTCCGTCATGGCAAGGCAGATGAATCTGATCTCTTTCAAATATTCATCGTCAAAATCCTTCCGCCAATCGTAAGGAATATAGCAGCCCTCCACAATAAGATTCTGATGATTCTCTATGGCGGTCTTGATCATCTCGCGGACTACGGGCCAGAGATACCCGGTGAGGTCATCATCATCCTCGGGCGTGAGATCGGTATTTCCGCTTCTTATCAGTCCCATCTTCAAATGATCCACTGAGAGGTACGGGTATTTGTATTTTTCAAGCATCCTCTGTGCCAGTAAAGTTTTACCGGTATGGGATGCGCCTGTGATAATTACGATCATCTTTATTCCTCGTATTTTTTTATCTCTGATCAAATCATTGTCGACATCAAAAAAAAACATTTCTGCTCGACTCAGTGTTGCGGCAAAAAACATCTTATAGCTTATCAACTCAGTGTTGCGGCAAAATCGGCGGCTGCCTTGATATAATCGTTTTTCTTGGTGCGAACAGAAAACTGTCCTGACGAAGGTCTGCCAAGCAGCTCATCCATTGCTTTTATCTTTGAGATATAATCATTTGCGCCCTCATGGGTTACAACATAGTAGACTTCCGATGGGAAACTGCCGGAATACTTTTTTATCAAAGCTTTTCCTACAGCACAGGTGCCTTCCACCCATACAGGCATTCCGATTATTACCCTGTCATATGATTTCAGATCGATATCGCCCTTGATCACCACATTGGATATTGTGTTGTTCACTGTTGCAAAACAGGCACCGACATATCCGAAAAAACCATGCCTGTCTTTTCCATCGGTATATTCCGCTATATCAGCACCCAGGACTTTTGCTATTTCCTCCATCACCGCCTTGGTTGTATTTGTTCTTGTAAAGTATAAGCATAGTGTTTTCATCTACGTTCCTCCTGTATAATATGATTTTGTGGTCAAAAAGTATCTTGCCACCAGCATCAATACTCATCCAAAAAATGATGTCGTTCTCCGTTCTTTTTATATGCAATGAGTGTGTCCAGATTCACATTTTCCACGCTCTTGAAGATATTCGATTCGACAAAAGGATTATTTTTCTTCAGTTCCGCGATCAGCTTTTTTGTTTCCAGGCGTTTAGAAGAAGATGATCCATCATCACGGAAAGTAGAACATGTCTCCGTGAAATGACATGCACACTGCAGAAAGTGAAGGTCGTTGTAATCCCGCCATGCACAGATATCGCTCTCACGCACCAGATACATCGGTCTTATAAGCTCCATTCCTTCGAAATTGGTGCTGTGAAGTTTTGGCATCATGGTCTGTATCTGTGCCCCCTGCAGCATTCCCATAAGGATGGTCTCGATGACGTCATCATAATGATGTCCCAGTGCGATCTTGTTGCATCCAAGTTTTTTTGCATTGCTGTACAGATATCCGCGGCGCATTCTCGCGCAAAGATAGCAGGGATTTTTATCAATGGTGTCCACGGCATCAAATATTTCACTCTCAAAAACTGTGATTGGGATGCCCAGGGCTTTCGCATTGCTTTCGATAAGCTCACGGTTTGCCTTGTTATACCCGGGATCCATCACAAGAAATTTCAGTTCAAAATTACACTGCCTGTGTCTCTGTATCTCCTGGAAAAGCTTTGCCATCAGCATGGAGTCTTTGCCGCCGGAAATGCAGACAGCGATACGATCTCCCTCTTGTATTAACTGATAAGTTTTGCAGGCTTTTGCAAAGGGAGTAAAAAGCGGCTTATGAAACTTCTTGCGTATGCTCTCTTCTGCCTTATGCTGCTTTTCTCCTATTTCTTCCGGTGTCATTTCATTCATTGTATGACTTACTCCTCTGACTGGATTTCGGTATTGATCTTATCATATTTCTACTGTTGCTCTCACTACTTTTGTGTTGGAATTATAGGGATTTTTTTATTACGCGGTCGTAATCTACGGTCGAATTTTGCGGTCGTACTTTGCGGTCGTACTTTGCGGTCGAATTTTGCGGTCGTACTTTGCGGTCGTATTCTATGGCGAAAAATACCGCACAGAAGACACACTTTCTATTCTCGCATGCTTTTCCAAAGCCGGAGAAATTTCATTTTGGAGAGAAATACCCCACAGCAGACACACTCTCTGTTCCCGCATGCTTTTCCTGTGATGGAAAAGATGAGAAATACACCACAAATGGCTCACCCTTTAATTTTACATGCTTTTTCGAGCTGAAAAGAAGCGAAAAATACACCACAGAAGACACACTCTCTTTTCCCGCATGCTTTTCCTATGATGGAAAAGATGAGAAATACCCCACAGAAGACACACTCTCTTTTCCCGCATGCTTTTTCATCTGATATAAGAAACATCTGCGATAAGAAATCATCTGATATAAAAAATCATCTGATATAATATATCATCTTAGATAAGGTATCATTGCAGCTTCTCAATATACAACAGAAATTCTTCCCTGACCTCATCGGGATTTCTATAAGAGCATTCGATTCCGGATATCAATTCCATATAATCATCATTTATATCTTCCGACATGAGCCGGTGAAACTCCATCGAAAGCATCTGATCATCTATCTCAAAGATCTTCTCTTTTTCTTCCCGGGAAATATCTCTGCCTAGAAAGTGCGTCCAAATGAGATTCTGCAAACGCTCTTCAACATCAAGATAAAATGGGAGATCTTTTTTTATGGGGCGGGTGACATCAGAAAGATATGCTTCGCTCGCATCATGAAGCAAGCATCCAAGGACCACTTCTCTCGAATAACCTCTTGTTTCAGCTTCCTTTGCACATGCAAGAGAATGCTGCGCTACGGAATAAAAGTGTTTTATATGACCATTTGCACGGCATATAAGTGACAGAGAATGCGCGATATCATAAATATCTATAAGTCTCTCGTCCGGATTCACGGGATCAAAATGTTTTCCTGTTATTGTTGTAATATAGCTCATATTATTCTGATTTAGTTCTATAACAGTTACTACCTCTGTTTTTCATCTGCATGCTTTTGCAATTCTCTTTTCATATATTTCAATTCTCCCATGACTTCGCTGAGCACATGCTCTATTCCTCCCCGCCTATCCCGTAATAAAGCATCTCATTATACTTGGCATTTGCAGCTCTCGACTTCCTTCCGGCTAAAACCATTGGTTAGTGTGTTTATAATTTTACTACAGTGATATGCGAGTCCCCAAGCTGCTCTCCCACCGGCAGTTTCTCGGCAAGTTCTTTAAAATCGGGGCAAAAATGCGAATACCAGGTAAAGCCTGCGATCTTGTTCATCGATATTTCAGGGAATTTAAGATACTTTCTGGGCTGGGCCCTGCGGAAATCATCAGCCCAGGTATTGACTCCTGCCTTTTTGGCAACAGCACACAGCCTTTCGAGATTCTCATCAGATAACTCCAGTTCCTCGCCACTCGTCTTGATTTCAACCGAATCAATGAGCTCGAGATTGTCTTTATTTATATAGTAAAGATAAAAGTAAAAATATTGATTGTCATTTCCGTAATCCCAGTCTAAATTTTCCCATATGCCCAGAATCGGACCGTATGCTGCTCTGTATGTAAATACTCTGAATGTACCGCTCTGACCTCTTACCACTTCTTTGATGGACTTAAACTCATCGTAAAGTTTGATCTCGCCGGGTTTATCCATGCCGTAATACTGAATCCTTATACCGGTAGCATTTGTTCCGTCATCGTAAGGCTCTTTATCAACAAAAACCCCGATCCCTCTGCATTTTATATCATCGCTTGAATTATCCATATCGCAGTAGTCGCTAAAGACAAGATAATCCAAAAGTCCGGCGGGAAGAGTGTTCTCGCCAAGTGTCATAGATCCCGGACCATTACTGAGATAGGGAACGGTCGAATAATAATATCCCTGTAAAATTTTACGATTGCTTTCACCGTATTTTGCAACAACTTCTTCCTCGAAGAATTTTCTAAAATTTCTTGCGTAGTCCGGATATTTCACGTAGTATGCTTCTTCCATCATACCCTTAATGATATTGATGGCACTGCCAAGACCCTCCGGCCAGCTCATATAGCCTCCGGCCGATATTTTCCTTCCTTTACCGTCATTATAGGAAAAAGAAAAAGAATCTCCGTCCATCACGCCCTGGGCATGACCGCTAAAACCGTCCCAGCTGTCACCGTTAAACCGGTTTATTACATCGGTAATACGGTCAAATAATTTGTCGGGAATTTCAAATTCACGCGCATTGGTATTAAACAGGTTTGGAAGACGCATTTTGGCATACAGCTTCCCATCTCTTTCATCTACGGAATAATCGAAGCCAGAATTATATGCCATTCCGTGAGTCGAATATGCAAAATGTCTCCCGCCCAATGTAAATGAGCTCATCGTGCCCGCTCCCATCATGTCCATTCCCGTCATGCCCATTTTCATCATCATCGGTCCCGAGAGTATGTTATTTTTGGGCGGCTCGCTTATAAAAATATTACTCAATAAAGGTCCGCGGCACTGCTCATCAGGGCCGGCACTTATATTTTCGGTTCTAACGATATTCAGATTATTGCCGCACTCCCGGCAGAATTTATCTCCCTGCACAATTTTGGTTCCACAGTTTTGACAGAATAACATGAGAATGGTCTCCTTTTTTCATTTCACGCTTTGTCATCTAAAGTTGAACGTCGTTCGGAAAATCTTATTCGTTGCTTTCCAGATATGCTTCAAGTTCTTCATCTGTAAGCCTTAGATACTGTGTCACTGTAGTATCATCGCTTATAATAAGTCTCCCTCCTATATAGGTATAGGAAAATCCATTTGCCTTATCCGTATCATCAATCAAGTAAAAATTCTTTTTGTCAAAGGTATATTCCGTTTTCTCTCCATCAAGATCAAAGTATGCAGTACCATCCTCATTTACAACAAGATATCCCTGTTTCGCTATATCCTGCAATTCCAGCATTTCTTCATACGTCTCATCGGCTTTAGCAATTCCAATGCGCTTATAGTATCCGACGGCTTCTTTATCCTGCCCTATATACTGCCCCTGTTCGTCCGTACCCGGTATGTACTCATCAGTAATGTCCCCGGTTTTCCCCGCCAAAAATATTGAAGTAGGCCCGTCAGCACCGCCTATGATCTGAACGGATCCATTTTCCTTATTTACATTGAAATAATGTCTTGCTATGAGAGCACCGGCCACTATTGCGACTCCGGCAATTGCCCCTGCAATGATCAGTATCTTTTTACTCATTTTCCCTCACTCCAAAATATCATTTTTCTTTAACGTCCTTTCATCGATTAATACTTATTATCATAAATGACAAGAAAATCCTGTTGGTACTTTATCCCGCTTCCTGTTTTTGATACTATTATACCTATGAAGCAACTATCCCTTTTCCCTGAAGAGAATATCGATCCGCGCACTCCGGTGTCCGTGAATTGGAACCTGTGGCACGGGTGTACCAGGACGAGTCCCGGATGTCTGCATTGCTATATGTACCGCAGGGACGAGTCTGTCGGCAAAGATCCTTCTGTTGTACAGAAGACCGAGAACTTTGATCTCCCGGTGCGGATCCTGAAATCAGGGAAAAATAAAGGATTATACAAGATTCCTTCGGGATCACACATATGGACCTGCTTTTCCTCCGACTTCTTTCATCAGGATGCGGATGAATGGCGGGATGATGCCTGGAATATGATGCTTGAGCGTTCGGACTGCTCGTTCTTTATGATCACAAAAAGACCGGAACGGATCGAAGCACATCTGCCAAAAAACTGGGGCGAAGACTTTAAGCATGTAACGATTGCCGTCACCTGTGAAAACATGGAGATGGCTGATAAGAGACTTCCAATATATTTATCTCTTCCGATCTTCCATCACTCTGTCATGGTCGAACCGATGCTGAGCGCTGTTGATCTGCTGCCGTATATCGAAGGCTACCGCTCGAAAGACGGAAGTCCGGTCATAAAACATGTATCCGTCGGCGGTGAATCCGGTCCCGGAGCCAGAGTCTGCGATTATTCCTGGGTAGAAGCTCTGCACGCGCAGTGCATCGAAAACGGGATATCTTTCTATTACCACCAGACAGGAGCAAAGCTGAAAAAAGACGGAAAGCTTTACGACATACCGAGAAAGCTGCAGCATATTCAGGCTCACAAGGCCGGGCTTGATTCAAGTACTTGATCTATTTATCAGTGTGCGGTTTATCCTCCGATTAATTGCGATTTGGCCTGATTTTACGGTTGGTTTTCGTATCTCTCGTTGAAGGCTTCCACTGCTTTTCCGGGCTCAAACTCGAAAGCATCCCCCGAGGAATTCATACAGCTGGCTCTTTCCATATTGATCTTGCTCAATTTCAAATACTCTTCCACCGTGACATCTCCCGCCAGGTCGCTGTCGTAGATTCCGTAGGTTTTGCTGAACCACTCGGTTGTAAACGTCACAGGTTCCGGGTTCTCTCTTAAGTAATCAAGATTACAGGTTTCATTCACTGTATTAATGAAATCAGACCAGCCTTCCGGGAAATCTCCGTATCCCTTTACTCTCACGGCATCATACCCGGATTTAGTCTTGTAAACCACTACCACCTTGTAGACAAATTCCTTTTTATAATCCGTGTCCGAGTTCTCTTTGATCTGTTCTGCCATATCGATCAATCTGCGGAGCTCCTTTCCGGTTATGTTCCCCGGCATATTGATCTTGCTCTTATCCATATACTCTCTCACGGAATATCCATATTTTTCGCCGCCACCCGCAGGCACCAGATAAAATGCTTCGTGGGGATAGAACATGGAATTGTAAACTCCGGGATGAACATCAGATGTGAGGATCGTAATAGATGTCAGTTCCACCGGCGTATCATTCCAAGCCTTTTTGAACTTCTTTATTCCGAACAAGACAAGGAAAACCGTTGCCAGTCCGCCTACCACGATTATGACAGGTTTGAAATATCTGTTAACCAGCGAAAGGATCAGCCATAATGCAAAGGCTCCGCATACGTTAAAGATCAAAAAGGGCCTGAGTCTGAAGTTTATTTCCGGAGCGTAAGAAGGCGCGGGATCGTCGATGCTGGTCATGGGCTCCAGATAGAAAACGGACCAGAATACCCCAACCTCTTCCCTGCATTCTCCGCCCCAGACATCCCGCTGATACGGCATATTCCGATGATTGTGAACACAGACGGATTCAATTATGCAATACGAAGTTGTCAATAAAAGAATAGAACCAATGGCTATCAAAATGATGATGCCCATGTGAAGACGCTTATATTTTGAAAGTCCCTTTTTCGTTTCTTTCATGTCAGATTCCTTTCATCTCCGTTTTCTTTTTATATAATCATCCGCCTGCTTCAGTATTTCTTTTATATTGTCATGCTCTATAATTTTGAGCATCCCTATAGATATGTCTGGCAACAGTCATGACATCCCCTGTTGTAACAATGCCGAAAACATTTTTCGCATATGAGACAACGGGCGGGACAAATACAATCTCACGTATGTTGAAGCCATCGTATTCCAGCGGTATATCTGCTCTTGTAAGGTTTGTGATACTGATATCTTTAACCTTATCGCCGTATCCCAGCATCTCAGCGACTTTGTTCGATATCCCGCTGTTAAAATATCCTGCATGGACCAGGTTCAGCGAATCCTTCAGCGTTGGGTCAAGAAGTCCCATAAACTGAAGGACCAGATAACGAGATCTTCTGTCGTCCAGCTTTTTCTTCATCGCCTTGAATACAGCACGCGCATTTTCTTCAAACGGCTTCCCGGGATCATATTTATATTTAATTGAAATACCCGTAGCCTGGTTGCCCATGGAACGGTTGCCGTCAAGCCTCCCGTCTACCGCAAGACCTACATCCATCGCCCGGTCCGAATCTTTTATCATGTCGGTGATAATGTAAGCCGTAAGCGATACCCCGGCCGCTTTAGCATTCTTAACAAAATTCTCCAGATCATCTTTTGAATAACGCTTCAGTTCAACCTTTGTCTTGTGATCTTTCCAGAATCCGGAATATGCATTATCCATATCGGCAAAACTGAACACCCTGCGTTCCTTCATCCATTTTTTATTCCACGACCGTGACAAGAGGCCGTAATAAAACGGCAGCTTACTGTCTTCCGGAAGGTCAGACAATTCTAGGGATCTGAAGGGTGCATATTCGCATTCCATGCCAGCAAGGCACTTCATAAATGTCTCGATAAAATATACCAGCGACTTTCCGTCACCGCCTAAATGGTGCATCATGAAGATCAATCCGTCGGAAGACACAAATACCCTGATAAATTCGCCTTCCTCTATCCTGAATCTTTTCCCTTCATTCACATTAATTAGTTCTTCCAAGCCAAGATCAGTCTTACTTATACTGTTATGCGGCTCGCTGTTATCAACATAAAAAGCCTCACCCGAGTCCTCGATCACTACCTTGGAATTCAGCACTTCATGAAGACTGCACGCCTTGACAAATGCTGCCTGTGCATCCCCGAAATCTATCTCTTTATCAAGTGACACTTTCATCGTAATAACAATATTTACATCAAAGAGGTCAACCCTCTCAGTATCAATTCTGTATCTCATAAATTCATTATTACTCCAAACAGCTTTATTATATCATTCAAAGTGCATCCTTCGGACAGTTTTTCACGCACTCCATGCACAAAATACACTCTGTTCCATTCTCTCGCTTTCTCGAATTATCCGTCACATCCACATTCATAGGACATACACGCTTACATTTACCGCAAGATATACATTTTTCCTTATCACACTTTATCCGTATCAGTGAAAAGTAGCTCATCGGTTTTAAGAATACTGTTATAGGACAGATGTATTTGCAGAAAGCTCTGTTATCTTTAAATGCAAATGCCAGTGCTATACCTATTGCGTAGTATACGATATTCCCAACTATAAATGACCAGAACATGATGCGTTCGATATTCCCGACTTTTGCAAGAAACAGTGCTGATACAAATATCAATGATACAGCAAAAGTAATATATCTGATCCAACCAAGCTTCCTCCTTGGTTTTTTCGGCTCCTTGTATGGAAGAAAGTCCAATACCATTGCTGTCCAGCATGCATATCCACACCATCCCCGTCCAAAAATAAGCGGACCGATTATCTTCGCAACGGCATAATGTATGGTTGCCGCTTCAAAGACACCGGTAAAGAGATAATACCAGAATCCCTCAATTTGCATGTTTTCCTGACAGATAAGTCCCAAATAAATCAGCATATACAAGCCGACAAGCAGCTGTACTATTCTCCGAGCATATTTGTATTTCTTTATGAACAGAAAAACTCCCAGTGATATGGATAATCCTATATAGCTGAAGTTTATAAGATAAAACAAGTTATCCTTGGTCAGCCACAGCGTTACTGCTATTGCTTCAAATACAGCCAGCATTATCAGCGGCAATCTATATTTTTTCATAAAAGCTCCTTAACTTGCTGTCATTTTACAGCCAAACTCGAAAACAGCTTTATTTTATCATATTTCTGTTTCCTGTCGCTATAAAACCCCAAAATCAGAAACGTTATACTAGAAACACGGCTACAGGATTTGACCCCTGTAGCCGCGAGAATTTTCTATAATCAATCACTTCAAAGACATTACATATATCTGGCAGGGATCTTCACAGTCTTAACCTGCATAAATTCATCTCCCCGGCTTCATCTCGACAAATTGCGATTTGACTTAGTCTAACATCCCCTCATATAATCTCTCAGAAGGAACACTAAATAATGTGGAAAAGTTCGAATGTTTCCGCTGGCTCCAATTCTTCCGGTTTAACTTACTACGACTCATTAACAAGCTTGCCTGTCATATGCTCCGGTGTAAGTTCCAAGCACTGCACTCTCGGGAATGCGTTGGTCAGTTCTTTCTGAAGGTACTCTTCATCGTCAGTAAACTTTCTTGTGATCTCTGTACAGATTCTGCGTTCAGTATCTTCATCATCAACAAATCTTATTCTGCCAAAGGTGATAACGCTTTTTATATTAAGTGCCCAATCGCCTTCCTTACGATATCCTTCATCATAGACACAGTAGCTCGCCTTATCGCAGGCTTTTATTGCATCAATCTTGTGACCTTCTTTAGCCCCATGAAAATATATCTTTCCATCCTCTTCACAGTACCAGTGGTCAATCGGAATGCCGTAAGGATACCCGTTATCACCTACGAGTGAAAGAACACCTCTCTTAGTATTATTCAAAATTTCGATACACTCATCATTTGAAATCTGCTGTGTAAATCTTCTCATTTTTCTAAACATATTAATCCTCATCGTCAATAAAACTGAAATTTAACTACTGTTCGTCCTTACACAATATCTGCCAGCTTTCCCCCGGAAACCGAAATAAGATCCTTCGGTGCTAGCTCAATCTGAAAACCTACTTTTCCCGCACTGACAAAAACCTTGTCAAACTCAGAAGCGGTCTCATGGATAAAAGTTGGGAACTGCTTTTTCATACCGATTGGGGAGCATCCTCCGTGAACATATCCTGTAAGTGGCAACAATTCCTTCTGTTTGATCATACTTACAGCTTTCTCTCCGGAAGCCTTGGCAGCTTTCTTTAAGTCAAGTTCCTCCTTTACGGGAACAACAAAAACAAAATACGCTCCGCTCTTTCCCTGCGTCACAAGTGTCTTGAATACCTTTGCCGGATCTTCTCCCAGAATACCGGCTATTTCTTCTCCTGTCATGGTAGCATCCTGCTCGTATGTGTGGCTCTCGTAGGCGATCTTTTTCCCATCAAGAACCCTCATTACATTTGTCTTTTCTTCCTTCTTCATATCAATATCCTAATCCGCTCAGAGGCACATTCTTCCTCGCATACAGCTTTATTTTATCATATATCTGATCTCTTTGATACCGAGTGCGTAACCTCTCGTTTAATATTTTTTGCACAACTTTATATAATGCTCTGATTATGTCCGGTCTTTGTGGAGAATTCCTTCCGCGCTATTGATAAGTCCGAGAAGGCCTTTTTCTTTTATCAGTGCTATACCCTGGCTCTCGTCCCCGAGAACTATCAGATTATCTCCTGTTTGTATATCGAAGATCTTTCTCGCTTTGGCGGGTATAACGATCTGACCCTTATCTCCTACTTTTACCATTCCAAAGATATGTTTTCCTTTTGGCGGTATGGCATATCCCAGATTGTCTGAATCATTCTTTTCATATGAGATAAGATCGTCCATCGTTACACCAAACAGGTCCGCCAGTTGCTTGCACCTTTCTATGTCCGGAAGTGACTCCCCTGTCTCATATTTTGAAAGTGTCTGTCTCGATACGCCTATCTTCTCGGCAATATCTTCCTGCGACAGATTGTTTAGCTTTCTTAATTCGATCAGATTACCTGCAAAACTCATTTCTTCTCCTTCTTAATACCTAATACACACCATCTGATAACAGGGATGCGACTCATGATCTCATACAGAAGGTATGAACCTGCGAATGCTGCTATTGCAACCAGCAGGTATACGATAACGGGTGCAAGGGACGGGCATAATGTATGCAGATACCATCCGCTGACCGCTATCATCAGATAATGGAATATGTAGAGGCCCCATGATTTTTTGCACATCCACTTTGAGAATGAATTCTCAAAATTACCCCATTTTTTCATGAACGCAAGTATTCCAACAGTTCCAAACCAGGCGTATACGTTGCACATGATCGTATCCAGGACAATATGATCCGGATAAGACTGACCTATGTATAGAATTACAAAGACCACGCAGGATGCAACTGCAAGAACACTTAGGATAATCCAGTTTTTGCCGAGTCGCTCCATCACTTCGTCATGAGAGAATACAAAATATCCTATCAGGAAGCCAAGTCCGTAGATGCCGAATCTGTACACTACTATTACAGGTGTGTTAAGTATCTGTGCAGCTCCAAATATGGGGATGACAAGCAGTATAACTATGAGCAGATTGGCTTTGCCGCAGACTTTGTAGAATCTGTCTTTTTCTATTTTTCTGATCAGTATCAGTATCAGACTGAAGATCCAGAGCATCTGGAGGTACCACAGAGGACCTGAGCCACTGACTGCCATTATAATAAAAAGGATCGGCTTGGGTACACCACCCAAGGAATCAAATGCCCCTGAAATCAGCATGTTGTAATAGCCGAGAACCCAGCCGAACACCAGAAGGCCGATTGTTGAAGGCACAAGATATTTTCTCGTCCTTACTCTGATGAATTCCTTCTCTGTACGCTTGCCCAGTTCGTAGCGGGCTGACATGCCGGAAACCACAAACAAAAGGAGCATAAACCACGGATATACTATGTACTGATAGGTATCCTGGGGCTGATGTTCACTGAAGGGACCGATGATCCCATTCTGGGCTTGGCCGTTGAATATATAAATTACATGATAGATGACAACCAGCACTACTGTTATCCAGCGAATATTATCCAAATATG
>JAEEGL013443419.1_pt1 | contig 17656 bp, 18 predicted proteins | sample 9134231 | NCBI WGS metagenome assembly JAEEGL01 (sample SAMN16246548, study PRJNA631951) | gut metagenome | biome: gut microbiome; feature: rumen; material: fiber-attached | host: Bos | place: Iran: Karaj | collected 2018-10 | reverse complement strand
TTCGCCGTATGACGGATGAATATTTTTCTTCATGTATTATCACTCCTTCGTCGTGTAATGCATTACCGTCGGCTATTATACCATACCGCCGAAAAAAAGCAAGCAAAATTTTTTGGTTTTCGGGATATTTTTCTGTGAATTTTCGCCTTTTTTGCATACCCGTTTGCAAAACGGCACGGATATGTTATACGGTTTCCGTAAATTTCCGCAAAGGAGCAAATGCAAATGAACCGTTCCGTCATTCGAAAAGCACTGTCCGCGCTTTTGGCGCTCGTTCTGGTCCTGACACTGTTGCCGCTTTCCGTCGCAAAGGCGGATACTCATAATCTGTCGATTCACGGCGAAATCGAGGATGGCATCGTCACGGCGTCATGGGTCGATGAAAGGGGCGATACACGGACGATCCAAAACGGCGATGTAGATGCGATCGAAGCGGGCACGACCGTCACCCTGACCGTCGAGCCGGACGAGGGCTATGCGCTCAGTCAACTGTGGTTTGGTGATTCGTCCGGTTGGCAGGAGATCGAGATTCCGGTCAATTTGGATGGTACGTTTGAGATGCCGGATGCGCATATCGAGCTGCATGCGGAGTTTTCGGAGGTCACGGAGAACGATTGCATTTTCATGGGGGCAGAGGTGATCGGCGTAACCGAGGGCTGGGCGTGTGGTCTGTATATGGAGTATATCGACAGATCAAATCAGTGGTTGCTGCCCGGCCGGCTCGTTCCGAAAGATTCGGTAGTTATACTGTATCTGAAAAACAACACGGAGCGGGAAATGTGGTTCTATTGCGTTGTGTTTGCCGCAGATGCGGAACAGGCAGCTTTTGGGAGTTCGCTTGAAGCCGGCGAAGCGGAATCAACATCTATTGGCTTTGACGACGATATTTCCGGCCCGTTCACGTTCAAAATCCGTCTTTTTCTGGATACGGTTTGGGTGACTTTCGATCCCAACGGTGCGGATGGAACAATCAAAGAAAAACGAGCTGTGCGCAATATGCCGTACAAGCTGGTTCCCAACCCGTTCACCCGCGAGGGCTTTACCTTTGTCGGCTGGAACACAAAGGCGGACGGCAGCGGAGACCTCTATGCCGATGAAGCGGAATTCACCCCGACGGAGGATACCACGCTCTACGCGCAGTGGGAGCAGATTCCGGGATATCCCGCAGAGGACGCGGATTATACGCTTGTGATTGCGGGCGGCGAAACGAAGGATCACACGGAGGTGATCGACGGCAAGCTGTGCCTTGCGGTGCCTGTGGTGCTGACGGGGGTGCTTCCGAGAACGCGCGCAAACGGCGCAGCGGAGACGGAGCCGGTCTTTGCCGCAACCTTCGATATCACGTATGATCCCGAACAGCTTACGTATGTGTCCTGCATCACGCCGGTCGGCAGTCCGTTCACGCTCAGCGGGATCAACGGCACGCAGGCGGGCGTCGTCAGATGCGCGTTTGCAAGCACCGAGGGCGCAGACGTCGGCGAAGGCGTCGGGCTCGTGATGCTGTACTTTACGATTGCAGATACGGTGGAGGCGGGGGACGAGATCGCGTTTGCGCTTGCGGAAGCGTTTGCCGAGACACAATCCGCCGACCATCCGGTTGCAAAACCGATCGACGCTGCATTCTCGCCGTATACCGTTTCCGAAACGACGGCGCTGACCGGTACGGTCGTGTTCGACGAGGGCGCGGTGCAGTGGAAGGGTACTACGCCGTACGTCGTCTGGGATGCGGAGAATCCGGTCTGCGGGCCGGGCTTCACGGTGCAGGACGAAGAAGGCAACGTGATCGATCCGGAGAATTACGGTTATTGTTACAAAGAGAATACCCGGGCGGGAACGGCGTACATTTTCGTAACGTTCTGCGGCGCATACAGCGGGAGCTGCATGGGGTGGTTCAAAATCTACCTGCCTGCGTTCGAGCGGCTGACGGTGGAGAACGTCGCGGACGGAATTCTTTTGAACTGGGCGCCGGTCGAAGGCGCGGCGGGATACGTGATCTATCGCCGCGCGTGGAACAGCACGTCCGACGGATGGACGGACTTTGCGCGCTGGTGGAATGTGACGGGAACGATGTGGACCGACGGCGCGGACGAGAATCACAAGGTCTATGCGGGCACGCGGTACCAGTACGGCGTCAAGGCGTACTTCGAACGCCGCGTTGACCCGATCAAGAACGAGGAGATCGGCGGCAATGTCAACGAACCGTCGGGCAACTACAATCTCGGCGTCGTCTAGCCGCTCGGTACGACAGTGCGCATCACAACGCGTATGCTGAACGAGGTCATCGGCGGCGAAGGCAGCATGACAGTCAAGTGGTCTGCTTCGAAGAACTTCACGGGCTACGAAATGCGTTATGCGGACAACGAAGCGTTCGAGAACGCGGTCACGATCAAAATCGACGACTGGCAGACCGCGGAAACGACCGTCGAAAACCTTGCGGCGGGCACGTATTACGTCACGGTGCGTTCGTACCACATCTTCGAGGGCAAGACCTACTACGGCGGCTGGTCCGACTTGCTGAGCTGCACGGTCAAGTAAAAAACAATTAAGAAAGAAGCGCTCCGGAACAATCCGGAGCGCTTTCAGCTGTAATCGATTTACTGCCCGTAGCGATTCTGCTGCACATGCGAGGAGGTGAAGCCCTCCTTTTCGAAGATGCGGACCCAATCCTTCAGGCGGATCAGGAAGTCCTCGTTGTTCGAGGTCTTATCCATCATGGAAACGAGATTTTCCGTGACGTCGCCGGTTCCGCCGTTTGCCAGCATGCGCCGGAGCATCCGCACACCGTCGAGCTCTGCCTTCGTGAGCAGCAGATCGTCCCTGCGTGTGCCGGACTTATACACGTCGATCGCGGGGAAGATGCGTTTCTCGCTGAGCCTGCGGTCGAGATGAATCTCCATGTTGCCGGTGCCCTTGAATTCCTCATAGACGATGTCGTCCATACGGCTGCCGGTTTCGACAAGCGCCGTTGCAATCACGGTCAGACTGCCGCCGTTTTCGATGTTTCTTGCCGCACCGAAGAAGCGCTTCGGCTTGTGCAGCGCGCCCGGGTCCATACCGCCGGAAAGCGTTCTGCCGGTCGGCGGGATGACGAGGTTGTATGCGCGGGTCAGACGCGTCAGCGAATCCAGGAGAATCACAACGTCCCGACCGTCTTCTACAAGGCGCATCGCGCGTTCCTGCACCATCTCCGCAATGCGCGTGTGATGCTCGGGCAGTTCGTCGAACGTCGACGCCACGACTTCGCCGCGAATGCTGCGGTGCATGTCGGTGACCTCCTCGGGGCGCTCATCGATCAACAACACGATCAGGTGCGTGTCGGGGTAGTTCTCGGTGATGCCGTTTGCAATCTGCTTTAAGAGCGTCGTTTTGCCCGCTTTCGGCTGCGAAACGATCATCGCGCGCTGTCCCTTGCCGATCGGAGCGATCAGGTCGATCAAACGCACGGAGAGGTTGTTGATCCGTCCCGGCGTTTCGAGCGTGTAGCGCTCGTTCGGGAAGATGGGGACGAGGTCCTCGTAGTTCACGCGGTTCTGCGCGTTCTCGTCGGGATCCTTGCCGTTGACGCGGTCCACATAGAGCAGCGCTTCGTACTTGTCGCCTTCGCGACGCGCGCGCGTTCTGCCCTCGACAAAGTCACCGTTTTTGAGATTGCAGCGACGAATCTGCGCGTTTGCGACGTAGACGTCGTTCGGACCGGAATCATAGTTCTGTACGCGCAAAAACCCGTAGCCGTCCATGATCTCCAAAACGCCTGCGGCGGTGCCGGTTTCGGGAACAGGCGCGGGCTCCTGCGGTTTCTCGCCTTCCGGCATGCGGCTGCGCGACACAAACTGTCGACGGCTCTGATTCGGTCGGTTGCTTGTATGATAGCCGTTGTGCGGGCGGAAGCTTTTCATTTCGCCTTCGACTTGTGGCTTTTCGGGCTCGGGCGCAGGCTTCGGCTCCAAAACGGGTTCCGGTTCCGGCGCGGACTTCGGCGCCTCGGCGATCGCGTTGCGCGTGGGACGCGGCGGTCTGCCGACGCGCTTTTTCGGCTGCTCGTCGTGCTTCTGCTCGGGCAACTTCGTTTCTTCGGCTTTCGGCGCATCGGAAGGCGTTACAGGCGCGTTCGCCTTTTTTGCGGGACGTCCGCGCTTTTTCGGCTGCGGCGCAGGTTCCTGCAGCATCCTGATCAGATCCGCTTTTTTGTATTTTCGATAGGAAGCAATTCCGTGCTGCTTAGCAAGATCGTACAGCTCGGCGATCGTCTTGGTTTCCAATTCGGTTTGATTCACAAAATACCTCCGTGATATGGGATGATAAGAATCGGGAATGCGTTTGATAAATGAATATGGGAAATTCGATTTGCCGATACCTATTTTAAGGGGAAAGAACGGCGCTTGTCAAGCGTTTGGACAAAAATCGTATCGGCTCGTTCGGATTCGACGCCTATTTTCAAACATGCGCGCATACAATGCGGCAAAGGCAGGAGGTAGGCTTATGGAACAAAACCGGAATCTATCCGTCAACGCGTCGCATACGGTGCTCATCGAGGGAAAACGCCGCATGCGCATCACGGGCGTCGTCGAGGTGGAACGTTTCTTTGAGGACGAAATGACCGTGCGAACCGACGCGGGATCGCTGACGGTCTGGGGCGAGGGACTGAAGCTCGGCAAGCTCAATCCGGACGACGGACAGGTACTTTTGGAGGGCGATATCGTTTCGCTCGAGTACGAGCAGCCGGAGCAAGAGCGCCGTCCGTTCTTCTTTCACCGTAAATGATCGACGTCACCGCGCAGCCGTATCAGGCGCTGCTGCTGTTTCACGGCGGGGCGGTCGCGGGACTTCTGTATCTGCTGCTGCGGCTGATTCGAACGGGGACGGCACGACGCATCGCGACGCATCTATCGGACGCCGTATTCGTGCTTTTGCTCGGCGCGATTCTTGCGGGGTATCTCTTTTTGGCAAACCGCGGAACGGTACGTGGCTTTCTTTTGATTGCCTTCGGGCTCGGTTTTGCGGCGGTTTACGGACTGTTCTCCCCGATTTTTACGGGAATCTCACAAAAAATCCGCAAAAAATAGGTTCCGTTTTGGTGTGTGTTCTGCTATAATAGCAACATGGAACAAAGTCCGAAGCGGAGGATCCGCACCGTACATTTCAAGCTGATTCATTTTATCCTCGTGCTGATCACGTGCGTGGTCGTTCTTTTGGCGGTTCTGATTCCGCAGCGGCTGCGCATCAAATCCGCGCGCGAGGAATACAATGCGCGCATCGAAATTCTCAATCAGACCAAGCGTACCTATGCGCAGGAGCGCACCAATCTCGAATACATGCGGACCGACGAATACAAGATTCAGCAGGGCATGGCAAAGTACGGCTGGCACTATCCGGCGGACACGATCATCGCGGACGACAGCAGCGTCCCGTCGGGCGAATGAAGCCGCAGTTTGCCGTCATCGACATCGGAAGCAATTCTGTCCGGCTGATGTCTGGCGTCTGGGAAAACGGACGGGCAAAGGCACTCAACAAAACGCTTTGCTCTACGCGCCTTGCGAAGGGCATCGACCAAACCGGCATGCTTGCTTCGGATCGCATCGAAGAGACCGTCAGGGCGCTGTCCGCGTTTCGCAACGAGGCGGATGCGTTCGGGATTCCGGTGCTCGCCTACGCTACAAGCGCCGTGCGCGATGCGAGAAACCGCGATACATTTATCAAGACCGTCAGGGAAGAGACCGGACTGGACGTGCTGGTACTCTCCGGCGAACAGGAGGGCGCGTATGCGTTCTCGGCGGTGACGGGCGGGGAAGGGACCGTGTTCGATATCGGCGGCGGCAGCTTTCAGGTCGTTACACGTGATCGCTCGCAGAGCTTTCCGTGCGGCTGTGTGCGCGCAAAGGCGATCTCAGACGCTTTCGATCCCGAAACGCTTGAACGGGAGCTGTTCGCATGGATCGACGCAAAAGCAGCATTGCCCGCAGCCGTTCCGCAGCCGGTATTCGGCGTGGGCGGTACGATCACTTCGGTCGGCGCGCTGCTTGCGGGGCAGACAACGTACGACGGACAGGCGTTGTCCGACATCACGCTGCCGGACCTGGATCGTTTGCGCAGGGAATACGGCGCGATTCCGGAGGCGGAGCGCATGAAACATCCGCTTTTGACCGAAAAGCGCGGCGACATCATCCTGCAGGGCATGACCATTCTGAAATACCTCATGGTGCGCACAAACACCGCGCGCGTGATTCCGTCCGACCGCGACGGTATGGAAGGGATCGCCGAAGCGCTGTCGATCGGAAAAATCAAATGAGTATCGGAGGGTGAGCTTATGGAACGCAAAGAAAAGCTCTTTCGCATCGCAAGCTATGTGTTCGGCGGGATCGGCGCGGCGCTGCTCGTCGCGATCCTCATGATGAAGATTCTGCGATACGATATCATGTGGTGGACGCTGCCGCTTGTAGCGACTGTGATCCTGTTTCTGATTGCGGACGAGCAGGCGCGCAGGCTGAAGCGCAAACGCCTTGCGGAGGAAGCGAAAGCGGACGGCGATGTGCCGCCCGCGTCCGAAGAGACGCTCCCGAATGAAGCGTTTGTGTTTGACGATACAAAACAGGAGAAACCGTGAGCGCCGAGAAGTTTTTCGAGCATATCGATCTTTTGCGCTGTCCCGTCTGCGAGGCGGCGTTTTCGCGCGCGGCGCAGTCGCTGGTTTGTACAAACGGGCACACGTTCGACCCTTCGCGCAAGGGGTATGTCCACTTTCTGCCGAACGCAAAACCCTCAAAGTACGGAGCAGCGCTGTTCGAGGCACGACGCCGTATCCTCGAAGCGGGTTTCTATGACGGCGTGATCCGTGCAATTTCCGATGCCATTCCGCAAAACGCCGATGTGCTCCTCGATGCGGGCTGCGGCGACGGGACGTTCACCAAAGCGCTCATGCGGGGCGTTACGATCGGGCTCGACAATTCGAAGGACGCGATCGCGCTTGCGGCGCGCGGCGGCAATCCGGTGCTGTGGGCGGTCGGCGATCTCACGCGGCTGCCGGTAAAGGACGCATCGGTCGATGTGATCCTGAACCTGTTTTCGCCTGCGCATTACGGCGAATTTCGCCGCGTGCTGAAACCGAATGGATTGCTGTTAAAGCTCGTACCGCAATCGGGCTACCTCAAGGAGATCCGCGCAATGCTCGGCGGGAACAGCTATTCCAACGAGGCGGTCGTTTCGCATCTCAAGGAGCATTTCAAGCTGCTCGACCGCGTGCGCATCACCAAATCGTTCGCGCTCGGCGAATCGCAGGCGCGCGACTTCCTTGCCATGACGCCGCTGACCTTCGATATCGCATCGGATATGCTCGATCCTGCGGCGCTTACCCGCATCACAATCGACGTCGAGCTTCTGATCGCACAATAAAAAAGAGCCGTAACAGGCTCAATTTCTATCGTAAAGCATTTTGATTACAGCGCAATCATCGGGATTGCGTTTTTCTTTTTGAGGAAATCGCTCTTCCCAGACACATCGCTGTTACCGTTATCAAGTTAAAGATGATCACGAAGATTTTGCAATCCTGCGGAACGATTGCCAGTATGTACGCATAGAGAAAGGTCAGCGCTGCTCCGATCAGAATATTCGGCATGCGCAGTCTCGGCATGCAGCGGTTTACCATTTCCATGTCGCCGGCAAAAAAAACGGAGCCGACGAACAGATATGAGACGATCTCACCGATATGAAGCGTCATAAACAGCCACAGCGCCGTTTGCAAGTATACATTGACATGCCCGAGAGCAAAGATCAGAACGCCGGAAATGAATGCAAACACAGCGTTTGCCATGACGCCTCCATATGCAAGGAGCACATACTGAATCGGCTGCAGCGTTTTCCACACTGTTTCATCTGGCGCGCCGGGCGTTGAGAAGAACAGATAGGGCTTCACCTGCACGTTCCACCAATCCCGCTTCAGACGGTATTTGCGATACCATAGCGCATGTCCGATTTCGTGCAGCCAGACAACCGCGTAAAGAACCGCATACCCGATCACGAAATACAAAGCGAATCGCATACCCAAGCGCACCGGCACGCATACCGGCTCAATCCGTGTCGTTCTCTTCCGCGCTTTGCTGCAGCTGATGCAGCTGTGCGGTCATTTTTTGGGATTCGGAGACCTGCCCGAGCCACAGAAAGAGCACAGCAAGCACATAGATCAGCAGCACCGCGCCGCCGATCAGCAGCAGCACGGCGGGACGGCTCGAATCGATCGCGTCGCTTGTGAAGGCGATCAGCATCATCACACCTTCGATCAGCACCAGTTGAATCGCGTGGCGGACCAGCATCTGCTTTGCGGTCAGCTTTTTGCGCGAATAGGTGACGACCGTCGGCAGGATGCACAGCCCCGCCATGTACAGCGGACTTAACAGGTCGATATAGCGGATATGCAGCGTCTGCCCGGGGGCGGCGATCGTGCCGATGACTGCCTGCGCGATCAGAATCAGAACGGCCAGGATAAAGAAAAGCTTGATGCGCTTTTCAAGAAACTCCTTCAGGCTCATGCTCCGAAATCTCCTTTCAGCGCCCGCTTCAATGCGGGCACATATTTTCTCGTGATGATGACCTGCTCGCCGGAGCGCAGCACCGCCGAAAAGCGGCCGTTCAGCGCAGGCTTGATCGCTTCGACCTTCATCAGGTTCAGAAGCATGGACTTCGAAACGCGCAGGAAGTACTTCTGCTGCAGCATCGTCTCGAATTCGTAGATCTTCTGCTTCGTCTCATAGACCTTTTCCTTGGTATACAGGAACACCTTGTTGTCGACAGATTCGATGTAGAAGATGTCGGTTACGGGCACCTCGTACTGCCGGTCGTCGAGCGTACCGGTCAGCTGTCCTCTGCGGGATTTCACGAACGCGACGATCTCGCGCACCTCGTCGCTCAGCGTGTGGCAGAAGATTTCCACCCGCTCGGGTTCGCCGCGTTCGATTCTGGTTACCTTGGTCTGCACGGTTCAGTAGTCGGTGCGCAGATCGAGCGCACCGGTTCCTTTCAGATAATAGTCGAACCAGTTCAACACAAGCCCGTTGACACGCGTCATGAACGCCGCATGGTCGATGTTCTCCGAGCCGAGCATGGAGCTGAGGAAGGGGGAGAACAGGGGCAGATCGGTGAAGTCCATATGTCCGACGCCGAAAAACTCCAGCTTTTTGCCGTCGACGGCATGCTCGATGATGCAATCGTTGACCGGTTCCTCTCTACTATAATCCGGATAGCCGCGCAAATCAAGTATCGGAACGGGATATGGCTCCTCCGTGCAAAGATATTTGTCGTTTTCGACGCCGGTGAATTCGCCGAGCATCGTGCCGTCCAGGATAATCACCGCGCCGATATCGTCACGCGTTCTGCCGATGATCTCCGCTGTCGCGCCGCCCATCGAGTGCCCGATGAGTCCGATGCATCCGGTGTCGGTTCTGGACAGGACGGAGAGGATTTCGGCGGTCTGTTCGGTGCGCCATGCACCGTTCAGCGCGTTGTCGGCCTTCGCCGCTTCGATCGTGTCGAGCACAAAGTTCATATCGTCCGTGCGCAGCTGCATCCAGTCGCGGGTGATTGCAAATACCTCCTCCGCGCTTCTGACGCCGTTCTGCGCGTCCACTGCGGTGTTCAGGAATTCGTTGTCGACGAGAACCAGGCTGCCGTCCGTATTCTTCGTAAAGAACGCGTGATGCGGATGGTCGAGCGCCGCGACCACATAACCGTTGCTCGCAAGCTCGGCATAGGTGGAGTAGTTGCTCTGATAGTAGCCGAATGCGCCGTGCGAGAACACGATCAGCGGGAAGCTGCCGTCCGCGTCCGGATAGTAGAAGTGCACGGGCACCTCACAGTGCGAGCCGTCGGTTTCAAACGAATCGATACGGCTTTCGTCAACGAGGATCGCGGAAGCTTCCCTGATCCCGTATGCGCCGGCGGTCTTCAGACCGTTGTAGTTCGCAAACAGAAACGCCGGCATCAGCGCGGGCAGAATCAGAAGCACGGACAGGATCGCGCTTGCGATCGCCTTGCCCTTTTTGACCTCGCCGGTCGCCTTTTTGCGCTTGATAAGCCAAGCGAGACCCGCTATCAGAAGCAGGATGCCGAGCAGAATCAGCGTGCCGGTGAAGCGCCATTTGAGATACGTAAACGGCATCAGCACAATGCCGAGCAGCAGCACAAATTCGATCGCACGCGCAAACGTACGGTTGCGGAGCCACAGCGCTTTTTCACGCTGCTTTTTGAGCGTCAGAACGAGGAGCGCGGTCTCGATCAGTACCAGGGAAATCACAAAGAAGATTGCCATAAGAGTATTCGCCTTTCGTTTGATGAGGCGAGTATAGGGGATGAAAGCGGTTTTGACAAGCGATCCCGCGACAAGATGCAAAAACGGCACGTAAGATGCATTTGCATCGCAAAAAACGGCTCCGCGCAAACGAAGCCGTCTTTGTTTTTCGTTGTATTTGCCGCTTATCGGAAATTGATTTTGCAGGACGGGATATGCTCTTTCAGCTCTTTGACCTGCTCGGATCGGATGCTGCTCGCAAAGAGATCGAGACGTGTCAGCTTTGTCAGACCGAACAGCGGGGAAAGGTCTGTAATCCGGTTGGTGGCAAGGAACAGCTTCGTCAGATTCGTCAATCCGCTTAAAGGCGCAATATCGGTGAGTTCATCGGAGGAGAGGGACAGCGACGTCAGGTTTGTAAGATCGCACAGAGCGGTGATATCGCAGACGGTATTGTTGCCGGAAAGATTCAGTTCCGTCAGGCTTTTGAGCACACGCAGCGGTTCGAGGTCCGTGACGCTGTTTCCGAGAAGCGAGAGGAATGTCAGCTCCGTCATATCTTGCAGAGCGGAGATGTCGGCAACACAATTCTTGCGAAGATCGAGCTGATGCAGGTTCGTGCAAGCGCGCAGAGCGGAAATGTCTTCGATCCGATTTTCGCCGAGGTCCAGTTCCGTGAGGTTTTTCAGCTCACACAGCTGCGAGATGTCCTGAATCTGATTGATTCCGAGGTTGAGCACGGTCAGATTCGTCAGTGCACCGAGCGGGGAGACATCTGCAATCTGATTCTCCGAAAGGTCAAGCGCGGTGAGGTTCGTGAAATCGCTCAACGGGGTAAGATCAACAATTTGATTTCGGGTAAGCGTGAGCTCCGTCAGGTTTGTGAGATTGCCGAACGAGACAAGACTGCCGATTTGATTCTGGGTAAGGTCGAGTGCGGTAAGGCTCGGCAATGCGCTCAGTTCGGTAACGTCGCTGATGTAGTTGCAGCTCATGGAGAGGACGGACAGGTTGTTCAGACCGCCGAACACGGGAATGCCCCGAATGAGATTCTGTCCGACGTCCAGCTCCGTCAGATTCTCGAGTCCGTCGAGCGAGGAGATATCTTCGATGCGATTTCCGTAGAGCCTGAGCGTTTTCAGATTCTTCAGCAGGCTTATTGCTCTGATATTGAAAATAACGTTGTTGCTCAGGTCCAGCGTTTTCAGCATCGGCATGTTGCCTACGGCTTCCTCTTTGACGCCGAAGATCCCGTTGCCGTTCAGGTACAGCTCTTCCAGTTCCGTCAAGGCGTTCAACGCGCTGAAATCGGTGATGTACATGTTGTCGGAAAGATCAAGCTTTTTCAGCTTCGGCATGTTGTTCATCGGCCGGACGTACTGAATCGCGTTTGCGTGCAGATTCAGCTCCTCAAGATTGACGAGCCCGCTCAATGCGTCTGCATCGCTGATTCGGTTTTGTGCAAGATCGAGCTTTGTGAGCGCCGTCAGTCCGCGCAGCGGCTCGATGTCGACGATCATATTTTCATTCAGATAGAGTTCCTCCGGCGCGGTCAATCCATCCAACGCGGCGATGCTCTTGATCTTATTGCGTGAGAGATTGAGATAGGTCAGGCTTGTCGCTCCGTGCAATGCGGAGATATCCTTGACCTGATTATCGGAGAGATCGAGATGGGTAAGGGCTGTCAACCCTTCCAGTGACGAGATATCTTCAATCTGATTTCCCGAAAGATCGAGATAACGGAGGTTTGTCAATCCGCTTAACGCAGAGACGTCTTCGATCCGATTGCCGCAAAGATCGAGATGCTCGAGGCCGACCAGCGCGGACAGCGGCGAAAGGTCGGCGACTGCGGTCCCGGTGAGCCTGAGCGACTTGAGGTTTGTCAGCGCGCTGAGATCGTCAATCTTCCAGACGCTTGTGCTGCACAGTTCCAGATCGGTCAGATTCGTAAGGTATTCAAACGCCGAGAGGTTCAGCACCGCATTCGCACGGACGCTCAGCGTTGTCAGCTTCGACAGCCGGTAGATTGGGAAGATATCCGAGAGGCTTTCGCTGCGAATCGACAGTGAAGTAAGGTTGGGGAGCAACGCAATATCGGAAATATCGGTCAGCTCATCGCTGTCGAGCGTCAGTTCCGTCACGGAAAGCAGGTCCGATTGCGGGATCGGATCAACCAGCTGCAGGTGATCCCGCAGATACTGTTCAAATGCAGCGTCCTGAAACACTGCGAGCGGTTCCGGCGTCGGCTCCGGCGTCGGAACCGGCGTAGCGGCAATCTGCGTTGCCAAATCCGTCAGTTCGGTACAGGAAACGGACAGCAGCATAACAAGCGCAAGCACAGCGATCGAAAGTCGTTTCACTCAGATATCCCTCCGCGTATTAGTTCGGTTGCGTTCAGTGTATCACAGTTGTCCGTAAAAGAAAAGCCCCTTCCCGGACACATGCGCGAAAGGAGCGAATGAAAGAGGCATGAAAGCGGGTCAGAAGGTGACCCTTTTGATGTTTGCGTCGTGTTCGGCGTCGGGCAGGTTGCAGACGTTCGAACGGCTGCCGGTCACGTAGAGACAGATATGCGCTATGCCGTTCCATTGCATCGAAGCGGCGATCCATTGTCCGTCAAGTTCCAAAAGCACAGCGCATTTATAGAAGCTGTTTGCACTTCCGAGCCATTTCGAGAGCACGGACGCGGACTGCGCGTTTTCGCTCTGTGCCGTCGGCAGCGTCAGCTCGGCATGGTTTTCGCCGGAGACATATACAAGCGACACATCTTCGCCGGTTGCGGCGTTGCGCACGGTATAGGTAGCGCCGTCGGTGAGCTTGCCTTTGAGCTCGTCCCACGGCATGGCATTGCCCTTTTGTGTGATTGCGTCCTGTGCGGTGAAGGACAGGGGAACCTCCGCATGAAAATCGACTCGCTTTGCCCCGCGGGAGAACAGCGTTTGAATCGTTTCGGCGCCGATCGTGCCGTCGTTTGTGATGCCGGACGCCGCCTGATACGCCATAACCGCACTTTTGGTGACCGTCTGATAGCTGCCGGTCGGCTTATAGGTATAGAAACCGAGGTCGAAAAGCCGTTTCTGCACGCGCACGACTTCCTCGCCCTTGGCGCCCTGCTGCATCAGTTCATCCGCATAGCCCGTACCGGCAGCGCACAGCGCGGCGCAGGCAAGCAAGAGTAAAAGCAATCGTTTCATAAGAGCATTATAACACATGGACGGACGCTTGAAAAGCGCGGATTTCGGTGGTACAATAGCGCACGGAGGTGATGGTATGCGCTGCAGCTGTCAACGGTGCGGAGCGTATATGGTGCAGGATGAAAAGGGCGTTATGAGCCGCTGCATCTGCCCCGAATGCTTCTTTACCTGTTCCGCGTGCGTGTCCGAATCCGGCGGCAAACCGCTGGATATCGAATCGCTGCGCATGCTTGCCGTTCTGCGCGAAGCGCAGGGCGACGGAAGAGCGGAGGATTTCGACGAATAATCGGCCGTCGGAAACACGCTTAAAGATCAATCGTAAAGATTGCCGCCGGTGCGGACAGATTCAGCTTGTGCATGCGGTCCTGCCGCACGGAGACAAAGGAATCGTCCGGTACGGGCGTACCCGAAACCGTACAGGCGCGGGGACAGTAGAGAAACACAAACGCATGCGGCGTGAGATCGCTTTCGCCTGCGGGGAGCACGCGCATTTCGCCGTGCGCGCCCTTGAGCATCAGGTTGAGATCGCGCCCGCTGCCGCGGCAGTAGACGTCATCGCTGCCGGAAAAGCGCAGGACGTGGCCGTTGTTCAGATACTGCCAGCGCGTGCCGTTGATCTTCAGATAGAATCCGTCGCTGAGCGGTGTGAGATAGCGTATGACGCCCGGCAGCGGCGTGAAATGCGATTCCGGAAGCTGTACGGTCGCACTGCTGATGCGAAACAGGAATCTCCGCTCGGCATAGGCGCCGTCCTGCGGATAGAGAAACAGTTCCTGCGTTGTGCCGCCGGACCATTCCGTCGTGCGGCGCGTGCACGGGTCGATGATTTGAATCTGCATAAGTCCCCCTCGTATAAAAACAGGACTGTCATTGCGGCAGTCCTGTTGCGTTTTATTCGCCGCCTTCGCCGCCGTCATCGGATGGCTTGGGCGTCTCCTTGGGCGGTTCCGCGGTGGGCTTGGGCGTGTCGGGTTCCTTGGTCGGATCGGGCTCCTTGGTCGGATCGGGCTCCTTGGTCGGATCGGGTTCCTTGGTCGGGTCCGGATCATCCGGATCGGAGGATTTGCTCGGCTTCGGCGTGTTATCCGGCTCCGGCGTCGCATCCGGACCGACGAGGTACACCTTGTTGAACGCCTTATACGTGGACTGTGCCAACGGCTTTATGCCGTTTTCGAGCTTTTCGCCGTTCAATTCCGTAATCGGCACACCGTTTAACAGGTACTGCACGTAGCTCTGCCAGACCGAGCCGTTCTGATTCTTGACGAGCAGCTCTTTGTATCCGGGCTTCTTGGTGACATCCACCTGATATTCGACGTCGCCGGAGGGCTTGATGGTCTTGAGCTTCTTCGGTTCGAGAATGCGAACCTCGTCATACAGACCGCCCGTATCCTCGATGAGCGGGATGCCCCAGATCTCCATCGTCAGCTTGCCGGCATTTTTATAATCGGTGTTGTCCACGTAGGCAATGATGATGATATCGGCTTTGCTGCTGTTCTGGAATTTGAAGTCGATGATATTGCCGACCGAATTGATCGTGGCGTCCAGTCCCTTCGGAATGTAGTCGACGGGCATGGAGTGGTTGCGGCGGTCTACAATCTTCATATCCGCTATGACGGCCGCGTTGTACAGCGTCGTGGAAAGCTGACATACGCCGCCGCCGTACTGCTTTTCATGACCGCCGGCGACATAGGCGTTCGCCGTCTTCCAACCGTTCGCCTTGTTGCGTACGCCGAGCGTGCCGTTTGCGGAGAAGATATCGCCGGGATGCAGAACCGTACCGCTGATCAGACCCGCGCCTTTGCAGATGTTGAACTTGCGGTTTTTGATGCTCTTCGAAAAATCGGTCGTTTTCGTGCCGCGCAGCACGTAGTGCTCCTGCACGTTTTCGGACGTGATCTCGGCTTGCGTTTCCGTGGTCGGCGCTTCCACGGTATCGCCGGTCTTCGCTTCGAGCAGCAGCGCGAGCAGCGCTTCGCAGTCCACGGCTTTGCCGGGGATATCTTCGGTGAACTTTACCTTGTTTTCTTCTTGATCATAGGCGACGGATGCGTTGACCGGCGCGATTTCATGCTCCTTCGCAAAGGTCTCGATCACGCCTTTCAGCGATGCTTCCTCAAAGTGTACGGAAACGGGGAAGTCCCTGCCGTTTGTTTTGATCTCCTCGACTTCGCGCGAGACGGCGTCAAATCCCTTGTCCTCGCGGACGAGGTTGAACGCTTCTTCGATGACGGCATTGAGATTGTCGGTCACGGGAATCATCTCGCCGGACAGCGTCGCGGTGTCGTCGCCGAAGGTGAGGTTGACCGTATAGGTTTTTGCGGCTTTGGAAAGCTCTGCACGCACCGCTTCCTTTGCGGCGGAGAGCGTCATGCCGCCGACGGAGATTCCGTTGACGGTCACGCCTTCCAGCATTGTGGAGCGGCGCAGGATTGCGTCAAGCTCTTCACGGTGCGCATCGGGCGCAGGCGTGATAAAGCTGATGTTTTCGGTATCTGCCTGTACGGGCGTTTGCTGCGGGGTCAACGAAAAACCCTCCGTGCCGTCGGTACACGCAAGGCACAGCAGCGCAAAGGCCGCCAATGTCAGTATGATACAGATGCTGCGTTTTCTTGACATACGTCGGTTTTGTCCTTTCCGGATTGATAATAGTATTGTACACCCTTTTTATAAAAAAACCAGTTTTTCCGCAAAGCATTTACCAATAAGTTACATTTATGTTGCAAATAGCTGTTATGCCGGTTCAGAACAGTCCCAAAAACGCGGCAAGCCGCCGGTACCAGGGGGTGCGCAGACGCGATACGCGCTCAATGCGCCGATACAGCTTTCTCCGTTCCGAATGTGTCATCCGGATGCACTCCTTTCCGAATCGTTTGGCTTGCGCCTCTACTAATAAGACGCGCGAACCGCCCGTTTCGTTGCATGGATTCCGTTTTTTTCGTCTGCTGTATTCTTCACGACCGTTCGGTCAATTCGTTTTTCATCAAATTGAAATGTGCTTACACACATGAATGACCGGCGGTTTGTTCTGTGCGGCGACCGTCCTTCCCTGCATGCTGTTCGGCTGCGTTCAAAAGCATAAATTAATATGAAAACAGTCAAGGCTTTGTAAAAACATGCAGAAAAAATGAATGAAAATCTTGCACAATAAACGGGACAATGATACTATATATAATCGGAAAGATGGAGTGATCCATACAATATATGCCGTTATGCGGCTTAGATTGCGGAACAGAACGGGAGGAACGAAAATGAGCGAAAGAATCATGAAACGGATTACGGCGCTGCTGTTGGTGCTCTTGATGGCGCTGACCATGCTGCCCGCATCCGTCGCCAAGGCAGACGGGGAGAGAACCATCACGGTCGGCGTAATCAGCTATGTGATAGATAATTTAGGCCCAACCGGCTATATGGTGCATTACTGGGGAGGCGCGGATGGAGCAAAAGACGTAGGTTTATGGCCAACCGACACAACCGTACAAAAGAGCGTCGGCAACGATTACTGGAACGGTGAAGCGCAGACATTTGCTATGTACACCACAACCATTCCCGCAGACGCCACCGGTTGGAAGGTGCACACCGTAAGCAGTTGGTTCGGAGATGATGCTGCTAATACTGTGAACACTGCGTATGTGTTTGAGTACAGCAACAATTATCTGGCATATTATGAGACAGAGTACAGCATCACCGTCATGGCGGGCGAGCACGGCACGGCAAGCGCGGACCATGAACAGGCGACAGAGGGCACGCCCGTCACCGTCACGATCACGCCGGACGAGGGCTATGAGATTGATAAGATCACCGGCATGCCGGAAGGCGAGATCGAATCGAACGGCGTGTATTCGTTCAACATGCCCGCGGAGGATGTGAACATCTCCGTCACCTTTATGCAGTCCGTTTACACCATCACGACAACAACCGGCGGCGAAGGAACCGGCTCGGTAAGCGCCCCCGCATTCGCGCACTTCGGCGATTCCGTCACGGTCACCGTTACGCCGGATACGAGCAGCAGGCTGCAAATGCTGAAGGTTGATAACAAGAACGTTACGTCGCAGGTCAACAACGGCGTATATACCTTCACCATGCCGTCGCACGCGGTCGCGATCGAAGCGCAGTTCCGTCTGCACAGCGAAGGAAAGCATACGATCACCGTACAGACCACCGGTCTCGGCACCGCGTTTGCGGACAAGAC
>JAEEGL010377046.1_pt1 | contig 17656 bp, 16 predicted proteins | sample 9134231 | NCBI WGS metagenome assembly JAEEGL01 (sample SAMN16246548, study PRJNA631951) | gut metagenome | biome: gut microbiome; feature: rumen; material: fiber-attached | host: Bos | place: Iran: Karaj | collected 2018-10 | reverse complement strand
TGAACCCATCTGGCCAAGGCCTATAACTGCTATATTCTTACACATATCGCCTGCAAAGATACGAATTTTTCATATATTTGCACGACACTTACGTAATGAGAAGAATCTTATCAATATACCTTTTAGCAGTTTTGATGTCCATACCAGCCTTTGCCAAGCGGGTGGAAGGCCGGGTGCGCTGTGGTCCCAGGCTGCTTCAAGGGGTTATCGTAACGGACGGAACCGCCTTCACCAGCACCGCCGCCGACGGCACCTTTGCCTTTGATGTGTCGGACGATACGCCCTACATCCAGATTGTAACGCCTTACTGCTTCGCAGCCCAGCAACAGGACGGCATCCCCGTTTTCTGGCAGGAGGCCGAAGGCAGGCGGTGGTTCGACTTTGACATAGTTCCCACCACTCCGGCAGAGGACTATACCCTTTTTGCAATCCCCTCCCTTCAAATAACTGATGCAGAGCAGTTTGCATCTTTTGAAGAAGAATTCATCCCCAGCCTTGTAGATAAGGCCATTACGGCCCGAATCAAGGGCCTTACAGCAGGAGTCATCCTTACCAAGAACGTAGCTCCGGCATATGCACAAAAGGTTAACAAACAGCTGGCAAAAGCCAAGATCGCAATGTATATGCTACCCGCACAAGGTCCTGAAAACCAGGCGTTTTTCATAGGAAAGGACCTTGTAATCTGCCTTAAGGACAATGGTCCTGCGGCTCAGGCTTTTGCAAAAGGCGTCAAGGCTCTTGTGCCCCCCGAAACCAGGATTCTGATTGACGGAGAAGTCCCTGACCCCCATGCGGCTTACGGCTTCATCGTTTACTCTAACAAAGCCGGCAAACTGGACCTTGCCTACCATGGTGCCAATTATTCCGAGCAGCCGTCATGCGCTCATTTTGACGCCCGTGATAAAACCGCGCAAGAGATTGAGGATGAAGTGTTTACAGCAATAAATTCAGGCTTCGTTTCAATTGAAGCCGCCCTTCAGATTACCCAGCGCAGCGACGTTATTTTGCTTCGCGACTCCTACCCAAAATACACTCAGGAAAAAGGTGTTGATGCAGGCCAGCTTATAGACCGCATCGAAGCCTATATGAACTGGACAAAATGGCCCGCGGTACGCTACTTTTTTGCCATCAACAGCGGCTCAGGAGCCGGCGAGGGCAAGGTTTGGCCGGAATTCAAGCTCTTTGTAGACCGCTGCCTTGAGGTACTTTTATCCAAGGGCCTTGGCGACAGGCTGGTAATAGAGAGTTTTGACGACCGCGCCCTTAACTATATCCATCAGAAATATCCGTCCCTTGACCTATGCTATCTTGTTGATACTGAATGCGGTAGCTACGAAGATTTCATGTCCCTTCTGGACTTTACGCCCAAGTGGATCAGTTTCCAGGACGAAATGGTTAACGACACCCTGATTAAAACAGCCCGCGATGCCGGAATGCTTGTGTCCGTATGGGGCGATTCCAAGATTATAACTTATGCACAGTAGAGAAGAAAAACTGGCGGCCTTCGGACGCCTTTTGGATGTTATGGACCGCCTTAGGGAGAACTGTCCCTGGAACAAGGCGCAAACAATTGATACACTGCGCCCTATGACGGTAGAGGAGGTTTATGAACTGTCCGATGCCGTTATGGCCCACAACGACGAAGAGTTGAAAAAAGAGCTGGGCGACGTCCTTCTGCACATCGTCTTTTATTCCAAAATCGCAGAGCAGGAGGGTAAGTACGACATTGCCGACGTGGCAGAGAAACTGTGCCAGAAGATGATCTTCCGCCATCCGCACATCTTTGCTCCGGATGGCAGTCCGGCCAAAAGCGAGGGCCTGACCCCGGAAGAGGTGTCCAAGAATTGGGAGACCATCAAAACCAAGGAAAAAGGCGGCAACAAGAGGGTGCTCTCCGGCATCCCCAATTCTACGCCGTCCGTCCTTAAGGCGCTTTCTATGCAGGATAAGGCTCGTGGTGTTGGTTTCGATTGGGAAGAGCCGCAGCAGGTTTGGGACAAGGTTAAGGAGGAGATGGGTGAATTTCGCGCCGAGCTTGACGCCATGGCTGCCGCCGGCGGTCATGTGGATCCTTCTGTTCTGGCTCCCGAGGAGGGTTCGTCAGAGGAGTTCAGGGCTGCTTATGATCGTGCAGAAGAGGAGTTGGGTGACTATATGTTCGCTGTTATCAATGCCGGGCGTCTTTATGGTTTGAATCCGGATACTGCTCTACAGCGTGCTTGTGCTAAGTTCAAACGTCGTTTTACTTATCTTGAGGAGCAGACTATCCGCAAAGGGCAGTCTTTGCATGATCTTACTCTTGCCCAGATGGATGCCATTTGGGATGAGGGTAAGGCCAAAGGATTATAAACACATTAAGACCAGGGGTGGGTTGAAAGGTCGTGCCACCCCCGGCTAGGGGGAACGTCGCGCAGCGACAAGGGGGTCCGTCAACCCAGCCCCTGGTCTTAATGCTTCACAAATCTTAATGCATCACAAACTGACAAACTGTCATACTTATATAGATTGGCAGTTTTTTTGTGGGTATATACGGACGAACAATAAAAAGAACAAAGAAGCTATATCATGGCAAAAGATAAAAAGAATAAGGAGCAGACAGCGAAACCTGCTGAAGATGAACGCATTAAGGCAATGGAAGAAGAACTCGCAAAGGTAAAAGAAGAGCTTGAAAAAGCAAAGAACGACCTTGCAACAGAGAAGAACGACTACCTTAAGCTTCTGGCAGAATTCAACACCTTCCGCCAGAGGACAAAGGAAGAGCACGCATCCATCGTCAGCAGCGCCGCAGCAGATACCATCAAAGGCCTTCTGCCCGTCCTGGACGACTGCGAGAGCGCAATGAAGATACTTGAAAAATCTCAGGACCAGGCCGCAAAAGAAGGCACCGGACTCATCTACAACAAGCTATTCGCCTACCTCAAGACCCGCGGACTCGAAAGAATCGAAGCCCAGGGCAAGAAGTTCGACACTGACTTCCACGAGGCAGAGGCTATGATTCCCGTGGCAGAACCGGAAAAGAAAGGTATGGTTTACGACGTTATCCAGACCGGATATCTGCTTGACGGAAAGGTGCTTAGGTATGCAAAAGTTGTAGTGGGCCAATAGGAGGTTAGAATATGGCAGCAAAAAGAGATTACTACGAGGTCCTTGGCGTAAACAAGAATGCATCGGCAGACGAGATTAAGTCTGCCTACAAGCAGATTACGCTTAAATGGCACCCCTATAAGCACGTAAACGACTCTGAAGAAGAAAAGAAGAAGGCAGAAGAAATCTTCAAGGAAGCTTCAGAGGCTTATTCCGTGCTGAGCGACCCCGACAAGAAGGCCAAGTACGACCGCTTCGGTCACGCCGGACTTGACGGACAGGGTGCGCCGGACTTCTCCAACATCAACTTCGAAGACCTCTTCGGAGGCGCAGGCTTCGGCGGAGCATTTGGCGGCGGCCTGAACGACTTCCTTAACAATATGTTTGGCGGAGGTTTTGGCGGAAGACGCAGTGCAAGGCCCCAGGAGAGGGTTTTCCGCGGCCGCGACATCCGCACTCGAGTAAAGCTCACCCTTGAAGAAATCGCCCGCGGCGTAGAGAAAGAAGTCAGCATTGAGCGCAGCGAGCCCTGCCCTGATTGCGACGGCAAGGGGACAAAGAACGCCAGCGACATCCAGACCTGCTCACATTGCCACGGCAGCGGCCAGGAAGAGCATGTTTCCCGCAGCATCTTTGGACAGACCATAACTTACACCACCTGCTCTTATTGCGGCGGTACCGGTAAAGAGATCAAGAATCCCTGCCGCAGCTGCGGTGGAACCGGCGTTGTAAGAAAGAGAGTATCAGTAAAGGTTAACATACCCGCAGGCGTAGAGAACGGCATGCAGCTTACCGTAACCGGTGCCGGACACGCAGGCCAGTGGGGCGGCCCCAAGGGCGATCTGCTTGTACTGATAGAGGAACTCCCCCACCAGTACTTCCTTCGTCAGGGAAAAGATTTGTTCTACACTCATACCCTTTCAGTCACGGAGGCCATGCTTGGCACAGAGGTGACCATCCCCGGTCTGGACAGCTCCTTCAAGGTTAAAGTCGAGCCCGGAACGCAGTCCGGATCGATAGTCAGGCTGAAGGGGAAAGGCATGCCCGGACTTAAAAACTACAGCGGCAGCGGCAACGGAGACCTTTATGTAAAATTCCTGGTATGGATACCCCGCAAGCTGTCCAAGAAAGAACGCGAAGTACTTGAAAGCATAAAGGATAACGAGGCATTCAGGCCGGATCCGAACCGCGAAGACAGGGACCTTTTTGAAAAAATGAGGGAAAATTTCTGATTTTTTGAAGAAAAAGTTTGCAGATAAATAAATTATACCTACATTTGCAGTCCCGAAAAACAAAGCAACCTCTTACAAGACATGCAGTAACGTTGCGCTAAAGTACATAGTATTATGGATTTGATTAAATTAGTAGAGCAGTCTTTCCAGAACGAGAAAGTTGCAGAATACCCCAAATTTAAGGCCGGTGACACTATCACCGTTACCCTTAAGATTAAAGAGGGAGATAAAGAGAGACTTCAGAAGTTCAGAGGTGTAGTGATCCAGATCTCAGGAGCTGATCCTTTCACCAAGACCTTCACCATCCGTAAGGTTTCCAGCGGTATTGGCGTAGAAAGGATTTTCCCCTTCCAGTCACCCGCAATCGAGAGCATAGAGATCAACAAGGTTGGTAAAGTTCGCAGGGCAAGAATCTTCTACCTCCGCAACCTGTCCGGTAAGAAGGCACGTATCCAGGAGAAGAAGCTCGTAGTTAAGGAGACTGCAGAATAATAAAGGGTTTAACCCTTGAAATGGCGCCTTAGCTCAGCTGAATAGAGCATTTGACTACGGATCAAAAGGTCGCAGGTTTGAATCCTGCAGGCGTCACAAAAAGGATGGCAAATCGCCATCCTTTTTTTGTATCATCCACTTGCTTGTATTGTAAATAACGTTTTGAGTTCCTATATTTGTAAGAAATGATATAATCTTATGAGGAAACTCTTTACTGTTATTGCATTGATTGCAGCTATATCAGTAGCGGCAAATGCAGCACAGGCAGACACTGTAGTTGTAAACACAACAGACATTTGCAAGAACATCACCGGATATAACGGCCCTACACCACTTATCATCAAAGTGGTTAACGGCGTAGTAGTCAAGGTAGAAGCCCTTCCCAACCAGGAAACTCCCGGCTACTTCAGGAAGGTAATTAACGGCGGTCTTCTGAACGCCCCCGTAGGCCTTAAAGTAGAAGAGGCCGTAAAGAAGCCCTATGACGCAGTAACCGGTGCTACATATTCCTCTATTTCTGTAATCCGTAACATTAAAAACGGACTCAAAAGCCTGCTAAAGCCCTAAACCATGAAAAAAGCTATTCTGTTTATACTGGCCCTGTTTGTATCAATCACCGCCATCGACGCACAGCAGTCCCACTTTGTACGCGACAAACGCACGGAACTTGACGGCTTTGTATGGTACAGGGTTCATTTTGAGCACGACTATTCCCACTTTGGCGCAGAAGACGAGGCCGGCAATATTCTGGTTCCGCTTGGAAAAGGCTACTCTACCGTAAGATATACCAGCAATTCAATTGGTGCCTTCTATGTTAAAAAAGACAAGTACGAGGGCGCCTACAGCAAGGAAGGCATAGAGCTTATTCCTATAAGCAGGAGATACACCTATGTCATTCTTTACAATGCAGGCTACTTCGGAGTTAAGAAGAATGGCAAAGAGGGCGTCTGCAACCTTCAGGGCAAGGAAATCATCGCCCCCATATACAAGAGCGTACTTTACTCCGGTGGCGTATTCAAAGTTAAAGACAAAAAGGGTCATTACCGCGAACTGAATGTTGACCTCAACACCAAAATGGTTGTGGATGGCGTCGCCCGCGACAGGAAGAAAGAGTACGATGGCTACGTGTGGTACAAGACTCACTACGAGCATGACTATTCTACCTTCGGTGCAGAGGACAAGAACGGCAGAACGCTCATCCCCATTGAAAAAGGCTATACATCAATACTTTACACCCACAATTCAATTGGAGCCTTCTACGTTAAGAAAGACGGCCACGAGGGTGCCTATGCACGTGACGGCAGAGAGTTGATCTCGACCGACAGAGGCTATGACAGCGTCATCCTCTATTCAGAGAGCGACTACTTCGGCGTCAAAAAGGACGGCAAAAAAGGCGCCTGCGACCTTCAGGGCAATGAGGTGGTTCCTCCTATTTACGACCAGCTGCAATTCCTTAACGGAGTTTACAAGTACAAAGATGCCAACGGCAAATGGGTTCCCGTGCCGGAAGCCAAATAATAACTAAATAACTAACTAACAACAACTAAACGGATAACTAAGTATGAAGAAGAAATTCAGATGCCTCGTATGCGGATACGTTTATGAAGGCGAGAACCCCCCGGAGCGTTGCCCCCAGTGCAAGGTTCCCGGAACCAAATTCGTAGAGATTAAAGAAGATGAAGGCAAACCCCAGTGGGCTTGCGAGCATCATCTTAAAGACGGAGTCGTAGAAGACGAAGAAATCATGCAGGGCCTGAGGGACCACTTCAACGGCGAATGCTCAGAGGTGGGAATGTACCTTGCAATGTCACGCCAGGCAGAGCGTGAAGGCTACCCGGAGATTGCCGATGCCTTCAAGCGCTACGCTTTTGAAGAGGCAGAGCACGCCGCCAAGTTCGCAGAGCTTCTTGGCGAATGCGTTTGGGACACAAAGACCAACCTGGAGAAACGCTATCAGGCAGAGGCCGGCGCATGCGAGGGCAAACTTGCTATCGCAAGTAAGGCTAAAAAGCTTGGCTACGACGCAATCCATGACACCGTTCACGAAATGGCCAAAGATGAGGCCCGCCACGGCGCCGGCTTCTACGGCTTACTGAACAGGTACTTCAAGTAAAGTTACCACACCATCCATTGCGGAGGCAAGAATATAGTTCTTGCCTTCTTTTGTTTTCCATACCTCCATGGGATTAACCAGGGCGATGGAAATCTTATGATACCACAGTAGCTTGCCGTCTGCGGCGTCCAGGGCAAAGATATTGCCCTTATCCGTAGGCGTAAGCACCATGCCGCCAATCTCTGATATAGCAGAAGTACCAATCTCGTAGCCACTGCCGTTATCTACATGCCATAGCTGATCCTTAACGGGCAGCTTTCCGCTTTCCGGTACAGGGACATCGGCACGGAATGCATAGGACTTGTGGAACATGGTCTTGGCATAGATAGCCGATCCGTCCTGCGACATACCTATCGCCTCACGGCCGCCGCTTACGTAAAACAGCTGCTTTCCTGTTGCGGCGTCAAGAGCATAGACGCGCCTGTCGGGATCCGCAATGAAGATGCGTCCGGCAGACTTGACAGGCCAGGTGCCGGCGGGAGAATAAACCCTTATCTTACGCTCGCAGCTCCAAGTCCACATCAACTTACCGGTAGCCGCTTCCAATGAATAAAGCTTATTCTTCCAGCTACCGAAAACTACCTGCTGATCGTCCACCCAGGCGCGGCACTCTACAAAGCCCTCAACCTGGTCGAAGTTCCAGATAACAGCACCCGTTGCAAGGTCAAGGCAACGGAAGCAGCCGTCGGAGCCGCCCACATACACCTTGCCGCTGCGGATTACCGGGCAGCCGAGCACGGATTTAGCCGTCTTGACGCTCCAGAGAACAGAGCCGTCACGGGCATCCAGGGAGTAGATATTGCCGTCCGTACAACCCAGCACAAGGCTGTTGCCATCGACGGCCGGAGTAGAGAATATCTTGCCCGGAAGATCCTTGCTCCAGACTTTGGAGCCATCTTCCAGATTGATGCAATTCACTGTTCCTGAGCAGGTTGAGTACCATGCACGGCCACCCTGTCGGGCGAAGCCGGAGGCAATGTTGCCATCTTCATGGAACTTCCATACCTCCCGCACCTGCGGGTATTTTTTATTGACATCGAACCGCATCCATGGATAGGAGTCCGATATTCCGTCGGCATCGTAAACATGGGTTTCAGGCACCGGGCGGAGGGTATTCTCGTACCAAGGTTCGAGGTCTACAAATTTGCCTTTCTTATTAATGCGGCGCTCCGTGATAAGGACGTTTCCGTCATCCCCTATTTCAAAGATATTGTAGCCAGCCTTTTTGTTATTGTCCTCCATTGAAGAGCGGCCCAGCACTGCGGGTATGCCCTCGAAGTTCAGGGACCTGTTGGTATGCCAATGACCGCCGATATAGAACTGGACGCCAATGCGTTTGAGCTCTTTTGTCAGGTCGAAGTAATTCAGGACCGATGTATCCTGGGGGAAGTGGTTCACGAACACGCTGCGCTCCCCTGCCTCCAGGCTGCGGAGCCACTGCATGCTTTCCCTGGGGATGAGTGCGGGAGCCATGCGCATGTCCGGGCCGCAGCTGCAGCCCAGAAAGCGCCATCCCTTGACTTTGAAATTGAACTGTTCGTAGCCGAATACCTTCTTGAAGGTGTTGCATCCGCTTTCTGACCACTTGCAGTCATGGTTTCCCGGCACAACATAGTACTTGTACCTGAGGGAATCCATCATCTGCTTTACAGCCACAAGTTCGTCATCGGCCCCAAAGTCGGTGATATCGCCGCCGAAGAGCACGAAATCCAGGCCCTCCTGACTGTTGATATCCTTGATACAATCGCTTAAATCCTTAACAGAATGCGATCCAAAAGAGAAATGGTTGTCCGTGATGTATGCAAAACGGACAGCCGATTCTCTTCACTTCGGCGAGGGAACAATCTTAGCTGCCCAACCGCCGCCGGGAGCAAGCAGGATGTTGATCTTATCCTGATTGGTAACGGTAATGAATTCCTTCTTGTAGTCGCGGGCTGCGCGGTCGGCATTGACGCCGTCCCTGTAAACGTCCACAACATACCTGCCGGGAGCAAGGAAACTGAAGTCAATCTCCATCTCGCGGGCATCCCAGTCAGTGAGGGCTCCTACATACCATACATCGCCGCTGCGCCGGGCTACAGCCACGAATTTGGAAACCTCGCCGGCAAGAGGAACGGTCTCGTCCCAAACGGTAGGAACCTTGGCTATGAAGTCAGTGCATTCGGGCTCGTTCAGATAGTTTGAAGGGCTGTCGCAAAGCATGGACAGAGGGGCCTCGAATATCATGTATTCAGCCAGCTGGCGGCAACGGGTGCCCTGGCTCATGGGTTCTGAACCTACGGGACGATAGTTGCCTTTGGTAGCATTGCGCATCGCGCCCTGGGTGTAATCCATAGGGCCTGCTACCATGCGTATGAACGGAATAGTAACGTCGTGCGGAACCATATCGCCGCCGCTCCACTTCATCTGCTCCAGGCCGTAAACGCCCTCGAAGTTAACCACGTTGGGCCAGGTCCTGTTAAGGCCTGAAGGCTTGAAGGCTCCGTGGAAGTCCGCCATCAGATTGTATTTTGCACACACTTCTGCGGCCTTGTAGTAGAAGTCCACAACTACCTGGTCGTCGCGGTCCATGAAGTCAATCTTGAAGCCCTTGATGCCCATCTGGCTGTAGTGCTTGCAAACGCCTTCCATATCTTTGTCAAAGGCCTTGTAGCCAGCCCAGAGTATAAGGCCTACGCCCTTTGATTTGGCATAGTCGCAAAGGAGCTGAAGGTCGATCTCCGGAACTACAAGCATCAGGTCAGTCTTTTTGTTGACTGCCCAACCCTCGTCCAGAATCACGTATTCGATGCCGGATTTGGCAGCGAAATCTATATAATACTTGTATGTGTCATTGTTGATTCCGGCGCGGAAGTCCACACCGTAAATGTTCCAGGCATTCCACCAGTCCCATGCCACCTTTCCGGGCTTAACCCATGAGAAGTCGCCGACGGGGTCTGTGGCCAGTTTCCAAACCATGTCGTTTCCAATAAGGTCGATAGCCTTGGGAGCTACGATTATGGTTCTCCAGGGGAAGTCGCGGGGACCATCGCACTTTGCAATGTACTTTTCCCTTTCCAGGATAACTCCCTGCAGCATATTGTGGCCGCCTATCTTCTCTTTTGCAGGCCTGGGGGCGAAGAAGCCATCCACACCGCCCTCGGCGCAGTAGAAATTAAGGCCGGGATAGTCAATCAGATCAGATTCTGTGATAACCAGTTTCTCTCCTGTGGGAGCCTCAACAAGCAGCGGTGCATAAGCAACTTTTTTGGTATCCCATGCAGACAGGTTAATATGGTCGTACAAGCTCTCCTGAGAGTTAACCAACTGATCTACAAGATTTTCTGCAGTACGGCTTATGTAGCTGACATAGGCCTTGGGATCTCCGGGGAAACGGAACTGAGCCTGTTCTGCGTCAACGGTGTAAGCGCCCTTGCGCTTGCCCACGAAGCGGTAAGCTACGCCATCGTCATAGGCGCGGAAAACCAGGTTGAAGTCCTTGAACTCCAACACAATCTGGTTGTAGTTGTCCACTACCTGTGCCTTCTTGTAAAGGATGGCGTCCTTGACGGCGGAACCAGACTGGCTGCGAACCTTACGCACTTTGTCGCCGGCCAGGCCATAGACAATGCCGTCTGACAGGGTCATAGAAATTTTTGAAGGTGCAAGCAGCTGATTTTCACCGCGTTGCACGGTATAGAGGATTCCATCCTCGCCTACTGTAACTGTTGCGGAAACCTGTTTGTCAGGCGATGCAACCGTGTAGGTTTTCTGTTTTGCGGCAAAAGCACATGTTGCTGCGAGGAGCAAGGTCAGTGTCAGGGTAATAATCCGTTTCATATTGAGTTATTTAAAAATCGTCATCTTCTGATATGCCAAAGTGGGCGGCTACATCGTCCGGGATATCTTCTATGTCGAAGGAGATGCCTTCGCGCATGGTGTCTATGTCCCTGCGGTCTTTTTTGGTGGGACGGCCGGCACCGCGGTCACGGCGCACGAAGAAAGTCTCTACGGGCGCACGTAGTTTGTCTAGTTCTGACTGAGGGGTCTGGTTAATGGCATAGTCGGGAACCAGGGCGGCTCCGACGCGTTTTTCAAGAAGCGCTTTAACCTTGTAAGTTAGGACGATGGCTCCTTTGCGAACTTCTATGATTTCGCCAACCTTAACCATTTTGGATGGTTTTGCAGGAGCACCGCCAACCTTGATTTTGTTGCCGTTGCAGGCTTCGGTTGCCTCGGACCTGGTTTTGTAAACCCTTATGGCCCAAAGGTATTTATCAATTCTAACGCTGTCTGCCATAGTTTCTGTTATAATTTACGAATAGCATGCTATTCATCATGACAATGGTCACAGTGGTCGTGGTCACAATCACAGTCATGATCGTGGTGATGATGATGCTCGTGCTCCTCGGGGAGGTAGGAGTCTTCCATTTCACGCGGAGGAACGGTTGCCTCGATCAGAACGGAACTGCGGTCGATGGGAACGATGAAGAAGTCCGGGAGCTCTGCGGGGATAAGCAGGGTCTCGCCGGCTGCAAGAAGGTAAGTATCCATGCCTGTGGGGCCGTCCTTTCGGAACTGGAAGGAGACTTCTCCGCTAAGGCATGTGTAAACGATGAAGGAGCCGAACTGCTCTGTATAAATGTGAAGTGCGTCGCTAAGGTGGATTTCCGTAGCGGCGAATTCGTCACATTTTTCAAGGGTGCGGGTTACACGGTCTTGATCCGCATGTGCATGATGATGCTCGTGATCATCTTTCCACGGCTTCAGGTTGATGAAGTCCAGGGCCTCTACCAGGGAATCTTCGCTGGTAAAGTCCTCAGAGCCGCCGCCAAAGATGGCAAAATCAAGGCCTGAGGCCTCTGAAACCTCTATCAGCTTAACATTCTTGGCAGCATGGACGGTGCCCGGCTCTATCACAAAAAAGTCCCCTTTGCGGGCAGGCTCCTGATGCAAAAGCTCCATTACGCTACCGTCAGCGCAGGCCTCATACAACTTGGCCGCATCCAACTCCTGTTTAAAGCCGATGCAAACGGTGGCATCGGGCCGGGCTTCGGCCACATACCAGAGTTTCTTCTTGCCAAGGGCGTCGTAGCGCTCCGATGCAAGCTCGTCCGCAGGGCAGACGGTAAGCGGGCTGAAGCCGTTCTTCACGTCAAGGGAAGCAACGGAGAGCGGGAACTGGCGGCCGTAGAAATTGTAATTGTCGTCGCCAACTACACGCTCGAAGTAAGTTTCCATGACGTCATCCAGATTGTCACCGGCCAGATAGCCGCTGCCAATCTTTGACTCTTCGTAGCCAAGATCTGCTACAATATGTGTGAAGACGCCCCAAGGGAGTTCAATCTCCCTGGGGACTATCTTCATGGGATATAGTTTCTTTTCTTCCATTAAAGACCAAGTTTCTTGAAGAAGTCGTTACCCTTGTCATCTACAAGGATGAAGGCCGGGAAGTCTTCTACAGTGATCTTCCAGATTGCCTCCATGCCAAGTTCGGGGTACTCTACGCATTCGATGCTGCGGATACTGCTCTGGGACAGGACAGCAGCCACACCGCCGATAGTTCCCAAGTAGAAGCCGCCGTGTTTCTCACACGCGTCTGTAACCACCTTGGAACGGTTGCCCTTGGCTATCATCACGAGTGATGCGCCGTGGTCCTGGAATTCATCCACATACGGATCCATACGGTTGGCCGTGGTGGGGCCCATGGAACCGCAGGGATAGCCAGCCGGAGTCTTGGCAGGGCCGGCATAAAGCACCGGATAATCCTTGAAATACTGAGGCATGCCTTCACCAGCATCCAGGCGGGCTTTGAGCTTGGCGTGAGCGATATCACGGGCCACAATGATGGTGCCCTTAAGGTTCACGCGGGTGCCCACAGGGTATTTGGTAAGTTCTGCACGAACGGCGTCTATGCCCTTGTCCAGGTCGATTTCAATGCCGGTAGGGCCTTCGCCGGGACGGCGGAATTCCTCCGGAATGAGAGAAGAAGGGTTGGAGTCCATCTTTTCGATCCACACACCGTCTGCGTTGATCTTGGATTTGATGTTGCGGTCGGCGCTGCAGCTTACGCCCATACCAATGGGGCAGCTGGCACCGTGACGGGGCAGACGGATGACGCGAATGTCGTGAGCCAGGTATTTGCCGCCGAACTGCGCGCCAAGGCCAATCTTCTGCGCCTCTTTCAGGAGCTTTTCTTCCAGATCGATGTCACGGAATGCACGGCCGGTTTCGTCTCCGGTGGTAGGCAGGGCATCGTAGAATTTGATAGAAGCCAGCTTCACGGTGAGGAGGTTCTTTTCTGCCGAAGTTCCGCCAATCACAAAGGCAATGTGGTAGGGCGGGCAGGCTGCGGTGCCCAGCGAACGCATCTTCTCTACCAGGAAAGGAATGAGGGTACCTTCGTTCTGGATGGTAGCCTTTGTCATGGGGTAGAAGTATGTCTTGTTGGCGCTACCACCACCCTTGGCTACCATAATAAAGCGATATTCATCGCCCTGGGTGGCCTCTATGTCAATCTGGGCAGGAAGGTTGCACTTGGTGTTAACCTCGTCGTACATATTCAGCGGAGCGTTCTGACTGTAGCGCAGATTCTCCTGGGTATAGGTATTGAAAACACCAAGGCTCAGGGCCTCTTCGTCCTCGAAGTCCGTCCATACGTGCTGTCCTTTCTCTCCGTGGATAATGGCGGTGCCGGTATCCTGGCAGAAGGGCAGTACACCCTTGACGGCAGTCTCTGCATTGCGCAGGAACTGCAGGGCTACGTATTTGTCGTTGTCCGATGCCTCCGGGTCCTTGAGGATAGCTGCAACCTGCTCATTGTGAGCGCGGCGAAGCATGAACTGACAGTCGTGGAAAGACTGCTGGGCAACCAGGGTCAGGGCTTCAGGTGATACCTCCAGTAAAGTTTTATTTCCCAGTGTGGTGGATTTTACCAGTTTCTCTGATCCGGGAATCTTGTAATACTCTGTTGTGTCCGGTCCCAACTGGAACATCGGTGCATATTTAAATTCTGCCATATTTAGTTTTAATTTAGATTATCGAAGATGAGGTTAAAGAGGTTTTGGAGACCGGAGGGGTCTCCAGTGGAGATGAGTTCTATATCCGGGCGGACAATGGGCGGCAGCGGTTGGCCCAGAGCGCGGGCTTCTTCTGCGGCTACGACCGTAGCCAAAGCCTTAGTTGCCTGGCGTTCTCCAAGAAGACCTTCCTGTACCATCACATAAACCAAATGCCTTGCAACTGCCGGTGCAGGATCGATGAAGCGAACCTCGCAAGGCTCACCTGCCACGGAGGTGAAGGCCCGCGCTTGCTGCTGCAGGACAGGAAGCAGGAAGGGATAATGCGTGCAGCCAAGGACGATGGTATCCGCGCCGGCATCAAGCAAAGGGTAAAGGCTACGGCGAACGGTAGCCTCGGCCTCAGGGCCGGACAGGACTCCCCGCTCTACAAGCTCTACAAAGCCCTCCCCTACATGCTCTACAATACGGCAACCATCCTCAAAATTACCCTTGGAAGCAAGGTACTTCGACCCCTTTAGGGTACCGGCCGTAGCAAGCACGCCAATAACTCCGGTACGGGTACCCAGCGCCGCCGGTTTAACGGCAGGCTCCATACCTATAAACTTGATATCGAACTCTTTACGAATAGTGTTGATAGCCGCGGCAGTAGCCGTATTGCACGCCACCACTATGATATCCGCACCCTTATCCATAAGGGTTTTCGTTATCCAACGGCAACGGTCCGCAATGTACTCCGGAGTCTTTTCTCCGTAGGGACAATGGGCATTGTCAGCAAGATAAACATATTTCTGGTCAGGAAGGAGCCTGACTATTTCCCTCAGGACGGACAAACCGCCGGAACCGGAATCAAAAACACCAATCATAGAGATATCAGTATGCGTAGGCAAATATAACAAAAAAATGTGTATCTTTGGAGTCCTTTTAAGAAAACAAAGACATTAATTAACAACCATGGAAAAAACACTGGAACTTAATCCAAATGCGGTAGTGGCTTTCCTTAAGAAAAAGCCCGTCGATTTTACCCGCGAGGATCTGATTAAATTCATAAAAGAAAACAACATCAGAATGATTGACTTCATGTACCCGGCAGAAGACGGGCGCGTGAAGACACTCAATTTTGTAATAAACAACCTTGCATACGCAGAGACCATCCTTACGGAAGGAGAACGCGTAGACGGCAGCAGCTTGTTCCCCAGCTTCGTAGAAGCCGGAAACAGCGACCTTTACGTACTACCCCGCTACAGGACAGCCTTTGTAAATCCCTTCAGCGAGATTCCCACCCTATGCTTCCTTTGCAGCTTCTTTGACAAGGACGGCAGCGCCTTTGCCTGCGCACCATACCAGACACTTATGCGTGCCGCAAAGGTCTTCCGCGAATCTACCGGAATGACATTCGAAGCAATGGGAGAACTTGAGTATTACGTCATTACGGACGAAGACCACCTCTTCCCCGCAACTGACCAGAGAGGCTACCACGAATCCGGACCTTTTGCAAAGCTGAACGAATTCCGCCGCGAATGCATGGACTACGTAGCAAAGACCGGCGGCCAGATTAAATACGGCCACAGCGAGGTTGGAAACTTCTGCCAGGACGGCAAAGTTTACGAGCAGAACGAAATAGAGTTCCTGCCTAACCCTGTAGAGACAGCCGCAGACCAGCTTCTACTGGCCAAATGGGTTATCCGCAACCTGGCATATGAGTACGGACTTGACGTTTGCTTCGCACCCAAGATTACAGTGGGCAAGGCCGGCAGCGGCATGCACATTCACATGCGCCTTATGAAGGACGGCAAGAACGCCACCCTGGGCAAGAATGGCAAATTGTCCGACGAAGCCCGCCGCGCCATTGCAGGCCTTATGCTAATGGCACCTGCAATCACAGCCTTCGGCAATAAGAATCCTACTTCTTACTTCCGCCTTGTACCCCATCAGGAGGCACCGACCAACGTATGCTGGGGAGATTGCAACCGTTCTGCGCTTGTACGCGTTCCGCTTGGCTGGAGCAGCGGTATTGACATGTGCCATGCCGCCAACCCTCAGCAGCCGTCCGCAGACCGCGACACAACAGAAAAGCAGACCTTCGAAATGCGCAGCCCTGACTGCTCTGCAGATATATATCAGCTCATGGCCGGCCTGTGCGTAGCAGCCCGCGAAGGATTGGAGCTTCCGGTAGACGACGCACTCAAGATTGCGGCAGACAAGTATGTCGATATGGACATTCATAAGAGCGAAAACGCAGCCCGCCTTGCAAGCCTTGACTCACTGCCTGTATGCTGCAGCGAAAGCGCAGACTGCCTGCAGAAGCAGCGTGCTGTATTCGAGGCCGCAGGTGTGTTCGAGCCCCGCATGATTGACGGTATCATCAAAGGCCTTAAGTCCTTCGATGACAAGAACTTGCACGAGCGCGCAAAGGCCGATCCCAACCTTATGAGGGAGCTTGTAGAGAAGTATTTTTACTGTGGATAATGGTAACTATTGAACAGATAAAAGATCTTAAAGACCGACTGGATACCTTGCTCGCCTGCCTTGATATAGAAGGCAAGCGAGCTAAGGTTAAACAGCTGGAGCAAAAGACCCAGGCTCCGGATTTCTGGAACGACGCCAAAGCGGCGGAAGCCTTCATGAAGTCCATCAGCGGGGTCAAATCCTGGGTGACAGCCTATGACGCCGCTGCCGCAGGAGTAGAAGATCTTGAAGTTCTGTTCGAGCTTGCAGAAGAGAAAGAACTTGACGAGGCCTTCGCCGCAGCAGAGAAGCAGGTAGAAGACCTTGAAATAAAGAATATGCTTGGAGAGGAAGGCGACAACCTTGGCGCCATCCTTACAATAAATTCCGGTGCCGGCGGCACAGAGGCCAATGACTGGTCCGCCATGCTGATGCGTATGTACACCCGCTGGGGCGAGCGCAACGGCATGAAAATGACTGTCACCGAGCTTGTAGAAGGTGACGAGGCCGGAATAAAATCTACCACCATAGAATTCGAGGGCGATTATGCCTACGGCTACCTTAAGGCAGAAAACGGAGTGCACCGCCTTGTGCGCATCTCCCCTTTCAACGCCCAGGGTAAAAGGCAGACGACCTTCTCTTCCGTATTCGTCTATCCCCTTGTTGATGATACTATCAACATTGTCATCAACCCGTCAGACCTTGAGTGGGACACCTTCCGCAGCGGAGGCCACGGAGGCCAGAACGTGAACAAGGTGGAAACCGGCGTACGCGTTAGGCACATCCCTACCGGCATCATGGTAGAGAATACGGAAACCCGCTCGCAGTTTGACAACCGCGAAAACGCGTTAAGAATCTTAAAATCAAGACTTTACGATATTGAGCTAAAGAAACGCCAGGCAAAGCAGGCAGAGCTTGAAGGACAGAAAAAACGTATAGAGTGGGGTTCACAGATCCGCTCTTACGTACTGCATCCGTACAAGCTTGTAAAAGACCTGCGTACCGGCTTTTCTACAGCCGATACGCAGGGTGTTCTGGATGGAGACCTGAATGAATTCATGCATGCTTTCCTGATGCAACAGGGCTCCGGCACTATGCCAACAGATATTTCTGATTTAGACTAACGATTTTTACCTAAAAATCGAATACTGAGAGGCTAAGCTTCCGTACATCTGGCCAAGAACCTCAAGATAAGGACGACCGCTTACAAGAACGGTTCTGTAAATGGTATCGTCAACCCTGTAAAGCTCCATTCCGCCAAGGATGATGGTCTCATAGTCGTCAGGAAG